>Ga0315532_1001291_pt1 | contig 18921 bp, 15 predicted proteins | sample SalMarWE160370MG_FD_203082 | JGI IMG/M metagenome (GOLD analysis project Ga0315532, IMG submission 203082) | Salt marsh sediment microbial communities from the Plum Island Ecosystem LTER, Massachusetts, United States - Salt Marsh Sediment WE1603-70 ... | reverse complement strand
AAGACCTTACCTATTTTGAAGCCACGAGATATGCAGCACAAGAAGCTTACGAGCTATCGGGACTCAAGCCCGAAGATGTTCAAATTGCCGAGGTGCATGATTGCTTCTCCATAGCTGAAATTATTCACATCGAGGACCTGGGGTTTTTCAAGCCAGGGGAAGGATATAAAGCAGTAGAGGAAGGCCTGACAAGATTGGATGGCTCCAAGCCAATCAATACCTCGGGGGGGCTTAAGTGTAAAGGACATCCTGTGGGAGCCACAGGCACAGGGCAACTGGTTGAAATTTGGAAACAATTAAGGGGTGAAGCTGGAGAAAGGCAGGTCCCCATTAAGGATTTACGAATCGGGGCAGCCCAGAGCTTGGGGGGGACAGGAGGTACCTGCACGCTTACCATTCTTGAAAGAAGATAAAAAGGGAGACAAAGCAAATGGAAGGAAAGCCCTTTAATGATATTTCTTATGAGCAATTTCTCGGCGAGGAAAAACTGATGGGGTCGAGGTGCCAGAAGTGTGGTGCCCTTTTCGTACCTCCTCGCGCTATTTGCATTAAGTGCTATGGCACTGAAATGGAATGGCTTGAGATGAAGGGAAAGGGCAAGCTTGCTGCCTTCACCTGCATAGCTATAGGCCCTCCACTCATGATAAAAGAAGGTTACGATAGGAAACATCCTTACGTTTCGGGGGTTGTAGAGTTGGAGGAGGGAGTGAGGGTTGTTGCTCGCATTGAGGGAGTGGATGGGAGCAAGCCTGAAACCATAGAAATTGGCACCCCTCTTCAGGTAGAATTTCTACATCGCGGCGAAGTGAATAATTCCAAAACCTTCCTGGCGTTTAAGCCTTTGTAACTATGGGTAGGCTTCTCCCTTCGAGGGAGAGGGTTTCTATATGAAATGGCGCGGAAGACTATAAATCAGGCTTTACTTAACCCCGAAGCTTACCCTCACAAACCACAAAAGATGGAACTGGTCCAGACCCAGATGTCGTTTGTTTTCCTTACTGGCGAATATGTATACAAGATTAAAAAGCCGGTCAATCTAGGTTATCTGGATTACACTACTTTGGAGAAGCGTCATTTCTTCTGCCATCAAGAGCTGGAGTTAAATAGACGCCTTTGCCCCGGTGCTTATTTAGACGTGGTACCGATTGTCGAAGAAAAGGACGGGCTTCGCATCGAAGGGCGAGGCAAGGCGATAGAATATGCTGTCAAAATGAAGCAGTTGCCTCAAGAACGCATGATGGATGTGCTTTTGCCCCGAGGTCAGGTAACTCTGGAAATGGTGGCCAGGGTGGCTGAAAAGCTGGCAGACTTTCATAAGAAAGCTGAAACAAGTCAAGAGATTGCCGCCTTCGGCAGATTGGATGTTGTTCGCCAGAACACCGATGAAAATTTTGCCCAAACTGAGAAATATATTGGAACTTCCATCACCGCTGAAGAGTATCAGCACATTAAGAATTATACTAACGACTTCATTGACAGCAGCGCAAGCCTGTTCGACAAGAGAGTAAGAGAAGGGAAAATAAGAGATTGCCATGGCGATCTTCATGCCGCTCATGTTTGCTTCACTGATGATATCTGCATTTACGACTGCATTGAATTCAATGACAGGTTCCGATATTCCGACGTGGCCTCGGAGATCGCCTTTCTAGCTATGGACTTAGACCGCTATCAGCAGGCTGGTCTTTCCCGACATCTGGTAAATACCTATGTAGGGCTGAGCCGTGATGAAGAGCTCCTGAAATTGCTTAATTTCTACAAATGCTATCGGGCTTACATCAGGGGCAAGGTGGAAAGCTTTAAGCTCGACGACCTATACATTCCCGAAGAAGAGAAGGCAAAGGTGTTAACTGCCGCCCAGAGCTATTTCGAGCTTGCTGAATCGTACGTATGAAGGCAAGACATGATATGTACCAAGCGGAGGAGCAAAGTGATTGCGGGGCATGACGGTGCCGAAGCAATATCGTGGAGCGAATGAGATTGCCACGCTTCGCTCGCAATGACAAAAGACGTGAGGTGCTCGTGATGAGCAGTAGTCCTTCTCGAGCTCGGCAACCAAATTAACCACTGTCTTGGCAGCATAGGTAAAAAATCTCCTCGCCATGGCTGGTTACCAGGCATCGGGGTCCTGGAGATGTTGAGCTTATACTACGGCGCTGTTTAGGACAGATTCCAGTTGGCAAGCTCAGCATCCCAGCTCGCGGCGACCACGGTGTCGTCGTCCTTAAGCCCCACCGTGTGATAGTCGCCTGCGGCGACCTCGGTGATGTTAGTCCAGCTGCCGACATTGCACTGCCCGTAGTTGTTCCATCCCACGGTGACCACGGTGCTGTCGGACTTAAGCCCCGCCGTGTGCCAGCCGCCTGCGGCGACCTGGGTGATGTTCATCCAGACGTCGACATCGCACTGCCCGAAGACGTTGGTTCCCACGGCGACCACGGTGCCGTCGGACTTAAGCCCCACCGTGTGCCAGCCGCCTGCGGCGATCTGGGTGATGTTCGTCCAGACGTCGACATCGCACTGCCCGACGGAGTTGTCTCCCACGGCGACCACCTTGCCGTCGGACTTAAGCCCCACCGTGTGACCGTAGCCTGCGGCGACCTGGATGATGTCCGTCCAGCCGCCGACATTGCATTGACCTTCGTCATTCCGGCCCACGGCGACCACCTTGCCGTCGGACTTAAGCCCCACCGTGTGACCGAAGCCTGCGGCGACCTGAGTAATGTCCGTCCAGCCACTGACATTGCATTGCCCGGAGGCGTTGGCTCCCACGGCGACTATGCTGCCGCTGGAATTAAGCCCCACCGTGTGAAGGCCGCCTGCGGCGGTCTGGTTGATGCCCGTCCAGCCGCCGACATTGCATTGACCTTCGTCATTCCGGCCCACGGCGACTACGGTGCCATTGGACTTAAGCCCCACTGTGTGATAGCTGCCTGCGGTGACCTGGGTGATGTTCGCCCAGCCGCCGACATTGCACTGCCCGTAGTAGTTGTTTCCCACGGCCACCACAGTGCCATTGGACTTAAGCCCCACCGTGTGCTCTTCGCCTGCGTCGACCTGGATGATATTCGTCCAGCCGCCGACATGGCACTGCCCTTTGTCATTCAGGCCCACAGCGACCACGGTGCCATTAGACTTAAGCCCCACCGTGTGATATCTGCCTGCGGCGACCTGGATGATGTTCGTCCAGCCGCTGACATTGCACTGCCCTTTGTCATTCTGACCCACAGCGACCACAGTGCCGTCGGCCTTAACCCCCACCGTGTGGCCGCTGCCTGCGGCGACCAGGATGATGTTTGTCCAGCCGACGACATTGCACTGTCCAGAGGAGTTGTCTCCCACGGCGACCACAGTGCCGTTGGCCTTAACCCCCACCGTGTGGATATAGCCTGCGTCGACCCGGGTGATGTTCGTCCAGCCGCCGACACCGCACTGTCCGAAGAAGTTGTCTCCCACAGAGATCACAGTGCCGTCGGACTTAAGCCCCACCGTGTGACCGCTGCCTGCGGCGACTTGGGTAATGTTCGTCCAGTTGTCGACATTGCACTGCCCTTCGTCATTCCGGCCCACGGCGACTACGGTGCCATTGGACTTAAGCCCCACCGTGTGACCGTAGCCTGCGGCGACCTGGATGATGTTCGTCCAGCCGCCGACATCACACTGCCCGCTCCCGTTGTATCCCACAGCGAGCACTTTGCCGTCGGCCTTAACCCCCACAGTGTGCCTGGAGCCTGCGGCGACCCTGGGAGTGTATTGAAAGTTGGCGGTGGTTTCGTAGTCTCCGTTCATGGTGATGGTGGTGGTGATGGCGTTGACATTGGCAATGGTGCCCACATCACCAGTCCAATTGACAAAGCGGTAGCTAGCATCTGGGGTCGCCACCAGGTTGACCATTTCTTCCTCGACATAGGAAAAAGTCCCCTCGCCCGGGGTGGTTACTGACCCTCCAGCCGTACTGGTGATAGTGAGGTTGTAAAAAGGTAGGGGCCAAAAACAGCCTACCAACCCGGCAATTAAGGCTACCGTAATCAAAAAGATGCTAATTCTTGCCACGCAATGGTGTCTTCTCGAACTAAGCATCTTCATACTTCACCTCCAGATTCTTGTAGTCGCCCTTCGACAAATTCAGGGCAGGCCCTAACAAAATCCAAATGACAATTGAAATCCAGTTTTTGTCCTTTGGGCTTTGAGCTTGCTTTGACATTTGAGCTTTGTCATTTGTTATTGTTTATGAATGAGTACTACGAGGTCAACTCTATTTTTCCTCCTACACTCTACCTGCCAGGATTGCTTCGGCTGAATTCGTTAATCTCGCAGTTGACAGGGCGCAGATAAAAATAGAAATGACCCCATTTTGTTGCATATATATTGCTGAGCGTCATGTGAACTACTTCAACCTTCTGACGCACACACTTGACCACCAACCTTATATTAGTATTATAGCACTATAATACCATTGTCGAACAGATTGTCAATAGTTTTTGTATAGAAGAGAGGGACGGGGGCGCCGTCAACTGGCGGTGGGTGAAGCGAGATGCCCGGTACGACGGATAAGTACCTACTGTTCAAGTTGTGTATAGCACCATCTGTAATATATACTTTGATGTCAGCTTTATGTCAAAGCTGATGAATCTTGTTCAGGAGGCGCGTGATGAATGTTTCTCCAGAGGTTTTTTCTCTTTCAGGAAAGGTGGCCCTGGTGACTGGTGGCAGTCGAGGCATCGGGAAAGCTATTGCTGTGGGGCTTGCCAAATTTGGAGCTGACGTAGCTGTAATCAGCCGCAAATTGCCGGATCTTGAGGAGGTGGCTACAGAGATAAGGGGATTGGGGAGGAGGTCAATTGCTGTGGCCGCGCATGTGGGCAGGGTGGAGGAGATAAATAATCTGGTTCCGAAGATAAAAGATGAGCTTGGCAGAATTGATATTCTGGTGAATAACGCTGGTACCAACCCGACCATGGACCAGGCTATAGATATAGAAGAGCGTGCGTGGGATTCCGTTATGAATCTCAACTTGAAAGGACTATTCTTTCTCAGCCAGGCGGTAGCCAGGCTGATGAAAGAGCAAGGTGGGGGTAAAATTATCAATGTCGCTTCGGTAGCTGGGATTACCCCCGACATTTTGCCGGTTTACTCCATAAGTAAGGCTGGGGTGATTATGGCAACAAAAGTGATGGCACAGCAGTGGGCTCAGTATAATATCAGGGTGAATGCGATAGCGCCGGGGCTGACCAAAACTCGGTTCAGTCAAGCTCTCTGGGGCACCCCGGATATTGTGCAGGGTGTCATTATGAGGACTCCATTGCGGCGTGTAGCCGAACCTGACGAGATGGTTGGGGCTGTGATTTTCCTGGCTTCTGATGCTTCCAGCTATGTGACCGGACATGTTCTGGTTGTAGATGGCGGCTCTGTTATATAGCAAAATATTTTGAATTCGAGAAAGGGAGGTTACAGTGATTACATCGAGTGAGTATCGAAAAGGTATGTAAGTAGTCCAACGTACTAAGGGGGGACTACATTCACACTCGGAAACTAAGAAGACCTCTTTTCACCACTTCCCCGAAGCTAACTCCTTTCCCAGTCCTGATAGGGATGATAAATTTAGGCTAAACTTTGTCTCTCAGGCTTGGGCCGAGCAAAATTTGCACTCGATTTCGCCCTTTTTCTTTAGCCTTGTAGAGAGCCTCGTCAGCGCGAGAAATTAGAGAGGTGGCATCTTCATCCCGTTCCCACCCGGCTAGCCCCTGACTCACGGTTATAGCAAATACAGTTCCGGCAGGGTCTTTCATCTCAGCCTTCTCGATTATAGTTCGAAGTCGCTCAGCTACGCCCCAAGCTGAAGACAAATTCGTTTGGGGCAAAATAATGATAAACTCCTCCCCTCCATATCGCCCCACTGTATCTGTATCCCGGATATTCCGGCGAATTAAAGCGGCAATTTTCTCTAAAACCTCGTCTCCAGTGAGGTGCCCGTAGCGGTCATTGACCCTCTTAAAATGATCGATGTCCAGCATGACCAAGCTGAAATCCTCTTTATAGCGATTGGCAAGATTGATTAACTCATGCAGCTTGCCTAAAATTGCTCGGCGATTGTACAATCCGGTCAGCGAATCAAAATTTGCCAGTCTTTCCAGCTTTTCCTTGTCGGCCATAGCTTGCTGTAGCCGCGTCCATTTATCCAGCGCAACATCAATGATGTTCCCTAGCTTTTTCTGGGATAGATTGCTCTTTGGCAAGTAACCAACTGCTCCCTCTTGAAAGGCCTGCGCCGCGATCTCTTCAGTTCCAGACCCGGTCAACATGACTACGGGAGCAAGTTGTTTTCTTGTGATTTCTGCAAGCCACTCCATCCCTGATTTCCCTGGCATTTGATTATCCATCAAGACTAGGTCAATTCTACCTTTATCCAGAGCGTTCTGGATTTCCTCTGTATGCCCTGCCTCTAGTAACACGATTTCCCTGTCAGTTATCCGCTGCACATAAGTCCGAATCAGTTTGCGGTCTGCCGGGTCATCGTCGCAGATAAGGATTTTAAGCAGCGGCTGTTTTATTTCCTGTATCATTGGTGCTACTTGGGTACTCGTTTGCACAGCACGAACCAGTATTCCTTGAGTTTCTTCATGGCTCCCTTAAATTCCTCCAGGGTCACTGGTTTATGCACATATCCGCTGGCTTGCAGCTTGTAACTGTCTATGATATCCTTCTCAGCCTCCGAAGTTGTCAGGATAACCACGGGAATCTGTTTCAACTTCTCGTCCGCTTTAATCTGCCTCAGAAATTCCTTTCCTCCCATCCCGGGCATGTTCAAATCCAGCAGAATCAAGTCAGGCTGAGGAATTCCATCGCTGTAATTCTCACGGCGGTGTAAAAAATCCATCCCCTCTTCACCAGTCTGTACAGTGTAAAGGTCATTAGCAATTTTTTCGTTTCTCAGAGAGATCTTAATTAACTTTTGGTCTGCTAGGTCATCCTCCACCAGTAATATGACCAGCGGTGCTAATTCTTCCATGATTCACTTCCTTTCCTTAATCCTTTTTTAGGTAGCTTTCTCTCGACAGCGTAAACCAGAATGTCGACCCTTTACCAGGGGTTGACTTTATTCCGATATTGCCTCCGTGGCGCTCTACGATTTTCTTACAACTGGCCAGCCCAATCCCAGTCCCTTCATATTGTTCCCGGGAATGAAGGCGTTTGAACATGGTAAACAATTGGCCATGATATTTCTCATCAATTCCTATTCCGTTGTCTTCCACCTCTATTCGAATCATATTGTTCTCTACCTCATGGGCACGGATGATTATCTCAGGGGGTATTCCTTCCATATGGAACTTTAGCCCGTTCCCAATCAGGTTCTGGAATAGTTGGTGCATTTGAGACGGGTCGGCCTGAACCGACGGCAGTGGCTTTGGAACATGGATGACTCCCCGCGTTTCATCCAGCATAGTTGCCAGCTCCAACTTCTTTAAGTCCTCTATTACCTTATTCAAATCCACCCGTTGGGGAGGCTTAGCTTTAGTGGTAAGCCGAGAATAGGTAAGCAGAGCGTCTATCATATCCTGCATCCGCCGAGCACCGTCTATCATAAACTCAAAGTTTTCCTGCTGGTCCTCATCCAGTTTTTCTTTCAGTGAATCTTGGAGGAGTGTGCCGAAGGAAGAAATCTTTCGCAGCGGTTCCCGCAGGTCATGGGAGGCAATGTAGACAAAATCTTGGAGTTCTTTGTTAGCCTCCTCCAGCTTTCGGTTGATCCTCTTTATGTCCTGGAGCAAAGCCTCTCGCTCTTCTTCCAACCGCTTGCGTGCGGTAATGTCGCGAGAAATACCCCGAAACCCAAAGATCTCGCCTTTCGCATTCTTCAACGGCGAAATTGATACGTCGCTAACTCTTCTAGTTCCGTCTTTTCGTATGGTCTTGTGACCAAAACTCAGGCTAGGCTCACCTGTCCGATAGACCTGATTGTAAACTTCGTATACGTTTTTGATCTCTTCTTCGACAGTGAAAGTTTTGTAATTCATCCCCAGTAGCTCTTCCTTTGAGTACTGTAGATGTTGGGTCATTTGGTCATTGACAAAAGTGAAAGTCCCCTTAAGGTCTACTTCAAAATAGGCATCCCCTATCTCGTCCAATACAGTTCGGTATCTTTTCTCTGAATATTTGATAACCTCCTCCAGTTCCTTGCGAGCGGTGATATCCATAAAGCTTCCCACAGTAGCCCGCTTCCCTCCATAATTTATAGAGGTAACTTCTTCCAGAACCCGTATTATCTCATCATTCTTTTTCACGAGTCTGTATTCGTAAGGAATAGAACCATTCTCACTCTTCAGGTTTTCTATCGCCTTTTTCTTGACCACCTCCCTATCTTCTGAATGAACAAGGTCAAGAGAATATTTCCCCAGTAGCTCCTTCTCGGTATAGCCTGTTAAATGTTGAAACACGGGGTTAACATATTGGAAATTTCCTTTATGGACGATATATATCCCTAGTCCGGCATTATGCAATAGGGCCTGAGCCACCTCCTCCCATCCTGTCGGCACGGCCTGGCTTTTCTTATTCTGCCTTTCTGCTGGAATTAATTTAGTTACCATCGTTTTTATAACTTTCTGTGAATTTATTTAAATAAACCTAATCTGGTTTCACTATACCATCCATCCTAGTTGCTGTAAATAGCCTATTGGTAATCCCTCCAATAGCTAAAAAGTCCTAAAAGCCCACACATTGACCCTAGCTCGACCGCTTATAATGATTTGGTGGCGTCATCCAATGCTGGTCTACAGGGGAAATTAAAAAGGCACTGAGAGGGGCATGATTTTTACCATGTTCACAGCATTGGGCTCAAAAAAGGGCAATGGATATACTGCTTAGCGACAAAGAATCAGCGAAATAGAAGCAGCTGAAATATGGCTCATAACTTAAGTGGTTTCAGCAGAAGAATAATCCTGCGCCTTTCAAGGGTAAATGGCTAAGGCCTCCAGCCCTGTGGTCTCAGGCATGTCGAACATCAGATTCATATTTTGCACTGCTTGCCCAGCCCCGCCCTTGACGAGGTTGTCCAGACAGCTAATAACTATAAGCCTGTCTGTCTTCGCATCGACAGCGGGATAAATAAGGCAAAAGTTGGTTCCCCAGACATGCTTGGTGTGGGGAGGCTTGGTCGTTATTTGGACGAAGGGGGCATGCCTGTAGAATTCCCGGTATATATGGCTTAGCTTTTCTTCAGCCTTGCCGTCTTTGAGCAATTTGTCGTCTTTTAATCTCGCATAGCATGTGCTCAGTATACCTCTGGTCATTGGCACCAAGTGAGGCACGAAGGTTATCGAGGGAGAAAATGGCGGATTAAGTGTTTTCAATTCCTGTTCTATTTCGGGCAAATGGCGATGTCCTTGAAGGGAGTAGGCGCAGGCGTCTCCATTGACTTCGGAATAATGAGCGGTCAGGCTTAGGGTTCTACCGGCACCCGAGACGCCTGATTTGCTATCCACCACTATATCGGGATAAATAAGCCCTTCTTTGACTATGGGTGCCAGGGCTAAGATAGCACCGGTGCTGTAGCAACCCGGGTTTGCTACCAGCGAGGCCGAGGCAATTTCACTTTGATGCAGCTCGGGTAAGCCAAAAACCGCCTCACTCAGTAATTCAGGCGATGGATGGCTAAATCCATACCATTTGGGATATTCGCCAGCGTTCTTTAACCTGAAATCAGCACTGGCATCGACAACCTTAATTCCTTGTTTTAGCAAAGATGGCACTAAGTCTGCGCTGCTTTTATGAGGCATTGCTGAGAAGGCGATATCGATTTCGCTATCAAGCTCGGCTTTTATTATATAGTTAGTTCCCGCGAAGTTGGGGAAAACATCGCCTAATTTTTGGCCGGCTGCGCTTCTCCCGGTGACAGTGACGAGCTCTATTTGGGGATGTTGGCAAAGTAAGCGAGCCAGCTCGGCACCAATATACCCGGTGACATTTATTACGCCTGCTTTTATTTGCGGCATGAGATTTTCTAAGCATTATACTACATAATGGGTAATGACGGGGAGGCAGTAAACAATCTCTCTTCCCATCTCCGTTCTTTTATTTTCCCTGATTACAGTTATGTTGCCTTTCCAGACAAATTGGCATAGAAGATGCACTTATTGGGCTAGCACATTAGTATAATGATGTATAATATATACTACATAAAGGAGGAGTTCGACAGGCGTGAGGTTTGAGAGCGGCATCGATATCAATGCCCCTGCCGAGAAAGTCTGGGCGTGGATAGACAAGCTTGAAGAGTGGCCCCAATGGATGCCGTCCATCAAGAAGATTGAGAGGGTATCTAGAGAGCCTTTGACAGTAGGCTCACAGCTTTCCGTCACAGCTAAGGTAAGCGGGCTTACGGTTAAATTGTTGATGACGATCATTGAGTTTGTCCCAGAGCGGACTGTGGTCATGCAAGGGAAAGCCCTGGGCACCAGTTTGACACGCTTCTACACTCTGGAACCTGTAAATGGCAAGACGAAGGTTACCATTGGCGGCGAGGTCTCCGGGTTTCTGGCCTGGCTGGCGCGCCGGGGTGGTAAGGCAGTCTCAGACGAGATTGCCCAGGCAGTAAAGAAAAGGATCGAGGAATCGGAATGACAAGCCAGAGCAAAACCTTTATGGGAATAGATATAGGCTCGGTCAGCTTAAACATAGCTGTAATTGATAAAGAACTCCGACTACTCGAAAGTGTCTATGAGAGGACAAAGGGGCAACCTATTCCAGTATTGATAGCTGTTTTTGAGGGTCTCGAGAAAGATTTTCCTGAACTATGTGGGGCTGTATGCACGGGCAGCGGACGTAAGCTTATAGCTGATGTCATGGGTGTAGATAAAGAAAATGAAATTATTAGTCAGGCAAAGGCTGTCGCATACTTCCATCCTGAGGTTAGGACAATTATCGAGATTGGAGGGCAGGACTCAAAGCTGATTTTCTTGGAGCGGGATGAAAAAAGCGGAAGGGCAGTCATCGTTGACCATGCCCTTAATGAGATATGCGCTGCGGGAACTGGCTCTTTCCTTGATCAACAGGCATATCGTCTGGGGATTTCCATAGATGAGTTCAGCAGTTTAGCCACGAGAGCTGAAAAGCCAGCTACCATTGCGGGCAGGTGCAGTGTCTTTGCCAAATCTGACATGGTCCATTTGCGGCAAGAGGGGACATCACAGGAAGAAATAATAGCTGGGCTTTGTTATGCCTTGGCTAGAAATTACATAAGCAATTTAGGTAAAGGGAGGAGATTCGTAAAGCCAGTAGCCTTTCAAGGTGGCGTCGCTGCCAATAATGGGGTGGTTAAGGCTTTTGAAGAACTGCTAGAACTCAAGCCTGGGGAATTGATTATTCCCGAGTATTTTAAGGTCATGGGAGCCTTTGGAGCGGCAATCGCGGCCTCGGAGAGACAGAGTGACACACCTATCAGACTTCAAGTAGCAACAGAGGCCTTGAGGCGCTATTTAGCTAAAAAGGCCAATGAAGCTGAGGTAGGGCATTTAAGGAGATTGATTTATAACAGGGATGGTTCTACTCCCTTGGATGAATATCCTATTTCTGGAAAGCAACAAAAGAATAAGGTGTATATGGGGGTTGATGTTGGCGCTGTGAGTACAAATATTGTTGTTCTGGATGAAAACAAGAAGCTGCTGGCGATGAAGTATCTTATGACCGAGGGCAATCCCATTGAGTCAGTTAAGAAAGGATTAAAAGACATAGGTCATGAAATAAAGGACCTTATTGAAGTCCAAGCTGTGGCAACCACTGGCAGTGCGCGTTATTCCACAGGGGGCTTCATCGGCGCTGATTTAGTAATTAATGAAATTACTGCTCAGGCTAAGGCCACACTAGATATAGATAAGACCATAGACACCATATTTGAAATAGGGGGGCAGGATTCAAAATATATCCGCCTTAAGAATGGTGCAGTAGTAGATTTTGAGATGAACAAGGTTTGTGCTGCAGGAACTGGCTCCTTTCTCCAGGAACAGGCTGATAGATTGGATATAAATATTGAGGAAGAGTTTAGCAAGCTTGCTTTTAGCTCGAAAGCTCCTGTTGATTTGGGGACCCGGTGCACTGTTTTTATGGAATCTGATTTAATACACCACCAGCAGGTAGGTTCACCGAAAGTCGATCTCTTAGCGGGGCTTTCCTACTCTATTGCCAATAATTACATTGAAAAGGTGGTAGGGAATAAGAAAATTGGCGAGAGGATATATTTTCAGGGAGGCGTTGCCGGAAATAAGAGTGTGGTGGCTGCCTTCGAAAATATTTTGGGGAAGAAGATTACGGTTCCGCAGAACTACAATGTAACCGGTGCAATAGGTGCTGCGTTGATTGCTATGGAGAGGAGACATGGGGATGGGAAAAGCGATTTTGTCGGGTTTGACCTCACCGACCAGGAGTATGAGGTCGAATCCTTTGAATGCCAGCATTGCCCCAACCACTGCGACATAAAAAAGATATCCATCGGAGGCGAATTCAGATCCTTTTACGGTGGTATTTGTGATAGATATGAGCTGAAAGGCGAAAAAACCGCTGACCAGGTTCTTCCCGATCTCTTTAAAGAGCGAGAGGAAATGCTTATGGACTATTATAAGGAGGATACATTTGCTCCGAATTCTCCGGTAATAGGCATTCCACGAGTGCTCATGTTCTTTGAGCAGTTTCCATTGTGGGCTGCGTTTTTTGGGGAGTTGGGAGTTAAAGTGGTGCTGTCCGATAAAACTAATAAGAGGCTCATTCATAAGGGACTTCAAGAGGTTTTGGCTGAAGCCTGCTATCCGGTGAAGATTGCCTATGGGCATGTAGCAAATCTCATTGAAAAAGGTGTTGACCGTATATTCCTGCCCAGCATTATTGACCTGGAGAAGGATAGTGGTGATGTAACCAGGAGCTACAACTGCCCCTTGATTCAGGGTATCCCCTTCATGCTTAGACCTGCTTTTAAGGATAAAGCAAAAATCATAAGTCCTAGCATATTTATGGCAAAGGAAAAAGAGAACCTCAGGGTGGAAATGGAGAAGATAGGCAGGGAATTTGGAAAGGAAACGGGGGAAATTGCCTCAGCCATAACCACTGCGCTTAAGGCTCAAGAGGAATTCGAAAGGATTCGTCGAGAAAGAGGTCAAGAGATACTCAAAACCCTTAAGAAAGATAATGAAGCCGTGGTGGTAATAGGAAAGCCTTACAATGTTCATGATTTGGGGTTGAATCTAAATATTGCCAAGAAGTTGCGACATCTGGGAATGCTGGCCATCCCCTTTGACCTACTGCCGCTGGATGAGGTTGGCCTGCCGCCTCATTACTCCAACTTGGTTTGGAAGAATGAGCAAAATCTTCTGAGGGCAGCGATGATGGCTAAGAATAACCCCAGCTTGAATCCTATAATGATCACCAATTATGGCTGCGGTCCTGATGCTTTCTTCTGGAAGTATCTTGAGGAAACCATGGAAGAGGATCCTTATCTACTTCTGGAGGTAGATGAGCACAGCGGTGATGCTGGAATGACCACCAGGGTTGAGGCCTTTCTTGATACCCTTGGTAGACCGAAAACACGGGTAAAGGAGGAAAGGCAAGAAGACCTCAGTGTGATTAGACCCTCTGGTGGGATAAGTATCTTCAAACCATCAAAGAGGATTAGGGAACTGGATAAAACCTTTTATATAGTCTATGTTTCTGGGCACTCCCTTATTTGGGCTGCTGCTCTCAACTCCGTGGGTCTAGATGCCCGAGTTTTGCCCGAGCCTAATGAATTATCGGAGGAGATAGGAAGAAGATACGTCTCTGGCAAGGAATGTCATCCCTATTTACTCACCACAGGGGATTTAGTCAGGATGACCGAACTTGAAGATTTTGACCCCGATAGGGCAGCATTTATGATGCTTAACTTCGATGGTTCCTGCAGGTTTAGTCAATATGCCTTGTCTCAGAAATTGGTTCTCAAGAGATTAGGTTTGGGGCATATCCCTATAGTTGCCCCGGTTGCCTCTATCCGCCATGATGAATGCACCGAATTATTTGGATTAAAGTGGGCGGAAGCTGTCTGGAAGGGCTGGCTAGCTACGGATGTCTTATCAAAGAACTTGCTTCATATTCGCCCTTATGAAGTAAACAAAGGGGAGAGTGACAGGGTTTATGAACAAGCCATAGAGGAGATAGCCTCTGGAATTATCAACGGGAAATTTTGGCAGGCTTTAAATCACTCAATAGCAGCTATGGACGAGATTCCAACTAAGAATGAAGATAGACCAATTATAGGTATCGTGGGAGAGTTCTATACCTGTATGAACTCCTGGTGTAACAACGATATAATCAGAGAGTTTGAGTCACTGGGCGCTGAGGTGAGGCTTGGGCCGACTACTACAGATTACCTAGTATATTTTAATGAGGTATATCCGGAGACTCACTTTTCTAGGGGAAAATATCTCGCTGCCCTTTATTATTATTTTAGAAGGTTTCCGTTTATGCACTGGAAGGGAAAGATTGAGGGAATGATGAAAGACGAGCTTCGAGATTGCAGGATCCCCAGGGTTGAGGATGTGGTTACGCTTGCCGCTCCTTATGTAAGTGATGATATAGACCCAGTAGTAACTGTAAATGTGGCTAAGGCGAAAAATTATGCTATGCAGGGCTGCAGCGGTATAGCTAATCTCATCATTTTAAATTGCCTTTATGGGACTGTATCCACTGCTATTTATAGAGGGATACAAAGGGAGCATAACCGCATTCCTGTGCTCAACATGATATACGATGGGCTAAAGCAAACCAACGCAAAGACAAGGATAGAGGCCTTTATACACCAAGCGAAGTTATACCACGAAAGATACAGCATGGTTTAATAAACTAGCACTTTGTGGAAGCTGACATTCCGAATTTGTACAAAGTTCACCTTGTCATGGTGGGCAAGGTTTAATCCCAGCCGCTGGTGAAATACCTATGTCATATCACTTTTCATTTTGCACATATTCCCATTTCCTAGTCGCAAGTGAAACATATTCGCAATTCCATAAATAAGAGCTAACAGTCGATGGTCTACAGCAGACCAATGCAAAGATGAGGATAGAGGCCTTTATAAATCAGGCGAAACTGTGCCTTGAGAGATACTACGCAGTTAAATCCTAAATATAAAGTTCCAAATACTAAAAATATCTAATGACCTACCACTTTGAATTGGGCTTTTGAATTGGTTTAGGCTCTAGAACTCAGGGTTTAAAGTCTTCCAGAATTATCCAATCAATTTCGTTGTCGTCTTTGAGGACGGAAATAACATGGTTTTTGCAACGCACTTGCTCCACTTGGAAGAGACGATCCCGATAGTCCAGAATAATGTGACTTTCGTCGGGCACCGAGATTATCCGACAGGCCTTTAACCCGCTTATGCCAATTCCGATGACCTTCAGAGTGGCTTCTTTCGCCGTCCAATAGCGAAAAAAGGTATCCCAGGACTTTCCCTTCAGTTCCCATTCCTCGTCACTCGCAATATGAGCAAAGAGAGATTCATCCCGGGGCTTCATTTCTTCAATATCGATCCCGACCCTATCTTTGCTAACCACTGCTGCCACGTACTTAGGTTTATGGGAGAGAGACCAATAAATGCCAGCAACTGGATATGGTACACCTTTTTCATCCTTGAGTGGTTCTCCAAGCTTCACTTGGCTTTTTTCGGCACTCAGTTTTAACGCCTCTCGAGCAATTCGGCTTAGATGAGCTACCTTTTCTTCTCCTGAGGGTTTATGTCCAGCTTCGATAACTGGCATGACTACAGGAAATAAAGTCATTGGTTTACTAAAACTTCGTTGCCTTCTTAATAATATCTTTATCAAAGTAGTTGACCGACATTCCGGCATCCACAACGATGCCCCGGGCGTTGATGCCACTGGATCGCTCGCTTAAGAGAAACGCCACTGTATTGGCTACTTCCTTGGTGGTCAGGGCTTTCTTGCGCAGGGTTAATTGTTCCGCAAATAGATAATAATCCAAATATCCTGGTATCCCAGCTGATGACGATGTTTTTAACAGTCCGGCGTTCACGGAGTTAAATCGAATTTGGGAAAAAGAACTGAAGGATTTAGCCAGGAAGCACAGAGTTGAGTCCAGGGCAGCTTTTACCGGCGCCATAAAACCATAGGGTTCGGCTGCCATCTTGGTGGTTGAGATGGATATGGTGACTACCGATGCTTTCTCATCCAATAGGTCCTTAAACGCATTAGCAATGGAGATTAAGGAATAACAGGAGATATCAATTGATTGCAGGAAGTCTTTCTTTCTTGTTTCGTGAAATGGCTTAAGTCCTTCTTCATAATTGGCAAAAGCTATGGAATGAACGATACCGTGAATTTTGGGATACTTTTTGGAAATGTCTTCAGCAAGTTTCTTAATTTTATGTTCCCGTTCGACATCGCATACGTAGATATCGGCGGCAGGAAGAATCTTGGCGACACTCTCTTTCCTTGCCGCTGATTGAACACTATAGATTACATTGGCCTTTGCCTGGGAAAGAACCTCTCCAACAGAGAAGGCGACGCTCTTCTTGTTAGCTACCCCAAAAACAAGGACAGTCTTACCCGCAATGTCTAAGAAATCCATATGTTACTCCTTATCTTCTCTGTTTCCCCCATCTGCCGAAGGAGACGCGATAGAGAAAGGAACTCCATAGGTCTTCCACGAAGAGGATCAATCGGATTGGTCGGAGCACTACGTTGACCAACTTTGCCTTTTCTATGCCATAGGTCTCTTCTAGCCTGTGAACACCTTCGTGGTCAGGGTGAGCATTGGACTCGGCCCAGTGCTGGGCGTAAAGCACAGCGATGCTGTATTCTTCAGGGCAGCCTTCTATGACACCCCCGACGAGCCTCGCCAACTCTTCTTTGTCAACCCCTATTCTTAGTGCTTCTTTGGTGTGAAACCAAGAACAGAAGCGGCAACCATATACTGCGGCAGCCGCAACCATCAGCCTTTCCCTGAGGGTGGGTGGCAGCCCTCCCGTGTATACTCTTAGGAGCTGTATATTGTTTCTTAGCACAAAGAGCAAATCAGGGAAAAACTCTCTCCGGCTTCCGTATACTTTTCTCTTAGCCCCCTTGTCCGTTATCATTCTCTACCCTCAGTATGCCTCTTTAGCCAGGGTGACGGTAAACTCGACCGTGACCGAGGTCTTGCCGCCGACCGAGGCTTTGCCCTTCATGAAATAGGCATTACTGACTTTTTCCACTAGCTCTGCTTCAATATCCATGATATTGCCTGGCTTGACGATACTTTTGAACTTGGCATTATTAATTCGGGTCAAAACAGGAACGCCTCCACTGATGCTGCCCATCATTTTGGAAAGCAGGATTGCACCTGTTTGAAAAATGGATTCACAGATAAGCGCCCCGGGCATAATCGGTTGTCCGGGGTAATGTCCTTCGAACACTGGCTCATCGGGCCTTATTTTTTTCGTTGTTTTGATTTTTGTTCCGCTTAATTCTACAATCCTATCGACAAACAAAAACGGTGGACGATGGGGTATGGCATTTAAAATCTCCTCCATATCACAATCCTCCACTCACCTCAAGAGTAGAACCGGTAACATAGGACGCCTCTTTGGAGGACAAGAAAAGAACGCAAGCGGCCACCTCCTCAGGGCTTCCAAATCTCTTTACGGGAATCCTGGCCAGGTAAGCTTCACGCAATTTGTCTGGAAGGTCTTGGATGAGTTCGGTGGCAATAAATCCCGGGGAGACACAATTAACTGTAATGCCTCGTGTAGCAACTTCCTTGGACAATGATTTAGTCAACCCAACCAGACCTGCCTTTGAAGCTGCATAATTCGCCTGGCCTTCAAAACCGTATCTTTCCATCACAGAGCTTATGTTGATAATCCGTCCATATCGTTTGCGCATCAGACTCTTGACAGCAAATTTGCACATGTAAAAGATCCCAGCGAGATTGACATTTATCACATCATGCCAGTCCGATTCTTTCATCATCGCCAGGACCGAGTCCTTTCGGATACCAGCGTTGTTCACCAGCACTTCAAAGCCCCCGTATTTCGTGTCTATGTATTTGAAGAACCTTTCCACTTCTTCATACTTGGTCACATCACACTTTTGGATATCAATGGTTTCGGCGAACTGGCTGTTGTCTTGCTTAAATTTCGTCGCCGCAGCTTCGTTTGTCGAATAGGTGACAATAACCCTGGCACCTGCCTTCAAGAAACTCTCGGCAATGGCTTTGCCTATTCCTCTGGTTCCACCAGTAACGATAACAGTCTGTCCTTCAAAATCATGCATTTCTTGCACCTGCCGAGAGAAATTTGTCTACAGCGTTGGCGACAATTACCCCGTAATTAGCTGTGCCTAGCCAACCTGACATGATAATCCCCACTGAGCCAGTATGGAAAAGTCCCGCTATCTCTTTAGGAAGCCCCATACTGACCTTTAATCCTTCAAATTTGGTGCCAAAAGAGGCACCATTCAAATGGAGCGTATACCTTTGAAATGTCTTTGGAGTAGAAGCTTCCAGGTGGTCTACCTTATCCCGAATCTTAGGAACATATTTCTCCAGAGCATCCAGCGTTCGTTGAATCAATTCTTCCTTAGAAGCTTGGTATTCTTCTTCGGACAGATTTGCCCAGTCGTCGTAATTGGCATTAGAGGAGGCAACAATGGAGTACATATCAGAGCCTGGCCGGATTTGGGGATAGTAGACTGAGAAGGTCCGGCTGGTAGTATTTTTGCTGCAAAGTTCTTCAGAATCAAATTTTTTCGCCTCTGAGGTGAAAAGCAAATCCCCAATGTAGTCAATCCTCTCGCCTTTTTTGATACCAATATAGACCTGACAACTGCTATTATTGAGGCGCACCTTTTTCGCCTCTTCAGTGAAGCTTTTAGAAAAGTTCTCATCTCCAACCAGTTTATGGATGGTTGATAACAA
>Ga0315532_1001289_pt1 | contig 18953 bp, 7 predicted proteins | sample SalMarWE160370MG_FD_203082 | JGI IMG/M metagenome (GOLD analysis project Ga0315532, IMG submission 203082) | Salt marsh sediment microbial communities from the Plum Island Ecosystem LTER, Massachusetts, United States - Salt Marsh Sediment WE1603-70 ... | reverse complement strand
CTTGACTGATTGCTGGGCGTGACCACTAATTGTCCGATTTCCCACGGCCCGAAGGCGGAGTCAGCGCCATAAATGTCTGTTCCGGCTGTTGCAAGGTTCCTCGCGTCAGTCCACGCTACGTACACTACATTATTCGCATCTATTGCAATGGCTGGCTTAGTCTGGTCGCTTGCGTGTGTCGTTATCGGTTTCGCATCCCAATCAATTCCATTAGTAGAAATTGCAACAAAAATATCTTTGTTTTCGTTACGCTCATCTTCCCAGATGACGTACACATTACCACTTTCATCAACTGCTATGGCTGGCGACACTTGATTAGCATTATTGGGGTCAATGTGCACAGGCGACGTCCAACTATTCGGGTAAATTGTTGTAGATGTCGAGAAGAATATATTCCACTTACTATTAGGATCGGTAGGATCTCTTTCTTGCCACGTGGCATATATCACATCACTACTATCTATTGCAATAGCAGGGTTACTCTGGTTGTTTTCGTTAGTCGTAACTGGAATATTTGGTTCAAAAGCGCTCGCTCCAACTTTAAGTTGTCCAATATAAATATCCCCGTCGTCGGTGGCAGTTTTTGCATCCCATATAACCCAGATATTGCCTACAGAATCTGTAGCTGTAGCTGGGTGATCCTGAACTAAACTGCCGGTATCGGAGTTTACTTTAGCGTTTCTCCCAAATGATCGCATTACGGTGTAGAAATAGTAGTTTTCCTGCGCCATCGCATTACCGGCTTTATCTTCTGCATCCACTGTGACATCTACCTTTTGCTCGTAGTCAAACATAGTTGACGCCTGGAAAGTAAAGGTATAATCTGCTTCCGAGCCGACACGTCTGCATATACCTTTGATCGTCTGTTCCGGGTTCTGTTCCGGGTGTAAAGAGTTAGAGTCGTAGACGCCTGGAGAAGTCTCGTTGGCACCATCATAAATAAGGTCACCTTCAATTTGAATCGTAACTGTTCCACCATCGTATTTGACGCCGGAGCCCCCATCCATAATATGCAGTTGAATAATTGTATCTCTCGCAGCCTGAACCGAGTCCTTTTCAGGTATATGGCCCGATGTCTCTGGCGCTTTCTTGTCATTAACCTTTGTTGTTTCGGCTGTAGTTTGTTCCACCGGATCAGTCTCATCACAATCGATTGTAAGTTCGCTATTTGTAATTATACCACCCTCAAGAATACTGCCGCTATTGGCCACTCTGGCAGTAAAAGTAACCGTCTGACCAGTGGTTTCAGCATTTAGCGTGCCAACCGTCCAGGTAATGGTTCTCGTTGTATCGTCGTAATCGCCATCACCAGTTGAGCTCACATATATGAGATTAGCCGGAAGCGTCTCCACGATGACTGTGTTATGCGCTGGGGCTAATCCTTCGTTGCCGTAAGTAATCGTGTAGGTAACTTCTGTTCCTGGGTCAACCGGATCCACATCGTCCTTCTTTTCAATCGTCAGTGCAGGCTCTGCAGTAATGTCAAACGCCTGGCTGTCGGCACTACCCAAGCCCGACGAAGTAGCAGTCAGCTGATAACCAGTTTCAGCCCTATTTATCTTCAGGTCGTTGAAAGTCGCTACACCGTTGACTGCATTAACAAGCACGGTACCCGACAGTGTTGCGCCAGCTGCCCCAGTACCGGCCTTAATTTCTACTGTCACCGGAGCATTACTGTCCGTTACTATGTTGCTATAAGCATCTTGAATAGCCACTTGTGGATGTGGCGAAAGCACGGCCATTGCCGGTGTCTGCCCGGGCGACGTGATGAAGGCAAGCTGCGCGGCCGGACCCGCCGTAAATAGCACCGACGCCGTATCAGTGATAGCTGTGCCTTGGATGGTCACGCTGACAATCTTTGTCTCGGCCACTGTGCTGCTCATCGTCGCTGTGGTTTGCCCGCTGGCATCTGTAGCTGTTGTGGGCTGAGTGATTGTATTACCTGAACCAGTTGAGGAGACCACAATATCCTGCGCCGCAATGCCCGGTATGGGATCGCCAGAGGCATCCTTGGCCGTAATGGTGATTGTGGTAGTACTTGTCCCGTTGGCCACAACAGGTGTGGTTGACTCAACCATACATTGGCCAGGAGAAGGAGGTGGAGTCGTAAATACCACTGACGCAGTATCAGTAATCGCCGTGCCTCTGATAGTCGTGCTGATGGTCTTTGTCTCGGCCACTGTGCTGCTCATCGTCGCTGTGGTTTGCCCGCTGGCATCCGTAGCTGTCGTAGGCCCGACGATCGTGTTACCTGTACCAGTCGAGGACACTACAATATCTGCCGCAGGTATGCCTGATATGGGATTGTCGTAGGCATCCTTGGCTGTAATGGTGATTGTGCTCGTACTTGCTCCATCGGCGGGAACAGGTGTTGTTGCATCAACCACGCTGTGGTCTGCTGAAACTACACCTACACCAGGATTAACAGTCGCACCATTCGCGTTACCTAACTCAACAGGGTCATCTGTATCTCCATTATTATCTCGAAGAACTTGTGCATCAGTAGCCGAAAACGCAAGCACTGCCTCCTTATCAGCAGAAAGTACTTTGAATTTCAGATGGAATAGAACGCCATCACCATCAACCGCCTCGGCGTCTGAAAGCGATTGGGCGTCGGGATCGACAGGCACGCCTATCCCTGCAACACCGACCTTGCCACCTGTACCGAACTCCGGAGGCATAGCCATAACGAAGGCACCATCTTTTCCCAGGAAGTCACCTATGGAAAAGTCGGTAGTCCTAGTTTGCACTTCCAGATAATCCTGTGGAAACGTCACCACTAAATTGAACATCGCTAAGTTCGTTGCACCGTTGATAACTATATCCACATCAATTACATCATCGGCAACTGCGGTGCGAGTTGTTTGGATCCCGGCTGTTGCCGTATCCAGGTCGATGTGCACGGTTGCATTTTCATTTTGACCCGCCTCTGCCACCATCTGGCAGCAAAACAAAAAGGCAATAATTGTTAATGTTGTTGTCGACCATGATTTACACATTTTCTGTCTCCTTTTTTCAAATATATTTCATTTTATGGTTTCTGGCCTCTGTGCCAGTTATCTGCAAAGACCATCAAGTCCCAAACATCTACATAGCCCTCGGGGTCGCCGAAGTCGGGCCCTGCTAAGTCAAACTTTGAATCCCAATTGCCCTCACCTGTTCGGGTGTGCCAATGGTCGGCAAATTGCATCAGATCCCATACATCTACGTATCCATCGGGGTCAGTGAAATCAGCTCCACAGAAATCACCTACCGGTGGGTCATACTGAAGTGTCATACCAGAATTGTTTGCTAGAATCTGAGGAATGTAGATACTATACGCGTCTCCATTAAGTGGGTTAGCACGCAAATCAAGGTAGGTGAAATTCGTCAGTCCCGATAGCGGGCTGATATCGCTAATCTGATTGCTGCCTAAATTCAGGTGCGTCAGATTCGTCAGTCCCGATATCGGGCTGATGTCGATAATCTGATTGCGGGACAAATATAGGTTCGTCAGATTGGTTCCATGTTCGAGACCCGTTAGATCAGTGATATCTCTACCCGAGGCATCCAGAGATGTTAGATCAAGCATATCAGTAGCTGTAGGGTCAGACACACCAAGCTGGGCTTCCACAGCGGCCTTCAGATTGGGATCGGCAAAGTACACTGCTTGCGCGCTGACGTTGCCAAACGCAAGGCCGATTGCAGATAACGTGATCATTAAGATACTGCTATAATGAAATTGTCTATTCGTTTTTGTTGAAAAAGTCATTTTGATACATCCTTAATACTTAAAAACCACGGATAGGGGTAGATATCCCCTCGGCGGTAATTGCTATAAGATCGGCTGCCATCGTACATATAACTGGTCTTTTCATCCTCCAATCCTCATCAAATCCAGATCTGCAAGTTTGACCGAAAGTTGTCAATTTACTGACCTGATGCTGCTGGTTCATAGGCCAACATCCTGCTTTGAGCCTTTTGTTGACTTTAGCTCCTTTTGATTACGCTCCATTATTGTTTCACGCCTTTGTGCCAGTTATCTGCAAAGACCATCAAATCCCAGACATCTACGTAAGCGTCTGGATCACCAAAATTGGGGCCTTTCAAGTCAAATTTTGCGTCCCAATTGTCCTCTCCTGTTCGGCTGTGCCAGTGATCTGCAAATTGCATCAGATCCCAAACGTCAACGTATCCATCCGGGGGGCCAAACTCAGCACCGCAAAAATCGCCAACTACCGTTACCTCGTTACCCTGAAAATCAATCCCCAAGCGATTTCCTGAAGCACTTCCAGTATCGACCGAAGTCCCAGTTGTCACACTTTTGTCATCAAAACTGTAACTAATCTTTGTAACGCTTATGGTGTAAGTCGAAGCTGAGGGAACTTTGGATAGGGCGTAAATTCCCTTACTATTAGTTATTGCAGTATAGGTCTCACCGCCGGTTATCTGCGCTGTCACTGTTGCTCCACTGATAGCATTACCGGCGCTGTCAGTAATTCGCCCGCTGATAATCTCGCCCGAACCGGAAGTGTAAATATTATAAAGACATCCGTTAACAGTATTGTAAGAAGGGGATGAATCAATAGTTGGCAGGTTATACCAGGCATCATCAATGCCATCCCAGCCCATATTAAGATGATGATAAAGGGTTGAATAGTCATACCCGTAGCCATCACACAAAATAGCGTGTCCGAGTCCCCAACTGGTATGATGGACGGTGAGAACAATGGGATAGCCAGCGTCAAGATTGGGATTGACCATTCCAGCAAGCCCAACTCCAATATCATTAAAATTGCCCTGAGCGCAACCATTACACCCATATATGCCATTACTATAACCAAAGATATTCTTCAAGTTATTTCCTATTGCTTCCCGCTGATCGAAATAGACCGCACCACCAGAAGATGAGTAGTGAGTCCTGGCGGCCAGGCCTACATCGTAACAAAGTGCTCCGATTGCCTCTCGCTGTGCCGATGTTGTGCTGCAATTGGGAACAAGCTCCATCAAGTTCCAGTTGTACGGCCCACCGATTCCATCACCACCACGCGTATTGTACGATCGCGGTACATCGTCTACAAAAACTTCCAAGTTATGCACTCCTATTCCATAGGACGGATACTCATAAAACTTCATCAGTTGGGTTATGGCAGTCGAGAAACACCCACATGGATAATTTTCGGGTGTGTAGCAATTGTAGCAATTTTCACCGCAGACATCTTCCTGGCCCCATTTGCTTTGCACCAACGGAGCCACGCGGACATCCGAAATTGTGGATAGGCTCATTATAGCAAGCTGACCTTCTTGTGTTTCCGCCAGACTCTCCAACTGTTTCCACTTAGTCTGTGGCGAGGGAACAGCTCCATATCGAACAACGCCCTTTAACGACTGAGCTTGCCGCACCGCTGCAACTCGGCCGTTGAGGTCTTGGTTGACCAACACCCCAAAAGGATTATCGACCGAGGGGTCAAAAAAACCATCGTCAGCAAACGCAATGATTGGCTCGATGAGGTCATCAGCCGAGACAACAACAAATCCCGAGGGCTGTAAATAGACAATGTGGTAGATTGGCTGTCCTTCGGTATCTGAGAAGGTCTCGACATTCATAACCTGCTGGCCAAGGGACATACCAAGGTGTTTCGCATCGACTTTCAGCCAACCTCCGGTGACTTTTTCGGCTTGGTATATAGTTGTGGGCCTTGCCTGCAGGCTGCTGCAGTAGAATTGCATCAGCACCAAAATATGAATTCCACGAAAAGTCAATGTGAATGGCTTCCTCATGTAAGCTATCAAATTAAGGCCCTTTCGATACACTGTTCCTTCAAGAACCACCATATTCGACAAGTTCCCAAAAGCAATGCGAAAGATACAATTGATTGTTAACTACTATCCAGCTTCACGCTTGGTAAGTAAGTTTTTTCATTTACTCATCTTACGGTTTCTGGCCCTTGTGCCAGTTATCTGCAAAAACCATCAGGTCCCAAACGTCCACGTAACCGTCCGAATCGCCAAAATCGGGACCTTTCAAGTCGCATCTTGCATACCAACCTGTATCACCAGCTTTCCTATGCCAGTTGTCGGCAAACCACATAAGGTCCCAGACATCCACATACCCATCAGGATCGGTGAAATTGGCTCCACAAAAGTCACTAATGACACCGCTTCCTAAGAAAGCAGCAAATTTGGAAAGATGACTTACCTCAAACGTAATGGTTGAATTTGCCCAGTTAATCCGCACATTGGAGATTCCATCAACTCTCCACACCTGATCTCCTGCATCAAAATAGCTGATCACCAACGAATCCTCGAACTCTTGTTGAGTCATTCCTGCAGGCAACTGAAAACTCATAGTCACCGTAAAAGTGTGATTCTCGTCAATCGAAACACCTTCGTCATCAAAGCTAAAATCATAGACCGCACTAACGCTGTTGGCATCTGTTTCCTCAACGTCGTCGCCAGGATCACCGTAACGCTCTATAGTAAGCGTAACTGCCTGGGAACTGTCTGCACCAGCTATAGCAAACGGTGGCACATAAATTTCGGTATTGTCTTGCGTTCCCATTATGCTTGCGGAGCCCCCGGTAGCATTTGTAACATTGGTGCTGCTTGTTGCTACCAGGTTCTCGCCTACTTCGAATGTGAAGATCTTACTGGCTGGGCTGCCTGCGACAAGCGGATTGGTCTCCTCTATCTGGATCCGAACCATATTGTCACTTGCATGAGCTGTATAATCAATTCCAAACCGGTTCAAAGCGTTATTCGATGTCAAGGTGCCTAATACCCCATTACCATCTACAACTGTCACAGTAGGTGCAGTTGCTAAGTTCCTATCTGAATAAAACGTCATAGAAAGAACGACCGGATCGGAGTCACTGGCAGAAGAGCTAACTGTGAAGACAGGAGGCTGACGCTCTCCTACCGTAATATTAATACCCGTAACATCCTGGTTCGCCGAAAGCGTAATTCTGCCATCCTCAGGATAAACCACTACGCCGTAATCATCCGTGTTGACAGCCAAAATGTATTGACCCGGAGTAAGCTGCCCAATTGTGAACACTCCGCCTACGGTTTCACATGTGCCGTGGGTATCATCGGTCTCGTTGTAAGCTGCCACAGTTGCTCCATTGATATTGGCACCATTATTGTCTTTAACCGTGCCGGAGATAGAACCAACAGTAGCACTTAAGGCAAAGTTCTGTGTGGTAACAGAACCTTCAGTAATTTGAACAGTGGCTTGAGCATCAGCATGACCCAGGGCACTGGCGTTTACTGTATATGAGCCGGTGTTTATTCCTGTAATTGTGTAATTTCCTGAATCATTAGTGGTTGCCTGTCTGCCGTTCTCTTCAATAGTCACAGTGGCTCCGCTGACAGGTGATGCGCCAGTAACTTGTCCGGTAAGCGTACCACCAGAGGTGAAGGTAATATCCTGTACAGTAGTTTGGCTGGCAGCCACGGTCACCGATGAAATAACCACACTGGCCAGATTTCTGGCATAGGCCTTTAACATGTAGTCGCCGGCTGGCAGGTTCCGAAATTCGTATGTTGTTGTCCAGCCGGGGAATGCAACCGCATCACCGACTGGTACAGCATTTATGATATTGCCATTGGCATCAAGGGCGTAGGCGTAAATACTACACCACTCTTCAGGGAAATAATCATAGCCTGCGGGTACCGTGATATTGCCCTTGAGAGTTCCCGTGTTGGTAGTTACCGCAGTGAAATTCAGGTTTGAGACCGAATCGCCTTTGGTAAGATTAAGTCTCTTCCAGTCATGCACAATTATGCATCCTCCCCAGCCAGGCTGGAAGTCTTCACCAACGCCCATCCCAATAGCAATATTACCGGGCGGCAGAGTAGCTTCGTAAGCTCCGCGCGTTTCATTTGCATCAACTTCAAAATAATCTCCATATCCGTCATCTATTTCATCCTCTTCTATCCAATCAATGACCATCCTGTCAGTATCTAAATAATCTTCTTCCGTAAATGTTCTGTCCATAGCTACCACAAGCAATTCAAACCAAGGCATTCCAAATTCGTCGTAATCGTTATCCTCATAATAGGGATAATACACACCATTGTCCGAATCGTAGGCAGCTATATCCGAATAGTTATTAATCCTGCCGGATATTGTTGCGCCTTGCGCAGAACTTTTGAGAACTAAGTCTCGATCGACATGCTGACCTCTTTCGACTATTACATCGGTTACAATTGTAGGTACAAAGCCATCTTTTTCGCATCGTAAGGTGTAAGCCCCAGGTGCTACATAGTCGATAGTAAACTGACCGAAAGAATCGGTAATCTCGTCCTCTCTATCTGCCCAGTTGCCGTCAATATCCTGCCCTTCAAGTTCCAACTCAGCAGCAACTACCGGCACGCCGTCCTCGTCGGTAACGATGCCGGTGACCATACCTGCTTGGTAGATAGTGAAAGTGCCGACATCGACAGTTGCTCCTGCGGAGATATCTTTTGGCTCGGTATGGACCTCACCTACCATATACTTGACTCCATCCTGTTGGATTTCTCGCCAGTCATTGCAGAGGTAAATATAATTAATCCCTGCCCGCAAACCTCCAAGCTTAAAATCACCATTTGGGTCTGTTTCAGCCCACGGTCCAATATCTATCCCCTGCTCGCCCCATAGACTTTCTACCCAAACATCCTTTATTCCGACGCCATCTTCGTTAAGCACCCGGCCTGTTGCCGTACCACCAACTTCAAGAAGATAGTCCGGTACCTGAGTACTTGAAGCAGTGGCTTTATAGAAATTTCCGTTCCATTTGGACTCGTAGTATGTATTATTTAAAGAAGCTTGTCGTACCCAGATGGGATAGAATTTACCGGCTGATGGCGCTACCCAGAACTCATACCTGCCAGCCGAATCAGTCCACACACTGTGCCATTCCTGGGCATGCTCCGTCCAGGCTGCTTCGGCAATCAATTCAGCGTTAGGTATAGGAGTACTCCCGGCTGTTTTAACGTAGCCATAAATCAGACCTGCCTGCCTTAGTCTAAGGTCCATATTCGGCGTTTCAGTCCCTTCAAGCACCTGCACATTGTAAAGATTGGCCTCGAAGTAATGTGTGCCTGAGACTTCCTGGTCAGAAACACGGATACGGTATCGTCGTTGCTCAAGGGCGGTGAATTCATATTGCCCATTGGGATCGGTAGAAGTCGAAGCTAACCAGTTCCAGGCATGCTCGTCTGCGATGTTTTCATCATCGCCTTGGTAGAGCGTAACCCACACACTTGCCAGCGAACTGCCGTCCAAGTGTCTCACAACACGTCCGGAGATTGAGCCGGTAGCCCAAGCTGCAGGTGTACACCAAATAGCCCCCAATAAAACAGTGATTACAATTTTACGATCCATTTTTACTCCCTTCGTTCAGATTTAGCGTATTGTCCGTTTACGCTTTTCAATTGAGCGTCAATACAAATTTCTTTACCCTCACCGTATTGAAGCCTCCTTTACTTTCCCTTTCTTAAAATATAATCTCCAGTAGCACATAAATTTTATACGTTTTATGGCTTCTGGCCTTTGTGCCAGTTATCTGCAAAGACCATCAAATCCCAGACATCTATGTAACCATCCGGAGCTCCAAAATTGGGGCCTCCTAAATCAAATTTGGAACAGTTTAAAGGCGGGTCCCAGCAAGGCTCTCCATGTCGGCAATGCCAACAGTCGGCAAATTGCATAAGATCCCATACATCCACGTACCCATCTTCGGGTCCGAAATTAGCTCCGCAGAAATCACCAGTGATCCATACCGAAGTAGTTGTCGAATCCGGTAAATCTGGGGCCGGTTCAACATGGCCCACATTATCGTGTGCTCGGCTGTAGAACGAATATGTGTGGCCGCCTTCGCCGATGAAAGTTTCCGATGTATCGTTAGTGTCCGCTATCCACAAGACATAATCGTTACTATCTGTTGAGACATATATGTCGTAGCCATGAATGCCAGAGCCGTTCAGATCATCCTGACCACTCCACTCGACTAGAAATGGTCTCGTTTCAGTAGTCTCGGGCAAAGGCAACACATTGCTGGTTGGAATGCTAGCATCAATCGTGTTTATCCAAGGACCTTCCTTGGGGGCAGGATGGTTAAGGAGGTCGCCCGCCCAATCGAACTCAACAAAGGCCTGGTTGCCAATTTGAGTGCCTGTCAGCAGGTCATCCTTTGGCTTGGCGCTGAACGCCACCCAGCCGACCTCCTCGCCGGTTTCGGTAATAGGCGGTAGAAATCCGGCCATAGGATCCTCTGGAGTTTCCATAGTAGCTGGGTCGAGCGACCGGAACGTCCAAGTTATTTCACCGGTCTCAAGATCAAAAGTGCCTTCTACATTCACAATCAAGTCCATGTCCGGCCGTGTATCTACATTTAGATTGAAGTACTGGCAAGGCTCAAGCTCAACATCCCATTTAAGGAATCCTATTTTCTCGAATCTAAAGCTGTTCCACTCAAGATTGGACTCCAACTCGTCTTTAACTAAAACATCACAGGCCGGGGCAGTAGCATCTTCCTTATTCCAAAAGTCAACTTTGTAATATAACTCTCGGTCTTCTGGAACGAATCGTTCGCGTTCCTCCAATGGCGTACCAAGTGGGTCAAAGCCCGTTGGACCATATTTGTCTTCGGGGGTCATAGAGTCAACAACTTCTATCTCCTTATCCTTACCATTAGGTGGTGTGCACATGGGTGAAATTGGTATAAAGTCTTGTTTTCCTTTAATATAATCTTCAAGGAACTTCATTAAAATTGTTGTGGGCCATGCGGCATACTTTTCTGGATATGGACTTAGTGTTATTAAATGCATGAATGTCGTTCGTGGATTCGAATACCATCTAATGCCTTCCCTTTGAAAAATATCATCAAGTACTTCATACACAAAAGTATTACAATTTTTGTATTTACCAACGAAGGGTTTATTGTCTTTTAGAACTGTATATGTTCCAGTTTCTCCCAATCGTGCTCTAGCCTTGTTTGCAACTAATTGACCTTCTTCAACTGTATAGCCAGGCCATGTCCAGGCACCAAAATAACCTGCATCAAAAACTCCCTCACATATATCTGAAAATCTATCACTTGCCTTTGTTTCACTGATCGTATATTTTTCACATCCCTTAATAAGGTCTAAAATATTTGCCCCATTAAGTTCTGCTATCTTCCCATCTCCTAAATAAATTCCTGTATGCATTGCTACTTCGCCCAGATTCCAATATAATATTGCCCCTACAGGAGGATCTGATCTGGGAGGATAATAAGTTGCATATTTTCCGTTTCCCATCTGGGATATGTCAAAAGAAGGAGATTCTTCGGATAAAGAGATTATTTGAGACCACATCTTGATGTTGCTAGTCTGATAGGTTTTAAGGCGGAAGGTGAACTCTGCTGAACTACCTGAAGGTAGGATAGAAATAGGTACTACTAGTGAATTCCCTTCAGAAGACAAGTATTCATTTGAATATTCTTCAAAGCCCGGCAAATCAACTTTGAAATAGCCCCCTGGAGAGAATTTAATTATCACATAACAGTCCCAAGCTTGGACATTTCCTTTGTTTCCATATCTTACAATATAAGTGGCTGGACGACGTACTCGTATCTTCTCTCGACCCACAATCTCCATCCACAACTCGGGTTCTCTACTTTCTTCTATGGTAAAGGGGCTCGGTGCAGTGGTACTTTGTCCATCCGGGTTAGTCACGGTTAGGTTGTATTCGCCAGGTTCTTTATCCCTTAGGTCGAATGCGGCTGTAAGAGTCGTTCGATTAGGATCTCCAGAAACGGTTTGAGCGATGATATCCTCGTAACCTATACGAACAAGCGAGACAGCCGCATTTGGATCAAGCCAACCGCCTTTTATCTCCACAGTAACAAGGCCTGTATTTCCGCCCTTATCGGTTGATAAGCTAGTGATTGTAGGCAAATAATTAGGTGGTGGTTCGACAGTAAACGTAGTATCTGCCTTGATAAGAACATCTCGCGATTGGTCTTCGCTCCACCCATTAGTATAAATCATCGCGGAATCCATGAACTCGACAATATACAAGCCGGCAGCCGGATTGGAGATTTCTATTGATGTTCTGCGATCATCATAGGCCTCCGGACTGACCCAATGACTGCTACCGCCATACTGACCATAATAGATGTCGAAATGGCTCCAAAGACCCATTCCTTCTGCTTCAAAGTATAGTGTATCCTGGTCAGGAGGCACTTGTACCTGATAATACACGGAGCCATAGCTACAATAGATTTTGCCAACTACCCAGTCTCCCAGAGGAAGTTCTGGCAGCGCATCCCAAACGGTAAGTATTCCGCTACCCGTTTGATTCCCCGTTATTTTGACGGCGTAGGTATCGGATGCCGGGTTCACTATATGCAAGATAAGGTCATGCGAACTGCTGGTACTTGCAATCTGTCCTCCGTTGCGAAGAAGCGACAGCGTTCCCCCCCAACTATAGCCATAACCTACCAGCGTAGTTTTTTGCAGGGTAATAAAGAGATTTTCAACTCCATCTGGAACTGTTATATCGTATGTTTGGCTCTCCGTATTCACTATGTTAACATCGAAGACATAGAGTGCACCCTGTGGCAATCCTTTGACCTCGGTGACAGCCTCAAATGTTTTTTCCTCATCGTCAGGCCAGATTACGGATATGTCATATTGGCCTGAAGGGGTTGTACTGAGGTCAAACTGGGCAATTATTAGTCCTGGGGATGAAACTGTAACCCTCTCAGCTTGTATGCTTGGAGCACCTGCTCTGCGCAGCTCGACCTGCATACCGCTGGTAAAGCCCATACCCACAATGTGTACTGTAGCCTCCGCGGAGGTGTTTACGGTTTGTGGATAGATGTTCGAAACATGTCGGTCGGCGATAGATGCCGTGATTCTATAGCTCATAGTCCCTGCAATATCTCCGCCATACACACCGAAATAATAGGTTCCACTTGTGGTTGGAGTAATCAACAACTCATAATTCCCAAAAGTGTTCTTATTCTTAGTTGCATAGTCATAATCAGTCGGTGTAGGGGCTTGGCCATGTCTACCATATAATTCTAAAGTTCCCGTTGAGGACAAGGGCTCCAGAGTTACAAGAAGATTCCTGTCCGCTTCGACATCGACAGAAAATAGATGCCAATCGCTGGTGTTGATGTCACCAACATATGAATCGCCCAGAGTTAAGCGTTCGAAAATCGTCAGACTGAGCGATAGGGTATAACCGCCTGTGCTAGTTCCGCTGTGGTCGCAAGCCAAAACCGTATATTGCCCATCGTCAGGAAGAACATGGGTGATCGCAACAGTATTTCCATAGTTGTGCGCTTCTGCAAGTTCAATTCCGTCTGGTGTAAATAACCTTACTTCAGGATCTAACGAGCCCCATGAACTGTTCATGCTGATGAGAATTGTGTCATCGGTAGTTGCCGAAAGTGTGTATGTATCTATTTCAGCAGCCGCATCGATAGAGCCGGAAATCGTATCCCCAAAATTGATAGGAGTTGCATTTCCTGGGTTGTTAAGCCTCTGGACAAGGATGCCATAACTGCCAGTATCGTCTATCAAATGGTCGCAGACTAAGACGCTGTATACTCCAGTATCGGGTAGTGTATGCAGCACCACGAGGCGATCATAAGTCCACCGGCTCTCTAACAAAGTCCCATCTGGCGAATAAAGCCTGATCTCTAGCTCCAAATCTACTATGGTCTCCGTTAACCTGATATAAATTGTATCATTGACATCTGCCGAAAATGTGTAAATATGAACTTCATCAGAAGGATCAATCGAGCCAGAAATCGTCTCACCAAATTCTATCGGAATCGTAATGCTTGGTTGGTCTATTGTCGGATGACCAAGGACAAGGTCAACGCCAGCAAGTGTTGGGCCGGTCAAGGTTACAGAGGTTGACGCCTCAACTGTTAAAGGCTCTGGGTCAAAGACATTAAAGCCAAACAATGGGGTAAAGGCCCTGACATATCCTTCAAAGCCTATGCCAATACCTGTGAGTGTGTATGCTCCTGGAGCGTCTATCATTGTACTGGCAACAAGGCTTTCCTCAGGGTTCCAGGATTCGGTGTAGGCCTGCACAAAGATAGGAGCACCGCTGTAATCATCATAGGTAATGGTTCCGCTTATCGTGCCGAGATTATTACTTCCTAACCCCTCAATTTTAAGATGCGTTCCATTCCATTCGCCATCATACCATTCATACGTGCTTGGATTCCAGCCCCAGCTCTCAAGTGAAAGGAATCTCCCTGGCAAACCTCCTGGAATATTTGCCAGCGGAATCTTGAACTCCACCGCATTTAGCCCTGCCACTGCCTCTGAGCCGGTAATGGAAACCCAGGAGGGATAGCCATCTGGATTATCCAAATACCATAGTGAACTGGTGGCAGAACCACCAGAAACACGAATTTCTAATCGGATAGTTGATACTGGGTCATCGTCTGGTGAATAGCTGAAAATAAGCTCATAAGTATAATCGATACTATTGTCAATATTATCATATAAAGTTATAGCGCCATATAGATAATCGGGATCATAGGCCAGGTAAAGTTTGTCTATATCCATTCCCGGTATTGCGTTGGGATCCCTTTCTGTATCGCCACTTATATCATCAAGCACTAACTGCGAGGCAGTCCATTCGCTAATACTGCCGTCTATAGTTGCTGTGCCAGAACTGATAACGAATAAACCGCCCGGCTGCAGATCATCCCACAAAACCCGCCAGTCATCTTGTGTCATATTTGGCAGAATGCCGCCCAAAGTGGGGTCATCTCCTAAGTCATGCCCCATTGTCCCGGGTTGTGCCCCATTCCACTGGTCAAATTCAGGCAGCAAATCCCGGGGATGGACAGGAGTGGGGTAACGAGCCGACGAACCAAAAATAGGATTGAAGTCCACATTGGCGTCCGCGACCACCATATTGGATAGCTGGCCTGACACATTGTTTAGAGTCACCCAGTTCCAACTGAGGTCCTGGTATTGAAGTGTCCCCGCTGTAAAGGAATTACTATCAGCGGCCAAGGTGGCCTCAAGCCATCCCATTCTCCAACCGGCATCATAATTCTCAAAGTCAACCCAAAGTTCATTGCCGTTGTCTATGCCGAACTCATCAACCTCCCACTGCGATGGGGTAATGCTAGTAAAGGTTAAGCTGCCCTCATCTCCTTCAATACTCGTAAAGTCATAAACTACCATTAATTGCCCTATCGGCACCCCATTGACGTCATTTATGTCGTATGTCTTGGTTGTTTCCCATGGGTATGTTCCTACGGTGTCATTGGCCAAGGAATCACGTAACGTGGTCAGCCGGTTATCGATAACTTTGAAACCATATTCATCATTCGGATCTATGTACAGCAGGTCGTCTTCTTGTGAGTCTGTCTCATTGCGAATATAATCTAACGCATCGAAGTAATAGTCTATCGCATCAATCAAATCTTGCCGTGCCAGAGCCAGAATCACAGCACCGTTATTAGGATCGTTAACAGTTGGTAGGACTTTTAAGAGATGAGGGTAACGGTCGAGCAAGTCGGTATTTATACTGAAGCAGTCGTTGTAAATCTTTTCTGCAAGCTTATCATTCGGATCAACATACAAATCATACGCTAATTGGGCCTGAAGCTGTCCCTTTAAGGCCGTCAGAAACCCTTTTAAAAGAAGTACCTCACCGTAATCTACCTCTAAATCGTATTGTAACCCCGGCAGATTCGGGTCAAAGAAGACGCGGGTTTCATTTGGGTCGAGAAATATTCTGAATCGATCTCCGGCAGAATCGCTGATTAAATCCAAGTCAACAATGAATGAATTGATTTGTGGAATCATCGAGGTATCGATAATACTGCGGATTTCATCCCCATCTGGTACGCCGGGAGGTATCTCGTAAGCATCGTGTTCATTAAGAGGATAGTATACATCAAGCTGGTGCCAGTTGTCCCCTAATATTTCTATTCCGAACTCGCTTGCCAATTCAGAAAAGCTGTCTATTGAGCCGCCATCATCTCTGATGGCCAACATTGCTGTTCCTGCTACAGCATGAAGAAATCTCAGCTTTCTGTTATTACTGCAATTTGGATCATTTATTCCATTAGTAAACGTTTGATACGCTTGTCGTACGCCGGATAGCGTTCCATCAAACAATTGTGCCCGCCCCGGAATGATGTAATCATTAGGATTCCCAGCCCATGAAAGAGATGTACAGAAAACTATTCCCAATAAAATAGCTGTCACAGTTTTGTGACACATATTTGCTCCTTTCGTTCAGATTTAGCGTATTTTCCTTCTACGCTTTTCAATTGAGCGTCAACACAAATGCCTTTACCCGTTGTTATTACCCCACCGCGATTGAGAACGTACACCCCATTTACACTGAAATGCTGTTTTTTCACGTCCCACTTGATATAATTGCTCTCAAGAGTGCTGCCGTCTGCTATTGTTATTTTCACATGACCGTGCAATACTATGTCGTCGGAATATTCGTAAGAGACTACCGCTCTTTTGCTTTGTATGGCAAAGAACAAATCATCATCAAGGAATACTCGGTAATCGAAATTGTTAATGCGGGCCTCAGATACATTGCCTAAATCAATATTAATCCGCCACCCATCCGCAGGAGTTGTCAACCTGCGCATAATCTCCTTAATGAGGGCCGTTGTATCGGTGGTCATATCATCGGTAACGGGAAGAATATCAGGTGTGGTGGCTGCTGTAATTTTGTGTGAACTGTATCGATAAAACCTGAGTTCAAGGTCTTGTATTTTTACCACTTTGTGTAAAGCAGTCTTGAAAAGCCCAAGATTGTTATTCTCTGGACAGAGGTCCTCAAAACGCACAGAACAAATGGGCCTATAGTTGTCTTTAAGGTCCCAACGCCGATAGTTAAAAGCTCCTATTTGGTTCTTTTGGGGGTAGCTGAGGTCGGGACGAAACTCTGGGCCTATGGCAATATCGGGGTAGGGCAGACTTAGCTCATTATTGTTTCCCAAGATAATTATCAATATTAGAGCAGATAAGGTCCACGAGATTAATAGAACGCTCCACTTGAGCCAGAGGCGTGGTTCATAAAGTGTTGGTCTTCTAACCATCCAACATTCCTCTCCCCCCATTTACAACGGACAGACAATAACCACAAGAACGGGTTATCCCACCTACATAGATAAAAGCAGCTTAGACCAAATCTACCCGTAGTTTCAGATTTTTAAAAAATTGATTCTATACGCAATGGTTACACTAAACTATTGTGGAATTTGCGTTATTCTGCGAGAATTTCTCTGGTATTGTGTAGAAATAATACGTGGAACCCACGTGATTTGACGAATGGAAATATATATCGCAAAATTGAGCCTCAACGCCAACTTATTTGCTATTTTCTACATTCTAATACTACAGCGCTGCTTAGATTTGCTTTATATTGATAACCCTTTGTTTTATAAATACTTATATTAATAATGTTAAATCCTAAATCCGAATTTCTAAATCCTAAACAATCTCTAAATCCAAATGACCAAAAATCCAAGCAGCTCAAATCTGCTAATGTGCGGTTTTTGTTTTTAAAATTAGGATTTTGAACATTTGATATTGTTTAGAGTTTAGGATTTAGTGCTTAGAATTTTGATTCAAAAACCGTATTTTCCAGTGCCAAGTGGCGCTGTCGTACTAAAATGGTCTCGCTCAATTATTCATCTTCTGGCAGTTCAATTAGCCTGACCAGAGCTGTTTGCTTAACCAAATCGACTAGGTTATCGACGCACAGCTTGCGCATAATATGACGCCGGTGATCTTCAATAGTCCTTACAGAACGATTGAGCAGATATGCTATTTCCTTGTTACCCTTACCGTCCAGAATTAAACGCAAAACTTTTATTTCTGTTCTGGTAAGCACCTTGCCCACAAGTGGGTGAGACTTAGGATGTCGCTTTAGAGCCAACTTAACAACCGATAAAAAAGACTCTCTTTCTAGCGGCTTTTCGATAAAATCCAGAGCACCTGTTTTCATAGCTCTGACTGCCATCGGTATATCACCGTAGCCGGTAACAATCAGAACCGGCAATGAAGGAACAATGCTTTTAACTTGAGTTAGTAGCTCTAAGCCACTCATCTCAGGCATTTTCACATCGGCAATTAGTAAATCACACCTCTGAGAGCGTAATCGTTTAAGACAATTGGCTGCACTGGTAAAACAGGTGACTTTCATGCCAACTTGTCTAAGAGATGTACTGACAACCTGACATATGTCTGGCTCATCATCAACAAAAAAGACATGTTGTTTTTCGCTATTTGCCATTTTTAACCAGACAGTATTTGTTATCTCGCTTGATAGGCAAGGTAATAATAAAAATTGAACCTTCGCCTGGTTTGCTTTCGATGCGGACTTTTCCACCAGCTCGCGAGACGATTTGCTCCACAATGCACAGCCCCAGACCCGTTGCTTGACTGGTAGCTTTGGTTGTGAAAAACGGCTCGAAAATCCTATCAAGAATTTCCGGCGCAATACCACCGCAGTTGTCAAAAAATTTCAATTCGATGTTTTCATCTTTTATATTGCCGCTGATGGTAAGCTGGCGATCCTTTTTGCCATTGGCCGCCTCTATAGCGTTCTCCACCAGCGCGAAAAATAACTGCTCCAGGTCTTTCTCATATGAATATATCGGCGGCAGTTTATCCATTTCTTGGAGAAGCATAGTAATTCTTGTCCGCCAACCACGTACTTCCAGGAGCTGTACAATCCTTTTAGCAACCATCTCCAAATCTACTTTTTTGACTTCGTTTTCTAAGGATTCCTTCGCAAAATTGCGAAACTGTCTCACTATTGAAGTAGCATTCGAAATCCCTTTTAGACCGGCGTTAAGCCCTTCTATCGCCGCCCCCGAATACGACATTGAGTTCAGCTCTGCCAAAGAATTCTCAATTGATAGGCGAACAACAGTTAGCGGCTGGGTCAGTTCGTGAGCCAGAGTAGCACTTAAGGTTCCCAGCGA
>Ga0315532_1001287_pt1 | contig 18972 bp, 15 predicted proteins | sample SalMarWE160370MG_FD_203082 | JGI IMG/M metagenome (GOLD analysis project Ga0315532, IMG submission 203082) | Salt marsh sediment microbial communities from the Plum Island Ecosystem LTER, Massachusetts, United States - Salt Marsh Sediment WE1603-70 ... | reverse complement strand
GTTTCAACCGAGTCATACCCGCCGGTATTGTAAACGGTCGGCAGGGTAAGCCCTTTTCCCCTTGCCAATTCAATGGCTGCTGTGACAGCCGGTATAATATGTGTTGGTGTGACGAAATTGATGTTGCTGCATCCTTGATTCTGCAAGTCGAGCATAGATTGAGCTAATTGGTCAATTGTAACCTGATGGCCGTGGCGGAGATGGCTGATTTCGAAATTCTGACAGAAGATACAGCCGAGGTTGCAGCCGGCAAAGAAGATGGTCCCTGAGCCGCCTGCGCCGACAAGGATGCTTTCCTCACCGAAGTGAGGACCCACGGAGCTGACGACCGGAAGACAAGCAATACCGCAGAATCCGGTCTGTCCCTCATTTCTGTTGACCTGGCACTTGCGCGGACAAAGCACGCAATGGCTCATCATATTCCATAACTTTTGAACCTTTTCACTGAATGAATTTATGTTTGGCGATGGCATAGCGTATTTATGCGAGAAGCTCCGGTATTATAGACCATTCGAGCTGCCAGGTGTTATCATCCAGGCGGTTAAGGCAGACGATGCCGGCGTTTCTGAAGGCCATTGTATTGGCGGATTCTGAGCCTGCTACAAGCAAAGATGCCAGCTTGGCCAGCAAAGGCAGGTGTCCGACAATCATAATATCATTCAGACTTGTGCTAAGCTCATCTTTTAGTGCGGCAACATCGTCGTTAGGGGCAAGGCCGGAGCGGGCAGTTTGCTGTTTATTTATCCTGATAACTTCGACCAAAATCTCGGCAGTCTGTTCAGCCCGTTTTTTACCACTGTGCCAAAGGTAATCAACGCACAGTTTCAAAGGTTTAATGAATGCGGCGACCTTCTGTACCTCCTGGAGGCCTTCTTCGGTTAACGGCCTTTCCGGGTCAGCTTCTTTCGAAGCTGCTTTTGCGTGCTGGACAAGATATAGTTTCATCTTTTAACCTCTCTGTCAGTAGAATGTGTGTGATTATTATAGCATAATTACCGGCCTTGCCAATTATTCACCGTTGTGCCGGTCTGTCATCAGGCGGTTAATGCTGTAAAAAATCGGTATTTTTTGATATACTATACATTAGCTAAGCCGGGTGAAAATAATGGCAAAAAATGCAAAATCTGCGGAACAGGAATTTGAACTTGCGCATCTTATAAAAGTGCAGAGAAATCCCGTCAGCGAACGTGAGTATCAGCAAAAGAACAGGGATTCACTTGCTGCTCGGCTAAGGGATGGCGACGAAAAAGCGGCACAGGAGCTTGTTGATTTATATTATTGGCAGATATATTTGTATATGAGGCGGCTTGGCCATAATCACCAGCTCAGTGAAGACCTGACCCAGGAGAGCTTCCTTAATGCCTGGCGTCATATAGGGCAGTTGCGGGATGGCAAGGCGTTAAATGGCTGGCTGTATCGGATTGCAAGCAATGTTTCGAGACTCCACTGGCGAACGCAAGGCGGCAGAAAAGAAGTAAGTATTGAGGGATTTAATGTGCAGCATACCGGCGTCGTTGCTTCTGACGAAGCCGGGCATAGCGAACAGCTTGAGAGACTGGAAAGTGTTGTTGCACGGCTGCCGATGAAATTGAAGCAGGTGGTTGTCTTGCATTATATGCAGGACCTCACTATTGCCGAAGCCGCACAGGCAGCAGGTATAAGGCAGGGAACCTGCAAAAGCCGGCTCAACAGGGCGTTAAAAATTTTGAGAAAGGAATTTGTTTAAGCGGTATTAAGTCAAAATAAAAAGGGTATTGTGATGAAAGATGAGAAACTTAAAGAATTGCTGGGCGAAATGGCGGGGCGGATGACGGAGCCGGTTCGACCCGGCCTTGCCGACGATATAAAACAGCAGATTCCACAGCGGTTTGATTTGCATAGAAGCGGAAGGAATACTATCAATATTGTAATTAACTTGAGAATAAGCAGGCTGGCAGCGGCAGCGGTGATAATTGTATCAGTATTGTTGTTCGCAAATTTCTTTGGTCTTCGGGATTCGACAGGCACAGACATAGTTCAGGCGGTAGAATATTCTCTGGTGGGTGAGAAGGCCTGCAGGAGCGATATATCAGCGGATATGTCTAAAATATATGAGGGCCTGCTTGACCAGGGCAAGAAGGTCGTATATTACGGTGTCAGGTTTGACCCGGAGGATAGATTTTCGGTAATTATGCACTGGAAGCTGCCGGATGGCAGGTATAGAGTAATTTTCAGCGATTTACGTGTTATGACGGTCAGTGCCGATGTATTAATAATGCTGCAGAACCAGATGATTCGCAACAGGACGAAATGATAGACACGAATATTGCAGGGCCCAAAAAAACCTATTTTTCTGTTGTAATCGCAGCAGTTTTTGTGGTAAAATAGGTAAAAACAAGGAGTTATTTTCTAAAGACGTGTTTTTTATAGGCAATAAGCAGGAGTTTTGTTGTGGATAAAAGCAGAGGTTTTACGCTTATAGAACTTCTGGTGGTCATTGCTATTATTGCATTATTGATGGCGATATTGATGCCTGCAATCAACCTGGCTAAAATGCAGGCACAGGCGGTTGTGTGCCAGACAAGACTGAGACACTGGAGTCTAATTTTTAAATTATATACAGACGACAACAACGGCTGTTTCCATCGTAGTGCCAAAGAACGAGGGGGCGACCATTGGATTAATGTGTTACGCCCATATTATAACGATAGTTGGGACATGCTTGTCTGTCCGTCGGCCAGCAAAGGCACGGATGATAAGAACGAATTAGGCACGTTTAAAGGATATAACAGGGAATTCCCTATGCCTGATGGCAGAGAAAAGAAAGTTCCCATTAGCTACGGTATCAATAGCTGGGTCACTTATCAGATTGAAGATACTGCCGGCGAGGACCGTCCGCCGAAATGGTTCTGGAGGTGTATTAGTAATGCAAAAGGTACGAATAATATACCGGTGCTTGGGGACTCCACTCACTTTGATGCCTGGCCCCACGCCTATGATGAACCACCGCCAACTCCTGATTTTTTTAAGTTAGGTGACCAAGGCGGAGAGAAAGGTATAGATATGATGCATTTCTGCATCAATCGGCATAATGGATTCATAAATCTGCTTTTTATGGATTGGAGTGTTAGAAAGGTCGGGCTGAAGGAGCTGTGGGTATTGAAGTGGAATCGTGAGTTCGATATAAACGGCCTGTGGACAATAGCCGGCTTCGGTGGCAACAGGGCGGCGTGCAGCGCTGCCTGGAATGTGCGATCACCCTGGTTGAAAAGGTTTCCGGTGTATTGAAGAAAGATTGTAATTTTGGGAAAGCCGGTCTTTTATGATATAGTATTATTTGTTGATAAATTAATTGAGAAATATAGGAGATACCAATGATAAAAAATCGAAGAGTATCAAACCCGTTGGGAATAAGGATTTCTAATCGGGGAAAGAGAAAACTGCTGACGGGATTTACGCTAATAGAGCTTTTGGTGGTAATTGCCATTATTGCCCTGTTAATTGCGATATTAATGCCTGCGCTACAGCGGGCAAAGAAGCAGGCAAGGACGGTAGTCTGCCAGTCGAACCTGAAACAATGGGGAATTATTTGGTCAATGTACACAGACGACAATAATAGCTTTTTCCCCAGGCGATGGGATGATCCTTCTGGACCACGACACAGAGGGCGGTGGATTGTTGTGCTTTATGACTACTACTATCGCAATGACGAGATACGCTGCTGCCCGGAGGCGCAAAAGATTGCTTTTCCATATTTTCCTCCAGGTAGCGGCAATATGCCGGACATTATGGGAACTCGATATCATTCCTGGGGTTACTTGGATACTAATCTCGGAAGGCCGGAAGGAACATACGGCAGCTATGGTCTTAATGGGTTTGTTTATAATCCTGTTCCTTTAGCCGGGCAAAATACTTTTTTTGACTTTGATATCGATTTTTTCTGGAAGACACCGAATGTGAAGGGAGCAGCCCAGGTCCCTCTGTTTTTAGACTGCATGTTCTTTGTCGGTTGGCCCGGCCATAGATTAGAGGCACCAGGGGATGAAAATGAAGATAGAATTCCTGGCGACCCTGACTTTTGTCCAGATGATCCGCACGGTATACAGCGTTTTTGCATAAATCGACATAATCATGCAATAAATGGAATATTTTTAGATTACTCTGTTAGCAAGATACTGCTTAAACAGTTGTGGAGGCTCAAATGGAGTAAGGGATTTGACATCAATGCTCCTGTGACGTGGACTTGGCCTGATTGGATAGACTGATTGGAGACAGGTTCGGTTTTTGCTAATAGATAATCGCCGTAGCTTCCTCAATCTTGCTGATAACTTCAAGGGCATCGGCGGTATTGTATATATAGCCGTCGAAGCCCTTCTGCAGCAGGGCAGCCGACTCCGATTCGCTCAGATGGTTTGTAATGGCTATGATTTTAATGGTCTCCAAATCTTCCTGCGCACGAATGCTTTTGCAAATACCTGTGGCATCTATATCTTTGGCTAACAGACTTACCAGAAGAACATGGGGTGAAAATCTCTGGGCGATTATGCCGCTCTCGAAGTTGTTATGTGCAGTTAGAACTTCGTAATCCGCCTTGGTTTGTAAAGTCTCCACCAAAGCCGAGGATGTTTTCGTGTCACTATCCACCACAAGAACCCGGATTTTACCTGCCGCAAATGAATCGGTGGGCATATTATGCATTTTCATAAAGCGGATTAGCTCGCTGACGGGTATTCGTCGGTCCTTGCTGCCGGGTATGCGGTAACCTTTCAGTTGGCCGTTATCGAACCACTTTGAAACCGTTCGGGGGGCGACATGGCAAATCTTGGCCACATCGCCTGTCGTAAGTACGTTTTTTCCTTTTGCCATCTTTTGGTTCCTACCAAGTAGTGTTGACTCCATACCTATTTTCGGCTTCAAAATGAGGGCTGTTTAGCACTGGATATACAAATTACGGCTTGGCAGCGAATAGGGCACTGTTTTTACAACCCTGCGTCCTATAAGTGCTTTTGTTATTGCACCTGTTTTGTGCCATTTGTTTGTGGGTGTCAGTATCGGCTTGATTTATTAACCGCAAATTGTATAATGCTGTCAGTTGTTGATGCGTGCTTTTTGAGTCAGGAGAATTTCTTATGCAGATATATTTATCTCGGCCGGATATAACCGAAAAAGAAATCGAAGCGGTATGTGAGGTATTGCGAAGTCCTAATCTTTCGCTCGGACCAAAATTACCTGAATTTGAGGGGGCTTTCACGCAATATATAGGTGCGAAGCGGGCTGTCGCTGTTAACAGCGGGACAAGCGGCTTGTTTTTATGTATGCTTGCACTTGGGATTGGGCAGGGAGATGAGGTTATTACCACGCCGTTTACTTTCATTGCTTCTGCAACTACTATTATGATGGCAGGCGCAACGCCCGTCTTTGTCGATATAGAACCGTCAAGTTTGAATATTGATGCCGCAAAGATAGAATCCAAAATAACCGACAGAACAAAAGCTGTTTTGCCGGTCGAGGTTTTCGGTAATCCTCTGGGTATGGATAAGGTCTGCGAAATTGCATATAAGCACAATCTTGCAGTAATCGAAGATGGCTGCGAGGCGCTTGGCTCAGTGTTAAATGGGAAAAAGGTGGGGACATTCGGAAAAATGAGCGTCTTTGCCTTCTATCCCAATAAGCAGATAACCACAGGCGAAGGCGGAATGATTTTGACCGACGATGATGATTTAGCGGATATTTGTGTATCGCTTCGTAACCAGGGCAGAGGCAAAGGCGACGGCTGGTTAAGTCACGAACGGCTGGGTTATAACTTTCGATTGTGCGATATCAATTGCGCGCTCGGAATAGCACAGCTTTCAAGGATAGAGGAAATCAAGGCAAAACGCAGCCGGGTGGCAAAATGGTATCAGGAGATGCTGGCCGACGATGACCGGTTGATAGTGCCCACTGAACCGGATGGCTGTGATATGAGTTGGTTTGTATTTGTGGTTCGACTGGCAGAAGGATATACCGACCGGCAAAGAGATAATATTATAAAAGCTATGAGAGGTGAAGGCATCCAGGTCAGCAACTATTTCCCGCCGGTCCACCTGCAGCCGTTTATGGCTAAGCAGTTCGGCTACAAAAAGGGCGATTTCCCGATAACTGAGTCTGTCTGTGAGAGGACTATTGCTTTGCCGTTTTATAATAATTTGACTAAGGACGAAGTGGCGATTGTCCGCAGGAAGCTGGTGCAGGCCCTGGATAAATCCGCCTCAGGCGGATAAAGTTCGTTCCTGAGCCGCACTGATTGTCATATCTTTTCGGTTGGGTTGTGGTTTCAATTTTTAATTCTTCGTTTTTGCACTTTCTATTTGGCATAGTGGTTTTTTTATGTTATGTATTTATTAGAGAAAACTATAGAGCCGGGTGAGGGAGACGGCCGATAACAATTCTTGTTTGGAAGGGAGGAGCTTTTAATGAGGGGATGGAGAATCAAGCTCATATTTCTGCTCATCGTCTATTTTGCCGGATTTGCGACAGCAATCTACTGCTTCGGACCGGCACCCGAAGGCCAGGCCTCTGGAACTTCTGAAAGAAGCTTTGCGTTTTCTTCGTTAAAATCCGACGAATTTGCCAAATCTTTTAATACAGGCATGCACAAGTGCATTGACTTTGGTAAGGATGCCGCCTTGCGTGTCGGCGAGATTCTGAAGCAAAAGCTCGAAGAAAGACGTAACCAAAGCGAGGGTTAATTAGCAGCAGGGCGCAGCGGTTACGGCTTCCTGGCAAGATAACAGGATTGACCTCACCCTTTGGAAGGGGTGGGCCGAAAAGATTTATATATCTTTTTTATCCTGCAAATCCTGTCCTAAATGATTCTTTGCCTGACTGTTTTAATTGCTGACATATATATTCAGGATTCATTTAGGGGATGGATATGTAGGAGCCGTTGGTCGTGGGTTGACCCCGCCGTTTGGCTTCACCATGTATAAATAGCGGGGCCCCACGGCCTTTTTATGCGTCTCAAAGGATAAATCCTGAAGGCAAATCATTTGTTTTAGCATCTCAAGTATCCTTCAAAAAAACTGTAAGGTTGCATTCTTATCTAAACGCCAATTGATGGTTCCTGAATCCAGGCCCTTCAGATAACGTTATAATGTCGGCGATACAGCAGGGCAAAGGCCTCAGGATTATTCCGGGCCTCTGTTATCAATTGACCGTCATCCGCTATGTTCTGCACAATAACTGTTCTCCGGAGTTTAGCAGTACCAGCTATCATCACCATTATAAATGCGCATACAACAAAAACGTTGCAAAAAAATCGGGAGTTTTATCTTTTTCACAAAGTAAGTATCTTTGTTGATAAGAAATGTGAGCAAATTATGATGACGGCTTCTTACTCAACGCCACATAAATCTATCACTTTGGCTGATGGCAGCTTTTGTTTTATTATCTCTGTCGCTAGGTTGCCCCATTTCCTGCAACCATCGAGGACGGCACTGTCGCTGCTTGCAATAATTTCTTCTGTTCTTACCAGTTCATAATCGGGGCTTAGCAGAAGCTCGATATCCCAGTTCCAGTTATTTTTTTTGGCCAGCTCACCAATAAGTGTTTTTAATCGACCGCTGTTGGAGACAGGGCTGTCTAAAAGCCACTTGACTTTAGCTGTGCCGGTTTCTTTGAGAAACTCGCCTATAAGTAGCACAGCCGGTATCGTTTCGGTTACTTTGCGATATGTCCCGTGGATGCTTGCAAGGTCTCGATAACAGCCGTCGCGCCCCTTGAATATTACGCCGCCGCTAATCGCTGCCTCGATGGTTATTAGAATGTTATAGCCGTCGATGACGATTGACTGGCCGGTTAAATCGGAGATTTTAACTTCGCGCTGCTTTCGAGACTGTAACTGCTGGTCGGAGCAGGCGCTTCGCATAACAGCCAATCTTTGTCTTTCTGTAAGATTGAATTTATCACCGACTAATTTAAGGGCGCTTTTGTTAGCATACCCCTTTGTCAGTAAAAGCGAAAAATCGGCAAGTGCCGAGCGCAAATCGTCGATTTTGCTCTCGGCAAACAATTTTTCATCTGCCGGATGAGGACCTCTGTGAATTCGCTTATCGGGCATTAAATTGATTCCCCTTAATTAGTCATTTGCTCCTTATTTGGGTTTGGGATAAGCTCTGAATCTTTTACGCATTTCCTGTGTGATTTGGCCGCCGCTGTTTACTATATCCTGAAGAAAACCGACCGTAGCTTCTTTGATGTCATTGATTGGTTCCTTTTTTATTAGTTTACTCGGCGGGTCAGACCAGTTTCCCTGTACTTTCAAACGTGTGAGTTTGTCTTTCAGATTGTTGATAATATTGATAATTGGAACGTTTTTGACGATAGCATCGATTTGCTTTAGCATTACTGCTTTGACATATATGTTTATCTGTTTTGTTTGCAGGTTGATTGTCCCGCCCGGTTCGGCTCTAACAGCGGCAAAGAGATTGGCTATGTGAGCGGTTTTGACGGTTACAACAGGGCCGGTAGTGCTGAATGAGCATTCGGCATCAGACATCTTCAGTGGGTCAAGCTGCGATAAGCCAATAATGTTGAATAAGTGGGGAACTACCGGTATGACGGTGATGTCGGCATCATCAAGAAAAATTTGACCTTCGCCAATAAGGTTTTGCAAATCTTTACCCTTGCAGGAAAAGGTATAATTAAATGTAACCGTGCCTTTTGTTGCTTTTTTGCCCGGACCACCCAGAATGGAAGTCAGCTCTATAAAACTCATATCTTGCGCTATTAATCGACCGCTAAATTCTGTCGGCTGGTTCTGTTCGGTTTCCACATATAATGAGCCGGCGGCATTGCCATCGCAGATGTTTGCCGTAAGATTCTCAAAGGCATAACGTCCGTCTGACACATTGACTTTGGTTGTGAGATTGTTGGCGATGATTTTACCATTCTTTGCCACTATCCATCCGTCAATGCTGGCTATGCCGTTTGGCTCTAATCCGCCTGGTTCTTTAAGGCAGCCGCTTATTTTCAAATCCGCTTCGAAGTTACCCTCAGCTGAGAGATTCGGGATATTCAATGCTGCAAATACTAAGGCCGTCTCCGGTTTTTTCACTGTGTGTTTTAGCTGTAAAGAAAGTTCTGTTTCAAGTGTCTTTAAATCAAGCCTGCCTTTAGCCAGTAGTGATTCCATAGGTTCAGAGCCGGTTCGCTTTAAGGAAAAATCGTAGAAATTGTCCTTTTTGTAGGCCTGTAATTGCAGGTTCTCATAAAGCGTTTTTGTTCCCTTTGCATCAGTTACGGTGATTTCAGCATCATTTATAGTAAGCTTTCGGATATCCATTTTTTTTCTTGGTGTTGGCGATTGTTGAAAGGGATTGATAAAAGGCAGTGTAAATTTGCCGTCGGCTGTTGTAATCTGAATGTTCAATTTTTCAATTTTAATCTCTGTTACGACAGGATGTAAACCAGGCCATTTCTCAAAAACCATTTTTACTCTGCCTGTTTGCAGGCACTCGCGGCCGGCCCTGTCGAAGAAAACGACTTTTCCGAAGTATATCGGGCCGAAATAGTTTACCTCGACGTCTTCGATATTTATCTGCCCATCCCAGAATTTCAGAAGTGTCTTTTCTATTTCCAGGCCTACTTTGGCGGGAATCAGCCAGAAATGGCCAATTATGGTGATAAAAAATATCGGGAGAACGATAATGCCGAATATCCAGGACGGATATGTTGTCCGGCTTTTTTTATCTCGGTTTTTTCTATTGTCCTTTTGTTTTTCAGACATTTGGCAAATACGAGCAAAGTGTTATATGAGAGTTTATGTACTAATTCCTTGATGCTTTGATATAAGTTTACACATATCTGCGATAATGTCAAAAACGAATTGACATAATTGACATTTGTCTCTACTATTGAGAAAACTAAAAACTTAAAATGCAAAGTGTAAAATTAAGGAATTCCACAGTTTTGACTTTTTACTTTTAACTTTTTAGCTTCTAATGGCCAGCCATAATTTAGCACGATTAAAAATAGGTGGTTTGGAAATCATCGGCTATTCGGTCGCAGGCGAAGAGACCGTCGTGGCAGTGCCTCAGCTTGACGTTTGCTTTGATGTTGGCAAGGCCCCCGACCAGATTATTTCCATAAACAATGTTTTACTGACTCACGGACATATGGACCATGCCGCCGGTATCGCATATTATCTTTCTCAGCGGAACTTTTGCGGCCAGTCAGCCGGCACGATATTGGCGCCTAAAAACCTTTTAGGCCCGATACGGGAGATTCTCGATGGCTGGGTTCGGCTGGACGGTAATCAAATACCTGCTAATCTTGTCGGTGTGAAAGCCGGTGACGAATATCAGATTAAGCCCAATTTATTCGCGAGGGTATTTCCGACGAAGCATACAAAAGGTTCTGTCGGATATACCGTGATTGAAAAGCGAAAAAAACTAAAAGCAAAGTACTCTAAGCTTACCGGGCCGCAAATCGTTGAGTTAAAAAAACAGGGAATTGAAATCGATAATCCGCTGGAGATTCCTATTGTTACTTATCTTGGCGACACCCAATACGTTGATTTTTCACAATTGGAATATATCGTCAATTGCAAAATTCTAATCGCCGAGTGCACTTTTTATGAAGGCGAGCATACCACAAGAGCGCAAGCCGGAAAACATATGCACATCGATGAATTCGCGGGATTATTAGATAAGCTGAACAACGAGCACATTATTATCACGCACACAACCCTGCGGACTCCGATGAGGGATATTCGTAAGATATTAAAAGACTCCCTGCCGCCGGAGAAATACGACAAAGTCATCCTCTTTATGGACAACCGCCCATGGCACGGGCGGGGTGGACAAACGCTACCGACCTTTATAACTTGAAGTGTTATATCTGATATCAAATATAGTTAATAAGAGCCGACTAACCATTAATGTCATTACCGCGAAAGCGGGAATCCGGAACTGTTATAGTTTAGCCTGACAATCGCTGTATCGGTTCTTATTTACTGAAATCATTATGATATATGCTTTAAGTTGCAGTTCTCGAATTGGTCAGGCAGAGTTCGACAAGGTCGTTGATTACAGCAGTGCCGGCGCACATTACTTTATCAGCCCCGCCCCAATAGAGCTTCAATGTGCCGTCATCTTCCGCTACCGCGCCGCAACTAAAAACGACATTGTGCACATAGCCGACAACCTCCCACGGGTCTTCCGGTTGTAAAATCCACCGGTCAGATACGCCGAGAACTACCGCCGGGTCATCGAGCTTGTGCAGAGCAACTCCAAGCCGATATACGTGGCCGTCCATCGTCGGGAAAACACCGTGATAGATATTCAACCAGCCCTTATCAGTTTTAATTGGCGGAGCGCCCGGGCCGATTTTCATCTCGTCCCAGTGGTATTTGACCGGTTTGATTATTAGTTTCGAGTCGCCCCAGTGGCGCAAATCCGGCGAGTAACTTATCCAGATTGACCAGGGACTAATCTCGCAGTGAGGTCTGTCCAGCCGAACGTATCTGCCACTGATTTTCTCGGGGAAAAGAACGGTATTTCGGTAATCGGTTTCTGTTATGAGTGCAACTCTTTCGACTGATTCGAAATCGAGTGTTTTAGCTAAGCCGATGCGGACGCCATTTGCCGAATATGCACTGTAGGTTATATAGTATGCACCCTCCAGCCGGGTAATGCGCGGGTCTTCGATGCTATATTCTTCGTATTCGCAAAAAGGCGGCTCTTTGCCTGGTACCATAAACGGCTCCGGACGCGGCTCGAACTTGAAGCCGTCTTCGCTTTCAGCTATGCCGATTATCGACCTGCCTGTATCGAGGTGAGAGCGGAACAGCATTATATATCGGCCGTCAAATTTCGTTACGCCGGCATTGTGAACCGTCTGGACCGGATAAGGGATATCGTCCTTTGTCAGAATTGGATTGCCTTTATAGCGCGTGACAAATGTCTTTTTCATTTTACGTGTCTCTGCAAAATTTATTTTTTGTTCTTTTGTTTTTCTAACCGGAAGATTTGCTCATATACCTTTTCATAGCCGCGGACCATACAGTCGATAGTGAAATTTTCCTCGACATGCCGGCGGCACTTCCTGCGGTCTATTTTACCGATTTTGCCGACGGCTTCTACTGCCTCTTCCACATTATTAACCAAAAAGCCGGTCTGACCACCTGAAATGACTTCGCGGCACGAGCCCAAATCCATCGCGATAACAGGCACACCCGCAGCCATAGATTCAGCCATCACCAGGCCGAACCTCTCGGGGATTGTATTTAAATGAATAACGGCGTAGGCCTCTTTGAGAAGAGCATCGCGTGCTGTGGGATTTACAGGCCCTATGTACTGGATAGAAGAATTATCAAGGTGCGGCTTGACAAGATTGTCGAAGTATTCTTGGTCTTGGATTATGCCGGCTATAAGCAGGTCCATATCACACTTTTTCGCAACTTCAATCGCCAGATGTGTTCCTTTATCGTTATGTATCCGTCCGTAGTGGACGAGCTTGTTACCCGGTGTTTCTCGAAATGTAAGGTTGGAAATGTCAATCCCGTTGTAAACAGTAGCAAGATAAGGCAAATCTTTATTTCTGTCGGAATCACTGATAGAAACATAGTAAGTATCTTTATGGTCGTGATAGACTCGCAGTATATCCGGGTCGGAAAAGCCGTGGATTGTGGTCAGCATCGGTGTTTTGATAAGCCGAAGGTATGTCAATGGCAGGTAATCGAAGTTATTATGAATCAGGTCAAATTCATTTGCCCTTTCCATAATCTTGGAGATATGAAGGCAGGTCGAGACCAGCGGAATTTGCGATTCGTCCTCTTCATAACCCCTCTCGACCCAGCCGACGAGTTTTGCTTTCGTAATGGATTCTTTAGTGGCAAAAAGCGTTACATTTTTCCACCCGCGGGCTACCAGGCCTTCTGTAATATTGCTGGCCACCGTTTCCCACGCACCGTAAGCCCGCGGAGGCGTCCGCCAGGCCACCGGCGATAAAATTGCTATCCGTTTCTCCCTGATATCCATATCATTTGTTTTTTCTCACTTCTTCTTTTATTCTCTGGATATGTCCTCTGCCCAGAGCTTTTACCTCGCAGCCGAGTTCGAAGTATCTGCGGATTTTATCGTCGTCCAGTATTCCGAAGCAGTCGATTACCGCCAGGGGAGCTTTTGCCCATTCGACTATTTTATCCGGGTCGAGTTGCAGATACGGTTCGTGCGGCACAGCCAGTATTATTGCCTGTGCGCCAGACAGTGCTACAGCGATGTTGTGCTGGACGTGAATATTAACCAGGTCGTTCTGGTTGCGGAAAAATCTTGCCAAAGAATGACCCGGTGCCGGGTATGTTTCTTGTTTTTCCAGCTCATACCAGTGCTCTACATACGGGTCATGCACCTGCATTTCAGCTCCCATTTCGGTCAGCTTTCGAACGACTATCTCCGAGCCGCTGTAGCGTGTATCGCCCACATCCTGGCGGTAACTGGCGCCGCACAAAAGTACCTTTGCGCCGGCTATTTGCAGACCCATATTGCGCAGTGCATCTCGTGTCAGTTCCGCTGCATGAAGCCCGCGCGTGTCGTTGATATCGATAGCTGTTGTAGTAATCTTGAATATATCATCATCGAAACCGAGGATGTGTTTGTATGCCCAGTATCCCAGTCCTCCATCTTTAGGCAGGCAGTATCCGCCGATACCTGGGCCGGGAAATACTAAGTTGCTGTGTGTAGGCCGAGTTTTAATTGCCTTGATGACCTTGGTTAGGTCCACGCCATTGCGCTCGGCGAAGAGGCTCCACTCGTCAAGGAACGCCAGTATTGTCGCACGATAGGAATTCTCGACAATTTTGGTAGTCTCCGATTCGATGGGCCGGTCCATAACGGTTAGTGGATATTCTTCAGTGTTTAGAACCTCACGCAAAAATTTCTCAACGCGCTGCTTTGCTTCCTGGTTACAGCCAGAGCACACACGCCAGAAATCTCGTATTGAGGCAACATAATGTCTGCCGGGCATAACACGCTCGAAGCTGTGTGCTAATAGCGGCTCTGTTTTGATGCCACGCCCAGTAAAGGCCTTTTTCATAATCGGCCACGCCACAAACTCCGTTGTCCCCGGCGCCACGGTCGTTTCTATCAATGTAAGACAGTGTGTCGGCACCTTCTCGCCGATAGTTTTGATTGTTGCCTCCAGCGCAGCCATTTCAGCAGTGCCGGTTCGCATATTGCCGAGGTCTTTTTTTGTATAATCGCACTGGACATCGACGACTACGCAGTCGGCCAGCTTCAGGCAGTCACTGTTGTAGGTGGCAATAAGCGTTTTTTTCTCGAGTACGCAGCGGGAAATCATCGGCTCGACCTCAGGGTCTTCGGCTTTTACCGGTGACTTGCCTCGGTTCAAAATGGGAATCTTCCAGTAGCTGCGGGCGCTGGGGCGCTGGCAGCCGATGACAAATTTACCGGGTTTGCCGCTTTTCTTATCGACTGTGTCGGCGATGATAGCTGCCATAACCACGCCTACAAAACCGACTCCCATCACTACAACGATTTCTTTCCCTTCACCGCGTGCCGCATTTGCCAGCGACTCAAGCCGTTTATACTCTGCAGCGTATTCTTCGGATTGGGGTATATCAAATCGCTCGCCTGTTGGACTTATTGAATAATCCGGCATTGTTAATCCCTCTTTTCACAATTCGATTTATTTCCTGTATTTTTTTACGCGATAAACATTATGCGCACGCCTGACTTTGAACAAAAGTAAGGGCATGAACGACCGCTGATAGTTTACCGGCAATCTTTCAAATTTCAAGTTTTTTTCTTAACGAATTCCATTTTGATATTGTCTGGTTCGTTTGAGAATGTGGATTTCTCTTGTATTATGGTCTCCATATTGATATAATATTCTTGATAATTTCAGGTATTTTATCCTTATGTTTTAAGTGCCGGCTTTATGTTTGTGCTGGAGGGTAAGCAATGGACAAATTTTGCCTGCTAACCTTGGCCGTTTCTTGGATTCTCGTCTCTGCTTGTGCGGCTTCAGCCGAGGAAGGTGCGTTTGAATATCCCTGTTATCTGCTTGATGCTTATGATGCCGACGGTAGTTGTTGGGAAGGTATGGGCGTTCATAATTTGTCTGATTGGCCGGTTCCGGTGGTTCCGGAAGAATGGCTTGTCGGCCCGCCGCCGGCAGAATTCTCTGCGGTTACTTTGCCCACAGACCACTGGGTCGAATTGAAGTTTTGTGGCCGACTCGTAGATGGCCCAGGGGATGATATACTTATTATCGAATGGGGGACTGTTGGCGAACAGGCGCTGGTCTTTATCACTGATGGTGCCGGACAGGATTACCTAATTGGTATGGGTATGGTAGGAGTGTCCAATCAACAGATTCCTACGGAGATTAATTTTAATATGCCCGATGTTTCCCTGCCTTTTACACCATCCGTAATACGCGTTCTTGGGGTAACTATGGGAGGAGGAGTGCCCGGCTTTGACCTGGGCAGTATCCGTGTGCGAACTGTTACCGATTGTTGCGATATTGCGAATTATCCCATCCCTGCTGATGGAGTCGAGGATGTGCCTGCCGATGCTGTTCTTGGCTGGTCGCCGGGATGTTTCGCCGATAAGCATTCCGTTTACTTTGGCACAGGATTAAACGATGTGGATATGAATACAGCTCCTGTTAATCCCCAGCCGCAGGATGCCAATTACTTCGACCCCTGCGGCCTTGAATTAGGCGAGCATTACTACTGGCGGATTGATGAAATTAATGACCCCTGTGTATGGACGGGCAATATCTGGAGCTTTACGGTCACCGACTGTTGTATTTTGGACGATTTTGAGTTCTACAACGACACCTACAATCTCATATATAATACCTGGATAGAGAGCGGAGCGACTTACTTGGCTTTTTCGGAGAATATCAGTCATAGCTGCGAGCAGTCGATGATGTTTTATTATTACTGTTACGATTATTCTGATGCCGGTGTTACTCGCACGTTTAGTCCGGCGCAGGATTGGGCCTCAATCGGTGCCAGGGTGCTGGAGCTTTATTTCTATGGCACAACAACCAATAAAGCGAGAGGTCAGATGTATATTATTCTCAATGATGGCAGCGCCGATACGCTCGTGCTGTATGAGGGAGATGCAAATGACCTGAAGGAGGAAACGTGGCATCCCTGGAGAATTGACCTTCAGGGCTTAAACGATGTGAACCTGGCCTGCATAGAAAGTATTACTATCGGCTTTACTATTGCGATGACCGAATCATACAGTTGGGATGAGGGGACCGTGTATTTTGATGATGTCCGCGTGTGTTCATCCAGATGCCTTCAGGAGAACAGGCCGGCTGCGGATTTCAGCGGGGATTGTGCTGTTGACTTTGAAGACCTCCAAGAGTTGGCGTATAGCTGGCTTAATAAAGGGTATAATATTTATCCGGTTGCAGCCCCCAACGAGCCGCTTGCCTGGTATGAATTTGAGGACAACGCCGACGACAGTTCAGCAAACGGTTACCACGGCGACCCCTGTGGCAGTCCGGAATATGTTACCGGCGTCTATGGCAGTGCAATTAGTTTTGATGGCTACGAGGATTCTGTAGCGATAACGGATGCTGCCGAATTGTTCGGTGAAATCAGCGCCGGTATAACAATCGCCTTCTGGCAATATGGTGAGGATTCGCCGCATCTTAACGATACGGTATGTTGCTCGAACTATGCTTATGATGCCAATGGTTATGCAAGGCCGATTATTGAAGCCCCTGCGCTCGCTATTAATCTTGGCTGCTGGAGGTCTCCGGGCCGATATAATTGGGATTGCGGTTATCCTTGGTCTTTCGATAATCGGCTCAGCGGAAGCCACCGGTATAAAGGTGAATGGTCGGGCCAATGGAATCACTGGGCGTTTACAAAGGATTTCAATACCGGCACAATGCAGATTTTTCTCAACGGCCTTGTTTGCGACAGCCGCACCGGTGCAAGCTCATTCATATCTGAAATAACCTCATTTCAAATAGGTTCGGGCTGGTATGGCGGCTATGACGGCTTGATTGACGACTTCCGCATTTATGATTATGTTCTCTCACAGCCCGAGGTTGCATACGCAGCGACCAATGGCACCGGCATCTTCGATATACCGCTTATGTCGCCGGCTGATTTGTACGCCGATGATTTGATTAACTTCAGGGACTTTGCCATCCTCGCCGATAACTGGCTCGAAGAGCATCTCTGGCCGTAATTTGCATTTATGGCCTTGTGCTGGCTTACCCTGCGTAAAAAGAAATATAAGATTCAGGGAACAGTAATGCTGTTTTGTGCATCTTTATTATCGGTTTGAACGAGTCGGCTACAGGCGCGCGACCTGTGTCGTCATAATATATTTATCATAAATTATTGAAAGGACAGGGGAATGAAAAGGATAATCGGACTAAATCTTGTTGTCTTGCTGATTTTTGTGGTGTCAGCTCCGTCAGTTAGTAATGTCTGCTATCATAGCTCGCCCCTGGCTGGAACAGCCTGGGTGCAAAAACAAAAGCTTTTTGCCTCGGATGGTTCTGAAGAAGACTTGTTTGGCTATTCTGTTTCTATAAGCGGCTATTTCGCTATCGTGGGGGCATATGGCGATGACGACAAAGGAGACTACTCCGGCTCGGCTTATATATTCAAGTGGGATGGGACAAGCTGGATTCAACAGCAAAAGCTTACTGCATTAGACGGAGCATCCTACAATGAGTTTGGCTCGTCTGTTTCTATCAGCGGCGATTTCGCTATCGTCGGGGCGCACTGGGATAACGACAAAGGATCCGACTCCGGCTCAGCTTATATATTCAGGAGAGAGGACACCAACTGGGTTCAGCAGCAAAAGCTTCTTGCCTCGGACGGTGCTGCTGGGGATATGTTTGGCGGGTCTGTTTCTATAAGCGGCGATTATGCAATTGTGGGGGCCTATGCCGATGATGATAAAGGAAGCCGGTCTGGCTCAGCTTATATATTCAAGTGGGATGGGACAAGCTGGAGCCAGCAGCAAAAGCTTACTGCATTAGACGGAGCATCCTACAATGACTTTGGCTCGTCTGTTTCTATCAGCGGCGATTTGGCAATCATTGGGGCGGATGGCGATAATGATAAAGGAACCGAATCCGGCTCGGCTTATATATTCAGGAGAGAGGACACAAGCTGGGTTGAGCAGGAAAAACTTCTCGCCTCCGATGGTTCTACCGGCGACTGGTTTGGCAGGTCTGTTTCCATAAGCGCAGATTTTGCCATCGTGGGGGCACTTTTCGATGACGACAAAGGAAATAGCTCCGGCTCGGCTTATATATTCAAGCGCGAAGGTGAAACCTGGATTCAGTGGCAAAAGCTTACCGCCGCTGATGGTTCTGAAGATGACAGCTTTGGCTCTTCTGTTTCTATCAGCGGCGATTTCGCTATCGTGGGGGCGTTGGGAGATGACGACAAAGGAAATAGCTCCGGCTCGGCTTATATATTCAAGTGGGATGGGACAAGCTGGATTCAACAGCAAAAACTCGCTGCCGCTGACGGTGCTACATACGACAAGTTTGGCCGTTCTGTTTCTATAAGCGGCAACTTCGCTATCGTGGGGGCGTTGGGAGATGACGACAAAGGAGACTACTCCGGCTCGGCTTATGTATTCGGGCTCGATTGGCATGTCGATGGGGTCAATGGCGATGATAACAATGATGGCCGAAGCCCGGAAACAGCTTTTGCAACCATTCAGAAAGGTATCAACTCGGCAGAGAATGATGAAATTGTGTTGGTTTATCCCGGTGTCTATAATGAGACGATCGATTTTCTGGGTAAGGCCATAACAGTCCAAAGTGCTGAGGATGCAGCGATACTGCAGGCGCAGGATTATTTCGCAGTTTTATTCTGCAGCGGCGAAGGGCCTGGCAGTATCCTGAAGAACTTTGTTATAGAAAATAGCTTTATGGCAATCTTTATTGATGGCAGCTCACCTACAATAACCAATGTAACAATTGTGGATAACG
>Ga0315532_1001282_pt1 | contig 19044 bp, 14 predicted proteins | sample SalMarWE160370MG_FD_203082 | JGI IMG/M metagenome (GOLD analysis project Ga0315532, IMG submission 203082) | Salt marsh sediment microbial communities from the Plum Island Ecosystem LTER, Massachusetts, United States - Salt Marsh Sediment WE1603-70 ... | reverse complement strand
GGTTATGTTCAATTAAGTGTGTCATTTCAATCTAGACCTAATCTCTCTGGATACATTGTTGCTAATATATTTAATACCTGACTCCATGATCTGGGCCTGGACCACTTTTTTTGGACATTTAAAGATACTAAATATAGTAGCTTATATAGTGCTCTTTCAGATGGCAAAGATCCTTTAGCCTTAGTTGCTTTTCTTATCTGGCGGTTAAATCCTTCTATAGAGTTAGTGGTATACATTATTTTTCTTACCGGCTCAGGGTAATTGTAGAAGCTGGTTAATCCTTCCCAGTTTCTTTTCCATGACGTTACCATAGCTTTATATTGCTTACCCCATTTGTTATCGAACTTTACAAGTGCTTTTTCCGCTTCTTCATAGTTATTTGCTTTGTAGATAGATTTCATATCTCTTATAACTTCCCGCTCATCTTTCCAGGAAACATACTTAATTGAGTTCCTAATCTGATGAACGATACAAAGCTGAACATCTGTTTGAGGGAATATGGATCTTATTGCTTGTTCAAATCCCGTTAAATTATCAATACTGGCAATCAAAATATCCTTAACTCCTCTTATTTGCAGATCTGAGAGTACCTGAAGCCAAAATTTTGCACTTTCTGTTTCTGCCAGGTATATACCAAGTAAATCCTTTTCTCCTTCTACATTCATCCCCAAGGCTAAATAAGCTGCCATACTCTTTATCTGACCATCTTGTTTTACCTTATAAAACAGTGCGTCAAACCAGATAAATGGATAAACATCATCCAGGGGTCTGCTTCTCCATTCTTCTATCTCAGGCCAGACTTTGTCTGTTATGAATGTAAGCTGAGCTGGGGACAACTCCATTCCATACATCTCCATTATATGTCCTGAGATATCCCGGTAGCTCATGCCTAGAGAATAAAGACTCAAAATTTTATTCTCTAGGCTGGGGCCTAATGATCTTTGTCGTTTGGGTATTAACTCAGGTGAATAGCTGCTGTCACGATCCCGGGGTGTGTCAAGGTTAACATCCCCAAAACTTGTCTTTACTTTCTTTTTACCGTGACCATTCCTTCTGTTAGGTCGACTTTCTTGAAGGTGAGCATCCATCTCGCCATCAAGGCTTGCTTCTATCAGGCGCTTTATTAACGGAGTAACTGCTCCATCAGCCCCCTCGAGCTTCTTGCCTTTCTTTAAGGACTCTAAAGCTTCTTCAAAGAGCTTTTCCAGCTCTTCTTTTGATTTTTCTTTTTTTGTCATTATCGTCATAAGTTACTGTTTTTTTATTTTAACTTATGACACACTTTACTGAACAGTCTCCAATTTTGCTTAAAAACTTGTTTTTATCTTAGAATTCAATTCAACAATCTTTAGACGCGATGAATCGCCTCTTTACTTTTTCCCCCGGCGTTCATTTCATTCAGCCGGGGTTTCCGCTTCGCCCCGATTATTCGGGGCTTCGCTTCAACTTTTTACTTTTGCCTTTTATCTTGGAAATTCTTAACTTGAGCTAGGATTAAAAAGTCAGTTATGTGTCAGAGAATTTCGCTGCTAAAAACTTTGCTGACATCTGTCTCGTGTTTAATAAGTATTGCTGTGTACACGCAGAATCCCTACAGGCTTTCTGCAGGCGCCAGGCAGGTGGGTCTAGCTTATGCCACGGTGGCCACCAATGGCTTCTGGGCTTCCTTTCATAACCAGGCATCACTGTCCGAAATGAATAAATGGTCAGTCGGGCTTAACCAGGACAACAGGTTCGGGTTATCAGAATTAAGTAACAAGACCTTTGGGATGATCATCCCTTCCGGGCAACGCGGTGCACTCGGAATGGTATACTCGTACTACGGCTATGCTGAATATAACAGGCATACCATTGGTCTTGCCTACGGGATGAAACTGGGAGAAAAGATCTCGGCAGGTATACAAACTGACCTGTATTCAACACGCATTGCTGGTGACTACAGGAACAGGTACGACCTGACCTTTGAAGGAGGAATACAGTTTGAACCTGTGAATGAGCTGGTATTGGGAGTTCATGTGTATAACCCTGTACCCACAGCCCTGCACGAAAGTGATATCCCCCTTGTACTCAGACTCGGCACATCCTACCGGTTTGCATCTTCTTTCCTGGCTATAGCTGAAATGGAAACAAGCGACCAGCATTATACAAATGTAAGGGTGGCCTTTGAATATCAGTTCATGGGAAACCTTTACCTGCGGGCAGGATTCATGAGCAACCCCCTTGGCTATGCCTTCGGAGGGGGTTATTCGGGTCGTATATTACAGGCCAACCTGGGATTTATTACTCATGAAAACCTGGGGCTCACCCCATCACTGTCAATAGTAATATTTATAAGGTAAGCAATGAAATTAAGGTTGCATTTCATATGTGCAGCCCTGGTAATTTCATTGAACTGCCTTTATCCGCAGGATCATTTACCGGGGCATATCATCAGTCTGTTGGAAGATATTGCAGAATCATCAGATGAAAATCTGCAGGCAGTAAATTTTGCTGAAGAGATAAGCAACCTTGCAGAAAATCCTGTTAATATTAACTCGGGTGATGAAAACGAAATAAAAAGACTTTTTTTCCTTACTGCATTCCAGGCTCGAAGTATAGTTGATTACACAAGGAAAAATGGGGATATAATTTCTGCCTCTGAAATAAGTTATATCCCGGGTTTTGACAGGGAGCTGTCTGAACTTCTGCAGCCTTTTATCATTTTTAAATATGACGATAACGACCGCAGACTGAATGCGGGATCCCATCTCAGGCTTATGACAAATATCCTTGCAGACGATGGAGAAACAGAGACTGATTTTACAGGTAGTAATTATAAACTACTTTCAAAACTGAGGTTGTCTTCAGGCCCTTTCGAAGCATTTTTAACGTTAGATAAAGATAAAGGGGAACCCCTGCTCTTGCAGGGATATAAACCTGATTTCCTTTCGGGAAATATTACATACTATCCAGATGATGCAATAAACAAAATCATTATCGGTGATTACAAAGTACAGTTCGGACAGGGTCTTACTGTATGGAATGGTTTCTCCCGCTCACCAGTACCGACGGAGCAAAGACCAATGAAAGGAAGCAGCAATATAATGCCATACTCATCAACTGATGAAAATGATTTCTTCAGGGGCATATCTATCTCCTTAACCACAGGTGACATAAACATTATATCATTTGCCTCAATAAATATGATTGATGCTACAACCGTCAATGATGAAAATACCGGTATGAAATACGTAAAGTCGTTTTACGATACAGGCATACATAATACCCCGACAACAATAATGAAAAGAAACCAGGTGGTCGAAAGCAGCCTTGGATTCAATATTAACAGGATGAGCGATAACCTCTATTATGGCTTAAATACTATATATTCAAGGTTTTCAATTCCAGTCATCCCTGCTGATCACCCCAGGAATATATATGATTTTGAAGGAAAAGTGAACGCTTCCATTTCCCTTGATTATGCTTACCTGTTTAAGAATTCATACCTGTTTGGAGAATTTGCCCTGGACAACAAGCTTAAAACAGCTTTCCTGCAGGGTATCTCCCTGAATCCCGGCGGCAGGGTCAGGTGCAATATAATGTATTCCAGGGTAAACAGGGGCTATAATTCATTTCATGGGAATGCTTCAGGAATAAGTACTTTTAATAAACCTGCCAGTAGCCTGCTTGCAAATTTATCTTCTGAATTAACATCATTCCTTACTTTCTCCGGAGGTATACTGAGCAGGAAGGAGCTGTGGTATAACAATATTTCAGGTAGCTTCCCCTCTTCAATACTTTACCTTGTCAGTCTCAGGCTGAAGCCGGCAGATTTTATTTCACTGAAAACAGATATCAAACATGGTGTCAGTGATAACTGGATAAATTCACAACAGGGATTAAAAACAGGTACATCCGTTATAAAGACTAATCTCCGGTTATCTGTGGAAACAATCGTTTCAGAAAGGTTTAAGCTGCGCACTCGCATAGAGAAAGTGATTATAACAGGTTCACATGACAGGGGATTTCTCTGTTACCAATCGGTCGGGTATTTATTCCGAAGAATACCGCTTGAGATAAGGGGAAGGTTAACCATTTTCAAAACAGGCAGCTTTGATACACGAATATATACCTGGGAAGATGACCTCCTGTATAATCCGGTTATCAAACCCCTGTATGAAGAAGGGGAAAGATCATATTTAATGATCATATACAGGGCTTTTGGTACGTTGACTTTTCGTGCCAAATTTGCTGTTACTGATATTCACGGGGAACAGGTTGCTTCAGGCAGAATAAACGAACTGAAATTCCAGGTGGTTTTCAGCTTTTAATATCCGAAGGCCTGATATCGCGAATATTAAGCTGCAGGTTCTTTATACCCTTGAATTCATTCATTTCGACCGAATAGCATATATCAATAGGTTGCCCTTCCTTTATTACCGGGAACCTGTTACCCTGCCCGAAAGCAATGGCAGGAATACTCACTGTGCCTGTTGATTCATTGCAGAGATCAAGCTTAAGGTGCTCACCACTTGATCCTACTACCCTGCCCATACCGGTGTCATACACTTTCCCGGTCATAAATACAGGTGCCAGGTTCTCAGGGCCGAAAGGCTGAAACTGCTCTATCATGCTGTAAAACTTATCAGTTATATCAGTAAAGTTAAGTTTCATGTCAATTATAACCTGTGGTACCAGCTGGTCATCACTGATGGTTTGTGTAACTGCTTCTTCGAACCTCTCAATAAAGACGGGTACATTTTCTTTTTTCATTGTAAGCCCGGCAGCATACATATGCCCTCCAAAATTCTCGAGCAGGTCACTGCATGACTCAATAGCCTGGTACAGATCGTACCCTGCCACCGAGCGTGCCGAGCCCGTGGCAAATCCATTTGATTCGGTGAGAATAACCGTTGGACGATAATATGTTTCTATCAGCCTGGAGGCTACTATACCTATTACACCTTTATGCCATTTCGGATTATAAAGCACTGTTGTTCTGGCATTTACATTCCTCTGGTCGGCCGATATCATCCTCAGGGCTTCAGTGGTTATATTCCTGTCAATAGACCGCCTGTCCCTGTTGCAGTTACCTATCTCCCTGCTCATCTCTTCGGCCAACATTCCATTTTCAGAAACCATAAGCTCAACTGCCTTATTACCTGACTCCATACGACCGGCAGCATTAATTCTTGGACCGATCTTGAAGACGATATCCACAATTGTAATCTGCTTCCTGAGATCAGAGTCCTTGATTATCTTGGCTATCCCCATCCGCGGGTTTTCATTTAGCTGTATAAGACCAAAATGAGCAAGGATCCTGTTTTCTCCTGTAAGGGGCACAATATCGGAAGCAATACTTATTGCAACAAGGTCAAGATATTGTATCAGGTCTTCAAACGGTATACCGTTTACCCTTGAATAAGCCTGTATCAGTTTAAAACCTACCCCACAGCCCGAAAGGTCCTTATATGGATAATTGCAGCCTTCCTGCTTGGGATCAAGGACTGCTGTCGCCTCTGGTACTGTTTCACCGGGGAGATGATGATCACAAATGATCACATCCAGGCCCAGTGAACTGGCATATTTGATCTTTTCAACTGCTTTGATGCCACAATCGAGGGTAATCATCAGTTTACAGTTGTTTTCATGAGCGTAATCAATACCCCTTGATGATATACCATATCCTTCAGCATACCTGTCGGGAATGTAGAAGTCAATATTCGGGTAAATATTCCGGAAGAAAGCATACATAAGGGCAACAGATGTAGTTCCGTCAACATCGTAATCGCCATAGATAAGTATCTTCTCATTTTTATATATTGCCGAAGAAATACGGTCAACGGCAATATTCATATTTTTCATAAGGAATGGATCGTGCAGGTTTTCCAGTCCTGGCCTGAAAAAACTTTGTGCCTCTTCGAAGCTCGTAATACCCCTCTGAACCATAAGGTTGGCAAGTGGCTGCAGTACATCAAGGCTGTTCATTAATTGTTTCACAACCACATTATCGCCTGTTTCTTTTACGATCCAGTTTCTTTCCATTGTTAGCTTATCCATTTTATTCCGAAAACCTTCTCGAAGTTTTTCTTTACAATGAGCTTGGCCTTCTCAAAATCCTGCTTCTCACCCAGTTCTTTTGCCAGTGAGGTTACACCCTTATCGGTATAGCCGCAGGGATTAATATAATTAAAGTAATCCAGATCGGTATTTATATTGAAAGCAAATCCATGCATAGTAATATACCTGCTGGCTTTTACCCCTATAGCACATATTTTCCTTGCCTGCCCATTATCCTGCCCATCAATCCAGACTCCTGTTGCTCTCTCCATTCGTCCGGCTTCAATACCATATTCAAGCAGTGAAAGTATTATCATCTCCTCTATACTATGAATGTAAGCCTTAAGTGTCAGTCCGAATTCTTCAAGATCAAGCAGTGGATAACCTACTATCTGACCTGGCCCGTGATAAGTAATATCTCCTCCCCTGTCGATTCTGTAAAATGAGGCCTCTTTGGCCTGTAATTGTATATGGTTTACAAGCAGGTTATTGTCAGAACCGTTCCTGCCCAGGGTATATACATGAGGGTGTTCCACGAAAATTAATCTGTTAACCTGTCTCTCCTGTTCAGCAGGAGTAAACGAACGGTTTTTCAACTTTACTGCCATCAGATCGCGGAACAATTTTTCCTGGTAATCCCAGGTCACCTTGTAATCACGTAAGCCCAAATCCTCAAAAATTCCTTCCCTGTCCACAAGATTAACTTAAATTTTATTTTATAATTAAACATGCTTTTCCGCATGGTATGATGATCTTACCAGAGGGTGGCTTTCCACGAAAAGAAAACCTCTTTCCAGTGCTTCCCTTTTATATTTCTCAAATCTTTCCGGATCAACATACTCAACCACCTCCATATGATCCAGTGAGGGCTGTAGATACTGACCAATGGTAAAAACAGAGCAACCTGATTCAAGCAGGTCATCCATGGTTTGATAAACTTCACTGTCCTTCTCTCCCAACCCAAGCATTATGCCTGATTTTGTCCTTATTCCCTGAGTGCTTATATACCCTATCGCATCAAGACTGCGACGGTACCTGGCAGCAGATCTTACCTGCGGTGTTAACCTTTCCACTGTCTCCAGGTTATGCGAAATAACCTCGGGACCGGCATCAATAACCTTTTGAATATCTTCCTCCACACCCCTGAAATCAGGTATTAATGCTTCTATTGTTGTTCCCTGGTTTACCTTTTTGACATTCCTGATCACATCAGCCCAGAACGATGCCCCGCTGTCGGGCAGGTCATCCCTGTCGACAGAAGTAATAACGCAGTGTTTTAAAGCCATCAGTCGTACCGATTCAGACAGGTTACCCGGCTCATCAGGATCAGGTGGATATGGCTTACCCGTTGTCGTTCCGCAAAATTTACATGACCTGGTACAGATATCTCCAAGGATCATAAAAGTTGCAGTACCGGCATTCCAGCATTCACCAATATTCGGACAATTACCGCTCTTGCATATGGTGTGCAGATGCTTGCTCTCTACAAGATTTTTAACCCTTGTATAATTCTCCCCGCTTGCCCTTTGCATTTTAAGCCATTTCGGTAATCTTCTGTTATTCAGCCTTTTATCTTTTACACTCATTATTTTCATTTCAGTATACAAATCTAATTAAAATAGAAATATTTACCTATTTCCCAGATATAGCTGATTGATAATAGATTGGCTGAAAACAGAAGGATCTTGTCTTTTAAAAGTACCCAAAATCATGAAGTTTTTTAGAGAAAATCGAATCGAAGGATGTTTTTTTCTTTTTTGTTATTAAATAACATATGATTTATAATAAAAGGAGCCGGCATATTTTCTATATTTAGCTTATTGTAAAATTTGTTCAGTTAAATCAGAAAAAATAATGTGTTATGAATACCCAGAATTTTTACAGGCTATCCCTGATGTTTCTTTCTTTTTTCCTTTTTACAGTAATATCATCCGGCCAGGAGAATGAAAATATTTATTCCGAAAGTTGTACAAGCATAATGGTTGGGAAAGATGCAAGTACTGACGGGTCAGTGATGACCAGTCATACCTGTGATGCTTACTACCGCACATGGCTGCAATTTGTTCCTGCCATGGAATTTGAACCCGGCACCATGCACCCCGTCAGGTGGGGCACCATGCATACTAGCTCTGCATGGAGTGAAGAGAATATAGAGGTCAAAGGAGAGATCCCTGAAGTTGATAAGACGTATGCATATTTAAATACCGCTTATCCATGTCTTAATGAGAAACAGCTAGCCATAGGGGAATCCACATTTAATGGAAGGAGGGAATTGAGAAATGAAAAAGGTCTTTTCACCATTGAGGAACTTGAAAGGATTGCCCTGCAGAGATGTACAACAGCACGTGATGCCATAAGTTTAATAGGAGAACTTGTTAAGGAGTACGGTTATGGCGATTCCGGTGAGTGTATCACGATAGCTGATAAAAATGAAGTGTGGCACATGGAAATAATGGGAGAAGGGCCTGATAATATAGGAGCCGTTTGGGCTGCACAGCGCATACCGGATGACCATATTGGAATAGCAGCCAATATATGCAGGATAGCTGAGATAGATCCTGATAATGAAGATTATTTCATGGTATCTGACAATGTATATGATGTAGCAAAAAAGATGGGTTTCTGGGATGGGAAAGAACCATTTAAGTTCTGGAAAGCATATTCCGGAAGAAAACCATTCAGCTCACGCGAGTATTTTGTGCTCAGCACCCTTGCCCCTTCGCTTGGGTTGAAATATGATGACGAGGAATTACCTTTTTCTGTTAAACCTGAAAAAAAAGTCGATATCAGGGATGTCTTGAAATTCTTTCGTACTACTTATGATGGAACAGAAATGGAAATGATAAGGAACCTGAAAGTTCCTGTAAGACGAAGGGATGAAGACGGTAATACAATTACAGATACAATAATAAGCCCCGCTGCGCACCCATGGATGTCAGGCGATAAACGTAACCTGTTAAACAGCCTGAAAGAAGATGTGGTGGTAAGGGACAGACCCATTGCAGTACAGTATTGCGCTTATTCATTTATAGTGCAACTCAGGGATTGGCTCCCTGACGAGGTTGGCGGCAGGCTATGGTTCGGGATTGATGTACCACGCTTAAGTCCCAGGGTACCTATCTATGCAGGTAACCTGAGCCTCCCCGAAAGTTTCTATGTATGCGGACAGGATCATTTCAGCACTGAATCTGCGATGTGGGCCTTCCGCAGGGCAAACAGGCTGGCAATGGTTAATTGGGGCGAAGGAAAGAAAATTATTGAACCACTGGTTATGGAATTTGAAGACAGGGCCTTTGATGAAATAGAATTTATTGAAGAAGAAGCGCTCAGGCTCCTTGAAAAGGATAAGGAGAACGCTGCAACCGGTAATCAGACTAAACTGGCCAGGGAATTTCTTACCAGGTACTCAAATAATTTTGCCAGGTCAGCTGTCGACCGCTGGTGGGAACTGGGAGATGAATTATGGGTAAGATTCAGGTGGAGTTTTTAAGCTGTATCATGAGAATATATCAGTTAAAAAATAATCCTTTTCGTATCTTGCTCTGTGTGGTAATTTTAAACCTTATGACTACCACATGTAAGCATCAGACCGAAGTATCGCCAGGAATATTTGACCTTGCCACCGATGTGGGAAACCCTGATTTGAAAGGTAAAAGCATATATGATGCTGAAACCGGCGAATACACCTTGACCGGGGCAGGTGAAAATATCTGGTTCGATGCCGATGAGTTCCATTTCCTCTGCAGTAAGGTTGAAGGTGATTTTATTCTTCAGGCACGTACCAGGTTTATTGGCGAAGGCACAAATCCCCACCGTAAACTGGGAATCATGATCCGTGATTCACTAAGCAGCGAATCGGCCTATGTAAGTGCAGTAGTTCATGGTGATGGATTAACCTCTTTGCAATACCGCAATAAAGCCGGAAACAATACCGAAGAAATAAAATCAACAACTGAAGAGGCTGATATTATTCAGCTGGAACGAAAAGGTGATACTTATATTTTCTCTTCTGCTGTTGATGGTGAAACATTCACATCTATTGAAGTAACCGGTCCGAAAATTGAGGAGAAAGCCTATGCAGGTATTTTTATCTGTTCCCACGAAGCGGATGTCCTGGAAACTGCCGTATTTGATAATGTGCGACTTGTAATTCCGGCACCCGTCGATTTTATAGCATACCAGGATTATATAGGAAGCCACATTGAAATAATGGATATCAAAACCGGGAAACGTAAAATAATATATAGCTCACCACTGTCACTACAGGCCCCCAATTGGACTCGGGACGGAAATAACCTGGTTTATAACAGCGAAGGGAAATTGTACTATTTAAACCTCCTGACTTCTGAACTAAATGAAATTAACACGGGTTTCGCTGTAAATAACAATAATGATCACGTATTATCTTTTGACGGAAAATTACTTGGCATAAGCGACCATACTGAAAACCCTGTCAACCAGTCGCTTATTTATGTACTACCCACTGAAGGAGGAACACCCGAACCGATAACCTCTGAGGCACCATCGTATCTTCATGGCTTTTCACCCGATGGTGAATATTTGGTGTATACTGCAGGTCGTAATAATGCCGAACACCTGGATATTTATAAAATATCCCGCTTTAGCGGGGAAGAAATCCGCCTGACCGATGCTCCCGGGCTGGATGACGGTTCAGAATATTCTCCCGATGGCAGGTATATCTATTTCAATTCCAGCCGTACCGGTACCATGCAAATATGGCGCATGAGACCCGATGGCAGCAACCAGGAACAGATGACATTCGATGAATATAATGACTGGTTTCCACATGTATCACCTGACGGTAAATGGCTGGCCTTTATTTCCTACAAAAGCGATATCAGGGCTGACGATCATCCCTTTTACAAACAAGTTTATATTCGTTTAATGCATGCCGGTGGCGGGGAACCGGAAGTTATTGCTTATTTATACGGAGGGCAGGGCTCCATGAATGTTCATAGCTGGTCACCCGACAGCAGGAAAATTGCTTTTGTAAGCAATACAAAAATTGAAGAATAATTCATAATATATTTTCTATTAAAAAATATTATAAAATGAGTGAAAATAAATTCAAATTAAACAGTAATCACGGGTGGGTAACAGGAGATTTTCCGAAAGTGGGGATCAGGCCCGTAATAGATGGCCGCAGAAGGGGAGTCAGGGAGTCACTTGAAGAACAGACAATGAACCTTGCCAGGACGGCCGCAGAAATGATCAGTTCAAACCTGAAATACCCGACCGGCAAAAATGTGGAATGTGTACTGTCTGATACCACTATAGGAGGGGTTGCCGAATCAGCTCTGTGCGAGGAGAAATTCAGAAAAGAGGGAGTGGGGATATCACTCACTGTTACACCATGCTGGTGCTATGGAAGCGAAACAATTGATATGGACCCACTAAGGCCAAAAGCTATATGGGGATTCAATGGCACCGAGCGACCGGGAGCTGTTTACCTTGCAGCAGCACTGGCAGGACATACACAGAAGGGATTACCTGCTTTTGGCATATATGGACGAGATGTGCAGGATGCAGGTGATAATACTGTACCCGGAGATGTACAGGAAAAAATACTGAGATTCGTTAAGGCCGGGCTGGCAGTGTCATACATGAAAAGTAAATCATACCTGTCAATGGGTAGTGTATCAATGGGCATCGCCGGGTCTATTGTCAACGAGGATTTTTTCCAGGAATACCTGGGTATGAGGAACGAATATATTGATATGAGCGAATTCAACCGGAGGATCAACGAGGAGATATATGATAAGGATGAATTCGACAGGGCACTGGAATGGACAAAAAAATGGTGCAAAGAAGGTATAGAAACCAATGCAGTACCCAGGAGCGCCAAAGAAAAAGTAAAGGACTGGGAAACAGTAGTAAAAATGACTCTTATAGCACGCGACCTTATGGTTGGCAATCCACGCCTTAAGGAAAAAGACCTGGGTGAAGAAGCAATGGGACATAATGCCATCCTCGCAGGCTTCCAGGGACAGAGGCAGTGGACCGACCATATGCCTAACGGAGATTTCATGGAAGCAATATTATGCTCTTCATTCGACTGGAATGGTATACGCCCACCTTACCTTCTGGCCACAGAGAACGACAGCCTGAATGGTGCGTCAATGCTGCTGGGTTACCTGCTTACCAATACTACCCAGATGTTTTCGGATATAAGAACTTACTGGAGCCCGGAAGCAATAGAAAGGGTCAGCGGACATAAACCGACCGGGCGTGCTGAGAACGGTGTGATACACTTAATAAATTCAGGAGCTTCGGCACTTGACTTTTCAGGAAGACAGGAGAAAAACGGAAAGCCTGTAATCAAACCATTCTGGGAAATCAGCTCAGAAGATGCTGAAGCATGCCTGAAAGCAACTCGCTGGCCCGCAGCAGTAACTGAATATTTCAGGGGCGGTGGCTTCTCATCACAGTTTGACACAAAGGGAGGTATGCCGATAACCATTTCAAGGATAAATATTGTTAAAGGACTGGGACCTGTACTGCAGATGGCTGAAGGATGGACAGTTGAATTGCCAAAAGATGTGCATGAGCTGCTCTGTGAGCGCACAAACCCAACGTGGCCCACAACATGGTTTGTACCGCGCCTGACAGGTGTAGGTGCATTTGCTGATGTTTATTCAGTAATGGCTAACTGGGGCGCTAACCATTGCGCATCAAGCTACGGCCATGTGGGTGCTGATATCCTGACACTGGCATCAATGCTGAGAATACCGGTTAACATGCATAATGTACCGTCAGATAAAATATTCCGGCCATCAGCATGGAATGCTTACGGCATGGATCCTGAAGGGAGCGATTACAGGGCATGTAAGACTTACGGCCCATTATATAAATAATTGGTTTGAACGTTTGAATGTTTGAACTCTTGCCTGCCTGACAGGAAGAGGATTTTATAATAATCAAACGGTCAAACCATTCAAACGATCAAACAAAGAGGAAAGGCAATGCGCGAAGGAAAAACATCAATCGTCTTTGATTGCGGGGCAACAAACGTGAAGGTGCTCGCTATAAATGAAAAAGGTGAAATACTCCGCTCAGGGTCATTTCCCAATAATACACAGCCCGATCCTTTCTACCCTGAATACAGGATATGGGATGTGGACGAGATATGGAACAAGATGTGCAAGGCATCCCGGGAGGTCACAGCTGACCTGGATAAGGAAGATATCATTGGTGTAAGTGTTACTACTTTCGGGGTCGATGGGGCGTTGTTCAGCCGTGAAGGGAAGATGCTCTACCCCATGATATCATGGCAGTGTGAACGTACAACACCTGTAATGCAGGGTATAGGTAAATACATCCCTGTTGAAAAATTGTACCGTGAATCAGCTCTTCTGCCTTTCAATTTCAATACAATAAACAAGATCATCTGGCTTAAGGAAAACAAGCCTGATCTTGTTGAAAAAGCACACATGTGGTTGTTTGCCCCTTCAATATTCACATGGATGCTGAGCGGGGAGATGAAGAATGATATTACAATGGCCGGTACATCCATGCTTACTTCGGCTTCAAAAAGGAACCTGTCACCATCTATCCTTAAGAGTATAAATATTGAACCAGGCCTTTTAGGCGGGCTGGCTGAGCCCGGTGATATTATAGGTCATGTAAATTCCGATGCAGCCAGCCTTACAGGTCTGCCCGAAGGAATACCTGTGGTAGCCAGCGGACACGATACCCAGTTTGCAGTGTTTGGTTCCGGAGCCGGCGTAAACCAGCCTGTATTGAGCTCGGGGACATGGGAAATACTGATGGTACGTTCGCGTAAATACATGTCGGGTAAAGAACAGCTTGATAATTCAATAAGTACCGAGATGGACCCCGTTCCAGGACTATATAATATTGGTAACCAGTGGATTGCTTCGGGTATGCTCGAATGGGCAGGCCGGAATATGTTCCCCGAATGCGGTGAAGAACTGCATCAGAAAATGATAGCAATGGCAGCGGAAGTGCCACCTGGCAGCAACGGCGTAAGGGTTATACCAAGATTTTTTGAAGAAAGCAGGAGCACCGGGGGAGGACAGATTACAGGGCTGGGGATGGAATCGACCCGTGAAGAAATTTACAGGGCAATGCTGGAATCGTTGTCCCTCAGGCTCAGGGAAGGAATGATAGCACTGGAGAAAGCCGGTGGATTTACTACTGATAATATACTATGTGTAGGCGGCGGATCAAAAAACAGGCTCTGGAACCAGATCAGGGCAGACATAACAGGAGTACCTGTGACTGTTATTGATAAAAAAGAAACCACGATGCTGGGTGCCGCTATGTTCATAATGTATGCAGCCGGACTTGCCTCAAGTCCTGAAGAAGCAAGGGAAATGATACCGTTTAAAACAGAAATATTCGAACCCGGCGATAATTTTAAAATCTACCGGGAAATATTTGGGTAGTAAATAGGTTGCTCGGTACTGGTTTCTCGTTACTCGTTATTTCGAGTATAAAGGATATTGAACTCTCTTAGCCTTAGCCTTAGCCTCAGCCTAATAAAAAGGGTGCTCGAATACAATCAAGCACCCCCCCTGTATGGCTTAATCCAGGATTATTCCTTATCGAGTTTAAATTCGACAGGGACTTGTATTTTAACCCTTACAACCGTGCCTCTTTGTTTCCCGGGTTCCCATGCCGGCATATTCTTAAATACCTTGAGCGCAGCATTATTAAATCCTTCATAGGTACTTCGCAATACTTTTATATCCTCAGGTTTCCCTTCTGTATTAACGATGAACTCAACTGTCACCTCTCCTTCTATGCCTTCCTGCCTGGCCTTTTCAGGGTACTCAAGGTTATCATATATATAAGATTTAAGAGCCGGGAAACCGCCCGGGAACATGGGCATTTCCTCAACTACAAAAAATAATTCTTCCTGATTCTTGATTACAATGCTGTTCTTTAACTTGATAATTATCAGGCCTCCGGTAGCATTATGTTTTTTTACCAGTGCGGAAGATTGGTCTTTAATTACTTCAATGCTCAAAATATCTTCAGGGTCGATATTATCTAGATTATCTACACGCATTCCCTCAACCAGAAACACAGGCGATTCTTTGTCCTTGTCAGGATTTACAATACTAATCTGTACCTTCTCTTTCTTCTTTTCCTTAATTACATGACTGAGATTAATCTCATACGATTTGAATTCCAGCTTAATAGGATCCTTTGTAATCCATGATGCCTTGAGTTCAATGGTCTTATAACCCACATAGGAAATGACAAGAATATCATCCTTTTTACATTCTAATTCAAACTTGCCTTCTTCATCAGTAATTGTACCCGTGGTTGAACCTTTTATTATGACTGACGCCCCATTCGCCGGTTCACCGGTATCGGCCAGGATCACTTTCCCTTTTACAGTGCCATCCTGATCCTGCACTTTTGAACCGGTGAATATTCCAAGGGTGGCGATAATAACAGGTATTAATAAAAAGTATTTAAGAATACCCATTCTTTTTGTTGCTTTTCTTTTCATCATTTTAAATCTTGTTTTTGTTAATGAATAATTAAACTGGTGTCCCAGCCTGAAATAGGTGGTCCCGAGGGAAAAATTCAGTAGCTGGGCCCTGTAATGAGCCGGGTTAATCCCCATTGCCAGTACTTCCCTGTCGGCAAGGTGCTCATGGTTCTCTTTAATCATCCTGGAAATAAGCCATGTAAAAGGGTTGAACCAAGTAAAAAGAACTGTCAGTTCAACTATAATAAGATCAATAAAATGCAACTGGTTAATATGTGCCCGCTCATGAAGTATTATAGGCTCAATCTGAGGATCATTCCTGTATTTCTCCGGCAGGAAGATCCATGAAAATAATGTAAAAGCCTGGTCACCATCCGTGAAAATAATATTACTGTCATTATTGCTTTCTTTGCTTCTCCTATTCCTCCACATGTGTATAAGCACAAGGTTCCGTAACAGGATGAATATGACTCCTGCGGAATATATTATTAAAACTGCCAGTATCCAATCAAAATTTGAGGAAGCAGTCACCCCGGTCGTGACTGTGCCTGCGGACTCAACAGTAAAAGATGATGGCTGTACGGGAATGTGGCCTGTAGCTCCCAGATTAATGAGTTGAGGAAATCTCAATAATGGAAATATCCAGCTTGCAATAATCCCGGACAAAAGGTAAAACCTCTTTATTCTTAGATTATAATCATCCCTTAACAATAAATAAGACAGGCTTATTATGGTAAGCCCCAGTGAAACTTTAAGTAAGTAGATTAATATCTCATTTGCCATGTTCATTTTCTTTTTCAAGTTCCGATTCAACTTCTTCTATAAGACCTTTCATTTCTTCAAGGCTAAGGTCTGATTCCTTGGCAAAGAAGGTGAGCAGGTTTGAAGATGAACCGTCAAAATAATTCTTTACAATACCCGTGAGATATCCTTTGAGGTATTCCTTTTTTGAGAGTAACGGGTAGTACAAATGTGTTGTTCCAACTGCCCTGTGCCCCACAAATCCTTTTTTCTCAAGAATCCTGATAACGGTAGAAACTGTTGTATAGGGTGTTTCAGGATCACTGAGATTCTTAATCACATCCCTGACTATGGTTTCTTTTAACTTCCATAGTATCAGCATTATTTCTTCTTCAGCCTTTGTAAGACGTAAACCCATGATAAAACTTGTTTTTTACAAAGATAAACTAATTTTCCAGTAAACCAACTATTTATTACGTAGATTCACTAAATTTACAGTAATGCCATTCTGAACAATCATAGACGCCCAAATTGGGCGCCTCTACAGCTGCGTTCCTTAGCCTATACCATAACTTTATAAACTTTATAAACCTTATAAACTCTATCAACTTTATAAACCTATTTTTTTCCGTATTTTTGCACTTTATCGTAATAACAAAAACCATGCAACTCAGCGAACAGGAACGGATAAGAAGGGAATCACTTGAGGAGATCAGGAAGATGGGAATCGATCCCTACCCTGCCGAGGAATTTAAAACAACGGTATTATCGGATGAGGTACTTACCGGTTTCGATGATGAGAAGAAAAACTTCCAGGATGTGGTTATGGCCGGAAGGATAATGAGCCGCCGTATTATGGGCAAGGCATCATTTGCAGAAATACAGGACTCGGCCGGAAGGATACAGGTATATATTACCAGGGATGATATTTGCCCCGGTGAGAATAAGGCCTTTTATAATATAATTTTTAAACGACACCTGGATATTGGTGATTTCATAGGTGTAAAAGGATTTGTCTTCCGTACCCGGATGGGTGAGATAACTGTGCATGTCAAAGAGCTGAAGATACTGAATAAATCCATTCGTCCCCTGCCTGTTGTCAAGGAAAAGGAAGGAAAGGTGTATGATGCTTTCAGTGATCCCGAGATGCGTTACCGCCAACGCTATGTCGACCTGATTGTCAACCCTCAGGTAAAGGAAACATTCAGGAAGCGTACTATGCTGATACAATCAATGAGGGAACTGTTCAATTCAAGGGGATACCTGGAGGTGGAAACGCCCATATTGCAACCAATACCCGGGGGTGCCGCTGCCAGGCCTTTTATCACATACCATAATACTCTTGACATGAAACTGTACTTGCGCATAGCCAATGAGCTCTACCTCAAAAAGCTTATAGTCGGCGGGTATGAAGGTGTGTATGAGTTTTCAAAAGACTTCAGGAACGAAGGTATGGACCGAAGCCATAATCCTGAGTTTACCATTATGGAAATATATGTTGCCTACAAGGATTATAACTGGATGATGGGCTTTGTTGAGGAGATGATTGAGAAAGTGGCACTTGACCTGCATGGTAAGACACTTATTCCTTACGGCGACAAGGAGATTGAATTCAAAAAGCCTTACCCTAGGGTAACAATACTGGGTGCCATTAAAGAATATTCCGGCTTTGATATTTCAGGTATGAGCGAAGATCAGCTTAGGGATGTATGCGATAAGCTGGATATCGATCATGATCCCAGTATGGGCAAGGGTAAGCTTATTGACCAGATTTTCAAGGAGAAGTGTGAACATCATTTTATCCAGCCGATATTTATCACTGATTATCCTATTGAAATGTCGCCACTGGTAAAAAAACACCGCAAGAACCCTGAACTCACAGAACGGTTTGAGCTTATCATTAACGGGGAAGAGATGTGCAATGCCTATTCCGAGCTTAACGATCCCATTGACCAACTTGAAAGGTTCAAGGAACAGCTGAAGCTTTCAGAAAAGGGAGATGACGAGGCTATGTTTATTGATGTGGATTTTGTACGTGCCCTTGAATACGGCATGCCACCCACCTCGGGACTGGGAGTGGGTATTGACAGGCTCACCATGCTGATGACCAACCAGCCGTCGATACAGGATGTGCTCTTCTTCCCGCAGATGCGGCCGGAGGCCGGGCAGGGAGCAGGGGGCAGGGAGCAGGGAAAGGAGTTCCTGGAACTAGGTATTCCTGAAGAATGGATTGAGCCGCTGATGGCACTTGGTTATGATTCTGTTGAAAAGCTGAAGGAAGTAGAGAATCCAGGCAAACTGGCTAATGACCTTAATGGGTATAAGAAAAAGAATAAGCTCGATCTGCCGGGATTGAGTCCGGAGCAGGTAGCTGAATGGTTGCAGTAACTGGTTCCCCCTTGGAAGGGGGTTAGGGGGATGTTGGATGGTTATGAATGATGAACACCGATTATCGATTAACGAATGTCGAAGTTTAAAAGGTAAGGTTTCTGTGTTGTGTAACCGGGCAAATAAAATCCCGGTTCAACGACTTAACGAGTCAATCCCGAATCTTCGATTCGAGGATCCTCGAAAAGCACGGCTTTTCGGAACAGTTAAACTAAACCACTTAACCTCTCAACCTCCTTGATTTAAGAATATAGATTATAGAATCACTGTTGTCCGATTAATAATTTAGATTCGTAATTTATTTCTCTAATCATTTGATTATCAGTTACCATAATTTTGTTCTTAATAATGACCTCCCTTATATATTAAAGCTTAGTTGTAAGCCTGGC
>Ga0315532_1001270_pt1 | contig 19116 bp, 23 predicted proteins | sample SalMarWE160370MG_FD_203082 | JGI IMG/M metagenome (GOLD analysis project Ga0315532, IMG submission 203082) | Salt marsh sediment microbial communities from the Plum Island Ecosystem LTER, Massachusetts, United States - Salt Marsh Sediment WE1603-70 ... | reverse complement strand
ATGTAGATCCTCTTGGCGGAGTATGGACAACTCTGCTCAACGTCGCCTGGGCAATCGATGCATCTATCGGCTGCCCCATTTGGAGTTCTCTCTTTTTTGAAATGGTTCAAGCTGCCGAAAGAGGAGATGGACCTGCAGGGAACACCCATGATGTACCTTATCCAGTCAACGTCGTGACAAGACTTAGCTAGAAGCATGGAACTGGACTCGTCGCTTCTTCTCCAGTTGCCTCTGACAAATGAGTGTGCCTGATGCCAGTGCCCGACAGGCTCAAGGTGCTGTATCGAGACGACCTCCCCCAGCACACCCGAGTCTATGATGCGTTTAAGCTCCCTCGTGTAGTTGGTGTGTCTAAGTACGTGACACACGCTGAAAATAACCCCTTTGTTCATGACGGTCTTTACTATGGCTCTGCACTCCTCCTCTGTTGGCGCCATGGGCTTCTCCAACAATATAGGATAACCCTTTTCAGCGGCTGAAAGCGTGGGCGAAGCGTGCAGCCTGTCCGGTGTAGCGATGATGACCGCGTCAGCGAACCTTTCTCTCTTGAAGACCGCGGCCCAGTCCTCGAAGATATTCTCATCAGGTATGCGGTGGGCCTCCACCATGTTCATTCTTTGATGGCGCCTAGGTTCAGCCACGCCAACCACCTTTATCCTATCGGGATGCGTCAAAGCGTAGTCGGCGTATATTTTTCCCCTTTCCCCGGCTCCAAGTACGATGACTGACACCGGCTTCAAGCCTGGTCGCATATTCTCATCCTGCTCAAGGGAAAACTGTGCACCTAAAAACCCCTTTTCCGTGTCTCCTTCAAGGAGACCCCGAGATCTAATCGTGTCCGACATTTTCAGAGGCTAAGACACCGGTTTCGTTCATTCAGCGGGATCGATCAACTATTATAAATCTTATGGAGAGCCAAAGAACGTAGTCACCTCTCGTCAGAAAAAAGTAGATAAATTATTTGATTATGTCTTGCAGTAACTCGTAAAGGTTGTGCCCTTTCGAACGCTCATAGAGAAGGTACGCTGCCGTCACGCATAGGATAGTGAACGACACTAGATGCATCCCTGATATAGATGTAGCGATGAAACCGGTCTCTATTACGGCTACTGAGAGGACGTAGACGGTTACCCTCTTGTTGGTGTACAGTCCCTTGTGCAGTGATACATAGTAGAGGAGAAATAGCAGACAAGCATTTGAAGCCGTTATTAAGGGTGAAAAAAAGCCCTCTTGAATATATTTCATTGATGCATAGGATAACGACGCCGCAGACGCGAGAAACCCCAGAACACCCATATTATCGAAGTACCTGCTGTCTCCCTCATACCTTTCTTTGAGTTTTTTAAGACTCATGTCAAAGTAATCAGCATCATCAAGCCTCACGTTAACAAGGTAAATTATCTGAAAAAGCACAGAGCCTATCATTGGTAGTGAGTAGAGTAACGCATCGAGGAGCCATCGCACCTGTAATGCTTGGATAAGGAAACAATGCAGTGACACCGACAACGTTAATATTATGATGTGAGCCGAGGCTCTGCCGGTGAACACCATGCTCCTGTGGCTGAACTGGCCGGGGAACTTTTTCAACGGAAACGTGATAGCCGTCATACAAGCCCCTCGTATATGTCTCTGTACTCGGACGCCATGGCGTCGACGCTGAAACGTTTCTCTACAAGTTTTCTACCGTAGTGCCGCACCAACTCACGTTTCGCCTCGTCTTCCAACAGCCAGCTGACTTTAGCGGCGAGGCTCTTAGGATCCCATCTAGGGACGAGGAACTCCTTCCGTAAGACTTCTCCTACGCCTCCCACGTCCGTGGAGACGCATGGGACCCCCGAGCTCATGGCCTCAAGGAGGGTCAAGGGAAACCCCTCGGATAGGGATGATAAAACGAAGACGTCGAAACGTGGGTACCACTCGGCGCTATCCTGGAAACCAGTGAACTCGAAGTTGTCCTCTAGGTTTAACTTCCTGATTAGCTGGTTGCACTCGTCGAAGTACTCTTGGTCCTCTATTTGCCCGACGACGTAGAACTTTGTGTCATGTTTTTCGAGTATCTGTGGGGCTGATCTGATGAACGTGAGCTGGTCCTTTATTGGGGTGACTCGGCTTATGGTGCCCACGACGTAGCGGCCATGGTCGTTGACATGATTATTAAACCCGAACCTGTTTACATCGATCCCGTTGTAGATTACTTTAGGCTCTATGGACGGATCGATACTTTTTTGATGGGAAACATGATCCCTGCAGACCGAAGTAACTACGTCGCTGTATTTGTACGAAGTCTTCACCAGGCCGGTGAAGAAGGCCACATACAGGCCGTGCAGCCATGGCTCTACCTCACTGTGCCTCAACTCGAATCTACGTTCTTTGAGGTAGAGACCATGTTCACTTACCACGAGAGGGTTTCCCTCCCTCACCTTAGCGAGGCTTCCAAGAAGCCCCGCGTATCCCGAGTTAAGCGCGTGGATGACGTCAGCCTTCGGGAGTCTATTGTATAGTTCCAAGGTCTTGAAGAGAAGGTAGAACAAAGAAATCCATGAATAATAGAAAGGTACGAAGGGGTTTCCCTCGTAATTTTGTTGATAAAACGCCTCAAGGAGTCGTAGATTTTCTTTTGAGCTTATTAGTTCCTCCGCTGTAAACTCGGTATTCTCCATCTGTTTTAGTATCTTCAGGCAATCAAGAGGCATCCCCTTGAGAACTGGTTTAAGCAACTCCATGATCTTGACGGTTTCACGGGTATGGCTCTGGGTTTCCATGAAACATGGGCGTGAGAGCTCGGTTACATCGACTCCTACGAGGTTTTCGGGGATATCGTACCTCAGTTTCTTATCGGGGGCGATGGTGAATACGTTGAAGCATATGTCTGGGAGGCTGCTGATAAGGGATGAACACCATTCACTGACTCCTCCCCGGTTTACGGGGTACGAGTTCTCTGATATGATACTGACTTGCATTTAAATCACTTTTATCGTCTTTATAGTCACACCAGTGGTCTGGAATCCATTTTATCCAAGCTTATAGACTGGTGTTTTTTACTTAATAGATAAGTAAATCAATGATATTAATAGGTAAACTGCTTAAAAAGTGTTGTTTTTTATTGAAATATTTTAAAAAAACCAAAATAAGTTATATAAACACAATAGATAATGGGGGTTATTTAAGTTCAGGACATCAATAAAACTAAATTATCATATAAAATCTATGATAACTTTTCCGCCTTTTCCCTCGATTTTTTCAACAGCTGACTGAGAGTGGTCCTTGACCTTAACTTGTATTTTCTTTGAGATTTCTCCTCTACCTAATAGCTTACCGTAGCCCATTGAATCTAGGTCGATTACTCCCTCTTTGTCCATTATGAGTGCGTCATGGTTCACTGCCATCATGTCGTTCAGTTCACCTACGTTGAGAGTCTCAGGTCTAGGCTTCTTCGCTGATGGAGGTAGAAACCCTTTCTTCTCGTATCTGTCGGGTTCATACTTCACCGTACGGATCCAGAAGTGTTTGCGGCCTCCGGCTCTTCCTTTGCCTCCTCTCATGCCGCCTCCGCGGTGTTGCCCGACTTGGCCCCAGCCACAGTACCTTGAGCCTCTCTGTTTTCTGCTTTTCCTCTTCTTATGGGGCAATCCTATCCCACACAGTCTTCCCCTATTTCCCCGTAGCCCTAATATATAAGAAATTCTTAATTTTTTCCATCGTTTTAAAATAACCATAATTTATCTTGTTTTACGTGGGTTATTGGCGTCTTTTTTTAGAGGAATACGGAGTATTTTTAGGAATAATCGTTATTTTTTCTATAATAGTTAAAGCTGAATCTGGTTTTAAAAATATTAAAATAGGATCATTTCTTCTTATTTCACGATTAGGGATGAGAGGGAAAATCGTTTTCTTTTCGAAGCAAAAGAGATACGGATTCATAAAAACGAATAGATTATCGGACGACCTGTATTTCCATGAGTCGAACTATCCTTCACGTTACACCCCACACAAAAACCAGAACGTGGAGTTCAAAGTGCTAGACACCCCCAAAGGCCACGAAGCCGTTGACATATACGTATTGAGATACGATGAATAGACAAAGCGCCTGGGGCAATACCACTTGTCAATAGAACCGGCGGCAGACGCCGCTGAGCTGAGCATCAACATTGAAAACGTGGTCGCGTCTGCGACTCTCAACCAGAAGATAGATCTGTTGTCTATATTGAAGGTCTTCAGGAACGTCGAGTACAAACCGAAACGTTTCCCGGGCCTGGTGTTCAGGCTCAAGAGACCCAAGACGGCGACTCTGATATTTAACAGCGGCAAGATGGTCTGCACCGGCGCAAAATCTGAGAAGACGGCTAAGAACGCCATAAGGAAGGTCGTGCGTGAGCTCAAGAACGGCGGCATCGTCATACTGAACAAGCCGGAAATCACCATACAGAACATAGTCGCGTCGGCAAACCTGCAGGGGAAGGTAGACCTGGAGTTCGCCGGCGACCTTCTGGATAACGTGATGTATGAGCCCGAGCAGTTCCCTGGCATGATCTACAGGATGAGGGTCCCGAAGGCGGTGATGCTGGTGTTCACCTCCGGGAAGATCGTGTGCACGGGTGCTAAGAACGAGGGCGCCGTAACCGAAGCCGTCTTAAAGTTGCACGCCATCCTGGACGACTACGGCCTCTTTTTCGAGTAAACCTCAACCATTTTTTCAAGGTATGAAGCCTAGAGAACACGGTTTATTGGTAAATGCAAATATATGCCAGGTTGCTTTGTCTTGACCTAGTGTTCTGTTTTCACTATCCGATGGTACCCGAATTTCATTTTAATTTTCAGGTCCTCGTTTTCTTCATCCAGCTCATGTCCTGCCTTGAAGAAGATGGGGCTCCATTTCCTCTTTCCCTTGTATATGTTTCTGAACTCCACCATGGGTTTCCTCCCGTCTTCTATCTTCTCCTCTAGCTTGTCAAGTATCATTTCCTTAGCCGTGTTTACGGATATTTGAGACATTTTCACTTATATATTACATTATAGCGTTATTAGTCTTCCGGATTTAACGTTAATATATCACGTTTTTTTATAAAAATCCAGCTTTTATACTGTTTATTCTCGATATAATTCTTAAAAAAATGTCAGTTTTTTCTGTTTTTGTTCTCGAATGGATAAATTGGATTTAAGGGCGTGTTGAGTCTACTGGCTTCTTCCCCTGGCCTGTATACTCCAGACGGCCTCCAGTCTGCCGTCCCTGACGCAGTGCATGTGGTCGTATAGGTTGGTGTTGGTACAGCAGTGGGTGGGTACTAGCTCGAACTTGTCTCCCACCGCCAACTCGAAGCCGGGGTCCACCTCGATGTGGCCGTGCTCCTCGTTAGCCCTAACGTACCTGGCGTCGTCCCTGCCCTTTAAGAGGGGCATGCCGAACTCGAAGGTGAGGGTCTTGAGGCCGGCGTCGCAGATAACCTTCCCCTCGTGGCTGGTGCTTATAATGGTGCTGAGTACGCTGATGGCTTGGCCGAACTCCTCCAGTCCGGGGACCTGGCTGTACCGGGCGTCCATGAAGACGTAGCTGCCGGCCTCGATCTCGGTCACCCCCGGGTGCCTGCCGCTGATCATGTGGGTGCCCGTGCCACCCGCGCTCACTATATCGACTCCAACGCCGGCGTCCTCGAGGGTGTCCCGGGTGCCCACCAGCTTGTCCATTGCCTCCGTGACCTTCAGCTTCTTCTCGTCCATGTCTGTGATGAACTGGCAGAACCCCTCGTACCCCATGAGGCCCCTCAGGTTCAGGCTCGGGTGCCTCTGCACCTCCTCGGCGAGGAGGAGAGCCGGCTTCCCGGGCATGACGCCGCAGCGGTTGTTACCCACGTCCACCTCCACGAGCACGTCGAGCCTGACTCCCTTCTCCCTTGCCCTCTCGGCCAGGTGTTTCACGTTCAAGGTGTCCTCGACGGCGACTATTACGTCGCTGTGTTTGGCGAGGCTCATGAGCCTGGTGACCTTGGGCTCGCCCACGATCTGGTTGGCGATGAGTATGTCCCTTATGCCCGCCTCTGCCATGGTCTCCGCCTCCCCCAGCTTGGCGCATGTGACGCCTATGGCTCCCGCCTGTATCTGTTTCTGCGTTATTACGGGTGTCTTGTGGGTCTTGGCGTGGGGCCTGAGCTCAGCGGGCATCCCCCTGAACCTTTCCGCCATCTTCTCTATGTTGGCCTCCATGACGTCGAGGTCCAGCAGGAGCGCCGGGGTGTCTATCTCCTCCAACGAGCAGCCTATCATTGCCATGGTTATCCCTGTGTCCCCGGGGGATTTAGGGTTAACCGAGAGCCTGTGGAAACGTATGATAGATGTATCAAATGTTTGATGCATAATTATAACGTTTAAATAACTGAAAGCTAGACTATGAATGGATTCTCGGAGGGACAACGATGAAAGCACTAGTATTGTACCATTCGCAGCAGCACGGCAACACGGGTAGGATGGCGGAGGCCGTCGCTGAAGGGCTCAAGGAAGCAGGGCTGCAGGTCGTGATGTTCAACACCAACGAGGACAGACTGGACATCACTACGTTTCCCCACTACGGCGTCGCCGCAGTCGGCACCCCAGACTACTTCAGCTACGTCGCCGGAGGCATCAAGACGTTCATGGACGACTGGTACATCCACAGGCACGAGGAAGGCATGACGGGCAAGCCCCTCGCCCTCTTCTACAGCCACGGCGGCGGCGGTAGGGTGAGGGAGCCCTTCATGAACCTTCTGAAACGCGTGGGCACCGTCGTGGGTGATCCCGTCGCTTCCAGCGGAGCCCCCAGCGAATCGGTGCTCAAACAGTGCAGGGAGCTGGGGAGGAAGCTGGCTGACGCCGCCAAGTAGCAAGCCCCCTTTTTTTAAATAACCTATTTATCGCATCCATCCAGAGGCATAGTGTCGAGGGCTCTCCGTGTCGCGCACCGTAAGATTCTACTACCCGTTGCCTAGGTTCCCCAGCGTCTCGGTCACCGGTTCACGCTGCGAGCTCATGTGCGCCCACTGCAGGGCCCACTACCTCGGGCACATGGCCGACGTCAGCAGCCCCGAGAAGCTGAAGAGCTTCTGTGTCGAGCACGAGAGGCGTGGCGGCGCGGGTCTGCTGGTAAGCGGCGGCTCAACGGCCGAAGGCAGAGTGCCTCTGAGACGTTTCCTGCCGACGCTGGCGTGGGTGAAGGAGAACACGAGCCTCATACTGAACCTCCACACGGGGATGCTGGACACGCGGGAGGCCGAGGAGGTGGCCTCCACGGGCGCAGACATGGTCTCCGTGGACATGGTGGGCAGCGACGAAACCCTCAGAGAAGTCTACGGGTTGGAGACGACGGTGGAGGAGTACGGCGCCACCTTGACCAACCTGAGGGACGCGGGAGCCGCGTCGGTTGCCCCCCACATATGCGTCGGGCTCCACTATGGCGAGCTGAGGGGCGAGCGCACGGCGCTGGAGCGGTCTCTGGTAATCGAGCCCGAGGTCATAGTCTTCCTCGGCCTGATACCCACGGCGGACACGCCGATGTCGGGCGTTGCGCCGCCGTCCATCGACGAGATCGTTGGTTTGATTGGGGAGGCGAAGAGGCTGAGCCCGGGCACCGAGGTCTCTCTCGGCTGCATGAGGAGCAGGGGCTACAAGACGGAGCTGGAGTGGAGGGCCATAGAGGCGGGGGCTGAACGAGTCGCGTCGGCGTCCAGGTCCACCGAGAGCCGGGCCGCCGAGAACGGGTACAAGGTAAAACGTCTTGACGGTTGCTGCGCCACGCCCAGGGCCCTTGAAGACAGGCTAGCCGCCCTATGACTCCAGCGCCATTCTGACGACTTTCACGAAGTCCTCGACGTGGATGCCGAAGAGGGTGACGTCGTTTTCCCGGAAGAACCTCTTCACCGTACCCTCTAGGTCTGCCGTGGGGGAGCCTTCCAGGGCCTTCTCCAGCTCGATTATGGATGTCTCGGGGTGCATGAAGAAGTCGCCCGTGATCTTGACGCCGATCATGCGGTCTCCCTCGACGTCCAGCTCGGCTGCTAGGAGCTTGCCTCCCGGTATCTTGTACTCGGCCCGCTTCATCTCTGGAACACCCACTCCCTGCTGCTGTATTTATCGTGGAGACGCTTCACCAGCTGGTTCTCGGCGGCGGTGAGCTCCCCCGGCTGGAGGGCTACGTCGAAGGTGTCCTCGAAGCCCTTGATGAGGGCTTTCCTCGCCTCGTCGAAGCCCACCCCGCGGCCAAGGTAGCGTCTGAGGTTGGTGACCCTGTCCTCCACGGCCTGTATGAGCTTGTCGCTTATCTTGGCGTCGCTCACCCGTAGCACCTGGAACATGCGTTTGATGTCGCTGTCCACTAGTACGGTGCCGTGCTGAAGCACGACGCCGTGGCGGCGGGTCTGGGCGTTCCCCGATATCTTCTTGCCTCCGGCGACTATGTCGTTGACGGGCTTGAACTCCGCTTCTACGCCGAGTGTGGCGAGGCCGTTGGCTATGGCGCCGCATATGAGCTCGTAGGACTCCAGTATGTCGGCGGGCATCTTGGGGTCTGATTCGGGGGCGACGACGCTGTAGGTTATCTCGCCTTCGTAGTCGTGGTAGACGGCGCCTCCGCCTGTGATGCGGCGTATGACGTCTACGCCGTGTTCCTCGCAGGCGGGGAGGTTGACCTCCTTCTCCACGCTCTGGAAGTACCCTATGCTGACGGCGGATGGGTTCCACCTGTAGAGCCTCACGGTGTTGGGTGTGTTTTCTTTGAGCCGCGCCATGGCTATGGCTTCGTCTATTGCCATCTGTGTGGGCGCGTCCTCGATCCTCATGTCGATGAGGCGCCAAGTCTCTTTCATAGCTGTACCTTTCTACAGTGGGGTGTATGGGGTTATTTCATTTTCCACCGAGGCAGCCTTTAAGAAGATTTGTTCGCTCCGTGGGACCCGGATAAGCTACCTGGACCCTCACCGGTTTTCGGGTTCTAGCTGGATGGTAGCATGTTAGTTCCACAGTCGGGACATTTGGTTTGAAGACACGGTACCCCTCTGACGTGAGTAACCTTCTTACCGCATTTCGGGCAAACACACTGGCTTGGTCCACCGATAGCCTGTCTTCCTCCCCCTCTGCCTCTTCCTTGGCCTCTTTGACTCATCTTAACACCAAAACCAGAAACATGTTCCCCATTATAAAGTGGTTGCCTTTCATGGATCACCAGTTCAGCCAGGTCATCGTCTTTAAAGAGCCTCAGAGCCGTAACACGTGCATGAGAACGGTATCCTGATTGTCCCTCAACTAGTGAGCCCCGTCACCGGGGTCCGTTAAGGTCTTCGAGTACCATTCCGACTTCTTCCTCGGTTAGGGGACGGGGATAGTTGTAGAAGGGGCCTGAGGGGCGTTCGTTGTAGAAGGGGCGGTTGCACCCGGGGCATCCGGTGGTCATGAAAGCCACGCCGTCTCCGAGGACGGGTTCAAGGTCCACGCCGTAGCCGGTTATCCTGCCCTCTTCGTCGAAGCTCAGGTCAGCCAGCTCTGCGTTCCCGTTCACTATGAGGTGCCTGGCGGCCTGAATCCGCCTGTACTTGTCCATCCTGGGTGGGGGGAGATCTTCAAGCCTCGTTCCTGGGAGGGGCGTGAACGCGAACAGCACGGTCTTGACCTTCATGTCGTGGAGCCTCTGTATGAGCGTCGCTGCCTCGCGCTCGGTCTCGCCGAGCCCCACGATGAGGTTGCTGCCCACGTTTCCCTCTCCGAAGACCTGTACAGCCGCCTCCAAGGCCTCCATGTGCGTCTCCCAGCGGTAGGGCCCCTTGACGCCTGCCCCCTTAATCTCGTCGAAAATCACCTCTGTGGCGCCGTCGAGGGGTATGCTCACCATCTCGGCGCCGGCCTCCCTGAGCCTGATTAGGGACCCCCGGTCCACGGGGCAGGTGTCCACCGAAACGGGCAGCCCCGTCTCGTCCCTCATGAGCCTCACGAGGCTGACGGTGTCGTCCAGGAAGCCGGGGTAGTTGATTACCTGTACGCATACTCGTTCGAGTACGGGCAGCGCGGGGGCCCTGAAGCCCTCCATGACCCTGGCGAGGGGGTAGTCGGGCCACTCGACCCTTGAGAGCCTGTCCTTGTCGGCGCTGTGGTCCCTGGCCTGGGCGCAGAAGCTGCAGTTGGCGAGGCAGCTTCCCTCCGTGTAGGTCATGAGGTAGGCGGTGGTGGGGGGCACGGCTAGCCTGTACTTCAGCAGACCGAGTACGCTGGCGGTCCCTATGCTCACCCTAACTCTTTCCGGCTCCAAGCTGTGATCCATGGGTGGGGGCGTGTATTGAAGCTTTACTCTGCCCCGAGGACGCCTAGAATCTCTGATAGGCGGGATATGCGTGTCACGGCGTCGAGGCTGACGCCTGTGGGCTCTTCGTAGCTGTATGAGGCCCAGTTCCCCTGGTCTATGCGTTTTATGAGGACGGGGTGCATCCCGGCGTTGATGGAGCCCTCTACGTCCACGTCCATGTCCCCGACGTACACTGCCTCGGCTGGGGCGACGCCGGTCCTGGTCAGGGCCTCGTGGAATATCGCGGGGTCGGGTTTGGCGGTTCCGTGCTCGTCTGAGACCACGACGGCGTCGAAGAGGCCCTCGATGCCCAGCTCGGCGAGGAGCTCGTGTATCCTGGGGGCGTGCTCCCAGTTGGTCACCAGCCCAACCTTGTAGCGCCTCCGGAGGGTCTCCAAGACTCTTATGGCGTCACGGTCCAGGTACATGCCGTCGTGCCACACCCTGATTATGGAGTCCACGAGGGGCCGGATTTCTTCTGAGGGTATTTCCACGCCGAGGCTGTGGCCCAGCGCCTTGACGCGCCTCATGAATAGGGTCATGCCGGGCGCCCTGTACTCTGGCTCAGGGGCGTTGAACAGAGTCTCCAGGTGCGTCTTGAACTCGTCAAGGGTAGCCGCGGCGCCCCTGAGCGTCATCTCGCGGTGGAACGCCTGTACCCAGTTCTCCCATGCGGCGTCCACGTCGTCTGAGAGGAGCAGTGTGCCGTGCAGGTCGAAGAAGACGCCCCGGATGTGGTCCATTTTCCTTGGATAGGATTGACGGGGTAAAAACGTTAGGTCTGGAGGGACTCGACGATGTCTACGAGGGTGAACACGTCTTCGCTGGCCACCCGATATAGTGTCCGGGTGCCGTCTCGGCGGCTGCATAGTATCCCCGCCTGCTCCATGAGCCTGAGGTGCCTGGACACTGTGGGCTGGCTCTGCCCTATCACGGGGAGGATCTCGCACTGGCAGAGCTCGCCCTCCCTGAGTAGCTCGATGATCCTGAGCCTGTTGGGGTCCCCAAGGACCTTGAGGACCCTGGCTTTATCCTCTAGTTCAGCGCCCACGGTTAGAATCCCCCGGTAAGTAAGCCGTACACGAGTCCTGAGAGGACTGCGGATATAAATGCTAGGAGGCCGTACGTGGCCACTATCCTCCAGCCCACGACCCTGGAGGCGGTTAGGCTGTTGGGGATGTCGTAGGGCTGACCCATGAGCCAGGCCACGGTGGCGGCGGGGGTCATGCCCAGGTCCATGAGCGCCTTCCCGAGGACCACCTCGATGAGGGTGGGCGTGTAGAGGGGGCCGCCGAGGAGGGCGGCCACCACGACGCCCCTGGGGCCCGAGAGCCACGCCCTCACCAGGTCCTCGGGGAAGTAGGCCTGGAAGTAGCTGACCACCACGAGGCCGACGATGAAAGTGGGAAGTATCTGCTTGGCCAGGTAGCCGCCGAACTTCAACGCGTTCCAGAGCCTGTCGTCTAGGGGCTCCTCGATGAGCTCCACGGATGCCTGGGCGTTCACTTTGCCGGTGAAGCGCTCCTCGAACTCTCTGCCCCAAGGGGTCCTGGAGACTATGTAGCCTATGGCTATGGCGCTGGCTGCCCCGGCGGCCATGTCGGCGAGGGCTATGGGCCACCCCATGACTTGGACGGTGATTATGTCGGCCAGCAGGTTGTTGGCGGGTGCCACCAGCAGGAACGTTAGGGCGGGGCCTATGCCGCTTCCGGCGTATACGAGGCCCGCGAATATGGGCACCATGGTGCAGCTGCAGACACAGAACACGGGGGCGAGGGCAGTGGCGAACACGTACGCCCTCAGGTCGCCGCTCCCCATGTACCTGATCATGGTGTCCTGGGGGATGAACTCCTGGAACAGCCCCGAGACTATGAACGCGAAGCTGAGGCACAGCCACCCATGCTGGGCGTAGTCCCAGAGGTAGTGGAGGGGTATCATGTACAATGGCAGGGCCCGGAGGTCCTCGGCCGTGGCCTGGGGGGTGAGGGCGAGCTTGGCTACGATGCTCCACGCCATGAGCCCGACGACGGTGAGGATGAAGCCCATCAAGACCGCGGTGCGGGCGAGCCTCTTGGCTTCCATCTAGAGTTCCTTGCGTATCATTCGCTCGATGACGCCGGGGTCGGGGACCTTGCCCATGATCTTGACTACGCCGTTGAGGGCCACGGCGGGGGTGCGTACCACGCCGAACCTGTCCATGGTTTCCTTGGCCATGACGTCGAGCTTCTCCACCTCGACGTCTACGTCTTCTGCTCGGAGCTTCTCAACCGCCTTGAACGCGTTCTCCATGGTCTGTTTGCACCGCTTGCACGCGGGCTCTACTCCGATAATTTCTATCTTGATCGCCATGCACCCTACGGTAATATTTAGGTATTTAAATATTTAGAAAAGTGGATATTTACCGTATTTACTTATCCACTCGGACATTTGGGCGTGAAGATATATAATATTGTTTAGTAAATCCATGTTAAAAATTTTAAAAACCAATAAGTGGATAATAGGTTAGGTTGATTAAATGGAAAAAATAGACACCAAACAAAACAGGCACAAAGTCTGGAAAATAGCTGCAACGCTGCTCATTATACTTTCATTCATCCCCACGATCGCCCTTGCACAGGAGCTGGACTGGATGAGGATCTACGCCGGGACGGGCTCAGACACGGCTTGGGGCGTCACACAGACCTCCGACGGAGGATACGCCGTCATCGGCGACACTCACACCATGGGCACCGGCAACCCTGACGCATGGCTCATCAAGACGGACAGTGAAGGCTACGAGGAATGGAACATGGTCTACGGATACCCGGGGTTCCCGACCGGGGACTACGGCTACTCCATCCAGCAGACAGGCGACGGCGGGTACATCTTCACGGGGTGCACCTTCTCGTACGGGGCTGGAGGCGGAGACGCGTGGCTAGTGAAGACCCTGTCGGACGGGACACTCGACTGGCAAAAGACCTTCGGAGGAACACTGTATGACTTGGGCTACTCTGTGAAGCAGACGAGCGACGGCGGCTACATAATCGCGGGGACCACCCAGTCCTATGGCGCGGGATGGACCGACATGTGGCTCATCAAGACCGACGCATCGGGCAACGAAGAATGGAACACCCCCCTCGGCGGCGGCTCTCAGGAGTTCGGCTCCGACGTCGTGGAGACCACCGATGGGTACGTGGCAGTGGGGAGAACCCTTTCCTTCAGCTCGGGCCCCATGGGTGACGACCTCTGGCTGGTGAAGGTGGACCTCGACGGAAACTTTGTCTGGGACAGAACCTATGGTGGTAACTACAACGATCCAGGGCATGCTCTGAAACAGACCCCGGACGGTGGTTTCATCGTAGCGGGTCAGACCACCTCACTGGGAAACCCATATGACGCGTGGCTCATCAAGACCGATTCGGAGGGATACGAGGAGTGGAGCCAGACTTATGGCGGACCGTGGATGGAGGTAGCATACTCCGTGGACCTCACAAGCGACGGAGGATACATATTCACCGGATACGGGCCCAACGCCACTGGCGCTGACTCGATACTGCTCGTAAAGACGGACCCTTACGGTAACCGTGAGTGGAACGCAACGTACGTCGATGACGTGATCTCCTGCGGCAACTCGGTTATAGAGGTTGATGACGGCGAGTACGTGATAGCTGGCCAGAAAAGCGCTGAATCGACGGGCTACGACGTAGTTCTTCTCAAGGTCGGCCCTCCCGGGCCCGAGGTACCCACGATACCCGAGGCGATGGAGGACATACAGGAAGAGATAGAGCACAAGGGCTTCAGGAAGAGCCTGCTGGCGAAACTCGGAAACGCCCTCAAAGCCCTCGATAAGGGTAACATGAACGCCTACGAGAACATACTCCAGGCCTTCATCAACGAGGTATCCGCCCAGAGCGGGAAGAAGATACCCACGGAATACGCCGAACAGCTCATCGAGTGGGCAGAGGCCTGGATCGACGACCCGAGCCTGGCCATCTAACCCCTTTTTATTCGAGTTCTTTTGCTGAAAAATTGTTTGGAAGTTAAACTAGATTTATAGAAGATCAGTCATCGATGGAGGGGATGGGCTGTATCTCCATTATCACCTGGCCCGCTGGGTCGGGGCACTCGACGTGCCACGTCCTTGGCATCCAGTCGTCGGGCTCGTCCAGCTTCCTCTGCTTGGCGGGGAGCAGCGGCAGTATGGCGTTGAGGGCCCAGTAGCAGAAGGTTCCCTCGGGTATGCTGAGTTTTCCTCCGCGGACGATGAAGTAGTCGCCCACCTCCATGGTGTCGCAGTGTCCCCTGATCTCCTTGCACACTATCTTCAGGTCTTGCATGTTAGCTTCCTCTAGTTGGAGAGCGTTTAAGCGTGGTGGGTATGTAAGGCTGGCCACCAAGATACTGGTAGCCGGTCTGAACCCTTATTAGGGGATGCTATTTATTGTCTCTGATTTTCGTTGACTGATGATAGACGCGGCCTGTTCAGCTTCGCGCTGCTGGCCATGGTTGCGACCCACGCGTTGATCCACGCGGCGGGCAACATGAGGAGCACCATGATCGTGGAGATCCGGGAGGAGTTCGTTTTGAGCAACATGGAGATAGGGTTGATAAGCGCCATACCGAGCCTGGTCTCCGTGTTGTTCACGCTGCCCGTGGGCTGGATGAGCGACAAGTATGGAGCCAAGAGGCTGGTGGCGCTGAGCGTCGGTATGGCGGCGGCCGGGGCCCTCATCGCGGGGTTCACCGTGAACCCGGCGATGTACATCGTGGGGCTCGTGCTCATGACGCTTACGAGCACCTTCTATCACCCGCCGAGCCACAGTTACACGGCGCGTATGGTGGATACCTCTGACAGGAGCAAGGCCATGGGGTTCCTGAACGCGGGGGGGACCTTCGGGGTGGCGCTGGGTCCTCTCAGCATAACGGTGCTCATGGGCTACTTCGCGTTCCAGTGGAGGCGTGTCTACCTGTTCTGGGTGCCTTTCATCGTGCTTGGAATGGCGCTTGTGTTCTTCCTCCGGGACATGAAGGGCGCGGGATCGGATGAGGACAACGGCGAGCACGTTGAGGGGGAGGTGGTGACGCTGCTGAACAGAGACTTCTTGATGTATCTCTCGGCCTCTGGCGTCCGCCAGTTTGCTTTGATGATGATTGGGACTTTCCTGAGCATCTACCTTGCGGACGTGAGGGGGTGGAGCATCACGGACCTGGGCATCATGTTCAGCGCCAGCAGCGTGCTGGGGCTGGCTGCTTCGCCCATCGGGGGGTACATGGCCGGCCGGTTCGGGGACAAGCGGTGGGCGGTGTTGGCGCTTGGGGTGGGGTACCTGTTCTACATCGCGGCGTTCTTCACGGAGGGGGTGCTGCCGTTCATGGCGTTGTATCTGATGTACCGTTTCTGTGGCATACTGGGGATGCCTGCCACGGCTTCGTTGACGGCGAAGCTGAGCCCTCCCCGTCAGATGGGGATGGGGTTCGCCATCAGTTTTCTGCCTGGGAGCGTGGTGAGCGTGGTTGCGCCTGTTGTGGCGGCGTACATAGCGGATGCTTTCGGGTTGTTCCCTATATTCACGGTGAGCTTCATAGTGATGTTCCTGGGGTTGGCCTTGCTTCAGTTCGGCGTCAGGGTGGAGTAGCTTGTCCCGTTGTTCGGGGTTTTCTTGGGGTTTGAGTCAGGTTACTTGTAATAACGGAAAAAATTCCTGCATGCAGTGTTCTTTGTTATTAGTAACAGGTAAATTGAATTTCCTTTTTATTGAGAAAGGATTGAGATAATTAACAAGTGTGCTAAACTAGTCATCCTTGTAGGAGAAAATTAAGTATAGTTTAGTTACATACGTAGAACTATGAGTAACGAAAATCCAAAAAATTCGTCCTATATCGGGTTTATAGCCAGATTTTCTGCTACTCACACTGCAGTTTACTTCATTTCAGGTCTCATCTTTGCATTATTATGTAACTATCAAGAACTATTTGCTACAGCAGAATATTCTTTCATGAGGCCATTTAACCATCCATTAGTAGCTATGGGTCCCGCTTTACAGATAATTAGAGGAGCATTTCTAGCAATAGCGTTCCTTCCATTTCGTAAAGTGATAAATGAGAATGATCAAGGATGGAAATACCTCGCAGTTGCACTTTGGATTTTAATTCATGTGTTTGCTGATGCTACGGATCCTGGTAAGTATGAGAGTTTCATTTACGCTGATTTTCCTTTATCGATTCATCTATCAACTTGGCCTGAACAGATTTTTTCTGTTTTAAGCTTCTCGTGGTTGTTTCATAGATGGGAGCGTAATCCTAAAGAAAGGCGCTTGACTGTTCCGATAATTGCTTTAGTTGTGATCTCGGTTTTAACGGGAATATTAGGTGTCCTTTTCGGATAAAAAAGATCAGGTTTTTTCTTTTTTTCTCATTGATTTTTATTACTAGTAAAAACATGTGGGAGTCCCATCCCGCATATAGACGAGAATTTATATTTAGTTGAACCATAGTTATAATGAGAATTTCAATATCCGTGTCACATGGAATAAACCTGTACTCTATTATCGGGGCTACTTCACTCGCATCCTGATGAGGGCCGCCGCGACCACCAGCCAGTACCCGTAGTTGGGGAGGGTGAGGAAGACGCTTACCCAGTAGCCCTCCTGCACGTAGAAAACGATGACCAGCCCTATGCCCAGCACCAGCATCAACGTGCCCAACAGGTTATACCCCTTCAACACCTCCCTGTCCCTGTACGCCGTGTATATCATCAGGAACCCGGAGAGGAACAGGAAGAAGTTGCCGACGTCCAGCGTGGTAGGCATGGAGACGTATCCGGCGGCGAGGCATATAACAAGCCTGATTAACCGCGGCTCCCCACCGAGAAACATGGATAGAAAACTCTTCATAGGCTACACCGTGGCCGCGATGATCGCCATGATCGTGTTCACCGTATACGGGTTCACCGAGAGCATGCCGGACAACGTGTTCACCCGGCACGGCCTACCCTTCACGTGGGGGAGGCACCAGACCGTCACCATTGCGGGCCCCGTGGACACGTGGACCGTGAGGCTGAACGCGTTGCTCGGCGACCTGATCTTCTGGTCCGCGGTGACGTTGACGGGCCCGCTGATGCTGACCAGAGGCGACGGAAAAGAAAAGCCTAGTATAGATTGAGAGGGGCTAGGTGATGACGCCCTTCTTCCTCAGAGCCGTTATCTCTTCGTCGCCGTAGCCAAGCATCTCGGAGAGTATCTCCTCGTTGTGCTGGCCGAGGCTGGGCGCCGCGAATACGTCGGCCGGCGTCCTGGAGAACTTGACTGGGAAGTTGGGCTGGCGGACCCTCCCCGCCCTGGGGTGATCGATCTCCACGATCATCCCACGGGCCTTGACCTGGGGGTCCTCGACCACCTCGTCCAGCTGATACACCGGCGCCACGGGAACGTTGGCGGCGACGAGGGAATCCACGACGCCGCGCATAGTCTTGTCAGACACCCACCTCTGCAGGTCCTCGTTGGACTCCAGCTCCCTGCCCGTCAGCTCCTTAAGCCTGTCCACCTGGCCGCCCTCCGCCGCCACGTAGACGTAGCCGTCCACCGCCTTGAAGAACCCGAAGAGTATCCCGGCGGTGGGCCTGTCCCTCCATATCTCCCACGCGAGCTTGCCCTCCACCAGGTAGTTGGAGATGGGTATGCCGGTCATGGCTATCATGCAGTCGAGCTGCGCGACGTCCACCAGCTGCCCCTCGCCCGTCCTGTCCCTGTGCCTGAGGGCCGCGAGTATGCCGACCACCGCCCACATCGCCGGGTCGAGGTCGCCGTGCCACTCCGCCGGCCTGAGGGGCGGCCCCTCAGGGTCCACGAGGTCGCCTGTGATCCTCATCCAACCCGACATGGCCTCCGCGACGGGGGCGAAGCTGGGCCTGTCCCTGTAGGGGCCGTCCACGCCGAACCCGCTGAGAGCCGCGTAGATTATGTCAGGCTTCCTGCTCCGTAGATCATCATAACCCAATCCCAGCTTCTCCATGGTGCCCCGTTTGAAGTTCTCGACGACGACGTCCGCGTCCTCAAGGAGCCTATAGAAAATGGCTTTACCTTCCTCGCTCTTCAGGTTGAGGGTCAAGCCCTTCTTGCACCTGTTCAGGTACATGAAGGGGGAGCTCTCGCCGTTGACCAGCGGCGGGTAAAACCTGGACATCTCGCCCCACGGCGGCTCGATCTTGATGACCTCGGCGCCCATGGACGCGAGGACCATCGTAGTGTAGGGGCCGTAGTAGACGTGGCTCAGGTCGAGGACCCTGACGCCTTCGAGTAGCGATGCCAAGTCAATGCCTCCTAGCTGATCTCCCCGCCGTCGAGGGCGAGGAGCCTGTCCCAGTTATCCGTGGTGATCCGCTGGATGGCGTCGGTCTCCTCCTCGGTGAGGTGCCTGAACCTTCCCTGCAGCTTCAAGGCCTCCGAGACCGGCGCCAGCTCCCTCGGCTTATAGGTCAGCTTGAAGCGTCTGCCGTCCTCTATCTCGTAGAGGGGCCATAGCCCCGACTGCACCGAGAGCCTTGACACCTTTATCGTGTCCTTGGGGTCGAAGCCCCAGCCCGTGGGGCAGGGCGCGTTTACGTGCATGTACTTGAAGCCCTTCAGCTTCTTGCCGTACATTATTTTGGCTGTGAGGTCCTCGGGGTATGCGACGGACGCTGTGGAGACGTAGGGCACTCGGTGGATCGCCAGTATGAACGGCAGGTTCTTCTTGGCCTCTCTCTTGCCGCGGCTCTCCCCGGTCACTGGCGTCGTTGCGCTCCTTGCCAGGTACGGCGTCGAGCTGCTCCTCTGGCCGCCCGTGTTCATGTACGCTTCGTTGTC
>Ga0315532_1001269_pt1 | contig 19131 bp, 12 predicted proteins | sample SalMarWE160370MG_FD_203082 | JGI IMG/M metagenome (GOLD analysis project Ga0315532, IMG submission 203082) | Salt marsh sediment microbial communities from the Plum Island Ecosystem LTER, Massachusetts, United States - Salt Marsh Sediment WE1603-70 ... | reverse complement strand
CCAACAACTGGGCATCAATGTGGAAAGGGTCAAACTCATATTACTGGCTGCTGCTACCCTTATTACCTCCTCAGCGATTTGCTTCACTGGCCTTATCGGTTTCGTCGGCATACTCATCCCTCATGCAGTGAGGCTTATCTGGGGGCCGGACCACCGGTTTTTGCTCCCTCTATCCACGCTGGTTGGAGCCATCTTCCTCATTCTGGCCGATACTTTAGCCCGTACCGTAATTCCTCCTACGGAGATTCCGGTAGGAATAATTACTGCTCTCTGTGGAGCACCTTTCTTTCTTTATCTATTGAGGAGAAGGAAGGGGCTTGCTTTTTTCTGAAAGGATAAGACACCATGATTGAACTGGATAATGTCAGCTTAGGTTACGACCATCGAGCCATCCTGCACGATGTAAATATGAAGGCTAAGCCCGGCCAAATACTGGGGCTGGTTGGCCCCAATGGCTCGGGGAAGTCAACATTAATCAAGGGAATGACCCGGGTGATTGACCTGTTCTCCGGGCGTATCTTAATTGACGGCCGTGACACAAAAACTATTAAGCGCGACGAACTGGCCCGCCTTGTTGCCACGGTGCCGCAAAGCCCGGCCTTGCCCGGGGCTTTCACTGCTTTTGAAGTGGTGCTTATGGGGCGGACGCCTCACCTCGGGCTCCTTCGCTACGAGGGAGGAAAGGACCTGGCCATCGCCTGGCAAGCCATGGAGGCAACGCATACCCAGTCCTTCGCTGAGCGCAGGGTAAGTGAGCTCTCAGGAGGAGAGAGACAGAGGCTTATTATCGCCCGGGCACTAACCCAGCAGCCAAGGGCGATGCTCCTTGACGAGCCCACTGCCAATCTGGATATAAACCATCAAGTCGAGATTCTCAACCTGGTCAAGAGCCTTTGCCTGGAGCAGAGTTTAACCGTCATCATCGCTTTACATGATTTGAATCTTGCTGCCCAATACTGCGATTGGATGGTCATGCTAAATGGAGGGAAAGTTTACGCTGAAGGCACGCCACCCGACATACTCACAGCGCCGAATATCAAGAAGGTTTACGGAGCCGAAGTATGTGTTTATCCCCACCCCATTAATAAGCTGCCCACCACTCTTATCACAGCCGGTGGGAGTCACGGAACAAGTTAACCCAGACCCTCTCCTTAGATGGGAGTTCCCTCTCCACTTGATGGAGAGGGTTAGGGTGAGGCAAGGCGAGGTTGAATTTCACCCTCAGGTATACCCTGGGCCTCTACCTCGCCGCCTCGTTGTCCAGACAACCAGTGCCACTGAAACCAGCACCAGCAAGCCTACTATGGCTGCCTTCTCGGTCGGAGTAGTGTTGATGGCTACAGCGCTCATAGCTACAACAGGCACTAGCCCAGCTCTCACTATTGGCTTCAGGCCGGGATGCTCAGTTATGAACTCAGCTATTGGCGGGCTGACCCTGTAGTAGAAATCTACCAACGCTCGTCCCGGCGGGTTAGTGAGCAGATATTCGTCTCTGAACTCACGGAGAATTTCTATTTCCTCGGCCATGGGTGTACCGTAGGCAGCAGTGGCAATAAAACAATACCTGACTGGGTGACGTTGGGTTGGTTGTGGGGTCGGAGCAGGAGGTGATGGAGAGCCATAAGCAGCAAAGGGCGTGCCAGCTAATTGTGATAGAGTTGGCGTGGTACCCGCAGTTCTTATTTGTGCCCAGACGTAGTCGTCAGCGGTATTGACGCCGCTTGGGCTGCACGCTTGCCAGACAGCACCATTCCACCAGAAGAGTTTGAGTGATTCTTCGTCAACGCCGGCTGGTACTTCATCATCGGTATAGTGAAGCCTTATCTCAATCTCGGTGACCTCGCCAACATCAGGAATACAGACGTCGATATATTTATCCAGTGAGGTGAAGCTGGTCGGAGCGCCGCCGCCGGGATTATCAGCGAATTGAGCTACAGTTACCGTAGCAGTGCCAGTTACTAAAACCTCGGTGTCAGCTTCATCCCTGGCATCAACGATGCCATTGGTTACCGTTTCTGTCTTAGAGTCTACCCAATAGAGATTCCATGTAGGCAGCTCGGTTTCGCCTCCCACGGCGACGACGGTTCCATCGGACTTAAGCCCTACTGTGTGAACCCAGCTTGCGGCGACCTGGGTGATGTCCGTCCAACTGCCGACATTGCGCTGCCCGTGGTAGTTGCTTCCTACGGCGTCTACCGTGCCGTCGGCCTTAACACCCACCGTATGCCAGGCGTGTGTGGCGACTTGCTCGATGTCCGTCCATCCGTCGATATTGCACTCCCCATTGAGCCAACTTCCCGCGGCGACTACAGTGCCGTCACTCTTGACACCCACTGTGTGAAACGCACCTGCGGCGACCCGGACGATGTCGGTCCAGCCGGTGACATTACACTGCCCGTAGTCGTTCCATCCCACAGCGACGACGGTGCGGTCTGCTTTAAGCCCTACTGTGTGCAAGATACCTGCGGAGACCTGGGTAATATTAGTCCAGCCATCGACATTGCACTCCCCCGTGTAGTTGCTTCCCGCTGCGACTACGGTGCCGTCCTTCTTGACCCCCACTGTGTGAAACTCACCTGCAGCGACATGGATGATGTCCGTCCAGTTGCCCACATCGCGCTGTCCGTGGTATTCCGCTCCCACGGCGACCACGGTGCCGTTAGCCTTGAGCCCTACTGTGTGCCAGGCACCTGCGGCGACCTCGGTAATATTCGTCAAACTGCCGACATCGCACCGCCCCAAGTAATTGTATCCCACCGCGACTACGGTGCCGTCTAACTTAAGTCCCACCGTGTGGTACTGGCATGTGGCGACCTGGGTGATGTCCGTCCAGTCGTTGACTTCGCACTGCCCGGGGTCATTGTCTCCCACAGCGACCACGGTGCCATCGGACTTAAGTCCCACAGTGTGAAATGCACCTGCGGCGACCCAGACGATGTCCGTCCAACCGCCGACATCGCACTGCCCATGATCCCAATCTGCCCACTCAGATCCAACGGCGACCACGGTGCCGTCGTTCTTGAGTCCCACCGTGTGCAACTCACCTGCGGCGACTTTGGCAATATTCGTCCAGCCGCCAACATTACACTGCCCCGAGTAATTGTGTCCCACCGCGACGACGGTGCCGTCGTTCTTGACCCCTACCGTGTGAAGTCGGCCTGCGGCGACGTAGGTGATATCTGTCCAGCCGTCGACATTGCGCTGGCCGAAATCATTCCATCCCACAGCTACGACGGTGCCGTCGGACTTAAGCCCCACTGTGTGGCCAAAGCCTGCCGAGACCTGGGTGATGTTCCCCCAGCCGTCGACATTGCGCTGGCCGAAATCATTCCATCCCACAGCTACGACGGTGCCGTCGGACTTAAGCCCCACAGTGAGACCGTTGCCTGCAGCGACCTGAACGATGTCCGTCCAGCCGCCGACATTGTACTCCCGATTGAGAAAACTTCCCACGTGGACTACGGTGCCGTCGGCTTTAACCCCCACCGTGTGGCCATAGCCTGCCGCAACCTGGTTGATATCTGCCCAGCCGCCGACATTACACTGCCCCCAATCGTTCCGACCCGCGGCGACCACAGTGCCATCGGCTTTAAGCCCCACCGTGTGCAACTCACCTGCGGCGACCATGGGAGTTACGTCGCCTTCAGGCATATTCAGGGCCATTGTCGAAACAAGATCGGAACTATCCACCGTCGAATGAATAATAGAATGGTCATCCGGCAAAGGCATAGTTGCGGAAGCTCCCGCTGTCGAAGCGGGAAGAATCAGGCTGAAGATGAGAACCATGGAGAACAGAGCTAGTAAGAGCATTTTTCTATTTTTCATTGCTGCACCTCCCTTATTGTCTCTTTTTTTATCTATCCCCATCCTTAGCCGACCATTCGCTTCGCTTAGGGTTTAGGCTACGCCTCGCAATAATACTAGCCATCGAGGAAGAAGGTAGATTCTACTATTGCGGGAAAAAAGAGCCCAGTTCACATTTCTATATGTGCTGGGCTCAAGATAATAGCCACTACCGCAATTCTCTAAGCCACATACTTGACCACCCGTCTGGATGTTAGTCTTAAATCCCTATTTCTTGTAGAGGGTACTCTTGAATAAGCTATTGTACCACTATCTAAGAAGTTGTCAATGGTTTTTTGAGGGAGAATTGTGAATGAGCTTCATAACAGGGGGCGGGAGAAGCCGCAGGTGGGGCAATGATATATACCCATGCCTGCTCCGCAGCAGGGACAGCCGATTTCATCATCCCTGGCCTTGGGAATTTTCCCTACAACCTCATTGTAGATGCGGTAGTAAAAGAGGTGCTCTTTGTTTATGAACTTTATGTCAACTTGATTTCTTGCCGATTGGAATTCTTCGTCTGTGACCATATTGTTTATTATTTCGTGAAGCTTGGTGGAGCCTGAGCCGTATTCTATGGGCTCCTTTCTCCGCCACACTATCTCCGCCGGAATCAAATCCTCAAAGCTCTTTCTCAGGATATACTTCCCTACCCCGTCTTTGACCTTAAGCTCCGGGCTTATTTCCAGGGCAAAGCGAACGAAATCTTCATCAAGGAAGGGCTGCCTTATTTCAACGCCCAAAGCCCTGCCAAGATAGCCGGCTGAGAAGTGCCAGTTTTGTGAAAGCCTTCTTATATATCTTTCCAGGTCTTCAGGAGGAAGCTCCGCCATATAAGAATAGCCGGCGAAGAGCTCATCGGCTCCGTCACCGGTCATAACAGAGCTAATTCCATTCTCTCTGGCAAGTCTAAGGGCAAAATATATGGAAAGGTCGTTGGGCAAGGCGAGGTCAAAGGTTTTCAGTATTTTGATAACCTCGGGAAGGGTGCCAAGTGCCTCTTCCGTAGTGAATTCCATTTTTTCATACTGTATTCCCAGGAGCTTGGCAATCTTCTCTGAATATACAAGGTCAGATGCCGGGGAGTCTTTTAACGCCACTGTGAAGCCCGTGCTCGGCCTGGCTACAAAAGCCAAAATGCCAGTATCGAGCCCTCCTGATAGGAGTATGCCATCGGCTCTGCTCCTCTCCACAGCTTCCTTAAGCTTGTTCCTTAACTGCTCATAAATATCCATATTGATAGGTCCTTTTGCACCTATAATAACATTTCCCCCACCTCTCAGATTTTCGACCATTAAAAGCTCCACGCTTGCATTATGTTAAAATATAAATGTTGGGCAATAATGGTCGATGCCTGGCAAGGAGGTGGGGCATGATACGAAGAGAGGCCTAGTTATGCGACTAAGAGTCTTGATGGTTATCTCGGTGGTTCTATTGGTGTTGGTATTGGCTATGGTGCTACCATCTGCCCTATCATATAAGATGGGAATAGATGATTATGTCGTGCAAATATGGCAGCCAGGGACGGCAAGTGGTGACCCAGAGACACTGCTGGCTTTTGGTATTGTCGTTGATGATGGCAACCACGTGTTGACAGTGCTAGATTACGAAAGGGACACTCCAGATAAGCTATTAGTAATCTCACCTAAATACGGGATGTTCGATGCCTCTATTCAAGCTATAGACTACCGCACCAGCGCCACACTGCTCCAATTGCAGGACGCCAACTTACCGGTTGCTGAAATCGGCGACACTTCATCCCTGGCCTCAAACCAGAGTATATGCATTCGAGGATGGGTCGATGGGACTAATAGATACATGAAGTCTCCGGCAAATGCCCATTTATCAGACAATGTAGCACCATTATTCTTCTCAATAAGTGTGCCGCAGGAAGCTGCCACAAGGGGAGAAGGTTGGGTGGTTGACAAGTCAGGGGCAGTAATAACTGATAAGGATGGCAAAGCTATCGGTCTGTTGGGCAGGTACCAGACTAAGTTGATTACTGTATATGGACCTATAGGATATGCATCTCTTCCGTTTCCGCTGGTAATAAACATCGATAGTGCTTTAGCACTTTTAACAGATACGAGTCACTCAATCGGACCAGCAGTATCCGCTATATTAACTGAGTCCGGTAGCACGGACGTTGTGCCGGGTGATTATCCGCGTTTGCCGGTCAATGACATCGAAAACCTGGATACCACCGTAATGGGATTGCTGGATAAGATTGGGGAGCCTTTGCCGCTAGATGAGCTAGCGAAATACTCCTCGGGGCTGCCCATGAGGTTCCATCCGGAAGAAGGTGTCACACTGGTAGCGGCTTTTACATATCCTGTAGAGCTACACGATAATGACAACAATTTGCTTGCCATGGCTAAGTGGGTTGGCATCCACTGGGACAGGAGCGAAGGCAAACCCAACCGCCTGATTTACGGAAGCACTGCCTATGCAGTGGAAGGTGTTTATAGTATCGAAGGCGATATAAGTGGTCTTGTACAACTCGTTGAACCGATATTGTCAGAGCTGGGACATTAATAAAGTTCCACGATTGTATTCTTGACATAGGCCCTTGTATTATGCTACAATATAGATGTTAGGCAAGAATGGTCGACGCCTAGCAAGGAGGTGGGCATGACAAGAACAGAGGCCTGGTTATGCCGATGGATGTTTCCCGATCGGAGCTCCCCGGCAACGTAAGAGGGAGGTGGCTTCGATAGGTAAGGCGCGTTGCTGGAGAGCACATGGAAGCCCCGAGCTCTTCGTCTGTAAGGCAAGGCTCCCAATAAGGGGCAACGGCGGTTCAGCCGGAAGCTGAAGTGGAAGAGTAGGGGTGATTTAAAACTGAATAGCGATATTCAGGAGCGAGCTCCAAAATCTGGAGCTCGCTCTTCTTATTAACTGCGAAATTCCACGACCACTGCACCGATTAGGCCTACTACAAATTGGGTACTATGTGTCCAGAATAATCCTGTAGGAGTTGATTTGATTGCGGATTTTTTCAGCTGTGTTTCTAGCCGCCTGGGCAAAATCCTTTTCCTACGGAGCGCTAGGAAGCAGAGGCAACTACGCCGCGGCGCTCGGGGTCTCCGCCGACGATTACAGGCTTCCCCTTTAGTTCTGGGTTAAGCGCCTGCTCCACAGAAACGAAGAAGGCATCCAAATCAATATGGAAGATACAGCGAGCCATAAGATAGTGCTATAAACTAGCACACAGAGCTGATAAAGCCAACTTTTAGTTAGATCGTTAACTCTCTTGTCCCATGGCTAGGAAAAGGACATCTAGCGCTTAAAAGCGACTAAAAACCTGCACAATTCGTCATATTGTTGGGACCCTAGGCTTCTCATGGTTAATTGAGCGTATAGACTTGGTACACACAATTATCCTCCAGCAGAGCCGTCGAAGACTTGGCTATCATGAATTCCAGAATTGCCTTTAGTAATGAGGCCTTGTATTATGTTATCATGGAGGATAATAATAACGATAAGTCAATGCGAGCGATCAATGCAACTATGCTCGTGAGGGTAGAGTTGGGGAAACACTAAAGGTAACCTCAATTGAGTTGGTGGATGTGAAGGACGATGTTTCATTTCGTAGACTTTAGGTCAACAGGTCTGACGTTATCTCAGGACCAGGGGAGACTGTTCGAGAGACTGGTCAGAGACATCGTGAGTGGGTGTGGTTATAAGGATATCGAACTGCGAGCCAAAATGGCAAGCATGGAGTATGATATCTCGGCCACGGGAAAACTAGACAACGTACCCTTGGTTGGCGAAGCAAAGGCGCATACAAAGAAAATAGACGGAACCACAATTTCATCTTTCGTCGGCAAAATGTATCCAATCTGGGGGAAAGATAATAGAACCTTAGGTCTATTTATTTCCACCTCTGACTTCACACAAGATGCTAAAGACTATCTTCGATCTGTGGAAGAGCAGAAAGCCAACCTTGTACTAATTACTGGACAACAGATTCTGGATATTCTGGCCAAAGAATTAAGTTATCTTACATTCGCCCAGGTCAAGAATAGGTCTGTACGTGATTTCAACACTCGAGCAGGAGATACATTATTCTTGGTGTCTGATAGGGGAGATTTCTTTCTTCAGTTGCTTATCCGCGAAGATGAAACAAGACCTCGTGCGTTTTGTGTTTATCACAGCCAAGGTTCTAGCATTAATGATTTGGAATTCGGAAGAAAATTGAAGTCTTGCATACGCGAACTGGAAGAGCTTCTCTTTTGGCCTCCAGAAATCAAAGGCAAAAGTTTCCTTGACTTCGACCAAAGTCGCATGGCGCCGCTTCAGGGTACTGGATGGTTCGACTACAAATTTCCAGCTCCACCCGATTGTTTTATTGGTCGAGATGAGAAAAGGAACGTTTTTGCTGCTTTCCTAGATAGTGCCAGAGGCAAGAGAAGCAAGGTGTCAGTTTTTCAAGTGCTGAGCCGTTCAGGCGTTGGTAAGAGTTCGTTTCTGCTCAAGATTAGAGATGAACTTGATAAGAATGATGTCATTACTGTTATTGCCGACGCACGGAATTTCAGGAGCACCCTAGATTTCCTTGATCTCATTCAGGAGTTTGTTAAATACCAGAACAAGAGACACAAAGCTAAAACGGTCGTTCCTGACAATCTTGAGTCTGGACTTCTGGCACTTCAAGAGATTAACTCACAACTACAGAAGGACAACAACTTAGGCGTATTTTTCATAGACCAGTTTGAGAGCTTGTTTTCTAAACCGGACCTTTATGCAGCGTTCATTGACTCGGTTATGAGTATCACACATTTGTGCACCAATATTCTATTCTGCATAGCCAGAAAGAATGACCAACCTACAACCTACGACGAGCGGGCTAAGATAGATCTAGAGTATCTCAGGGAAATCTCAGAAACAATAAACCTGGAGGATTTTTCGAGAGACGAGGCGTTGAGTCTAATCAATCATGTTCAAGACGAGATAGGTCAGCCGTTGATTGATCGGGTGAAAGAAATGGCGTTGGAATTCTCTCAAGGATTCCCTTGGCTGCAGAAGAGGATTTGCGCCCATATCATAGGCATGATTAAGAAGGGGCTGAGCCAGGAGGAACTCGTGCAAGCAGGACTTAAGCCGGAAGAGCTCTTTAGCGAAGAGTTGGCCGACCTTGACGAAACCGACAAAGATTTCATTCGGCGACTAGCTTACTACTTGCCAGCAACTATAGGTGAACTGCACGATGTCTTTGGAGACGGGGAGTCGCTTAGCAAGAGAATCACCACTTTGCAGACTCATCGCCTTATTCGACTGACCGGAAGAACCTACGACACATACAATGACGTCCTGAAGGAGTATTTGAAGACTGGAAGCATTCCTTTTGGCATAAAATATGTTTTTAGAACTTCACCTATTGTTACCCTAAACCTATTGGATCGCATAATTAGCCATAATTGGAAGACTTTGACTGAGATTAGAGAGAAAGAACGTAAGAGCACTGGACATATATTCAATAGGTTACGCGAACTTCGTCTTCTAGGACTACTTGACTACTCACGCGGGAAGATAAGTCTTGCAGCGGTAACAATCGACGCGTATCAAAATGAGAGAATAGGGCAGCTTCTCCAGGATCGCGTCAGGCAAAATGGTCTTGTCAAGGATATACTTGACCGCATTACAGTGTCGGAGCGCATCAAAGTTGGTGACCTCATAGGGCTTATGAAGACCAGTATGCCCTTACTGGATGTTTCCGCAGACACATGGGATACCTATGCCAAAAATCTGTCAGTTTGGCTTGACAAGACCGGGCTTGCTAGTCTTTCAGGGAAAGAACTCGTTCCTAGTAGAGAAAGAAAAGGTATCACTAGGGAAGAACTGACTAGGGCAGGAAGAGCGCCAAGAATTATACCGCCGACATTCTTTTTACCCTCAGTTTACATTACTGAATTGTTCACAGTGATGGAGCTTATCCGACAAGCCAGTGCAGGTGGGCAAAGCGCTCGGAGTGTCATCAGCGCAACCAATAAGGAAGACGCCTTGGGTGACTGTTTTGCAGTGGGGCTTGTCGTACCTGGAACCGATGGTGATCTCTTGCTGACCCCAAAGGGAAAGCGATTTCTAGCAAACACTGACGAAGCGAAAGAGATGATTAAGGAATTCCTGATATCAAAGCCCAACGTAGCCAGATATCTGGAAATAGTCGGACATAATCCAACTGAACATCTTCAGGTACTCAAGAGGTCGCTTACTGACGTCAATCCAACATGGACAGATGGAACATGGGAATGGCGAAGCAAGGTCTTTGTGAACTGGTTGGTTTACGCTGAACTAGTTAGACGAAAGAAGGGTAAGGTTACCAGTTACCCACGGAGCTTGTTCTGAAAACATAAATTGTCCGTGCGTAATCGTTATTTGAGGAAACATCTTGTTTAGAGAACTTACATTGTTGTTATATCTACCGGGGACAAAAGTTAGTGAAAAATGATAGAACTTGGTTCACCCAGACTTAGAAATAAACGAAGAAGGTTCGTTTACCCATACTTATACGCCATTCTGTGGAAGGGTGGAGACCAAAGGGGCGAAGAATATGACTTTTATACCTTTAAGCTTTCTTAACTCGCCGAGCTTTAGAATCTCGTACTTTGATTACATCCTTGGCGAATTCTTCCCGATTACCCACGTGATATGCGTTATCGAACTTGATAGTCATACAGTTTGGTGGCATGAATGGTCACACCGAATGCTTACTTATTTCTGTCCAGTTCATGACTCTGCTCTAGAACTGTATTTCGCTAAACTGGCGGGTAATAACTCTACGGTCAATGCGAGAACTTGTGCAATTGAACAATACAGAGAATTTATGGAGGGGCATGCTTCAGCCATGGTAAAGCTCGCCGATAAATTCCGAAGTGAAGAGGAAACACTCAAAAAAATATTAGAAAAAAAGACAGGGCTTATAGTTGGCGAAAGCGAGTTTGGGCAACAAATTGCCATGGACCTTGAGAGAATTTCAAGACAAATAAATTCCGAGAACCCTATCGACGCTTGCCAAAGCGTGAGCAATGCTTTGGGTGGATGCTGTACTAAAGATAGTCCAGACGCTCCTGCGTACAAAGAGGCACTCTCTTGGCTCAAAAGCAACTGGCATATGTTCAGAGGCTTAAGCTCTATACAGCTTACCCAAAAGTTAGCGAGGGAATTGGACAAAGAGGGGTTCACAGCCCTCGGACCTTTTTATGGATTTAGCACACTTCACATTCGTATAATGACAGCGATCCTTCATTATCTTAATTTCATTCGGCTAGCACTTGCACATAACGACATTACGCATCTTGTTCCCATCCTTATTCCGCTATTAAATTCGGTTCTGGCGGATTGGGGGCCTTCAATTATGATCGTTATCAGTGGAGAGAGAGCTCGAGAGCCTAGGAGTGCTTACCGCTTCCCAATACACGAATACAAACCACCCCAAATTAAACGGCATTGCCTTGTAAGCAATCAATTTGCTGATTTGGTTGCTAAATGCTTAAGCTTGAAGGAAGGAAACTTATCCGTGACTGAAAAACTCAAAACTCACTTCCGTTACTTTTGGGAAACCCTAGCTCAGGTAGAGAATCTATGGCTTTCTACGCCTGATTGTGAGGAGTGCAGCATGCTGCAAGAAGAAATACGAGCGCAGCAAAGTAAGCTACGAATAGATCTAAAAGAAAAGCCTATATCTAAATCAAAAACAATATTTCTTGATGCAATTGAACTATATGAACCATGGCTTGAGAAGTATGCGGTGGAAACGGCCAGGGACTTACACTACTTTAGCTTCTTATAGACAACGTCATTAAAATTATTTGGCCTGAAATGAAGAAGTAGTGAAACGGCGTATGGCACAGTGCAAAAGACTATGCTTCGCTCCGTCTAAATTCGGCTTCGCCGAACTTCTTTTACACCGATTTCGTTAAAAAATAGTCCATTCTGTTCAAGGTCACATTTGCCTGTTTTGTTAAGGCACTACACAAGCCATTGCAGGGTGCTTTTTGTTGTCGCGAAGCTGGTTAGTTAGTCACTTTTGGAGACAAATTCTTTCAGCCTTCTCTCAAACATCCCCCTCTCCAGAAGCACCCGTCTCTGACACTTGAGGCATTTGAGGTCAATGTCGGCGCCCACCCTCACCACTTCCCATTCGTAGCTGCCGCAGGGATGCGCTTTGCGCAGCCGGACTATGTCACCGGGCTTTAGTTCTATGGTCATTGATTTGCTTGCGGATTTTCTCAGCTATGTTTCTAGCCGCCTGGGCAAAGTCCTTTTCCTTTGAGGCATAAAGAATTTGCCTCGACACGTTGATAAGCGCCTTCTCGCCCCGGGCATCCACCCCATAGCCAACTGCTGAAGCCAGGTCCCCTCCCTGAGCGCCAATGCCGGGGATAAGCAGAGGCATTTCGGGGCAAATTGAGCGGACCCTCTTTAATTCTTCAGGATAGGTAGCCCCGACTACCAGGCCGATATTGCCATGAATATTCCATTGCTTGGCTTTTTGAGCCACTACTTCGTATAGGGGCAGGCCATCGGTGCGGAGGTTCTGGAAATCTGCGGCTCCCCGGTTTGATGTTCGGCACAGGATAAATACCCCTTTGTCCTGATAGTTAATGAAAGGCTCTATGGAATCGGAGCCAAGGTAGGGATTGACGGTAGCGGCATCGAAGCCAAGAACTGAAAAGAGAGCCCGGGCATAAGCCCTGGCAGTGTTACCGATATCGCTGCGCTTGGCATCGCCAATTACAGGAATGTCGCCGGGTATATATTTAACGGTCTTCTCCAGGATAGCCAGCCCTTCGGTCCCTAAAGATTCATAGAAAGCCAGATTGGGCTTATAGGCACAGACCAGGTCGGAGGTGGCCTCGATAATGGCTTTATTGAATTGGAGAACGTCTACCCCGGGCATAAGCTCGGGGTCGGGGTCCAGTCCGATGCAAAGCCAGCTGTTGTTTTTTCGGCTGGTATTAAGCAGTTTATCGGTGAATTTCATTACCGTAACCCAGATAATATCAGGAGATGGGCATAAATTAAAGGTCGGCAATATTCTACTATGCTGGGAGGTCATTGAAATTCAAAAATCAAAGGGCAAAAATCAAAATGACAACTCAAAATGCAAAAATTTCAAGAAGGAGTAACCGTGAAGAGAGGGATTCCTTCACACCTCAAAAAGCTATGACAATCCCTCTGTCATTACGAGGCTGACGAAGTCAGCCGAAGCAATCTTGATATGAAATTGCCACGCACCTTTCAGGTGCTCACAATGACAAAAGAGAGGCGGCTCGGAATGACAGCGCTCTTTGCCTTTATTCGTGTCAAGGGCTACAATAGAGGCGTGCGAGACCTGATTGCTGATGCCTTGAAAGGCCATGATGCCGACTATATTGAAATCCATTTTGAGGAAAGCCAGGCTACCAACATTGCCTACAGGGGGGAGAGACTGGAGGAGATAAGCAGGGCTCGTAATTCTGGTGGCAATATTCGTGCGTTAGTCCAGGGTAGCTGGGGATTCGTCAGTTTTAATCGTCTTGACGGACTGCGGGACAAGGTAGCTCTGGCGCTGGAGGAGGCAAGGTTAGCAGGCAGGGAATCATTGAAGCTTTTCCCTACGGAGCCTGTGGTTGATACGGTGATCCCGCAATTGGAGCAAGATGCTACAGCCATACCCTTGGCAACCAAGAAAGAGCTTTTAGATAGCTATAATAATATTATGTTAAGCAGCCCAAAAATTCAAAGCTCAAGAATCAATTACCGTGATGCCAGGAGGCAAAGTATTTTCGCCAATTCTGAAGGTAGTTATATAGAGCAAGCTAAAACTGACCTTAATTTACGATTGACAGCCATAGCTCGTGAGGATAACGAGGTTCAACAAGCAGGACTGAGCCTGGGAAGCAATGGCGAGTTTTCCGCCGTGGAGGGGCTACATGAGCAAGCCGGGGAGATAGCGAGGCGTGCCGCAGCCCTTCTTTCCGCCCCCCAGGTAAAAGGTGGAGAGTATACCGTAATTTTGAACCCTGTTCTGGCTGGAGTCTTTGCTCATGAAGCCTTCGGGCATTTATCCGAGTCGGATTTTGTATATCAAAATGAAAACCTGCAGCAAGTCATGGTCCTGGGAAAGAAATTTGGAGGCAAGCATCTCAATATCATTGATGACCCTACGATTCCCAACTTGCGGGGAAGCTATAAATACGATGATGAAGGGACGCCGACAAGGAAAACCTATCTTATTCGGGAGGGCATTCTGGAAGGAAGGCTTCATTCCCGAGAAACAGCGGCTAAGATGGGAGAAAAGGCTACGGGGAATGCTCGAGCCATTAATTACCTCTTTCCCCCCATAGTGCGAATGAGCAATACCTTTATTGAGCCAGATAGCGCTTCCTTCGAGGAGATGCTTGGTGACATTGAGGAAGGCGTCTATGTTAAGGATTGGTACGGCGGGACGACTAGCCTGGAGATGTTTACCTTCTCCGCTGGTGAAGCTTACATGATTCGCCGGGGGAGATTAGCAGAGTTATTGCGCCCCGTGGTGCTAACCGGTAATGTTTTTACTACCCTGCAAAATATAGATGCCATAGGCAATGACCTGGAGATGAATCAGGGTGGTGGCTGTGGCAAAGGGGGACAATCTCCGCTGCCCGTTTCTAACGGCAGCCCACATATCAGGATTCGTCATTGTGTGGTAGGAGGTAGATAATTGGAACATATTATGGAGGTTCTCCGCTCTGCTCAAAAGGTGGCTGAGCAAGCTGAAGTTTTCTTGGTTTCTTCCCGGGCAGTGCCGATACAGTTTGAAGCCAATGAACTAAAACAAGTTCAGACCAAGGAGAGCAGCAGTACTGCCTTGCGAATTTTCAGGGAAGGGAGAATCGGCTTTGCTACTGCCAGTGGAGGGGGCGGGTTGGAGGCTTTGGTTGACATGGCCGTGGAAACCTCTCAGTTTGGCAGTCCGGCCAATTTTCAATTTCCTTCCTCCCAGGACTATTCGGAAGTATGCATCGTCGACCCTGAAGTAGAAGAAATAGCTATGGAGAGGATGGTTGAGATCGGGAAGGAGCTTATAGCCAGGATTAGGGGGCATACTCCTGATATCCTTTGCGATGTTCAAGTAACCAAAGGAACAAGTTCCACCTTCTTGATTAATTCTCAAGGCGGCGAGGGGAGGTATGACAGAAGCTTTTTCGGCCTTAGCTTGGAAGGCATTCTTGTTCGTGATACAGATATGCTTTTTGTGGGTGATAGCGCAAGCTCATGCCGGTTTTCTGACAATATTGATGACCTGGCTGATAGAGTGATGTGGCAACTGGAAATGGCTAAGAAAAAAGCTGCCGTGTCCACCAAGCTGCTGCCAATAATTTTTACACCTTATGGAGTAGCTAGTGCTTTACTGAGCCCTCTAGTGCTGGCGTTTAACGGCAAAGCGGTCCTCGAGGGGGCTTCGCCTTTAAAAGATAAACTAGGGGAGCAAGTTTTTGACAAAAAGCTGAGCTTATGGGATGATGCTACCATAGCTTACGGCGTAGGGAGTCATCCTTTTGATGACGAGGGGGTGCACAGCCAGCGTCTACCGCTTGTTACAAATGGAGTAGTGACGAATTTCCTTTATGACTTACAAACGGCAGCTTTAGCTGGTACTCAGAGCACCGGTAACGGTAAGCGAGTAGGTGGTGGTTTTCCCGGCCCAGCTATAAGCTCTCTTATTTTAAGCGGAGGAGATGTTTCTTTCCAGGCGATGGTGGAGGACATGAAAGAAGGATTAATTGTGGAGCAGGTTATGGGGGCTGAACAGGGTAATCTTTTGGGTGGTGACTTCGGTGGCAACGTTTTGCTGGGATACAAGGTGGAGAATGGTGAGATAGTGGGGAGAGTGAAGGATACTATGATTGCCGGTAACGTATATCAAGTGTTAAAAGAGCTCCTGGGCATAGGGCAGGAAGCAAGGTGGGTTGGCGGGATTTTGCAAACTCCTCCTTTATATTGCTCTCGTGTATCAGTGGTGACCAAGGGAAGCTAAGATGGATACGAAAGACGTAATAAAGCTTCGTAAGCAACCACACCCTAAGAGTTGTTCCATGCTTGCCTCCTGGCCTGGCATTGGCGATGTTTCCCTTACCGCGGCAAAGTACCTTGTGGAGAAGCTAAATGCTGTAGAAATAGGGGAGATTGAACCTATTAACTTCTTTGAACCAATGGGTGTCACAGTCAGAGACAACGTGGTTGACAGCCCTCGTTTTCCTGAGAGCAAGTTTTATTATTGGCAGTCTGCCGAGGCAGATAAAGGCTTGGTGATTTTTATCGGGGAGGAACAGCCTGGTTTCAAAGGATATGAGTTGGTTAACTGTGTTTTGGACGTAGCGCAAAGACTTAAAGTCGCGAGGGTATATAGTTGTGCTGCTGCGGTAACACGCATCCACCATAGTGAAGAGATGAAGGTTTGGGGAGCAACTACAACTTCTAATTTAGTTGACGAGTTAAGCAAACATAATGTGGTTCTTAGAGGTAACCTTCGCATCGCTGGATTGAATGGATTGATATTGGGAATGGCTAAGGAAAGGGGGATGGAAGGCATTTGCTTGCTGGGCGAAGTGCCAGCGTATGCCACGCAAATAGCAAATCCCAAAGCCTCCCTGGCTGTGCTTGGTATCCTAACTGAAATGTTAGGAATTACACTTGATTTGACCGAGCTTGGCCATCTGGCCGAGCAAGCAGACGAGGAGATGGATAGAATAGCGAAGAGGGTTACGGCGGAGTTTATTGACCAATTCACCGAGCCTATTTGGGAGCAGGATGAAGACGAGGAGGAAGAGTAGGTAGGTTGAGTGGTCCTGGTCTAGCAGGGGTCCAAATTGACCGACAAAGGTAGATATGCTACCATCGGATTAAAACCACCCACGAAAACCTTGCGATTTTCGTGGGGGCCCGTTAATTTAAAATCAGAATTTAACCGGGGTCCCCAAAAAGTCGCAAGACTTTTTGGGGTTAAATTAGATGTCAGCTTTAGCTCAACTTTGTGAGGAAATTAAAGCTTGCCGGGATTGTGAGCTAGCTAAGTATCGCACTAAGGTGGTACCTGGTGAGGGGGCTGAGGATGCGGACTTACTTTTTATCGGTGAGGCGCCAGGGTGGCACGAAGACCAGCAAGGGCGTCCCTTTGTCGGGCCAGCAGGGCAGTTTTTGGACCAACTGTTAGCCTCAATTGGTTTACGCAGGGAGGAAGTTTATATTGCTAATGTAATTAAGTGTCGTCCTCCCCAAAACCGAGAGCCACTACCAACGGAGATACAAAATTGCCGCAAATGGCTTGACCATCAAATAGAGATAATTCAGCCCCAAATGATTATTACTTTGGGACGTTACTCTCTAGCGCGTTATTTTCCCAATGAGAGCATAGCAAAGGTTCATGGAAAGCCGCGAAAGTTGGGAGGCGTCATTTATTACCCCATGTATCATCCTGCAGCGGCTCTCCATCAAGGCTCTCTACGCCGAACCATCGAAGCGGATATGCTCAAGATTCCCCAGATACTAGCCCAGGGTAAAGAACTGCCTCAAGATGAAGTTGAATCTCAACAATTAAGCTTGTTTTAGAACCGTGTCCTGAATGGAAAGAAGAGGAAAAACCATGCCAACACATAAATTAAGGGTCATCCCTCTAGGGGGATTAGGTGAAATTGGAAAGAACATGATGGCACTGGAATATGGCGATGACATCGTCGTCATTGATGCAGGGCTTATGTTCCCCAGCGAGGAGATGCTGGGAGTTGACTTGCTTATCCCAGATATTAGCTATCTTTTGGCGAGACAGCAAAATTTAAGGGGGATAGTGATTACTCACGGGCATGAAGACCACATTGGGGCGCTGCCTTACATTTTACCTCGGCTCGCCCCTCCTATTTATGCTACCAAGTTCACTCGAGAGCTGATTCTCCTGGAGCTCAAGCAACGAGGGGTGAAAACTGATGCAAAATTGAATTTAGTTAGCCCGGGGAGCAGGATTACACTAGGCAATTTCACCATAGAGTTTTTCTCTGTTTGCCATAGTATTCCTGATTGTGTAGGGCTGATAATTCACACTCCCCTGGGAATTGTAGTTCACAGTGGTGATTTTAAGATTGATTATACCCCGGTCATTAGCGAGGCTACTAACTTTAACCAATTAGCTTCGCTAGGGGCAAAGGGTGTTTTGCTTCTTCTTTCTGACTCCACCTATGCCGAGCTTCCTGGATATACTCCTTCTGAGAGGGTGGTTAGCGATACTTTAGATCGGATTATAAGCGAGGCAAAGGGGAGGGTAATTGTAACTACATTTGCCTCTCTCATATCTCGCGTGCAGCAAGTATTTGATGTTGCCGGTAAACATGGTCGCCGTGTATTTATCATCGGGCGGAGCATGAAGGAGATAGTGAGCATGGCATTGAAAACGGGCTATCTTACTGCCCCCCCGGGCATTATTTGTCGCTTGGACGAACTTAAGACCTTGCCTCATAATCGGGTTATCGTGTTGAGCACGGGAAGTCAAGGTGAGCCCACCTCTGCCTTGGTGCGCATGGCTAATCGTGACCCCAGTAGTCCAGTTCAGATAGTCCCTGGCGACACCGTGGTGATTTCAGCAACTCCTATTCCTGGCAATGAGACATTGGTTAGCAAGACTACAGACAGCCTTTTCCGTCAAGGTGCCAATGTAATTTATGACAAGCTGGCTCAAGTTCATGTCCACGGGCACGGTAGTCAAGAGGAGTTGAAGCTTTTACTTAGTTTGGTTAAGCCTAAATTCTTTATTCCTGTTCATGGTGAGTATCGCCATTTAAGCTTACATGCCAGCTTAGCCCGAAGCATGGGTATACCCCAAGATAACATTTTTGTCCTGGAGAACGGGGATGTCCTTGAGCTCGGACAAGATTCAGGCAAGGTGGTTGATAAAACCCAAGTCGGAGTTATCTATGTAAGCGGCCTGATAACAGGCGAGCTGGATGGCGTTGTACTTCGGGATCGCAAATTACTTTCGCGAGACGGCGTCGTCGTGGTGACCATTGCTATTGATGCTGAAAGTGGTAAACTAGCTGAAAGGCCACGCATTATAACCCGAGGCTTTGTTGATGCTGGAGAGGAACAGGCATTGATTGAGAAAGGTCGAGATGTGGTGCTATCTGCTTTAGAGAACGGAAAAGGAGGATTCAGTTCTAGAAGACGCTTGGTTGAACCAAGCTTCGTTGATGCCAAAGTAAAGGATTCCCTGAGCAGATTCTTTTATGGACGAATTCATCGTCGTCCTGTCATCATTCCTGTGGTTGTGGAGGTAAA
>Ga0315532_1001268_pt1 | contig 19137 bp, 21 predicted proteins | sample SalMarWE160370MG_FD_203082 | JGI IMG/M metagenome (GOLD analysis project Ga0315532, IMG submission 203082) | Salt marsh sediment microbial communities from the Plum Island Ecosystem LTER, Massachusetts, United States - Salt Marsh Sediment WE1603-70 ... | reverse complement strand
CCCATTTTGCTATTAAGTAAAGTCATTGAATCGAGAGCAGATTATCTAGTAAAGGAGGAAAACATGGCAGAGGAAAAGAAACGCTGGTACCGCCGCCGCTCGCCGACTCTCATAGGGCCTATTTGGTTCATCGGCTGGCTATTTACAATCGGTTTTGCCGGTCTGGTCTGGTGGGAGATTTTGCTTGCCATAGTAATCTGGCCATACTTTCTAGGGCGGGCACTGATCTGACCAGTCAAGAGAGCGCATTCTAATTTTGTACTCAGATTGTCTGCAGTGCCTCATAATTTTAACTTCTTAGTAAGGAAGAATTGATTCCTGAGATATTACAAAACTGAACTCGGGCAGTAAGAAACATGGGAACAAACTCTTTAGAGAAACTCAGTCAAATGGAACTGGCTCGTTATGCCATTGACGTATTGAGACGGATAATATTGCACTATGGAATATGGTTCAGCGAGGTCACCCACCAACTGGGTCTGGAGGAAGCTATTCGGCTTGAAGAAGAGGTTTCCGCCTCGTTTTTCCCCATAGCTATAAACCGCGTGTCCAAGACTCTTGGCTTTCAAACTGAAAACGGCCTGCCGCTCTGGCTGGTTAATATGGAGAAGGAAAAATTGCTCAGCCTGATAAATGCCTTGTCTGCGAACTGGCTGACAAATGACGGGGTATGGTTTCGAGCTGTTGAAGATAACCATGACATGTATACCAGTAAAAGATGTAACGATACCTGTTGGACCAGGTATTCACCTGTGGAAGCAAGCATAATAAAATCGTTCTTACATCTTCCCCGGCAAAGCGGGCTGGATGGATTAGAGCAGGCTTTGAAGTTTCGGCTTTACGCGAACATCAATGAGCAGACCATCGAAAGGTCAGGCGATGAACTCGTCCTTCATATGGTGAAATGCCTGGTCCAGAAAACAAGAGGAAGTCAGGGCCTGCCCGATTATCCATGCAAATCGGCGGGAATGGTAGAATTCGAGACATTTGCCAGGACGATAGATCCTAGAATTAAGACTGAGTGCATTAGCTGTCCTCCCGACAAGCATCCGAAGGAATGGGTTTGTGCCTGGCGCTTTTACATCTCTACGTAAGCCATAGCCATCTATTGCTGCACCAACCTCATCTCCTATACTTGCCCCGATCGAATCAAGACCCCAGGGCAGGGGCTGGACTTGAACCAGTATTTAAACCGCAAATGGTATAATGATATGAATCACATTATATTGGCTGTAATTCGCGATGCCACGTAGAAAAAAACCTATAGCATTCCGCATTTCGGAAGTAGCACATGTGGTTGGCGCTACCTATAACCAGCTTGTTTACTGGGATAAGACAGGCCTGGTGCGCCCGAGTCTGAGAGCAGCCTCCGGGAAAGGTTCGCGCCGTCTCTATTCTGTAGAAGATATCTTCGAATTAAAAATACTGATGAAATTGCTGGATAGTTCGCTGCCTCTACAGCGAATACGGTCCAGCTTCCGCTTTATACGAGGTCAATCCAAGGCTTTGGCATCCTTCGTGGTGCTGACGGATGGGAAGACAGTTTATTTCTACGAGGACTATGATGTTCTGGTAGATACATTAAAGGAAGGCCAGACAGTATTACGTATCACAGTCCAAGACCTGATTGCAGAAGTACAGGCCAGGTTGACCGGCGGGCAGTGAGCACAGGGGGGATATCTTGTCTCAGTTGTTAAATTGGCAACCGCGGGATCCGGACCGCCCGGCAGTAGTTTAGGAGAAAATCAATAGCCTTGTGTCATATACTTTATAACTAAGATGCGTGTTTTAGCATATTACAAAGTCTAAAAATCTGTATTATAAGAATAGATGAGGACGACAGCAAAGAGAAGGCTTCTGATTGGAGCAGGAACCTTATCCACAGGACTGGGTATTATCGGTGTTTTTGTCCCGATTCTACCTACAACTCCATTTCTACTACTCGCCGCTGCGTGTTATATGCGGAGCTCTGAGCGGTTTTATCAATGGCTTACACATAACAGAGTGTTCGGAGCCTACGTCAGGAACTACATTGAAGGCAGAGGAATGCCTGTAAGAATAAAGATATCTACCATCCTTCTACTCTGGCTGACTATCGGACTCAGTGTAACCTTTGGAGTACAGAACATAGTCGTAAGGATAATACTAATTTGCATTGCTATTGGGGTTACAGCACATATCAGCCTGATTAAAAAAAGAAAAGTTAAAGATATTCAGAAGTAAAACTAACTGATAACGGCTTGATCTGGACCAGATAAAAAGAGGGCTTGAAATATGATGATGAATGAAAATGAAACACGACCTGCCCCAAGTGTGCCAAGATTTATGGCCATAATTATGTGGTAGCATTTGCAGAGGTGTAATATATCCTCTTCTTAATATGGGAAATGTCAGATTAAACAGTGGTATTGACAACAAAAGCATGGATGGCTATTCTGAACCTGCGACGCCAAGATTAAGGGGGTAGGTATGGAATTATCACCGGAAGAGAAAAAGAGAATCTATGAGGAAGAGAAGGCGCGGATTGAGGCACGGGAAAAGATAGAGCGAGAGAAACTGACAGAGCCGGCAGGTACAAGTACAGGGCTATCGCCAAATGTTGCCGGATTATTGTGCTATGTTGCCGGATGGATAACCGGCATCATATTTTTCGTTTTAGAGCAGAAAAACAAATTTGTTCGCTTCCACGCGGCGCAGTCAATTGTTGCGTTTGGCACCATCACAGTTGCCGGAACTGTACTTGGTCTGATACCGGTGGTCGGTGTTGCTTTCTCTTGGATTATAGGAATTATAGGGTTCATTGTCTGGATAATAATGATAGTCAAGGCTTCTAGCGGCGAGTGGTATAAACTACCATGGGCCGGTGATGTTGCTGAGAACATGGTCGCTTCATCAAGGGTAACAGGCGAATACGCCGAACCTCCACCTCCAGAAACAGCAGCAGAACCAGAGGCAGCAGCACCTACACCACCCCCCACTGCAGATTTAGGTAAACGAATTGGAGATAAAGTAGACGCTCATTTCAAAAGTAGAGGCGGGAGAATAACGGCTTCCGCCTTTGCTATCGCCTGGAGTATCGTTTTATTAATATTCTTCAACTTTTTTAACCAATATATAGCCTATTATCACTCGGAAACAGTGGGCGGCATTACTACATGGACAAGATATCCATTCTTCACAGAAGACATCAACCTGTGGTTACCGATTCTTACAGCCACTCTAATTATAAGTATTATCGGTCATATTATTTTGATTATCCTGGATAGGTATATACTGCGTGAACTTATTCATATCATTATAAATGCATTTTCACTCTGGACGGTTATAACTCTACTATCCCTCTTTCCTTTCGATTTCAGTGTAATACCTAGCACTAATGCGGCTGATGCTACTTATTTAGGGGTCAGGATATTCTTGATTTTAATTTCAATCGCGGTAGGAATCGCAATACTGGTCGGTGTGATAAAGCTAGTTGTTAATGTAGTCGGGGGAACTGCCAGCTACGAGGAACATATTTAACTAATCAGTTTTGTCAAACTAGCCGCCTATAGTAAGGGATTTATTCAGAGGAGGTGTGATATGAAGAAAACAATAATAATAATTGTACTAGTGGCAGCGGTAGCGGTACTCTGTACCTTGTTAGTTTTGAATTTAAGAGGTTGGCCGGGAGCTCTGATTGGGTCCGGAAATCTCGAGACTGAAGAGTATGCCTTTACTAATTTCACTGAAGTTGAGATCAGCTCCGCTTTTGAATTTGAGATCGAACAATCCAGTTCGTATAGTATAAATGTTACAGCGGACGATAATGTAATAGACCATGTTCAGGTTACCCAAGAGGGTCATACTTTAAAGATAGGGCTTGGGAGGATTCTATGGCTTGGGGCTATAACTTTGAAAGCTTCGGTGACTATGCCTGAGCTTAGCAGCCTGACCGTCTCCGGAGCATCGCGCGGTACTGTTTCCGGCTTCAGTTCCACTGACGATTTGGATATTGCTGTATCTGGAGCCAGCAGGGTTACCGGTGACATCACAGCAGGCGATGTCGCTTTTGACATAAGCGGAGCCAGCACTATTCAGTTGGAAGGGTCTGCCGACGACATGGTCGCTGATGTAAGCGGCGCCAGTCGTTTCAACCTTGACGATTTCACAGTTAATAATGCCGACATCGATTTTAGTGGTGCCAGTTCCGGAACTATAAACCTGGACGGTAAACTGGATGCTGACCTTAGCGGTGCATCGAGACTATGGTACATTGGCGAGCCCACAATGGGCAATATCGATACATCCGGTGCGTCTACAATTAGCAAGAAATAAAAACTTCACCGGTGCAAACGAGTGCCAATCACACACCCAAAGGCGCAGCAGCTACTAGGCGACGAAATTCTCTGTCACATTGTTGACTACGACCGCGTAATTCCCACCGGGAACGAAATCGCTGCCAAGTGGGATAGTAAGCTCGACGTACCTGTATTCGTCCCAGTACCAGCCGTCAGGGCAGCCCGTACAACACCTCCTGTTGAAAACCTCTACTAGTATGGTCGTGTTGCCAGCACGCGTCACGTTATAGCTATCGAAATGATCGCATGTGGTAGGCTCCTCAGACACAACATCCACGAAATACTGCGGCGGCGAGGATCCATCGACCCAAATTTCTACATCCACAATGGGAGCCGGATAAATCATAATAACGCCAGCAACGAAAGTCACAGTCATGTTGTTGACCTCAACCGTGTAATTCCCACCAGGGACGAAATCGCTGCTAAGTGGGATAGTATTCTCGGCGAAGCTGTACTCATCAGCGCAGGCAATACCACAATTCCGGTTTAAAATCTCCACTATTATGGTCGTGTTGCCAGCACGCGTCACGTTATAGCTATAGAACTTAACGCAGCTGCTCCTCTGCCCAGTTACCACGTACAGGAAATACTGTGGTGGCAAGGATTCATCGGCCCAAATGTCTATACCGTGAATGGGAGCCACTTCCATTACACAGGGTCCTCCACAGCCAGTAACAAATGTGCTTAAAATTAAGAGAACAGCTATTATCACAGACAGGATTCTATTCATCCTACTCCTTTATCCAAGCAGCCATCTTTATACACGTTCTCAATTTATCATATCACTAAAATATTAAGAACACATTAAGTAAAAGGCGAATTTCACTGACCTAATATAGCGTCCCAATGCAGTTGCTCTGTTTGGAAGCTAAAATAAGCGATGGCCTATTAAATAGTCGCTTAGACGCTGTTCTGTAGGGTGATTTTTGTTTGGTTCGCTAATCCGCTTTATTCACGATTGAAAGGTAGTAGTTGGACATTGGAAGTTGCTATCAGGCAAATTCCAACAATCCCTATGACCGTGGAAATACCTGAGGTATTTTCCCCCAGGATATCGCCATCAATCATGAAAATAGCGGCTGTTAATACTATAACTACCCCTACTATCCATTGTGCGAAGAATGCTTTCTTTCGTTTATTGCTGATTCCTTCTAGTATTCCTTTTAGCTTCCCCTCTTTTTGCCTCCGCCAAACGAATAATGCTACAGCTACCAATACAAGACCAATAACAATAATCGCAATCGAAATAATACCGACCATCTTCAAAACCTCCAATTATTGTTTTTCCAGCATACTACGTTTCATCTCCCCAGGTTGTCAAGCGGGCTGAATTTCCAGCAGCGGCCGGATTGGAACCAAGGGATATAGTGTCAGCCTCGAAAAGGGATCATTTATTTGAGAAAATAGCTGCAGTGCCAACGGCTGCAAGTGCTATCCCGATTATCAGTAACAGTATCGAGTAAAAGCCGCTTTCAATATCTTTGAGGGACAGATACGACAGGATAAAAAGCACTGCACTAAGACTAAATGGCGCGATGATTCTAGCTAGCTTCATTTGCCCTCCGTAACAACACTAATCTAAACAATAACACACTTAACTGAACACTCACAATCGGTTGTGGAAGTCTCCAGGGAAACAAAAATGGCAGCGGCTGGATTTGGACCAGAGACCAAGGGCTTTGCTAGTCCCCTCGGAGGAAAGTCAATCGGAAGTACTAGAGGAATGAGGGATTTTCCCTTTTTGTGCGACTAATACTGTGAGAAAGGTACTAGTACTTTCGTACTATGAACAATCTATGAACAATATGGATGATTCTGCCAGCGACGAAGAACAATTAGCGACCGAGCCGATGGATTACAGCGATTTGATGGAAATGACACGCCCGCTGGTCATTACGGAAGATGCTCTCCGGTCATTGCGAGGAGAGGAAGTCTTTCGCTTAGGCTTCGGAAGCTCGCCTGGACCAGCCGATCGTCGCGCGGAGTTTGCCCTGAGGATAGGCGAAATCCTTTGCCCTGGAGGTGAATGTGATGCAGCGCGGGGGTCTATCTCTGCTCCGGGCAAAACAGGTCCGAATTTGAAACTCAAAATTTATCTTGGTATGTCCTGAGCCAGTCCATTTATGGAGATATAGAGCTTAAGGCTATCCTCAAACTCCACCTACCTAAAGAGCATCGGTCTTTCAGTCCATTGGTTTGCCTAGATATAATTTGCCGACAATCCAATCAAGGCAAATGGTTTTCATGTAGGTGGTAATGCCTTGGTCGGTTAGAGAGGATTTATGCTTATTGGTGGCAGCGGGTGGATTTGAACCACCGACCAAAGGCTTATGAGTCCTCTGCTCTACCCCTGAGCTACGCTGCCCGAAAATAGTCTAGCATTGGCTAGGGGAGACGGTCAAATTAGGGGACGCAATGACAAGGAGAATCTGAGCAGTTATAATCTAATGCGGCGATGCCAAGTTGTACAGGAGACGTTACGGACGCACGGTAGCGTGGTGGTAGCAGCCGATAAACTTGGTTGCAGCTAGGGACACATTTTCAAGATTCTGAAGGCCAATGAGTTAAGGCTGAAGGATGTATTCAAGGGGTAGAATCTGAGAAAATGGCAGTAATGGCATGTCTAAAAAGGGGATGTTCCACTGATAAGCAACGAAAAAACAGGGGACTTCACCCTTTGCCTAATAGTGCAAAAGGTAATCGAGCAAGGTTACTTTCTTGTAACGAGTCTCCTGGCGCTGCTTGGTTACTTGTCGATACTCTGTCTCCGTCATTGTTTTTGTGCCTGGTTCGACGCTATACTCATAAAACCATTTAGCATTTTCGGCATCTATATCGGGCGCGAAAAAAGTAATGTGGTCGTCACAGGTCTCGTCTAGGTAGATGCTCTTGTGATATGACAAGGAATCCCCATGTTCTCTGATGCCATCTCTATCGACTTCCGTCGATAGGTATTCCCAGATACCTTTGTCAAGAAAGTAGAACGTAATGTATACATCGTACCAACCTCCAGCGTCCATGTCACCCAGTATCTCTATGGTAACGGCAGGGATAAATCTTAACTCTTTGCTAAAATCCCAGTTAGATCGGTCAACATAACCCCTGGAATACTTTTGCCAGCTTAGATAATCCTGATAGTCTTCGTAAAGCCATACATCGTAATCCTCAAAGACAGATACGTCATATTCCAATGGCACCTGAATTTCAGCATCATAGAGTTCTGTCTCTTCGTAATCCACCATCACTGTGTAAGCCACTGTCTTAAGAGGGACAAAACAGATGACAAGAGCAAGAACGACAACTATGCCAATACCAATCGTTGCCTTCCTCATCTTGCCCCCTTCCCGACTGTCTCTTCCCTTTCAAGTTGCTTCAGTCTATCAGCGTAACTTTCCACCAATCTAAATCAGACACTTCCCGAACCTCTCGCCAGCTCGAATATCGAGGCTCTCTGACTAACTACTCCCCCAATATACATTTATATCTTCAACGATGCCTAATGGCTCAAACCGAAGGTCACCTAATCCCTCCCCCAATTCATCTATCAATTGTCTTTTCTCCTGTAATCTTGCTCCCCAATCTTCAAGCTCTACCCATTGCGCTTCCATTTCTATTTCCCAATCTTGTCTCCCCTCCTTCCAAGCTTCCATATCTGTTATCCATTCCGTCATAGCTGCGTAGAATCTTAGAGTCTCCTCAAACGAAGTCCCATATTCACTTATGTCGGGCGCTTCCGGCGGCGGTATTGCATACGAGTTGTTTTCGTATGAGGTGGCCGCTTGGTTATACAGTACTACGTCATCGTTATAATCGGCCACAAGTTCCTCATACTCCTGCTGTTTTCCTTCGTACTCTTCGTAGAAGTTGTATGATAAGGATTCCGCATGGTCGAGGGCTATCAATCCATATTCCTTGCCAACCTCAACATAGGCTACCTTGTCCCAACTCGTGAGGCCCTCTTCTATGAAATAGACGTTTCCTGTGACTTTGTCCAGTTCGACGAAATGGTCCTCTATCCAACTCCCCAATTCCTGTCCCGTGCAATCAATATATACCAAGCCTTTATCTGTGGTCTCAAACGCATTTAGGGCATGGCCCACTTCCTTCCCCTCAAAATCTATCGTGACCAGAGCTGCCGTGATACCCGCAGCCTCGGCATTATTATGAAGCGTCTCAGCAAAATCACCACAGGTACGACCAAGGAAGGCAAACTCAGACTCGCTGCCAAAATCCATATAAGCACCTTCGTCTGTCGGGTCTTCTTTGATGAAATCTACTAGAATGGCATAGGTGGGATTAGTGGCGCTGGAGTTATTTACTAACTCAACCGGCTCGCCATCAGCCCCGACGAGTACTCTCCCATCCTGATATATATAGTTGGAGGGTGTTACCGGCCAAAGGCAAATAACAAGAACTATAATCGCTATTACTGCTACACTTACGGCTATGCCAACCCTCATCAGCTATCTCATCTTCCTAGCATACTCTATAGCTCTTGTGCTATGGCAGGATGCACATATTGCAATTCTGCTAAATCAAAAAATGTATTGTAGTCTGTCAATGCTCTATCAGCTACAACTTCCCAGTCTGCTACCTTGTCGGCAGTTTCCTTTGTCATAAGAATCCTAATCGCTGTTTCAGTTTCAGTGCTGCCATACTTATCTGTGAATTCTAATTGTTCCCACATTGCGACTTCAGCTACAGCTTCATTCTGGAATAGTATTTCCATTGCCTTTATTGATGATTGAACCGCCGTCTGAACAGCATCCTCTTCGTCCCAGATGCTTTCGGGCTTAAAGTAAACATGGACAATAAAGTCGTCCGGATTATCTGTGCCAGCATGACTCAACACTTGAATATCGGTAATGCAATCCCCTAGTTCGACACTTGTGCCACTAACGTCACTGAGTGCTGCCTGGACAGTTTGGGGCGTAACAGCTTGTTCACTGAAAGGTTCTGTTTCTTCATCTGGACTCGCTAATACAGCAATAATTACAATAATGACAATGATGCCCGCTACAATGCCGATAATCTTTGCTGCTTTTTTCATTTCAACCTCCTAACTAGAAGAATCCAGAATATAACCTTTTGAACTCTCATCTCTAGCTCCCGTGTTAATATATCATAGTGGAATTAGGGGAAGCCGTCAATACACTTCATAAAAGGGAGGCTGTCGAAATTGAGCAACAGTGAAAAGAGAGATAGGGGACATTCCATTTCTACGGAACCTCGCCTGTAAACCGAAGGGGCGATCACACGCAAGATTTCGCATTTTAGGGTAGGGGGGTAGTTAGATGGACTTTCCAAATAAGGATGATTATAAGGCGGCACTAGTAACCAAGAAGTAAGCTGAAACCAGCACATAACTACTGCATTACTTCTGGTTTCCACTGGAGGATTGGTTTCATTGCATTCCATCTTGCTTCGCCTGACAATTCTGGCTTGTAATTTGAGTCAATCATTAACTCGTAAGCTCCTTTGGGACAGACCATCACCCACAGCTTGGGCATAAAGGGCCTAAGAAACTTGGTTAGTTTATATTTGTAATATTCCCTAGTCCAAATGAATATTACTTCTTCGTTTTCTTTAACCTTTCTGTCTTTGAAAGCCGCCCACAAATGCTTGAAATCTTCCTTATGAGTAATGTATCCCGTTACATTCTTCCCGAACTTCTTACACTCCATGGTAACAACTGCATAGGGTGTGGTTTTATCCATAGCGTGCAACTTACCATCTACGTCTACAAAAAAACCCAATGTACCAAAATCAGTCACCCGACAAGGCTCTCCATCAATCCGACCCCACTCGCTATCTTCCCAAAGTACAATCACAGGTCCGCCGTGTCTCGGGGTCATTAAAATTAATCTCCGTAACCGAGAATTTTACTTCAATTTACAATAAGGGTTAAACAACTCCATTGCATCAGCATAATATTCCTATCTATGCCACCCGTTTGTCAATAACTATCCCCATGCTCATTTACAAACTGAAGCTAGAATTTTGGCGTTAGATTATTTAGGACGGGTTGGGATATAAGGAGACTTTACAAACAAAACAGGGTTTTGGTAATTAACACAAAGGTTCTATTTTATACGCAAAATGACCTTTTGGGATATCTGGCTTAGAATTATGAGTCCTCTGCTCTACCCCTGAGCTACGCTGCCCGAAAATAGTCTAGCACTGGCCAGGGGGGACGGTCAAATTAGGGGACGCAATGACAAGGAGAATTTAAGCAGTTATAATCTAATGCGACGATGTCAGGCTGTGCAGGAGGCGTAGATTGAAAGAGCCGTTTAGGAAATTCGTAGAAAGCAAGCTGGGGTCTGGTGTTTTGCTTATCACCTGCGGCTTGCCGGGCACGTGGAAAACCGAGACAAGCGAGGAGATTTCCAGGATTAAGGGCTACCCTATCCTGCGGTCCGACCTGATTAGACTGGAAGTACTGAAAGACGAAAACATATTCGATGAGAAAGTCGCCTCAGATATGAGCAAACGAACGATGGTCTATGATGAGACGTTCCGGCGGGCAGACGAGGCCCTCGAGAGAGGCGATAGTGTAATACTCGATGCCACCTTCGTCACCCAGTCGTTGAGAAGACGGGCTGCCGAGATAGCCGCCAAACATAGTAAGACATTCGTCATCCTTCAGACCCATTGCCCTCAGGAGGTATCCATAGCCCGTATACTGAGACGTAATAAAGAGGACTATGAATCGAATGCTCTCACCGAGCAGGCTTACCTCAACAATAAAAAGAAGTTCGAAGAAGTGGACGTAGATGACCTGAAGCGATTGTATCCCGGACTCAATATCATACACCTGACAGTTGATACGGAGCACGACCCGCCCGACGACTGGTATATCATCGGCATGGAAAAGAGATAGGCAACTTAATTTGTCACCCTGACCCTGAGTGAAACGAAGGGGAAGGGTCTCAGATTCTTCGCCTTCTCTCAGAATGACAAAAGAGAGGGCTCAGAATGACAGAAGAGAGGGCTCAGAATGACAAAAGAGAGGGCTCAGAATGACAGAAGAGAGGGCTCAGAATGACAGAGGAGAGGGCTCAGAATGACAGAAGAGAGGGCTCAGAATGACAGAAGAGAGGGCTCAGAATGACAGACAATAAAGGGTGATTTATAAGGGATAGGAATGAAGATAGATTTGCACATCCATACCAGGACCTGCTCGGATGGCAACCTACCTATTGAAGAAGTTTTCCAGGAAGCCAAAAACAGAAACATCGATTTAATGTCGACGACCGACCACGATTCCATAGAATGCCAGGAGAGAGCCATCGAACTGGCGAGAAAGCACGGCATATCTTATATCACAGGAGTGGAATTAAACGTGATTTTCCATTATCCCGAGGGCAATAAAGATGTTTCCCTGGATTTCCTGGGATATGGTTATGACATCGGCAATCAAGAGCTAAATAGCAAGCTTAAATTGATAAAGGAACACAGGGGAAAAAGGGCGCGCCAGATTTTAGAAAATCTGAACGTTGAGTTCGAGAAAGAGGGGATTGAAAGATTTACCGAGGAAGACCTCAGGAAAATAGAGGACAGTGTGGATGGCGTGTTCGGGCGACCCCACATAGCGAACTACCTGATGGAAAAGGGGATTGTGAAGGATATGGACGAGGCCTTCGATAAATATCTGGTCAAGTGCGATGTCCCCAAGTACCCACTCTCTCTTGCTGAAGCATCTAAGCTGATCAGAAACGCCGGCGGTGTACTGATACATGCCCACCCCAACGACCCCCACGGAACATCCCTGGTAAGCATAACGCGCGATTTGGAGGAACAAACTAAGGTCATAACAAAATATATGCTAAAATACATCGATGGTGTCGAGTGCTGGCATTCCAGACATGACGAGAAAACCACGGCACACTATATTGAGTTTGCCAGGAAGCACAATATGCTTATGACCGGTGGCAGCGATTGTCATCAAAAACCGCTCCTTATGGGCACACTGGATATACCTGACTGGGTTGCTGAGCAGTTCAAGTTAACGCCATTTTTACGGAGCTGAAAATATGAAGAACTATGACATTAAAGATCCTTCCCTAGCAGGAGAAGGCAAACTTCGCATTGACTGGGCTGGCAAGGAAATGCCAGTCATCAAGCTTATAAAGGAAAGATTCGGCAGGGAAAAGCCTCTGGCAGGAGTGCGTGTTTCTGCTTGCCTCCATATCACTACGGAAACGGCCAATTTAGCTCTGGCTTTAAAAGAAGGCGGTGCTGAAGTAGTCCTGTGTGCCTCCAATCCTTTGAGTACCCAGGACGACGTAACTGCCGCCCTGGTTGACTATGGCATTCCCGTCAACGCCATAAAAGGAGAAGATAACGAGACTTACTACCGACATATCATCACCGCCCTGAAACATAAACCGCAAATTACCATGGATGACGGCGCGGACCTGGTTTCTACCCTTCATAAGGATTACACCGAACTGGCTGCCGACGTCATTGGCGGCACTGAAGAAACGACAACGGGAGTTATCAGGCTGAGGAACATAGCCAGGGCGGGTAAATTAATTTATCCAATTATTGCCGTAAACGATGCTCAAACCAAACATTTCTTTGACAACAAGTATGGAACAGGGCAAAGCGCAATTGATGGCATCACCAGGGCTACTAATATACTGTGGGCGGGTAGGAAAGTCGTCGTTTGTGGTTATGGCTGGTGCGGCAGAGGGATAGCCAGGAGGGCTCAAGGGCTCGGGGCGCACGTTATCGTCACCGAGGTCCAGCCTATTGCTGCCTTGGAAGCTGCCATGGATGGCTATCAGGTCATGCCTTTGGTTAAGGCTTGCGAGATAGGAGAGGTCTTCATCACCGCTACGGGCGATGCGAACGTCATCGATAAGGCACACATTTTAACGATGAAAGATGGAGCTATTGTGGCTAATAGCGGCCACTTCAATGTCGAAATTAACATCCCGGCTTTGGAAAGCATGGCCAAATCGAAGAGACGAGTACGTGCTTCAGTTGATGAATATACTTTGGGCAATGGGCAGCATATCTATTTGTTGGGGGAGGGCAGGTTAATCAACCTGGCTGCCGCCGAAGGACACCCGGCCAGCGTTATGGATATGAGCTTTGCCAACCAAGCCCTATGTCTGGAGTATCTCGCCAAGATGGAGGGAAAGCTTGAGCCCGCAGTCTATCCTGTGCCCGAGGAAATCGACCAGGAGGTAGGAAAACTAAAGCTCGCCTCTATGAATATAAACATTGATTCCTTGACCCAGGAGCAAAAGAACTACCTGGCAAGCTGGGAATTAGGTACATAGAAAGGAGTAAAAATGCCGAACAGCTTTAATCAGTCGGATTCTTATTTAGCCACTGCGGAGTGCGTCACTGAGGGTCATCCTGATAAGCTATGCGACCAGATTTCAGACGCTATTCTTGATGCCATGCTGGCAGAGGACCCCTTCGCAAGGGTGGCCTGCGAAGTATCTGTAGCCATGGGTATAGTGATGGTTCTGGGTGAGGTTACCTGCAAGGTCTATGTGGAAATTCCCAACCTGGTTCGCCAGGTAATCAAAGAGGCAGGCTATACCAAACCCGAGTACGGCTTTGATTATCGGACCTGTGGAATAATGGTCTCCCTCAAGGCACAGTCAAGCGACATTGCTGCTGGGGTCGATCAATCTTTAGAAACAAGAACAGGAGAGGCCACTGACGATGTTTTAGTCAAGACTGGTGCTGGTGACCAGGGAATGATGATTGGCTTTGCCTGTAGGGAGACTCCTGAGTTCATGCCTTTGCCTGTTGCACTGGCGCACAAGCTATGTAAACGGTTGGCTCAGGTAAGAAAGGACAAAACTGTACCTTATTTGAGGCCCGATGGTAAATCCCAGGTGACTATAGAATACACCCGCGGCATACCAAAGAGGGTAGTCTGTGTTGTTCTCGGTGCTCATCACGATCCGGGAGTGGAACGTAAAATTATGGAGCACGACCTTATAGAGCAGGTGATTAAGGAAGTCATTCCTGCCAACTTGCTGGATAACGAGACTGAATACTATATTAACAGCGCCGGCCAGTTCGTCATCGGCGGGCCGGTGAGTGATACCGGTTTTACCGGGCGCAAAATCATTGCCGATACTTATGGCAGCGCCTGTGGGCATGGCGGAGGCTCTTTTTCGGGCAAAGATCCTACCAAGGTAGACCGCTCCGCCGCCTATATGGCCAGATATGTGGCCAAGAATATAGTAGCTGCCGGACTTGCCGATTCCCTCGAACTCCAGGTTGCCTATACTATCGGGAAGGCACACCCACTATCATTGTCTATCGAGACATTCGGCACGGGGAAAGTGCCCGATGAGACCATTGCAAATCTCGTCAACAAGCATTTCGACTTTCGCCCTGAGGCTATCATAAGGACATTAGACCTGCGCCGCCCTATCTACCGCCAAACTGCTACCTACGGGCACTTCGGCAGGGTAGACCTCGACCTGCCCTGGGAGAGGACGGACAAAGCCGAAGTCCTGAGAAAAGAAGCAGGCTTGAAATAGCGCGAACCCTGGAAACAAGTCAAGATTCCTCTTAGCACTATGTCCTGTCTTAACAATCCGCCACTTTGTACATTGCTAGGATTGCATATATCTCAGCATATTGTGCTATAATGAAAAGGTCAACTTAGAACCTTATTATACACCTGAATAATCAAGGAGTAGACCACTGTGAACGAATCTGTTATGATGTGCTCCTGTCTTAACTGCTGGTAGATGAACTTTGTGTTTTTGTGTTTTGCGAGATGGGTCTCATGAGTTTGGTGCAGGTTGATGATTTAGCCAAAAGTTATGGCAAGGTAATTGCTGTGGATGGGCTCTCCCTTAGAGTGAAGGAGGGCAGCATTATGGGGCTTATAGGTCCCAACGGTGCGGGAAAAACCACCACAATAAAGATAATCTTAGGTCTGCTCAAGCCGAATAGAGGGTTTGTGAGGGTTCTTGATGAGGAACCGTGGGACAATCCAGATATCAAATCGAAGATAGGAGTAATCTATGAAAGAGCCTTCTTCCCATCCCGTCATAAAGTACTCGACTACCTGGAGAGGGTGTGTAGAATCTTTGGTAAACCTGAGTCCCGAGCCCGCGAAGTTTTAGCTTTAACGAGACTTGAGGAAGCCCAAGCCAGAGCTATAAAGGCGTTGTCGGCAGGGATGCTCCAGAAATTCGCCGTAGCCCATGCTTTGATTAAAGAGCCACGTCTCATCATTGCTGACGAACCTACATCAAACCTTGACCCTGAGGCCAGGAAAGAGTTGCTAGACTTAATCCTGCAACTTCACCGCGACGAAAATGTAACTTTTCTCATCTCTTCGCACGTACTTCCTGAATTGAGTAAAGTTTGTGAATCCGTGGCGATAATCAATAAGGGAAAAGTCTGGGCCGCAGGAGGTTTGACGGAACTTTCGGAGAAGCTTGGAGCCAGGACGACAAGGATATCTACTGATAATCCTGAGGCGCTTGGAGAATTGATAGGAAAACTGGAATATGTCAACCGGGTGGAAGTAGATAGCAAGGGAGTCTCTGTAGGCGTGCTTGCCGGCGAAGATGAAAGGCTTTTCGAAGATGCTCCCAGACTTGCTAAGGAGGCAGAGGCTAAAATTGTGGGAATAGAGACCGGAACAGCTTCCCTTGAAGAGCTTTTCAGGCTTGCCGTTAAGTCCGGACAAGGAGAAGGTCATAGATGAGAAAAGGGCGACCATTCTTAGAAATCTTCACCTATGCGATTGATGAAGATTACAGGCTTCCAATCCTGGAGATTTTTGCCTTCCTTTTCGCCTTGGGGACATTTGTCTTTGCGGATTTTGCTGGGGTATATGACCGGGCTGGAGAAACCTTCGCGTATAGCTTGGTCAACACCTTATGCGGATTTCCGCTTATGTTTATCTTTGTAGTCTTGATTCTAAAGAATGTGGCTTACGGTCTGGGAAGCGATTTGGACAGAGGGGTGATGCAAACCCTGTTCTCATATCCTCTGAAGAGGCGACATATTCTCACGGCAAGACTTCTCTCAGGTTTAGGCATAGCAGTGGTTTTGTTCTTAGGAATCCAAATTTTTGGTCTCTTTTTGTTAGCCCCGGACATCGTGGCTACCTATCCCAGCACGGTTTTCCTGACCTATGCTGCTTATCTCTGCAGCCCGGCACTTTTGCTGGCTGGTCTCGTGCTGCTTTTGACTTTGCGGCTGAAACGAGGGGGAGTGGCCCTGGTCATCGGATTCATTCTATTCCTTGCGGGGCTGATAATTTCGAGCCTGGTGACCTCCATTGCTTATGTAACGGACTCCCATGTCCTACAAAAAATTTGGGCTGTAATCAACCCTAATTCAGCTCTCCAGGCATATTATTATCATATGGGCGCAGTAGGTTTTGCCTCTGAAACTTGGGTGCCAAGCTTTTCCGAGGTTTTGCTTTACCTGGGGGCTGGATACCTGATTGTGGCTGTGCTTTTCGTCGTTGGATACATCTACTTCGACAGGAGATTGGAAATATGAGGTGGATAACTATCCTGTGGAGAATAGGCACCGTAGCTTTAGCGATTGGCCTGGCTCTCCTCGTCGCCTGGCTCATCCCTTCAGGTAGCGGATCTTGGTATGAGTGGAGTCGGCCTATCAAGCCCGGACAATATATGACTGGGGAGTTAGAGGTTTATTCGCCTCAAAATGGACTGCAAGTCTCCGTGGAGGCTACTGATAACGTCCGTGTTTATCTCTTGGGAGCAAGCTTACTTGAACTCGATAACTGGAAAACATTGCTTAGGGAGGCATACCCTGATTCGGAGAGCCCTGATTTGGAGATATTTATTGAATTCTACACGCTGCCGCTGCTTTTTTTCCATGAGGCGTATCCTGAACAGACACCTCCTGATTTATACGGTCCCCAAACCCAGAGTATGGTATGGAACGTAACCACTTTAGATAAGGGACTGGAAACATACCCCGAGATTATGTTGTGGGATCCGCCCCCGGGCAGCACGTTTTCCCATGAGTTGTTTCCTGAGGATGTCCTTAATATCATGGCCGTAGTTGCCAATCCATCATCTGATACGGTGGAAGTCAACATGGAGATAAAGGAAGTATTAGTGGTCGCACCGAAAGATAGGATTATTTTCCCAGCCCAAGTCCTTATCTCAATAGGCATTGGACTGACTATTGTCTGGCTAGTCTCAAGATCTAAAGAAAAGTTCGAAAAAGCACTTTCTGATAGAGGGTAACTTTCGCCCCGGGTACCATGAAGGCGTTAGATTTGCAACGCCTCATTTACCGCCAAACTGCTACCTACGGGCACTTCGGCAGGGTAGACCTCGACCTGCCCTGGGAGAGGACGGACAAAGCCGAAGTCCTGAGAAAAGAAGCAGGCTTGTAGAAGTGCGAACCACCCTTATAATCGGTGCTGAAGTTACCGTTGGTACATGAAGAGATTCGGTTAACGATAATCCATCTTCTCAAACCTGGTGCGTTCTGCCACAATGCGGGCATTTGATACTTGGCTCTTTGAAATTGGGTGGCACTCGCAGCTTGGCACCGCAGTCACATGTGATGGTGTTATAGTTACTCAGCCGCCACATTGCATCTGATGTTTCCCGGACCCGCTGTATCTCGTTTGGTTCACTCGTTTCACCCTCTAGCTTTATCGTTTTTATTGGGACTGTTGCGGCGGCAAGGCTGACAGCGGGTATAACCCCCTCCCCGCGGTGAACCTGGCGGTAAGCCTGGTCATAATCGTTAAAAGAGGCACCAGCCATGGCACGTAGAATGCGTATCCTCTCTGATATGGGGGGGTGGGTGCTGGAGAGGTCACTGGCTTTCATGCCTTTCTTACGGAAGGGATTGACGATATACATAGGGGCTGTGGCTTTATTGGCTGATTTTAACTGCCCAGTTGAAGCACCCAGCTTTTCCAGAGCTGAGGCCAGTCCTTCAGGGTATCTGGTGTAGAGGGCTGCCGAGGCATCTGCCAGGTATTCTCTCTTCCGAGAGATGGCGAAATAAATAAGCTGCGCCATAATCGGCGCCAGTATCATGAATACGAGTGATACGATCAGAATAATTATCTGGCCTTGCCCACCCCCACCTGATGAGGAGCTTCTTCTTGACCCGGTCATGCTGCCAAAAATCATGATACGTGACCCATACCAGGCTAAAATCACGATAGTGCCGAGCAGGATACTACACATCGACATGAGCAGCACGTCCCGGTTCTTGACATGAGATATCTCGTGGGCGATGACCCCCTGCAATTCATCACGGTTTAATTTTTGTAGCAGTCCCGAGGTGATAGCTACGGATGCCCGCTTGGGGTCACGACCAGTGGCGAAGGCATTTAGTGCCGAGTCATCAATGATGTATATGTCGGGCATTTTCTCCAGACCGGAGGCAATCTTCATTTCTTCAACCACATTGTATAGGCGGGGGTGATCATCACGCTTAATTTTCTTCGCCCTCGACATACTGAGCAGGATACTATCACCCTGGAAATAGCCGACTAAACTCAAGACTGTCCATACTAATATGGCAATGACTAGGCCCGCAATAGCGCTGTCAAAAAAGTACAGGCCCAGGAAGTAGCCGATAAGGATCAATAATGCCCCCATGCCTATTGTCAGCACTACGGACCTTATTTGATTAGACCTAATCTGTTCCCACACAGCTGAAGTATCTTCTTATTGAGTGAAACTAACCTTGGGCGCTTCTCTTTCGGCGGCCATAGTAACCTCGAAAAATTCACTGGCCTTAAACGCGAACATGCCGGCTACAATGTTAGATGGAACCATTTGTGTCTGGT
>Ga0315532_1001262_pt1 | contig 19203 bp, 11 predicted proteins | sample SalMarWE160370MG_FD_203082 | JGI IMG/M metagenome (GOLD analysis project Ga0315532, IMG submission 203082) | Salt marsh sediment microbial communities from the Plum Island Ecosystem LTER, Massachusetts, United States - Salt Marsh Sediment WE1603-70 ... | reverse complement strand
CGAATATGGAGAAGCATATCGCCATAAATTTGGAACATCCACAAACTCTCAACAGTGGCGTACAATGCATGCTATCAAAGTTTGCCGTACCGCTGAACTTGGCGGCCACATTGACCGATGTGACCTATGCGGGCATGAGGTTATTTCGTATAATTCATGTAGGAACCGTCACTGCCCTAAATGTCAGTCACTAGCAAAAGCAGAATGGCTGGAGGCCAGAATCTCAGAACTATTGCCGGTTGACTATTTTCATGTCGTTTTTACTATACCTGAAGTACTAAACCAGATAACACTGCAAAATAGGCGTGAAGTTTATGACATTCTCTTTAAAGCAGTGGCAAAAACCTTGCTTACTATTGCGGCTGATCCCAAACATTTGGGAGCAAATATCGGTTTTATGGCTATCCTTCATACCTGGGGACAAAATCTTCTTTTACATCCTCATCTTCACTGTGTCATCCCCGGAGGAGGATTATCGCAGGATGAGAGAGCATGGATAAGCTGCCGCAAGAAATTCTTCCTGCCGGTACGTGTCCTCTCGCGTCTTTACAGACGTTTCTTTGTTGAACTTCTCATGAAAGCTTTTAATCAGGATCGGTTGAAGTTTTATGGAAAAATCAGTCATCTCTCTAATCCGGAATCGTTTTCACAGCTTATAAAAAAATGTTTTAACTCCGAATGGGTTGTCTATGCGAAACCACCTTTTGGAGGAGCGGAGAAAGTCCTGGATTATCTGGGTCGCTACACTCACCGCATTGCAATTTCCAATAACCGTTTATTGAGAGTTAAAGATGGCAAAGTCTCTTTCTCCTGGAGGAATTACCGGCAGGAAAATAAGGTCCAAACTATGACTCTGGAGGCAGAAGAGTTTATTCGCCGCTTTTTGCTCCATGTGCTTCCTTCAGGGTTTATGCGTATTCGTTACTTTGGGTTTCTAAGCAATCGTCATCGCACTGAGAAGTTGAAACGTTGCCGAAAACTTCTCCATGTGCATCAGACAGCAGTTAAATCTCCAATAAAATCATTGGATTGGAAAGAACGTTATGAATCCTTGACCGGCAAACCAGTAGATCTGTGTCCTTTTTGTCATAAAGGGCACCTCATTCCTATCCAGAACCTTTCACCTTTGCGGTTTCCTCTCACAAGACCGCCACCTCAGACAGAGATATATGATAACTATATTAATGCATTTTAAATTCAATAAATACCCTGACTTCCAGGAATGAGGGGATAACTATGCATATTTTTATTCAATGCCTTAATAATAAAACTCAATATTGCATGTTTTATCATTCCATGGTTTACAAATATTCATATCATACATGCTTTGCAGGAATAAAAGGCATTCCCTACTTTGTACCCAACTCAAGATTATCTCCCGAGACCTCAATACAATCCCCATAGAAACGGTCCCGCCAGTTTATAGTTCAATGCATTCTTTCGGTAATGCCCGCTCATTTTATTAGCAAGACTACCGAAAGAATCTTATCCATTCCTACCAGCATGGTAAGGACATTTGAACTAAACCGCTTCGCGGTATACGGACAAACGTCTGACTTTTTAATCCTGGATAGACTTTCATCTCACTCGTAAACCTTCTTTGAAGAGTCTAAGATTGGTATCACAAAATCCAAAGCTTTACAAAGGAGGTTTCATGAATACTTTACGTCAACGCATGTGGGAAGACATGCGCATCCGCAACCTTTCTCTGACTACTCAAAAGAAGTATCTGAGACAGGTTGCATCATTCGCAAACTATTTTAATAAGTCTCCTCGATTACTGGGAATTGAGGATATCCGTGTTTTCCTGCTCTATCTTGCCCAGGAGAGGAAATTATCAGCAAGTTCCATCAATGTATAACCGTATCCGCTTTACGATTTTTGTACAAAGTAACTCTAGGATGCCAATGGGATATTGAAAAGATTGAGTACTTCTGGGGATATCGAAACCATGTCGTCTTAGATGCCATATCTGAATTACCTGTGGGCGAAATCACCAAACCAGCTAATGTTTCCGAACAAATCCTTTTCGTTCCCTTATTCACCCAAATCCAGAACTCTTTCAATTTTCCTATTAAAGAGGTTCTCGCTGATGCTATGTACGATGTCGAATATATTCTCAAGTTTGTCATCCGTGATTTAAAAGCCCTCCCCAGAATAGCCCGTAACCCTCGCTGGCAGACACACTCCGATGTCAAACCTTCTCCCACTGGCGGCCTCATATGTATTGCTGGGTTCAACATGATTTACTGGGGCAAGTTCAAAGACCGGGGAAAAATCAGGTTGAAGTTCGTTTGCCCCGTTACCCATTCTAAAAAATTTGCCAAAAGCCATCCCGTTTGCCCTTGGCTTCATCCGAAATTTCTCAAAGGCAAAGGCTGCATTGCATATCTTCGAGGCGATTCCAATGTCAGGACATCTATCAATTATGGCTCTGAATCTTTTAAGAAAAGCTACAATCGCAGAACAAGCTCTGAGCGTGTTTTTTCTCGGGTTTTGACGCTTTCCATGCAAAATCCATCTGTCATTGGATTGCAGGCTACAGCCAATCACTGTACTATCGCTCATATTACTGTTCTCCTTATTGCACTCACTGCAGTTAAAACAGGCCATAAAGATAAAATCCGCTTCATCAAAAAATTCCTTCCTTTTATCTAATTTTGTGACCGCCTATTTAATATATAGTCTTTTTTGCAATATTCAATAAATTTTTCATTATTTCAGTCGCTTTTTATTTAAGAAAAACGTCAACTAATGCTTCTTCTATATTCTCTTTCCTAAAAAATAGTTTCACTCCTCTTTCTTGCAGTCTTGTTATTCCTTTTTTACCGATATGAGCAGATATAATGATCGAACAATCATCAATTAAATTATAAACATCTAATGTCTTTAAATGCTGCATCGTTCCTGCAAACGGATTATTTCTTTTCTCAATGAGCCTGAATTGCGTTTCATTTTCAATTTCATAAATAAACATCTTTTTTGCCATTCCCAACATTCTCGGAAAGATATTTATTCCGTCATTGGTTGGGATGGCAATTCTTACTCGATCTTCTTTATTACTATTGATTTTTTGGGCTTTCAGTAATCTCACATAATTCTTGAAGAAGAAAAACTCTTCAAAGTCAGCGAAATTGTTACTTTCCAGTATCTGCTTCCAATCTCTTCCGATAAAATCAAAAGCATATTTGCATTCAATGTTTTTAAAAATAAAGCGGTACAATGGCGGCATCTCAGTCATGTTAAATTCAGCGAAATCGAGCATGAAAAATGTACCTCCAGGTTTTAAATGGGCATAAATGTTTTGGAGCACTATTTTGCGGACTTCATTCGGAAAGCCGTGGATCACAAAGCTAATAAAAATTTTATCAAATTGCTCTGATATATCAAATAGAAGGTCAATTCTTTGCCTGAGAAATTTAATATTCTGATGTTTAGCGCATTTTTTATTGAATTGCTTTTCCATAATCGACGATACATCCATGCCGGTTATTGCTCCATTATCACCCAGATATTTTGCCATAATGCAGGCATTACGCCCGCTGCCGCAACCCAAATCGAGAATTTTATCTCCATGCTGAATATCCATTGCCTTAATTGCCCTATGAATAAAGCCGCGATAAAGCCCCAGAGAGGCAATATTCATAACCTTATCATAATTTTTTGCCGTAAATGGCTCTAATTCAACACCCGAATCAGGATATATTTTGTCTGTTTTTGAGTTCATTTTTTACAATCAATCTTATAGATAAAATAAAATGACAAAAAAATTATAAGTATAAATAGTACAAAAAAAAGTGTAAATCCGAATTCAGTTATTATCCAGCCACCTATAAATGAAAATATGGAAGGGATGATGCTGCCTGCACCTGACAATCCTGTGTATAATGCCCTGTTCTCATTATTAGTGATTTCCAATAATATTCCGTTTATAGAAACATTATGAATTGTAAAAATGACTCCGCCAGCCAAAAAGATATAAGGGAAAAGCATAGATCCTGGAAGCATCAAAATAAACAAAGGGACCAGGATAGCAAGAATTGAAGTAATATACAACATGTATTGGTATTTAACTTTTTTGGAATAATAAAAGAGTACACTACCAGTTAGAACTCCGCCAATTACTTTTAGAATCAAAAAATTGCCAATGTCTTGACTCCCCGCATAAAATATTTTCTTGGCATAAAGGATTAAAAAAGGCATCAGAACTATACTGATTCCCTGAGTATTGATCAAAAACAAATAATTTCTCAGCTTTATATTGGTACGGATTTCTTGAATAACAATGTGTATGAATTTCACCAGCCCGTCAATTTTGGAATTGAATGCTGGGATTTCCTTGATTTTCCAGAACCCAAAAGACGCAATTCCAAGCAGTACAGCAGCGATAAAAAATAATGTGGCATAATTTATGGGGTAACCGTATTCTGACAATACACCTTTGGCAAGGAAGGCTGACAGAAGAACTACAATACTAGAAATAACGTGTTTGATAGAAAAAAATGCTTTTCTTTTTTCCTGTAATACGGATTTCCCCAAAATATCAACATAATTAATGTTTGCAAAAGCACCGCTAAACGAAAACAGGGAAATTAATATGAAAATAGACCAGATGATAAAATTATCCTGAATATGAGATGAAAAATAAAATAACACTGCCATACCGCCGAGAGCGAAAATACGAGCGTTGATTCCGCCCAGTAAATAACCTTTCTTTGAAGGTTGATTATTCAGGAACGGTGCAAAAAATAGTTGCGCAAATTTTCCTCCGCCCAGCATAATTGATGTTAATATTCCAAGATGCAGCGCACTGCCGCCCGCATCGACCATCATGGCCGGAATGATTGTGTCCACATCCATAAAATTTATTGCCAATGCAAGAAACACAGCATGCCATAAAAAGGAATAATAATTGTTTTTTGATATCTGTTTGTTTAATTCCACTGTATAAATCTATTTCGTATCATTGGTAGCTAATTGTAAAGCTATTTGTCAAATTTCTGATAAAAAAATATCCAATTTATTAATCAATGAAATTTTTATAACTCATTCCAAATTTGGGATAACTTTTCATTTGCCACTTCCATTTCGTTTGCTGCTTCTAATACACTTTTGTAAATCGGTTCGTTAAGGTATAGTAATTTCCTTTTTTTGAAATTAGGATTTTCTCTAAATTTCATCAAATTTTCTCTCTCTGAGCTACTGTATTAAAAATAATACATAGAACAAAAATATAAAGTCAATAAAATCCTTAGGAAAGAGAGAATTTCATAGAATTAGCCTGTAAAAAGATAATACAGAATAGACTTTGCTCTTAATTTCTTATTAAGCAAGTTTACTTTTATAGATATTCCACTCTTTTCTCCGCTGCCATGTTAAGCTGGACTTTGGGAGTCGGTGGTCTTTCTACCTTAAAGGTAAAGTTGAGGTGGTTGATTATCACGTTGCTGCAACAAGGAAATATGAAAAGGGGGTCTGGCCATGCTAACTTATAGATATTAAGCAAGTTAGCCCGAAGAAAGGCCTTGTTTTTGGCCTTAGAAGTTCCTTTTTAGGCCCCAAAAAAGCACTTTAAGACGCAAACTATAAAAATAACATCTGATCTGCTTAAACGTACATTTTTGCCGCCAAAAACATTGCTTTAAAGCCGATTTTGAGGCCGTTTTTCATTTTAACTCCTGAAAATTCAATCAGTTCGTGTGGCCCGATCCCAAAGGGCCAACCAAAGGACCAAAGGAATTATAAATTACTTTCTATCATTCATAAATATATATATATATGATATTCTGGAACAGTAATAAGGAGGAATGCTAATGACCAGAGGATCTAAAATCGGGATGATTGTTGGCATATGTTGTGGTATTGTCGGCATTGCTGCTTGGATTATTTTCGGAGTAGCTCCACTGATTAGGTCCAATGCTCCCTTAGAACCGGCAAGAAGTACAATGGGCACTTCCGGCGGGTATGTTATCATTGCAACCGAAAAGGCAGACAATGATTATACCCAGGCGATTGCAATTGCAAAAGAGATACATCCTGAGGCGGATAAGATGGTATTTTCTCCAGCCAGCCTGGAGGTTGTGAAATCAAAACTTAAGAAGCTGCAGCCCCGCTATGCCTTATTATTTATGACTCCTGATGAGATTGATGCTAACTTTGTCTGGAAATGGCTGAAAATGGCTTCCGAAATTGATGACGACCCTTTTGTTGATTTTTGTTACGGGTTTATTACCGGGAGAAATGCAAAAGCTGCAGCCGCTTTCATGGAAAGGATAAAGGATGCAGCCGAAGGAAAACTCAAACTTGCCGGTAAAATGATTGACAATCTTGGTTCTAACATGCAGGCCAAGGCCAGTGCTTTTTATCAGAACCGTGGCAGCTATATGATACCGGTCTTTTCCGAACGGTGCTCCCTTGAGACTATTTCCCACGGCAGGCGGGGTTTTACAAAAGAACGTCTCTCCAGCATGTATGGGGCTGGCATTGTTCACTGGGGAGGGCATGGCTATCCTGACCGCGTAGTTGACAGCCTGAACGGTCCATTTGTGCAAAAGCTCAAACTTTCTCCATGCATTGCTTTTAATGGAGCCTGCTATACTGGAGTTACTTCAACCTGGTTTAGTATGATGGGAGGAAAGCTGAAGAAACAGAAAGTGGATGACAGTAAGTCTTTTTGCTTGGGGATCTTAACTAATAATGTAATTGCCTATCTTGCTGCCTTACATGCTGACCATGGCATCCCTGTTTATCAGGAAATGGAGTACATGGCAACTACTGGCGCTTCCCTGGGTGAGATTATTAAACACACCTATGATGGAGTGGTGCTTGGTAATGGCGGGAAGTTGCCTCATTTTGGAACTCTTACAGAGGGGATGATATTAAACTGGAGCCCGAAAGATATTATGTTAAATGGAACAGCGACTCGTGTGCTTTTTGGAGACCCTGCTTATGTACCGATTAAGGCATTTTCCAGCAAACCATTTGATATAAAAACTAGTATCAAAGATGGGGAACTGGAGATTGTTGCGACACTTGTAAATCCGGTTTTGAAATCTACATATACCGATACATATCATTCTGATATGTCAATAACACAGCAGTTTAATGACCGTGCTCTTCTATTTTTTGGTTTACCAAATGGCTGGGATACAGTCAAAAAAGTGAGCATTTCTGATGTAACTGTGAATGACAAATTAATTAAGCATAAACTGGTTGGTTATGCTGTTGAGCGGGATGGAAAAGTATCCATGCTTCATATTCAGATTGATTTACCCAGCAGCGGTTACATGCAGTCGCCATTCCGGAAAAAGGGGGCCAGGATTAAACTCAGGGCAAAAAGATAAAAGGAAAAGGGGGTCGGGTCATGCTAACTTATAGATATTAAGCAAGTTCACTCCCAAAATATGAGTTCAGTGCTTATTTTTTACGTATGGCTCCAACAGCGATTTTCATACGATGTAACCGTCCCCGGTTAGATGCAGTCCGTCATTGGAATAATCAGGGTTAAGCTTATTTCCTTCACAGGTAAAGGATGAATATACGTCAATATAGGTGATTTTGAATATTTCCGCCTGCTTCTTAAGTTTTTTATTGATTTCTTTATCCTCATCATTCTAGCTCCCTGAAAAATATTGTGCATTCTTGTCCGGAGTCAAAGCAGCGGTTGAATCTCATGCCACATCTGTTTGATTGAAACGGCCCGGACATTTTCAGCCAGTGCAAAAGTCCGCTCACCAGCGTGGATAACGTCCAATGAAGAAAGCTTCAAATATGTGATGGCGCTTCGCATCGACCTCGTCAGCTTGGGAGAGCTGGTCCTTTTGATTTCGAATCCCAGGCGTGTCCTTGCCCTCACCACCAGTAAGTCGAGTTCAGCGCCGGCATGTGTTGCCCAGAAAAAACATTCCTCGTCTCTGGCCTTAAGGCGGCGCTTGAGCTGGTTGATGACGAAGCCTTCCCAGGAAGCTCCGATTTTAGGATGGCCTTCCAGGTCCTGCAAAAGATAAGAATTTCCTTTTCAGCTGGACCGGCTGGATGAGCATCTTTGTCCTCATTTTCCCATTCAGCCATCGTGAGGAAATATAAATCACGATAAAAAAGATGTCAAGGACAATCGGAAGTCGCTCATGGTGGGTCAAAACGCCGCAGGAAAGCTCAAGAGTGCCCAAAACCGCATAGATGACTCCTTCCAGGCAAGAGAAGATTATAAGAAATGATCGGCTGGAGCCTCGGAGTCCATCAAGAATTCCTGATAGGCAAGATGAGGCGGGGGAGGTCTCTCCGCGACAAATGTCAGCTTGAGGTGGGCGATGATACGATCGACCACCGCATAGTCGGTGAGGAAGGCGATGATGCGCATTTCCCCCTGGCATTTGGGACAGGTCAAGGGATTAACCTTGTAGACTTTCCTTATCATCTCGGCCCAGCCCCGGCGGGGGATCCTCGGGTTCTCCTTCTCAACGATGATGAATGGATGCTTGTCGGGCTGCCCCTTCCGCACTTTGCCCCGGTGAGCATTGGCATACAGGCCGAAGTAACGGACGGTGACCTGGCCCTTGTCTGGAATATGGGAGGTCACCCGGGCGATAAACTCCAGATAATCCATATCCTTGATGATGGGTCGGAGGAAGCCGTACTCTTTCTCGAAACGTGACTCATATTCGGCCAGGAACTGGTCAAAGTAATGGAAGAGTACCCGGTAGAGCACGGTGCATTCGGGATGTCGGGGACGGTAAACTCCTGCCACAGCAGGGACTCATGAATCAAGAAACGGGCCAATCCCCTCTGAAAAAGCCTAATTGCTGAAATGACAGAAGTTAGCGTAAGCGTTCCAGCGGACTAGGAGCCCAAGGTGTCAACTTCCGTTGACCCTCAGAATAGAGAAAAGCGCCAAAAGTTAGCACTCTATTTATGTTACTGCTTAGAGTAGAAATGCACCAATGGCTTCGGAAAATTGTCCCGTACCCAACAACAAACTACAAACGGTCAATGGGGGCAAAAGCGCTACGGCCACCATGACACCGATAATTGCAGAAGATGCTCCAGTCGTAAATGCGAGCACCCCTGCACAGCCAGAGGCAAGGGCCAGAATAATGTCGGAAAGATTCGCCCGAGTTCTCATTGGTCTATCAGAAAGTCTGATTTCGCAAGTGTTAAGATTCTCTTCTCTTCTTCTTTAATATCCTGCACTGAATCATTTCCTAATCTGCATTCACTTTGCGGAAAGATTAAATGATAAAGTAAGTGCATGATCTGGGAATTTGACGCTGTACCAGCAATTACAATGAGGCAGTCATCTATACAAGAAGCTGAAAAGTTTTGAACTCTCGCTTCAGAGAACCAGGGGCTCAGGACGCGCATACGTTTGAAACACAGCAAAAAATTCAATTTTATCGCGCTTGCGATGCATGCTCGACCGTCAAAGGAATCGGATTTTCCTGTTTGTATATCTTCAGCTCTTGAATATCGGCCGGGAGGGTGAACCCTTCATTTATTAAAATCTCTTTCGTTTGAGTGATGGCAGTCGTTTTCAAATCCAAAGCCGATCCTTTGAATTCGAATAGATTCACCCAATAATAGACTCTCAGGTTAACAGTGCTTTTGGCGAGTTCTTCAACCGCGACAACAGGAGCAGGATCCTTCAACAATCCATCCAACTCGTTTATTTTGTCGAGAATGAGCGTTCTCGCTTTATCCGCATCATCTTCTTGGTCAATCCCCACGACAAAATCGAATCTCAATAATCCATCCCTTGTGTAGTTGAGAAGCGGATTCTTCAATATCATCGCATTCGGAATGTAAATATCTTTCCCGTCAAAAGACCGGATATGCGTGTTCCGCAAATCCAGTGTTTTAACCACGCCTTTGATGGTATCGGATTCAACCGTATCCCCGACATCGAATGGCCGGTTGAACGCCAAAAGAACTCCGGCAAGAAAATTCTCTCCGATATCACGAAAAGCAAAACCGAGCACGACTCCGGTTATCCCGGCACTGGTGAGCAAACCCCGGGCGATGCCACCCAGTCCGACGAAATGCATAGCGAGGGCAAGGCCGACCAAAATGATGCCCCATTGAAAAACCTTTGCAATGAATTTTGCCAATAAAGGATCGTCCGTCCTTTTGCTCATTCTTTTTTGCGCGATTCTCTTGACTCTTCTGCCGATGTAGATCGCGATCAACAAAACGATGATGGCAAAAACGATCTTCGGCAAAAAAAACCAAAAGTCTTCCAGATATTTCTCGAGGACAGGTATCAATCTCTCTTTCATGTCATTCCTCCTTTCGAACTCACGATTGTATTCCAAATATTATTTTGGGTTTAATTAAAATATTTGTCCGCAGAAGGGCCATAACTCTCAGTCATTTTGGGACAAAAAAATAAGCAGAACGAGCAGAAACAGGAGGCTGGTCCAAAGAATGATGGCAGTGCGCGTGGCTTTTTAGGCACGATTGGCCTCCCACCAGGTAAGTGGACGAACACCTTGGAAAAGAAATGTGATGACGCCGGCAAGGTTCACACAGATGAAATTCACGAGAAATAATTGCAAGGAACCAATGGCCAGTTCCCACTGGCCGGCGCCTACGAGCATGCCCATCGTGACAAGAGGGGGAAGAAGAGCGACCGCCACCATCACTCCGATCAAGGCGGAAACCAATCCCGAGGACAATGATAAAACGGCAGCGCTTCCTGCTGACAAGGCAAGGGCGATATCTCCAAAATTGACTTCCGTTCTGGTAAAAATCTCAGGAATCTGGGGATTAACTTCAAGTAAGATACCGATCAACGCCGAAAAAACAAAAGCCCACAAGCTTCCCACAAAAATCGTTTTGAGAGCTCTTCGGGATAAGTCTCCATCGCTGAGAGTCGTCCCCAGGGATAAAGCCACGTTGGGTCCCAATGCCGGGGCGATGACCATCGCTCCGATGATGAACACGACATTGTTCCGGAGTATGCCTACCGCTGCCACCACTGAAGCGAGAACGATCAACACGATAAAAATCCAGGAGAGTTTTGTCATCTTCTCGACATCGGAGTACAGCTCTTCCCGTGATATCCTTGTTCCAATTTTCCCGCTTTTATCGACCTTCGTTTCGCCCGATTTTTTGGGAGTTTTTTCTTCCTTTATCCGTATCCGTCCCTGTGTGATCTCCTCATCCCACATATCGATAGGATTCTGTTCCCGAATCAAGCCCTCTGCAACATTGAGGTATCCTGGGGAAAGCACGATTTCGATCAGCCGGAGAGACATGTCATTCTCCTTGTCTGGATTTGTATAGGTAAACTATGATGCGGCATCTTCCTTCAATATTTTCTTCAAAACATCAAGAGGGCCATACACCACGAGCCTGTCGCCTATAAGGATTTTTTCAGCAGCTTTGGGTATAGGAATCCAAGTCTTCTCCCTTTCTATGCCTAAAACCACGGCTCCCTTTTCGCGCAAATGAGACTTTGTCAAAGTTTTGCCGTTTAGTGAAGAGTGTGGCCCGACAATTTTTTTTACAAGCCCGTACCCCTCCAGAAAATGGAGGAGATCTTCTGTCGTGGCTTCCTCAAAAACCGGAGACTTGATGAGTTTGTTTTCTATGAACCTTTCCCACCTTCTCGTGAATTTTTTATATGTCGCGACTTTGTAGATAAGGAATACCCCGACAATCAAAATGACGACATTGACGGGGAGTTGATATCCTCTGCTCGTGGCCATCGAGCTCGTGGCCGTGACGATGACCGTCGCGATTCCTGCATTTCCTGTTATCATCAGCCAACGGATGATCTGACGCCTACGGGGATGATTGACGATCGATTCGGATTCTTTTGTGGTGAAACCTGTACCGGAAAACGCAGACAAAGCCTGAAATCTTGCCTTATTCTTTTCCAATCCGGTCATCATCAGAGCCACAGAGGCAGCCCTCACGATCAAAAAAGAAAACAGGATCGCCAGCAAAGTTGGCAGAAGAAAATATATCCCGATCATTTTATTTGCCTCCTTTAATGTCGTTCCTTCAATGACACCGAATTATCAAAATGTATTGTATCGAAAACTAGAAGACTTGACCAATGCTAAAGAAGATTTGAGACAGGGTTTCCCCAAGACGACGATCGAGCTTGAATCCCCAATCCAACCGGATCAAAACAAAAGGGGTCTGGAGACGAAGCCCGAAACCAGCTGTTTTTCTGATGTCAGATAAGTCAAAATCAGTGATTTTCGGATACACATTTCCCAAATCCAAAAAGACAACGCCACCGAATTTCTTGAAAATCGGGAATCTCAACTCTTGGTTCAGAATGAACACGGCATCTCCGCCGAATGGCAAATCCGTTATGGGGTCCCTGGGCCCGAGTTCATCTTTCTTGAATCCACGAATTGTGGTCCCTCCCCCTGCAAAAAATCTTTCACTGGTCGGAAGATCCTCCGCATATCCTTTCCCCAATCCTATTCGGAAGGAAGAGGCATAGGTGAGAAAATCCGTCAATTTTGCATAGGAAATGAGTTGCCCGAAGTAGCGGATAAACCGTGTCTTCGATCCCAAGAAACCGGGGGCGTATCTGATGCTTTGTGACAGGAATATCCCTCGTGAGGCATTCAGGATATCATCACGGGTATCATGGGTGAATGCCAAATTGAATGTTCCTATACGATCAGTCTTTTCCAAATCTTGTTTTCCTGTTTGGTCGGGAACGAACGTGTCGATTTTCTCGAAGGAATAGTTGTAAGAGATCAAATTGGATTCGCTAATTTTCAACTGCTGCTGGAGTGTAAAGCCTGTGCGGTCTATGGTAAACGCTGGCTTAATTGTTTTGTTGAAAAACAGATAGAATTCTGTGTTTATCTTTTTAGCGAAAATATAGGGGCTACGGAAGAAAGCCCTTGCATCCCGTCCGTCGCGATTCAGGCGAAAACTCGATCCCAAAAGAAGTGCGTTTCCGAGGAAATTTCGGTCGATCAAATTGGCAAGAACTCCAAAGGAGGAATCCGTGTCATATTGCAGACCATATCTCAAACGATAGGGCTTGAACTCCTTCACGTCTATGAGGACACGGCAGGGTTTCACAGAGTCCGTTTGATTCTTTCCGGCATCAAAAGAAACCGATCCTTCGTGAGCCATAGGAAGAACATCGATATTGACCCTTTCGAAAACACCCAGATCATATAATCGCTTCCGGCTCTCATTGATCGACCAAAAATTGACCTCATCTCCTTTTTTTAACTTCAGCTCACGCCGAATGACTCGCTCCTTGGTCAATAGATTGCCCAAAATCTGAATTTCCTCGATAACCCATCCGAGATCCTCCTTGACTGCGATCATCAAATTAACGGTCCCTTTATCTGAATCGACCAGGACATCGGATCTCACACGCACATCATTGAAGCCTTTCTGCTGATACATTCCTTCAATTTTAGCTTCGACCTGGTTAAATCTCTCTGGGGATATAACGTCTGCGGGATGAATACCGATTTCTTCGAAAATTCGCTCCTCCTCAAAATAATGAGCCCCTTCAACGTCAATGGTTTCCACTCGAAACCGCACTCCTTCCTGTATGGAAAAGTCCAAAAAAACTTTCCTTTTATCGGGTTCGAAACGGATAGCTGGCAACTGCACTTTCGGGCGCAAAAATCCGCTGCGGCCGTAGAGTCCCTCGATATGTCTCTTGAAATCCATGGGTTTGTAAAAAGCCATGCTCACTAATCTGTTCTTTCGAAGATAGGCTGAGATATCCTTAGCGGCAATCAGCTTGTTACCTTCGTAATGGATAATAGGGTTGTGGAATCTGAGTCCTTTCGATATCTGGAACACGATGATTCTTTCCCCGTTCGCCCCTCGCTCTTCTTGGGACTGGACAGCCGCTTGATAATACCTTCTCTCCAATAGATGAATCCGAATTTTCTGTGCGATATCTTCCTTGGTCAGTTGTCCGAATGAACTCCCGATCCAGGAATCCAGGATGTCTCTCTTCAATTTTTTCGGGACAACAGCTCCCCTGTATTCGATGATAACTTTTGGCCCCGAGTCAATACGAACGATCAAGTCGAGTCGGCCATTCCTTGACTCTTTTTTGGAGGCTAGGGAGAAGCTCAAATAATCGTTTTTCCGGTAAATCCTACGGACTATCTCGAGAGCTTCTTGGAACCTCGTAAAGTTGAACCGCTTTCCACTTTTCCATTTCAATTTTTGATAAATCTCGCCTGCAGGCAGCCCAAGATCTCCGGCCAATTCCACATCGCCCATCAAGAGTTCTTTTTTTTCAAGTTTATCTTTTGGCAAATGGGAGGATGCTCTTTTCAATCCAAACAGAATCTCATGACGAAAGGCCAAGTTGTATTCATTATTGTCGCGTTTGATTCCCTGGATGTTGAAACTTTGGAGAGGATTATAGTTCGCCAACCACATCTGATTCCGGGCATCCTTCAGGTCTTGGGAAAAGACTAGCTCAAAGTTGCGTGAGAGGTTCTGTCCGACAGTGATCCGGGCTTCTGGATTTTCTTCGGCAGATACCAGGCCCGCATCGATCCTCACACTTTCCAATCCTAGCGCTCTGGCTGTGGCCTGCTCGATCTTTCCCGTGAGCGCACTGTTGATATAGGAGAGGGCCGTACTACCGGCCACACTGAGGATGGAAGCCGAGGCGCTTTCCAAAGTCCTTCCTGTGACAAGCAAAGACACGATATTCGGCTCGGAGAGCGGGGGATCAGAAACAAGACTTGCCGATAATTTTTCGGGTGTGCCCTGGAGGACCAACCGGATATCATATTCCTGGACTTGCGTCCGCGCGCTCAGATTCAGATCCGGTTCTATGCGGGTGGGATTGATAAAATCGACCGTACCTTGCTCGATGGCAAATGTGTTTTGGCTGAAATAGACTTCTCCCCCCTCGACAATATCTATCCGACCAGCCAAACTCGGATGATATGCCATACCGGTCAATTTAAGATCGGCCGACATTTGAGATTTCGAGATATTGTTGTCGATGACAAGATTCTCCGCTGTTAGGATGTTTATGTTGAAGCTCAAATCTTTCAAATAGGGATTCGGCTCTTGAAAAACGTCCCCTATAGGATCTCTTCTAATAAGCCGGAAGAGAGTCGAACCGACATTGAAATCATCTGTATACCTTGCATCCATGACCATTACATCCCCAGAGAGGAGATACTCCTTGTCTTGGGAAAACAATTTGAGTTCGCTGGAAACCAGAGATCGTAAACCTTTAGGGAAGTCGAACACGGAATTTTCCGTCTTCAGGTTTAGTTCGATATCATGGAAAGCCATCGCGGTAAATCCGGCTTTCCCGGTCAGCAAGATTTTTCCTCCATTCAGGTCCCCTTGTATCCCCTCAATTTCGATCCGATTTTGTGCAAATTTTATTTTTCCATTAAGCTGATCTAAAAAAATGCGGGGACTCATTCTCTGAATTCGTCCATCTCGAACATCCATAAAACCCTGAATCGATGGATTGGAATAGCTATCTCGGGCGTAGAGCTCGAAACGGGCTTTGCCAGAAAAAACGTCTTCTTTGTCAAACGCGCTTAGCCCGCTGAGATCGAACTCTCCTCCGAAGAAGATGTCGATCTCCCTGCTCCCGGTTATGCTGGCCTTCCCTTTCATATCAAGGTGATTTTCTCCATCTTTGAGAACAAGATTCTGAACCGATAGCACACCATTCTCCAGCTGAACGACAGTCAAATCGTTTTGTTTTAGCGGGATTCCCAAAACATTCAATTCGAAGGTCTCAAAATGAGCTTTGCCGGAAATTTTGTCGGGCTGGAGATGTTTCCCTTTTAATTCCAATTCGCCGCTAATCTTCCCGCTGAGCGATTGAGCCATCTCCCGAAAATACAGCGGTTCCAAGACAGCAGGGTCGAAGTCCTGAAAGTGGAACATAACATTTGCTTCTCTGTCGCCGCGAACGCGGAATAATTCGGGCAACGTCAGAGAAAGAGATTCCAAGGGAATATCCCCTTTCATCAAAACCTGGCTATTGGCAAGACGCAGAGAAAAGGAGTCGATTCGGATAACATTGTCCTTAATCATGATGCGAGATCGGATATCTTCCAAAACGATCGGGATGGGAGCGTACTGAAATTGAGTTCCGGAAATTTCCAATGTTGCAGAGATGTCGAGATCTTTGAGGGATCCCCGAAGCTCTGATTCGATTCGCAAGAAACCTGTGCTATCCACGTTTGGGAAAAATCCTCTCAACAGGGATAGATCCACATCTGCCCTGACCCATAGTCTTGATGCAGAAGATTCCATGGAGGTGAGGATTCCTTTGGCCTCGATTTCCGCTCCTGTGCCAGTCAGCACCAGATTTTCGATATGGAAAGCATCCTCTTTGTAAGAGACAAGAATCGGGCCTTTGTTTTGGATAAGGTGCTGTCCCGTTCGGAGTTGGATTTGCTCGATTTTTGCGTTTGTTTCTATTTTATTTCCCGGTTCCTCGAGATCCAGCTTCATGCTGATCTGGGATGTCAACAGGCCGGAAAAATCATGTTCTTCCAAGAGAAGAATCTTTTCCTTGAAGACATTGAGGCGCATCCGGTTGGTGTCCCATTCCAATTTCAGGAGGCGAGGATGGCCCAGAGAAATCGAACCGTCTACCGAGCTCGAAAATACAGGGGACTCAACATGGAAGGCCAACTCATCCCTTCCGGTTTGGATCTCGAATGCTAAATCACCCAAATCGCGAGTCCCTATGAAGGCCTGACGTAAACTCCCTTTCACCCGGATTTCCGGAGATCCCATTTTTCCTTCGACCGTGGCGCTGACTGCAACAGTCCCTGTCGCCACCATCGGAATGTCAAGAATCCTCAAAATCCTCTCGAGAGCGAGATCCTCCCCTTCCGCTTCAAAATGCATAGTTCGCCCAGAAGATGTTAGCGGATAAGCCCCGGTTATTCTAAATTCTCTTTTCCCATCTTGAACCCTCAAAGATTCGATACCGATAGACTGGCTGTCATAAAAAATATTCCCTTTTATCCCGATATTTTTTACTCTGAGGATCTCTAGATTGTCGCTCTTCACATCGAACGTTACAACCGGTTTCTCGAGATTCCCTCCCAGCAGCCCGGAAACTAAAATCGGACCATCAAGACCTAATCCTTGTATAATCCCCTCGTCCAGTCCTTTGGAAAAGGCCAGGATAACAGGGATGATCCTTGCAATGCTTCGAGCATCCAACTTGAAATTTCCCGACATTTCATCGGAATTCAGCAGAAACTCACTTTGCAACTGGGCTCCGAGAATCGTGATATCCTGGAATGTGGTGTGGAACCCGTTCGAATCGGATCGGGCGAGGATTTTTCCTGTTATTTCCGCCCTGCCATTGGAATCGTTTTTGCCACCATTTCCGCCGAGATGAATTTCGCATTCCCCGGTGATGTTTTCCAGGGAGAAGCCGTTCCAAGATACTCTCAAGGTTCCCGATGAAACGGATGACAGGGGATACGGACTGTCAAGGGCATCGCTAAAGGGCGCCACATCGAGACCCGTCCACTCTAAGTTCAGATGATTTCCCCTATCCCAGCCGAGAGGGTGCAGGCTGCCTTTCGCATGGACATGTCCTCTTACATGCCTTAGATCGAAAGAACGAATCTCCAACACCCTACCCTGCCAAGAGATTTCAGAATTCAGGAGAATATTTGCCCATTTTCCGTACGCCAGGTCCTCGCCTTTCAACTGAATGCGAGCGGACAAATCCTTCAAAGGACCGCTCAACTCAGATTGAAAGTCAAGAGTGCCTGAAAAAAAGGTCTCGAGGGATCCGATGGCAGTGCCGATGACATCCAGGTCCAAACGGCCTTTGCAGGTTCCCTCAAAAACCGGAGAGAATAAATCATTTGCTCTTCCAGAGAGCGTAAGATCACTCCCCGCCAGATTTATAAGGAATTCTTTGACATCAATTCCCGCCTTATCGATCACAGCCTGCAAAACACACTTCACAAGGGGAAAAGATTTATGTCCAAGATTTACCGAACCCGGGAGACGAGTTTCTAAATGAATAGAGTGTTTTCCTGCCCCCATCCAAACACCCCTCGCCCAAATTCCCGAAAACCGGATGTCTAGGTTCTGTCTTTCATCGAAAAAGTGCACGCGACCGTTCTCAATCATGGCCCGCTGGATGATGAACTCGGGCAGATTTGCCTGAGCCTGCGGGACTTCAGTCGAACGAGATTGAAAAGGCAGGTTGTTTTTCCCGTGCCGGTCGATGCATATATTGATTTCCGGATTGATAACATCCACATCTTGTATCCGGAGTTTCCGGTTGAGGAGAATGGATAAAGGAATTTTTATGCGTGCTGAATCCGCTTGCAGAATCGGGGGTAAATCCTCACTCCCCGGTTTTCCCAGCCGCACACCTTTCAAGAAAAACGTGAGATTCGACAGGTTGTAATCGAATGTTTCGACCGTGAGCTGAATTCCCTGGTTTTTTTCGAGGTTTCGCTGGATGGAAGACAGAATTTTCAACTTGACAAATGGCAGATGGAAAAAAGATAGGACCAGAGCAATCAAAATGATAAAACCACCGCCCATGATCAATAATCTTTTTGTTATTTTTCTTCTCATCAGAGAGATCTATTCCATTTCAGCACTAATTTCAGCTCCGATAAGATATACCAAGACGGTGTAATAAAGCCAAAGCATCAAAAGAATCAGCGATCCTATGGATCCATAGATAACAGAATAGAGATTGATGCGTACTATATAAACACCAAAAATATGCTTGAGAATTTCCCAACAAATCGTGGCCACGAAACCCCCGGTAAGAACATTCTTGAAGGACAGCTTTCTCCGGGATAAATACTTGTATGAAAGGGCAAAAAAGACGGTTTCAACAACCACATACCCAATAAGAATCACGAGATAGGAATTGACAAAAGGGATCCTCTCCAATTTTGTCGCGAAATAAAAAAAGGCGTTCCCGGAGAAAAATAAAACCAGCAGGATAAAAGCATAAAAGATAAGAATTTCCTTTTCAGCTGGGCCGGCTGGATGAGCATCTTTGTCCTTATTTTCCCATTCAGCCATCGTGAGGAAATATATATCATAATAAAAAAGATGTCAAGGACAATCGGAAGTCCCTCATGGTGGGTCAAAACGCCGCAGGAAAGCTCAAGAGTGCCCAAAACCGCATAGATGACTCCTTCCAGGCAAGAGAAGATTATAAGAAATGATCGGCTGGAGCCTCGGAGTCCATCAAGAATTCCT
>Ga0315532_1001258_pt1 | contig 19244 bp, 17 predicted proteins | sample SalMarWE160370MG_FD_203082 | JGI IMG/M metagenome (GOLD analysis project Ga0315532, IMG submission 203082) | Salt marsh sediment microbial communities from the Plum Island Ecosystem LTER, Massachusetts, United States - Salt Marsh Sediment WE1603-70 ... | reverse complement strand
TGGATTCCCGTTTTCACGGGAATGACAAATTGCAATATGTTTTTGTCAAGTAAGTAGTTACGTCGGTTTCCAATTAAAATTCGGTCAGTTTGAGTAATATAGATGTGATTTTAGGCCGAAAAAAAGCCCCTGCGTTTAAGCCAGCGAGCGTATTCCAGTATCTACCTTTTGTATTATGTTTGAAATACTCGCCTTGTGCTTAGCAGGGGCAAGTTAAATTTTTAGCGGCTCTTTCCTTTTTTTCCTTAGCTATCCGCCGCCATTATCCGAAATATAACCTGACTTGTATGCCAAACTCTATAATAGATAATGCAAGTTTCAAGCTAATATGACCCATTTGGCCATTTCACAGAGCCACGCTTTTTTTCATTATTATAATGAATCGGCACACCTTATTTCGAATCTTGAATATTTTTTAGTATTACCAAAGTGCCAATTCGGCACTTTTTAACACTGGGAAAGCTGCAAAAGCTTTGATAACTTTTCACCTGTTTTCCACTTCACGTAAACTCCGCCCTGAGAAGTTTAATCTACTTAGTCAATGCCTTACAATTTGCCTCAATTAAACCCGATAACGAGGTAAATTTACAGTTTTAAAATTTTTCTTATATCGAAAAATAATTGTGTTTTCTTTGCTTTTTGCATCAATAACCTTGGCTACCCTATTGCCTTGTCAAAGTTAAATTGTTGGTGGGCATCACTGCATCCGAGTACGCCTGGGGTGGATTGCCCAGAAGGTTTGCCTCTGGCACTACAGGCTTAGCTTCCGAGCTAATTTGGCATTTTTCATTTTGAGTTTTTAACAGTATTACATCATAATATAGGCCATGAAGAAATCTCTCTCATATCTGCCAAAACATAAGCGAGAGGAATTAAGGCTGATAGTCGAACAAATTCTACAATTAGCCAAGCCGCAAATGATAATCCTCTTCGGCTCATACGCACGCGGCAACTGGGTCGAAGATACATACAAACAAGGCCACATCACATACGAATATAAATCAGACTACGATATCCTCGTGATAACAGAGACAAAAAAAGAAGCTAACGACCAGGGCTTACAAAGAAGGATAGACCAAAGCCTCAACTGGACGGCTACTGATGTGAATCTTATCTACCATCATATCAATCAGGTAAATAAGAATCTGGAAAGCGGCTGGTACTTCTTTAGCGATATCAAAAAAGAAGGCATCCTTCTGTACGATTCCGGCAAATTCAAACTTTCCCGCACCAAAAAACTCTCAGCCAAACAGCGAGTCAAAATTGCAAGAGAAGATTTCAATATGTGGTTCAAAAGCGCAAAGCAGTTTTATGGTTTATATGAAACCTGCATAGAAAGAAAATGGTATAAAAAAGCCGCCTTTAATCTTCATCAGGCAACTGAATGTTTCTATATGGCTATAATGCTGGTCTTTACGAATTACAAGCCGAAGACCCATGATATAGAGAAGCTTTGCCGAAAGACCGCCAGTTTCAATCCACAGTTTCTAAAGGCCTTCCCACAAGCTACGAAGCAGCAACAAACAGCCTTTAAACTGTTGAAGAAGGCCTACATCGACGCACGTTACAAAGCCTCATACAGAATCACTAAGAAACAGCTCGAATACTTAGCCGAACGGGTAAAGAAGTTACAAAGACTTACAAAGAAGATATGCGGGGAAAGAATTGAATCATTTGCTTAGCCACGGACTCCGTCCTGAACAAAGCCTGCGGTGAGCGCGGTCGAACCGTCGAAGGAGGACACAGAGGTTTTCATCGTCATTGCGAGCGCAGCGAAGCAATCTCACAATCCGTGAAGGGTTTAGATTGCCACGGCCACCTAAGGTGGCCTCGCAATGACAGGCTGTGCTTAGCAAGCTAATCAATATCTAATACTTTTAACAGTAACTTAGAATAGGCTTTTCATTGCTTGCTTTAGCCAACGGCTGATTCTATAATAACTGCGACAATGCGTTTATAGCCAATGATATTAATAATTTTTTATAAATAGGAGGTCTCATGAACAGGTTTTTTAATTTTTTTATTGCGCTGATTACACTTTGTGCATTTTTCCAAACTCAGGTTTTGTCCCAGACTCGCGAAAGAGCGGAAGTTCCTGTCGAGGGTACATGGAAGCTGGAAGACCTTTATACTTCGGATGAGGCGTGGAATAAAGCCAAGCAAAATTGGGCAGCTCAATTCGATAATATTCTCAAGTACAAAGGTAAATTGGCAAACTCGGCATCCGAGCTATTGGCTTGCTTGGAGTTTAACAGTGACATTTCGAAGGAATTCGGTCGCCTGCAAAGCTATGCCGCTATGAAATCAGACCAGGACATTCGCGATTCAAAGTATCTTGCAATGAAGCAGGAACTGCAGCAGCTTGTCACCGACTACGGTTCCAAAGCGTCATTTGTTGAGCCGGAAATTGCTGCTATGGACAGACAAAAAATCGACGAGTTTATCGAAAAAGAACCCGGCCTAAAAATCTACAAAATGTATTTATATGACATACAGCGAAGAAAGGCTCATAAGCTATCGGAAAAAGAGGAAAAAATATTGGCCGAGGCGAGCTTGTTGGCAGACGGCCCATATTCGATATTTTCCGTTTTCAGTAATGCGGAGCTGCCTTTTCCTGAGATAGAATTAAGTGACGGTACCAAGGCCAAATTGAATCAGGCTGGCTATGCCCGCTATCGGGCACTGCCGAATCGCGAAGATCGAGAGGCCGTCTTTAAGGCATTCTGGAGCGCATTCGACAGCTTCAAGCGCACAATCGGCGTGCAGCTTTATACAGAAGTCAAAAAGGATATGTTTTATGCTCGCAGCCGAGGTTACAAGTCCTGTCTTGAAAGCTCACTGGACAAAGATAATATCCCAACTGAGGTATATTCAGCTCTTATTGAGAATGTTAATAACAATCTTGATTCATTTCACCGCTATCTGAATTTGAAAAAGCGAATGCTTGGTGTCGAGACCTTAAAGTATTCGGATGTATATGCTCCGGTTGTTAAGGACGTCGAGCTAAAGTATACTTTTGACCAAGCCAAAGAACTTGTGCTCGATGCAGTGAAGCCGTTAGGCGAGAATTACAACCGGGTTGTCAAAGAGGCCTTTGAAAATCGATGGATGGATGTTTATCCGACACCCGGCAAGCGCATGGGTGCATATTCCAACGGCAGCGCTTACGATGTTCATCCTTACATCCTTTTGAACTTTAACGGCCAATATGATGATGTAAGCACATTAGCTCACGAATTAGGCCATACCATGCACAGCTATTATTCCAATAAAAATCAGCCATATCCCACAGCCGATTATTCAATATTTGTTGCAGAGGTTGCTTCCACTTTCAACGAAGCCCTGCTGATTCACAAGATGCTAAAAGAAATCAAGGATAAAGATATACGCTTGTCTCTATTGATGAATTATTTGGACGGAATCAAAGGAACGGTCTTCAGACAAACTCAATTCGCCGAATATGAGCTGCGTATCCATGAAAAGGCCGAGCAGGGAGAGCCGTTGACAGGAGATGTCCTAAGCCAGCTATACGGTGACATCCTCAAAAAATATTACGGCCATGATAAGGGTGTTTGTCATATCGAGGATTTGTACACGGTCGAATGGGCATATATTCCACACTTTTATTATAATTTTTATGTATATCAGTACGCGACGTCCTTTACAGCATCCACAGCTTTATCGGAAAAGGTTTTAAGCGGTGAAAAAGGAGCTTTTGAAAAATACATCGAATTCATATCCGCAGGCGGCTCCGATTACCCAATCAGCATTTTGAAAAAAGCAGGGGTAGACATGACCAGTCCTGAGCCATTTAACAAAACCATAGCTGTAATGAATCGAACTATGGACGAAATCGAGGCAATTTTAGACAAAGGCTCGGGCGAGGAGCTATAATTAGACTGGCATAGACCCACTAATTATCATTCCGGCACTGGGTGACAACTTCATCTATCTATGTCGCTTCGGCCAGAATAGTGTACCACGTCGACGTAAAGACGTCTTTTAGATTAGCTTATTTTGTGCGGAAAAGTCACTAAAATTGATTATGGGCAATTATCGGAAATGCAAGGAGACAATAAAACCGCCCCAAAACATAATCTCGTAAAAATAAAAAGCAAGAAACCGCAGCAGTAGTCTAAAGTTAAATTGTTTTTCAGGGCTGACTAATTAGAAGTCTTTCATATGCCTCATCCAATCCGGCCAATCGCTGGCCACCACACCGCCGGCTAATGTCCATTGCCCCATTGTATTAAATGTCTTACTCCATTTCAGCGTCCATAGCTCCTTGAGGGCGACCTTTCGTGTAGAGCAATCCACGAATACACAGCCTACATATCCATCATGCCGATTAATACAGCAACGTGCCATGAGATTTGTTGATGCCGAATACTCCCAGGGACTGAACTCACTAGGGGAAGGCTCATCTTCCGGCCATGGCCAGAGGTCAAAACGCAGCGCATCTACGAACAACGGTATATTTGCCGCACCGTGTACATTTGGCGTCCTCCAGTTATCTATAGTGCTTGAATTGCGCGTACCTGACGCAGCGGGGTTTTTCGTCGCGAGGACATGGGCATTTATACCATAGCTGCCAGCTATGCCGTTTAGACCCGCGTTCTGCCCTAAGTGGGATTCTTTATAAATGCCCCAGGCGCTGTAGATATTAAGTGTCTGTGCGGTGATACCTCTCTCATCAGTTATGGGCTTCGTGGCTGTTGGACAAAACCAAACTTTATTCTGCTTCCGATCCTTATACCGTTCTTCGAGCTGCCAGGGCCACCAGTACCCCGAGCCATCTTCGCCGGACCAGAATTTGCCGTCATTGGCTTCTGTGTACATTGAGCTGATTATACCCCACTGCCTCAAGTTGGCTATGCACTTTATTGTTCTGGCTTGCTCCTTAACGCGCCTAAGTGCCGGTATCAATATCGCCATCAATAATGCGATGATGGCTATTACGACTAATAATTCAATTAGGGTAAAACCTCTTCGTACCCGCATCGCAAGTTGCCTCCTTCATTTTATAAATTTTTTTATATAAATTTTTCTTGTAAATCTTGTTTGATTATCTGTGGTTATTCAGTCCAATTATAACACCCACCTTCAAATTGTGCAACCCATTTGGTGAATTTGTTAGATTTTTAAGCCCCTGAATCAGGGCAAAACGCCATAATTTATGCTCAAATTGCCTGGGCTACCAGTCCCATTCGCGCCTGAATAGAACAACCTGGCTTCGGCAGAAGAAGGTATCATATCATTGTAGATTAGCGTATGATAGCTATTCTTCTATCAGATAAAATCCGTTGCAGGGAACCTCTATTTTGGGGCCATCTTTTATATTTATAAGAAGCGTATCTGTAAAAATCTGTTCTTCACCTTTGGGAGCTGGCGGCGTTATTTCCAGATCGAGCTGATAGCCGTTTTCAGTTTTTTTCTGACCGGAGACTTTTATGATATTATTTTGCGATGACAAGGCTCCAACTTCGAAATCCTTGCCAAAGTTGTTGATTATCTGGATAGAAATTTGTATGGGCTTTTGTGGCTCAGCATTAAGGAGAACTATCTTCGGCGGGTAAATTGTAAAAATTGGCTGCACATAAAATGAAATGGCGATATCATGCAATTTAGGATGGTCCAGGCCGATGTGTATATATCCTCTCATATTTTCTTTAATTTTTTTTACATCGACTTTGGGTTCAATAATAAATTTTGTTGCTTTCACTGACGTATTCACATCAGCGGTTATGCAGTTAAGAGTCGATTTGAAAGCTGTTATGGAAAAGGGCTGATCATCCAGGCTGTTGATTGTAATCTTTGGGCAGGTTGTTTTATCTCCCTCAAGAACGAACTTGAAACTCTTAGGCTCCCAATCGATTTTTACTACTACTTTAGCCTTGATAGTCAGCGCAATGTCGGGTTTTGATTTATCATTGCTGTATACATGCAGCCGTTTTGTTTCCGATCCAAGATACTTACTTGAGGTATATTCGAATTTCAAGGTCCCGCCTTTGCCTGGTGCGTATTTTTTCTTCTTTAATTTCGAAGCTGTAACACCACAGCAGGCTTTCACCTCTTTTATTTTCAACAAGCCGTTTCCCGAGTTTGTAAAGCTGAACTCAACGGTTTTCTTTTGTTCCGGACCAACTTCACCGAGGTCGTGAACAACTTTCTCAAAGGTAAGGATTGGTGTTAGCTGAGCTTTCAGGGCAGCTTCAAGCTTTTGTTCTGAGCTCTGGCAGCCGAGATTTGAAAGCAGGACACAATTGACAAACAGTAAAATCAACGTCATGCGACTGCGTCGCATATTTCCACCTCTAAATAGAATTGCTACTTAACGCCCTATTTCTTATAACCTTATTATTTTAGCAAAAATAGCGTCTATAGGCAATAGATGCCAAGCTCAACCCCAGAAAAAGGCCTTGTTTTTTGCGGAAAATAGGTATGATGTCCGCTTAAACTATTGCTTTTAAAAGGGCAGGTAAAGAATTACAGGACAAATTTTGAGAATCACTAACTGTTTTTGTTTCTTCTCATTCCCGGCGGCAGTTGTATTCCGCTTCGTCCTTTTGATTCCCTGAAATCTGTTATAATCTTAGCTGCAGCTTCTGGCTCGTCCAGCACGGTGAACACATTCAGGTCCTCCGGAGAGATGAAATGATTCTCCTGCAGCATCTTTTCTTTTATCCACTTGATAAGTCCTTGCCAGTATTCACTACCCATTAGTATCACCGGAAAATTAGCCTGTCTCAGCGTTTGAATCAATACTAATGCCTCAGTAAACTCATCCATGGTTCCATAACCGCCGGGGAAAACTATGAAGCCATGGGCGTACTTCAAAAACATCACTTTACGACAGAAAAAATATCTGAAGTTAAGTGACAGGTTCTGATATTCATTCGGGATTTGCTCCATTGGCAGCTCGATATTCAATCCGATGCTTTTTCCTCCTGCTTCAATGGCTCCCTTATTTGCCGCTTCCATGATTCCGCTGCCGCCGCCGGTTATTATTGCAAATCCCGCCTTTGACAGCTCGAATGCCGTATGCTCGGCAAGTTTGTAATATTTCTGCTGAGGTTTTGCGCGGGCGGAGCCGAAAATTGATACAGCCGGTCCTACCGTGGCAAGCTCATCAAATCCCTCCACGAACTCAGCCATTACTCTGAATATTCGCCAGAGGTCCTTGACCGGATTTTCGAACATTTCAATCATAGTTCAAAACTTTCCCAACCGCTATAGGCGAACGTAGTTGTTATTATAAATCGGATTTTACCATAAAGCTGGGTCGAACGCTGCCGGGCAATATTTAGATATCGGACAATTAACACAATCTGGTTTACGAGCTTTGCAAATGTATCGTCCGTGAAAAATCAGCAAATGGCTGAATAATATCCAGTTTCTCTTGGGTACTATTTCGGCTAAATCGAATTCCAACTTTACCGGATCGGTATTTTCAGATAGTCCCAATCGCCGGGAGAGCCGAATAACGTGTGTATCGCAAACTATGCCCGGTATGCCGAAGGCGTTGCCCAAAACAACGTTTGCGGTTTTTCGGCCTACTCCCGGAAGCTCCAGCAATTTTTCCATTGTATTGGGTACCTTGCCGCCGAATTTTTCGATAATCGCTGTGCAGGCACTCTTAATATTGACGGCTTTATTGTGATAGAAGCCCGTACTTTTTATATCCGGTTCTATCTGCTTTATATCTGCTTTTGCCCAATCACCTGCTGATTTATATTTTTTGAACAAATCCTTTGTAACCATATTGACTCGAACGTCAGTGCATTGAGCGGAAAGAATTGTGGCGATTAGCAGTTCGAGCGGATCTCTGAACTTAAGCGCAATTTTTGCTTCTGGAAATGCCTTTTTTAATATCGGCCAAATATTCTTTACTCGTTCAATAGCCTCGGCCTTATCAACTTTTTGGCCTCGTTCGTGTCCGGCTTTAGTCTTTGCTTTTTTCGCCATTGCTTCTCCTGTCCTGCTCCGGCTCGGGGAGCCTTTGTCGAGACGAGTCAGGTAGTCTCTCAAGTGACTTTTTTAAGTCGTTGGCAAACAATATTCCACGCCATCTAATCGGTTCTTTTTCCTCCGGCACAAATAGCATACTAACCGGTACACCCGGCTCATTATAAATATTTTTCAAGGCCAACGTCGCTGGAAAGTTCTTCTCTGTTGTATCAGCTTTAATTGCTAAAATACCTTTTTGTTCGATTAGTTTCGCAATATCTTTACGCTGATAAACCAACCTATCCACAACTTCGCAATTAGTACACCAGCCGGCAGTGAATTTTATCAAAACAGGCCTTTGTTCAGATTTGGCGCTCTGAATTAAATCTGCATTATATTCCTGCCAATTGATTAGCTCTGGTGCAAAAAAGAACCGAAAAGCAAAAATAGCCAAAGCCACAGCTATAATACGAACTAACAGCTTGTGTGACAGCTTAGAGCCGTAGCTAACCCAGCCGGCCCACATCCAGACGCAAAAACTCAGAACAACTGCAAAATATAATACGTTGATTTTATTATCATCAGGAACTGCTTTTACCAGTTTCACAGCGACGATTAACAAAATAAAGCCGAGTGTTTGCTTAAACAGCTCCATCCACCTTCCAGCTTTGGGTAAACGTTTGAGCAAGCCGGGCATAGACGTCAGTATCGCGTATGGTAGAGCCATTCCGAGTCCGATTATCATTATTGCAAGAGTACCCAGAGCTAAGGGTTGTGCCTGCACCCAGATGAAGGCGACTGTTAAAATCCCAAAGCTGCAAGGTGTGCTCAATATCGCTGCCAAAAATCCCATACCGAGCGAGCCTAAATATCCTTCGCTGAAACCGGATTTATTTGATACTGAAGCTGGCACTGTAATCGTAAAGACACCAAACATAAACAAGGCCATTACTACCATTAAAAGTGCCAGGGCTGTAACGATAGCTGGATTTCGCAGATGGTCACCCCAGCTAAATGTTGTATCATAAAAGCTTTGTAAAATAACATTTGCTGCCGCAATGCATGCAAAGAACAGCAATATCCCAAGGCAAAAAGCTAATCCCATTGCTGTGGATTTACTCTTACTTTTTTCTGCCTGTTTAATAAGGCGCATCACTATAAGAGGTAAGATAGGCCAGACGCACGGCATAATATTCAGAATTAATCCTGCTACGAAAGCCAAACCAAGAGCAAACCACATTGAATAGCTTGGCCCGGCAGCAACTCCATCTGGCTCACCGCTTGTAACAATACGGATATCTTTCCATGAATTGCGCTTGCTCCAGTCAACGATGGTATGTAGTGTTTTTTCAAAGGGCGGCAGGCAAACTATACTGGTACAAGCTATGCCGGAGATTTTGACCTCAATATTACTTGTCACAGTTTCTTCGGCGGTCTTCGGTTGAACTTTGATAGCTTCAATTGGGACAAAGACAGTAAAGTTGCCGGAGTATACTTCCACTTTGTTGCCAGTTGGGTCCTGAAAAATTTTCCATTTCGCGAAGATAGTTTTGCCGAATTCAAAATCTTCGGATTTGGCTCTAATCTTAAGTTCAAAACCTGGCGCAGGTGCAGTTTCCGATTTTGCATAGTAATGCAGGTCGTCCGTTCCTTCAAATATAAAGGCTAAACCAGGCTTGGAGCCCATTCGCGCAGGCTCGATACGTACATTCGAAAATTCATTTTCATATCTTGCTAACTCAACCGGCGAAGTAACAGCGTCAGTGGCAATTATGGGATCTGGCCCCGTTGCGTTTTCGCCTGAGGCAAGACATGTGACGGTGAGAACACAAGTTATCCAAAGTGTTGCAGCAGTTCTTTCTTGCCTATACATCTTGAGGTAATTTTGTAGAGATAATGTTAGTTAGCTGTCTACTCTTGCTGTTCGGTTTGTTTTGGTTTTGACGGCTCGCTCTTGGCTTGCTCGGCTGCTAACAAATCGCCGACTGTGGGTTTATCCAGTTCGCCGCCTTCCAGAATTAATTTGACGTCGCTGGCGTCGAGAGTTTCATATTTAAGTAATGCTTTTGCTATTCTCTCGAGTTTATCCTTGTTAGCTTCCATGAGCTCCTTTGCTTTTTTATAAGCCTCGTCGGTAATCCTTTTTACTTCGCGATCAATTGCCTCTGCGGTTTTTTCGGAATACTCTTTTTCGCCAGGCGCCAGGTATATCATGTCCTTGATCCCCATATCCGATTCGTAGCTGATTAGCCCCAGTTCATCGCTCATACCCCAGGTCAAGACCATTTGCCTTGCTATTCTGGTGGCTTGCTCAATGTCTGATTGTGCCCCACTGGATATATCGTCACAGAATATTTCTTCTGAGATTCGCCCGCCGAAGCATACCTGCAAAAGCGCCATGCAGTAATTTTTAGTAAATATGGTTCTGTCTTTTTCAGGCAGAGCAAAAGTAGCACCACCCATTGGCCCGCGGGGAATAATACTTACCTTATGCAATGGGTCTGCATCCTTTAGTAAGGACTGAACGAGTGTATGTCCAGCCTCATGATAGGCTGTAATTTCCTTTTCTTTCTGATCGATAACCCTGCTTTTCTTGGCTCTTCCCCACCGAACCTTATCACGGGCCTCTTCGAGGTCGGCCATCTCGACATATTCTTTATTGGCCATCGTGGCCATCAAGGCTGCCTCATTAATAATAGCAGCCAGGTCTGCTCCGCTGAACATAGGTGTGCCGCGGGCGAGTTTGTTTAAGTCGGCGTTGGGTCCTAATTTTACTTTTTTTGCATGAACCCTCAAGATATCCGCTCGGCCTTTTAGGTCCGGCAGGGGGACGACGACCTGCCTGTCGAACCTGCCCGGACGGGTCAATGCGTGGTCTAAGATGTCCGAACGATTTGTCGCCGCGATTACAATTACCTGGTCGTTTGTATCGAAACCATCCATTTCTACCAGGATCGCATTTAGTGTTTGCTCACGCTCATCGTGGCCGCCTCCGACAAAGCTTGCGCCGCGTTTGCGCCCAATTGCGTCAATCTCGTCGAGAAAGATAATGCACGGTGAATTGTCTTTGGCCTGCTTGAACAAATCACGCACTCTTGAAGCTCCGACGCCGACGAACATCTCTACAAAGTCACTGCCTGATATGCTAAGGAACGGAACATCGGCTTCACCGGCAATCGCTTTGGCCAGTAGTGTCTTTCCACAGCCTGGAGGTCCGATGAGCAAAACTCCACGTGGAATTCGCCCGCCCAGACGTTGAAATTTTCTTGGATTTTTCAAAAACTCGATTATTTCAGCTATTTCCTCCTTGGCTTCTTCGATACCGGCGACGTCCTTGAATGTAACTTTGACTCGGTCCTTGCCTTGTATTCGGTGTTTACTTCGACCAAAAGACATCAGCATTCCACCGGCTCCGCCGCGGAGATTTCTCGCTAAAATAAAGTAGAAAAATCCAATCAGCAACAGCAGAGGGAAAATCCAATTGAGTAACATAATAAGGAAAGTATGCTGTTTGGCAAATTTTACTTCAATTCCACCTTCCTCGATCCGCTTTCCGAGATCGGGATACTGTTTGTTCACCCATTCCGGATTGTAATCTACCGTAAAGGAATCCGGCATTTTTTCGCCTCTGCCAGGTACACCCACCCTAAACTTACCTGTTATCTCCGTCTCGCTGATTTCAATACTTTTAATGTGCTTGTTCTCAACATGGGCAACAAATTCATCCCAGCTGATTTTGTCGACCCTTTGAAACTGTTGTAGCAGCATCATTGCTGCAAACATCACTGCTATAATGATTATGAGCCAGCTGAACGGCCCGCGCTTATAGCTTGGCAATGGTGGTTTCTTATTCGGCCCACGCTGTGTTTCACGACGCCGTGAAACTGATTTTTTGTCTTGATTACTGTTCATTATCCGTTAAAAGTTCATTTTGTTATTACCATTTCTTCTGCATTAATTCTACGACTCTTTGTGCCAGATTGTTTGCTGCTACGGTTGAGCCGTAGGTAAAATCCTGATTTTGGAGGCCTGAGTAAGTAGCCCGCGCGATAACTAACTCGTTATCTATTAATAATTCCCCAGTTTTTAAATTTTCCCAATTAATCACAACCCGCAGCTCCACTTCGTTTTCCAGTGTCCGCCCCCCCTCTCGTTCGATACTGAGCACTGATGAACTAATTGATTCTATTTTACCGGTCATTACAGTGTCGGCACGGTCTGGGCTGGAGATTATTTTATAAGGTGTATCGGCCTCGATACGTTTGGCCAAGGCATCGGAAAGCTCGTATTCCACCCCTCGTCTGAAGCTTTGGACATCGAACATTTCTAAACAGACGCTTCTTACATCCTGTGGGTAAAGTGATGAGTTGTAATAGCCGGTTATTTTGGAACAGCTACACAGGCCTAAACCAACGATCACAAGTGCACAAGTCGTAAGTGCACAAGTCACAGGTCTTGTGTTCTTATGCTCTTGTGCTCTTGTACTCTGAAGTCTTTTTCTATTCATTCTTAGTTTCTACGTTACTGAGGTTCTTTGCAATTGCTTGCTTTGCTAGTTCAGCCGATTTACTTTCCGGCCAATTCCGGATTACCATTTGAAAGTAAAGATTGGCGGCCAATGTTTTGCCGGTTCTTTGATAATACCTGCCGATGGTGAGCTGCTTGTAAGCAATTTGCTCATTTATCTGCAGTAGTGTTTCATCGATACTAAGATTTTTAGCGTCTTGCGGATAGCGTAATTTGTAATTTTCATAATAGGTTTTTGCAGTGTCTAAACCCGATGCGTTATACTTTGGCCCTTTATATGCCGCTTGCTTACATTGAGCCATACTAAGCAAAGCCTGCTTGGTGATCCGACCGGTTTTCCATTGCCATGATATTTCAGACCACTTGAGGTGTGCTTCGTTGAACATTTTTCTTTTTTCATAGCTTTCGGCAATAGCAACAGCGGCCTGGATTCCAATTGGTTTATCGCTTGCCTGGTCGGTGATGCTTTCCATGATCCTGACGCCCCGGGCGTATCCCTTTATCCTAAATATGCCGAGTACCGTTATTTTCCGGCCGGCCAAAAGGGCCTTGGCTATGCGGAAAAGCCTGTCGAAGGCCAAATCATAGAGTTTGCTTTCACGGTAATCTTTATCTATAAATTTATTGTATCTTGCAATCGCCTTGGTGAATTTCTGGTCGCAAAGGAACAGTTCCGCCTCGATGAAGGTATCCAAATCCTGCTTTGCGATTTCAGGAAACTCTTTTCTAAGTTCACCCCATTCTTCAAAGAGCTCTAAAGTCTGACCTGTATTGATTAGATTTTCGGTGCGAACTATGACTAACAGGTATTTATCTTCATCTTTGGTCTGGACGGACTTCCAGTCCTGGCCTTGTTCAAGCTGCCAAGTCTCCAATGGGGCCGTCCTGGCCTGTCCGGCCAGCATGAAAATGGCCAGCAATATGATAAATTGTATCCTGTATTTCACCATCATTTGCATGATACCTTTTAATATTTGCTCATTTAGTTTGATTTGTCAATATTATAATGCGTCTTGAGACCATTGCAAACATGCGTTTCAAATATACCAATTTTTATTGTGTCGTAAAGCGCCGCGATATTTAAAACAATAAAGAGGCGATCCAGCCTTTCTTGACGCTGGCTGACTGATAGCTTATAGTGTTCGGCATTGTATTGGTGGATGGCATTAGAGTCCATTATAGTAGTGCCGATCTGGAATAGTGGAGTATGCTGTTGAGCGGTAAAAATAAGGATTAAGATAGTGGCCAAAGAGAGTCAGTGTAACAAATGCACGGGTCTGTGTTGTAGATATTTTGCCCTACCGATTGAAACGCCTGAGACAAGAGAAGATTACGAAGATGTAAGATGGTATCTCTGCCATAAAGGTATAACGGTCTTTGTGGAAGACGGCGACTGGTATATCAGCATAAAGAACAAGTGTCGGCACCTCTCGGTGAAAGATCATCGCTGCAAGATTTACGATAAAAGACCGAGAATTTGCAGGCAATACCGTCACAGTAATTGTGATTATGTCGAGGGTGAATATTATTATGAGCTGCATTTTACAAACGATAAACAGATGCAAGAGTATATAGAAGCAAAATTTGGAAATGCACGGCATGGCTTACGCCATAATGTGAAAAAAAACAGAAGGTGAAGAACTCGTCTCAGCGAAGGCCGAGCCGTAGCAGGGAAAGAGAAAGAAATGAAGATACCGCCGGTAAAAGGGACAAGGGATTTTTATCCGCAGGATATGGCTGTTAGAAACTGGATAATAGACGGCTGGAAACAGGCGTCTATCCGTAACGGCTTTGAAGAATATGATGGGCCTATCTTTGAATATTTGAAGATGTTTCAGATAAAAAGCGGTGATGAGATTGTCGAGCAGCTTTTCAGCCTCACCGACCGCGGAGGAAGAGAGCTGGCGCTAAGGCCTGAAATCACACCGACACTGGCCCGAATGGTCAATCAGAGAATCAATTCGCTGCCTAAGCCGATAAAGTGGTTTTCGGTACCAAGATTGTTCCGCGCCGAACGGCCTCAGAAAGGCCGGCTCCGCGAGTTCTTCCAGTGGAATATCGACATAATCGGTGAAGATAAAAGCATCGCTGATGCAGAAATTATTTTTGTAACATTGGATTATCTACGTATGGTTGGCCTTACAAATAAAGATATACAAGTAAAGATTTCTAGCAGGAAGTTATTAGCTATTTTCCTGACAAGATTAGGTATACCCGAGGACCGGTTAGAAACTATATATTCTGTGCTTGATAAAAAGGACAGATTGCCTACCAAAGCCTTTGAGCAAATGCTTGAAGAACAGGTTCAAGATAAAAAGACAGTTAATAAGATAATAGATTTTATGTCTATAGATTCAATGCCGCAACTTGAAGAGTGGCTTAGAGCCGAGGAAGATGAATTTGCAGCTTACAGCGAAATAAATCAAGTTTTAGCTTGTCTTGGTCTTATGGGTGTTGGTGATTTTTGTAAGTATGAGCCAAGTATTGTTCGTGGATTGGCATATTATACAGGGATTGTGTTTGAGGTCCATGCTGTTGGCAGCGAGCTTCGCGCGATTTGTGGTGGAGGCAGATACGATAACCTACTGCGAGATTTCGATGGTCCACCAGAATCTGCTACTGGTATGGGTATGGGCGATTGCGTGTTGGAAATTCTTCTTAGGGAGAAGGGTTTAATTGACAAAAACATAACCAAGAGGCAGATTGATTATTTTGTTGCTTTAGCTGATAATATCTTCTCAAAGCAATTATATGAGATAACAGCGAAATTGAGGTCGACGGGTTTCTCTGCGAATTTTAGCTACAAACCACTTAGCGGTCTTTCCAAACAGCTCAAGGAAGCATCAGCTCAAAATGCTAAAAAGTGTATAATCATTGGCTCCGAGATTGAAAATAACCAACTTGTTGTTAAGGATATGGCAACTGGTCAGCAGGAGCTTGTTGAGCTTGACCGGTTTTTGGAAGAACTTGGGACCTAAATACTAATGGATTCGACAGGCTCACCACAAGTGAAGGATTTCCCACGGAATCACTATGAGGCGGCCTTTGAAAATTGGTTAATTGATAATCACGTTCGGTACATTGCGATAGATGAGCGCAAAAAAGCGGCTTTTGCAAAATGCAAGGTCAAGAGCTTCGATTTTCTATTATATCCTCGCAATGGGCAGGTAATAATAGTTGAGGTAAAGGGGAGAAAATTTAAGGGAACAAGTCTGAGCAAGTTAACGGGTCTTGAATGCTGGGTCACGGCCGAAGATATCGATGGACTTACTAAATGGCAGGAAATTTTTGGCCCAGGCCATCAGGTGATTTTTGTCTTTGCGTATGAGATGGAGAATATCGACGTTGATTTTGATGGCAGGGTGGTTTATGATTTCGCACAAAAAAGATATGTCTTTTTATGTATTAAATTGGATGACTATCGCTCGTTTATGAAAGTTCGCAGCCCGAAGTGGCGGACTGTTACATTACCTGCAGATAGATTCCGCCGGTGCGCTGTAGAAATCAATGAGTTTTTGCTTTGAATTGAAGATATACATATTTTTCAGTGCTCAAATTAAAAAATATCGAATAACAGGCAAAGCCTTAAAGAATTCGATAGCTTGTGGGTCTGCTCGGTTCATGCTTAATACGTGTTCACCAATTCCGAACTGAGCCAGCACGTATTTCCCTAAAGCGAGCTGTCCAATCGTAATATAGCCGGCAACAAATTGTCCCAAACCGAAATATCCCGCAATTGCCATCTGTCCAATTGCCCCCATGCCGCTGGATAATTGGCCCAGGCCAAAAATAACTCCAATCGCCAGTTGCCCAATTGCTAAAAGCCCCAAGGATGCTTGGCCGATTGCAATAAATCCACAGGCCAGTCTGCCAATTGCAATAATCCCTTTTGCGCAGAGGCGTCTGCCTGTTTCTGGACATCTGCCATAGGTAAAATGTAATAGGGGCAGACCGAACAGCGTAGTTCGCGATTTGAATTCATGGAAACTTGTGCCGTTGATATACATATACCGTCGCCAGACGCCCCAATTGGTCTCTTCAACCTTGTATTCGATATCTTCCAATAGCAGGTTAACCATCGTATATCCCTTACATAAAAGTTTTATTTTTATTTAAAATTGTATCTATCTGTGATTAGAACGTAAAGCCCTATTTGAAGTATTTGTGTATGATAATTTTGAATGGACGAGTGAAGAATGTGCTGATAAAATCCCGCTGTTCGTATAGTTCCAGCAGGAGATAAACATTGTAGATTTTGGAGGCAGTTAATTATGGCCAGGAATCTTGTATATCTGGTTGTTGGGACAGTTCTTTTGGCAGGATGTTTAAGTATACATACTACCGAGCGGATTACCGAAGATAAACCTGCTGCGGTGGAATCGCCACAGCCGACTAAAAAACCAGCCCAGGTCCTGCGCCATGTGGTTTTATTCAAATTCAAGGACAATGTCACAAGCCAACAGATAAAGAATATCGAAGGTGGTTTCTGTGCGCTGCCGGGCAAAATAGACTCGATATACGATTTTGAGTGGGGAACTAATGTAAGCATCGAAAACCGTTCGGAGGGATTCACTCATTGTTTCATAGTGACGTTCCTTAACGAAGCGGGTCGTGCACAATACCTGCCGCATCCTGCACATAAAGAATTAGTTTCTATATCACAGCCATATCTGGATAAGATTCTTGTAATCGACTACTGGGCAAAACCGTAGAAAAAACCCCGCAATGAATTGCGGGGGTTCTCATTAATGTTTCACATAGGGTTTTCTAAGAAGTCAAATGAGAATCATAGCCGGTACAAAAAAGGGTATGAATCTGTTCAGCCCGCCCCCGCTGCTTCGCTTTGCGAAGCAAAGCGGCGGGGGGTCCCGGCCGATTACCGACAGGATCAAAGAGTCACTTTTTGATGTGCTTTACAACCACGACCTGCCGGAAGGTAAAATCGTAGCGGATTTATTCTGTGGTGTCGGTTCGTTGGGGCTTGAAGCCTTGAGCAGGGGGGCTGAGTTTGTTACTTTCGTTGAAAAAGACCCTAAAATAATCGAAATCCTGAATAGAAATGTTGAAAAGGCCGGCTTTGTGAAACAGTCAAAGGTTGTAAGAGCTAACGCCTTTAAGATCGGTGCCCCATCGGCGGCAACTGCCGTTGAAATTTCAAATTTCAAATTTCAAATTTTAAATTTTAAGGGGTATGACCTTGTTTTTGTTGACCCTCCGTATGCCGATACAAAAAATGTTCAGAAAGATTCGCCTCTTGGTGGATTGATGGTTATTCTGAGCGAACAGGTGGCTTTGGATGGTATTGTGGTGGTAAGGACCGACAGTAAAATTTTTTTGATGGAGCGTTACGGCTGCTTCCAAATGATAGATCGGCGTCGGTGGGGCAGTATGTCAGTGACTATTTTACGGGTGGAAAAGCATGACGAATAAACAGGCGGCTATAGAAATAGTTAAGCGGTTACGCAGCTATGGATTTGAGGCCTTGCTGGCGGGCGGCTGTGTGCGTGACATGCTGTTGGGTCGGCCAGCCAGCGATTATGATGTCGCGACGTCAGCTCTTCCAGAAGATGTAATAAGACTATTTAAGCGCACCTTAAAGGTCGGTGCTAAATTCGGTGTTGTAATTGTTCTGCTGGCCGGTCAGCAGGTCGAAGTGGCAACGTTCCGGACGGAAAGTGGATATGCCGATGGCAGACATCCGGCAGCGGTTGAGTTTGCCGGCGCTTCGGAAGACGCTGGCAGAAGGGACTTTACTATCAACGGTATGTTTTACGACCCCATCGATAATAGGGTTGTCGATTATGTTAATGGACAGGCTGACCTAAAAAAACGTATAGTGCGGACTATCGGCAAACCCGAGCAGCGTTTCAGCGAAGATTATCTGCGAATGCTGCGGGCGATACGGTTCTCCACCCAGCTCTCATTTGCAATCGAGCCGAAGACCTTTTCGGCGACTTGCACCTTAGGTGAAAATATGACAAAAATAAGCGGTGAACGCATATCAGCCGAGCTGGAAGGCATTCTCATTGACCCTAATCGTGCTACGGGGGTATCTTTATTGGTTGAAAGTGGATTAGCTAATACGATTTTCCCAGGCTATGCGGGTGAGCCGGCAAAATTCGCGGTAACGGTCTTGGGCCAATTGCGCAAAAAGATTGATTTCGCTCTGGCCTTAGCTGGTTTTTTTGCCGGCTATGAGACGAAATTTGCAATTGAGAAGTGTAAAATTCTGAAGCTAAGCAGAAATCAAAACAAACACATTAAATTTTTGCTGACAAACAGGGACAAGCTACTAAATGACAGCATGTCTTTGGCTGAGTTGAAAAAGTTTCTTATGGAACCGTATTTCTGGGACCTATATGAGTTGCAAAGAGCCCTTCAGAGAGCCAGACAAGCCGGTATTTATGCATTGGTGAACATTCGTAAAAGGATAAAGGCGCTTGGTGATATTGAGTTACGGCCGAAGCCGCTGCTCACCGGCCACGACTTGATTCGGCTTGGTGCTATACCGGGGCCTGTTCTTGGACAGTTAGCTGAAGAGATGTACATTGCCCAGTTGGAAGGGCAGCTCCAGACGACCCAGCAGGCTGAGGACTGGGTGATAAAATGGCTGCACAAGCATAAAGCATTCACTAACGGGCACGGACTTATACACTGACAACCCGCCTGCCCAGAGTATCCAATGCGGGAAAAAGCACCTCCGAGGGATGGTTCGGCGGGCAGGCCCGCCTGCCCAGAGTATCCAATGCGGGAAAAAGCACCTCCGAGGG
>Ga0315532_1001257_pt1 | contig 19260 bp, 30 predicted proteins | sample SalMarWE160370MG_FD_203082 | JGI IMG/M metagenome (GOLD analysis project Ga0315532, IMG submission 203082) | Salt marsh sediment microbial communities from the Plum Island Ecosystem LTER, Massachusetts, United States - Salt Marsh Sediment WE1603-70 ... | reverse complement strand
TGCATTATGCGGTCGCGCGTTCAGAAGGCCAGAGAAGTGTGCGCATTTTGCCGGTGACTCGAACACTTTTGGGTATTCAGCTGGTTTTACGCCTATGATTTTCATGTTTTCTGTGGTTATGTCCAGCTTTGACATGCAGTGAGGACATGCGTAGTATGACTTTCGAGGTATGGTGGAGGTGTCTGTGAGGACGGTAGGTTTTTCAAAAGTTTTTTCGCATCCCTTGTATGGACATCGGAGTTTTTCGTCGTGGGAGTGCGAATGGAAAAGGTTCATGTGCCGTCTACCTTCTTACGTGTCCCTCTTAGGTATCGGTACTATTAATATTTTATAAACATTTCTGAACACTTGAACAACATAACTACAAATAATCAAAAGAAGCCTCGGGCGGGCTTTGATCCCGCGGCCTGCTGCTTACGAGGCAGCCGCTCTACCGGGCTGAGCTACCGAGGCACCCATCACAATCGCCTAATTCATTTTTGTGCGCACATTTTTAAATGTTCGGAACGTTCGTGCCTTCAGCGTCAATTTTAAAAGGCTCCGTCGTCTTAAACTAAAACTGCGTGTGGTGTAAGATGTCTTTTTGGGTGGAGGTTTGGGTAATTGAAAAAAGCGAGGGCGGGCAAACCGGATAGAAGTCGCTCAAGCGACCTAGGCGAACACAAGATAATTAAGCTTATTCAAAGCCGATTGACCGCCATGCCTAGTTCGCCTGTGCCTTTCGGGGACGACGTTTCCGCAGTGAACCTCGGCAAAGGGCAGGTTGCCGTTTTAAAGACTGACATGCTCGTGGGCAAGACTGATGTGCCCCGAGGTATGAGCCTTTGGCAAGCCGCGCGTAAAGCCATAGTCATGAACATCAGCGATTTTGCAGCTAAAGGCGTGGAACCCGTTGCGGTGCTTGTGTCTCTTGGGTTACCTAGGCATCTTATGCGAAAAGAAGTGGATGAGATTGCCCGAGGGTTAAATGCTGGCGCACGCGAGTACGGCGCCTACGTGGTGGGAGGCGACACCAATGAGGCGTCGGACCTGATTATGGCGATATCGCTTTTCGGAACCGCAAAACGCAAAACGCTTATGCTGCGCAACGGCGCCAAGCCGGGGGACATTGTGGCTGTCACCGGTTTTTTCGGCAAGACGGCTGCAGGTTTGAGGCTGCTCTTGGATGGTTACGCTGCTTCAAAGGATTTGCGTGAGGTGCTTTTACGTTCCGTTTGCATGCCTAAAGCTAGGCTACAGGAGGGTTTGGCGCTTTGCGGTTCAGGTGCGGTTTCAGCGTCAATGGATTCCAGTGACGGGTTAGCGTGGAGCTTGTACGAGCTTGCGCGGATGAGCGGGGTGGGGTTTGTGGTTAACAGCGTGCCCGTGGCGGATGAGGTTCGATGTTTCGCTGAGTATAATGGGCTTGACCCGTTGGAGCTGGCTCTTTACGGCGGGGAAGAATATGAGCTTGTTATAACCGTTAAGCCTAAGCGCTGGGCTGCTGCAGAAACGGCTGTGGAGGCAGCGAGCGGGCGCTTGTTGCCTATTGGCAAGGTTACGAGAGACAAGCAGATGCTGCTGGATGTGGACGGCGAGAAACGCGTGATTGAAGCGCGGGGTTGGGAGCACTTCAAAAGCATGATTTGACTTGGCAGTCCAGCAGATAGTTCAGTATGGTTATGCATGAAGCGGCGAGGTAAGGCTGTTTTCCCAAACTTATTTTTTCGCCGTACCTGAGCGCAAACACTTCGGCTTTTTTGGGTAAGCCTACATGGTCGCCTAAGACGAACACTGAATCTTCAGGTAGCGGTGTTTCTGCCACGTTTTTTCCGCCTTCTTCAAGAACCCAGATCCGCGCGGTTTTCGCTTTCGCCTTCAAAAGCGCTTCGAAGCCTGTTTTGCTTGTGGTTATTCCCGGATGAGTTTTCCCAGCAACTACCTTTTTGAGGATTTGTTGCCAAGTATCCATGCCCGTGCGCACATCATAAAGGCTGGCGCCGTTGATTTGAATGTGAAGGGGCGGATTGGGTGGTCCGTTTAAGATGGCGTGGAAGACGACGTTTTTGCGTAAGCCATGCGAAAGGAAGAGGCTTGCAACGATGCATTCGTGAACGATGTCGAGGCGGCCTGCGTCGTGGAGGCTGCTGAAGACTGGAGCGGTTTTTCCGGAACGTGAGAAAAGTATGAACTCGCGTGTCAAGTTTTAACCACGGATAATGCTATTTGTGCATGAGCCTTTTAAGTTAGCCGAATCAGCTGGTTGTGACTAGGCGATAGAAAAAACTTTGCACCGCCAACTAATGACTACTTGTAAGGTGAGAAAATCGGCCACTCAGCACGTGTTTTTTAAGGAAGCCGATTAAGGTACTCTTCTTTAATTTTCCGAATTTGATCAGGAAAACTCTGAGAACTATCCACCTGACAGTTGATTTTTAATTTCATGCAGAACACTGCGACAACTGCCTTTTCAAGCATTTGCGCTGGTCCCAAACCTGTTCTGTCTTTAGTTCCAATAAAGTTCTCAAGTTCCATAGCGAAAACATCCAGTTTTTTCGGGATGTCTTTTTCAGGGATGCCTCTTTTGTCCAAATAATTGAAGGTGAGCCAGGCACTCTTGTCGCCTAAACAATAGCAAGTGGTTTCGTTAATCGTCTTCAACAGAAGTTTATTTAAATCATCCATGTTTTTAATGCTCAAAATGCGCCCTCGTTTTGAAGTGGCCTTGTGTATCGTCGTTTGAGGAAAAGTATTGCCCACTTTCTGAAAGTTTGCCGATTGCATCTGGAAATAAGTCGGGGAACTCCTCTAGCCATTTACGGTAAGTAACTCTTACGGTAACGTCAGTTGTGCCTAATTGTGCCGCAATCTTTTTCTGAGTTTTCACGTTGCTATACCTGAATCCTAAAAGGTAGAACAGGCCGCCGAGGATGCTTTTAGATGATCGCCCATTAAAAAAGGTAACTTTGTTTTTGGAAGTTTTGGTAATTATTTCGAAAGCTGCCTGAGCCACCTTCTTAGCAGTCGTTCGATTTACCCACACCGTTTCAGCAGCGTTCAGGATTTCTTCAAATGAGATACGTTTAAGGATACTCAATAGAGTTGCCCCTATGAATTGAAATGCCAACAACACTATCCAACTTATAGTTAGCTGACGCAACAAACACAAACAATTAATCAATGTTCGTGCATAATTTTATACGCGGAGGTGGATTTTTTTCAGGGTTTAGATGAGTTGAACATGAAAATAATTCAGGAGATGGCGAAAGGCATAGGCTCATATGAGGCGTTGGCTCAAAGATGCGGTGTTACACGCAGTACAGTTTATAGACGAGTGGTGAATCTCGAAAAAGAGAAAGTTATTACACGTCAGATACGCATTGCTTTAGATTTTGAGAAACTTGGGCGTGTTGTCATTAACTTCGGGATAAACGTTGAACCTAAAAATGAGGAAAGAGCTGTTGCGACGCTCATAAAACTTGCAAAAGTCAAGATGCTGTGGCGAACTTATGGAGCGCATAACCTTGTGTTAATCGTCTTTTGTGATAAGGGTGAAGAAGGAAAGGTTATTGATGAGCTGCGACACATCTTCGAGGAGTTAAATGTTACGTCCTTTGAAAGCTGTGTGGGTTTTTCATGGGAAAAGAATGATATGACGCCGTTTTAGCTATTCTAAAAAAGGAAAAAGACATTTAGGTAAAAAAAGTTGCAGACATGAGCGTCTACAGCATTTTGGCAATTTCGCTTAATGGCTGAACAGGTCTCACTTCAACGGACATCGCGCCGAAGTAATCCTTTATGGCTGTTGCGTTATCCGCTTCCATGGTGAAGAAGCCTTTGTGGTCTGCCGCTGAATCTTTTGGGCAGCTAAGGTACGCCGCCTTTATTTCGACTCCTGCTTTCTTTATGTTTTCGGCGGAAAATAGTTTCTTAAGCATTTCTTTTCCTTCGGCTTTGAGCAGAGGGCACATAGCGGCGGGATGAGTGTGGGTTGCTTCAAATAACATTCAATCACCTCCTAAATCAAAAGTAACTGCTTACGATAGTGTTTCGCATCGGCTGCATATGAGAATATGTGACTGCGCTTAGACAACAACAAGTGTGACGTGTGTGCATGTATGCGAATTCTCAGGATTATTGCATGAACAGGTATTTTATTGTGAAGCCTGCGCCGTCACTGCTGATGTTGGACACTTCAACGAGCTGAATTTTCTTGCTGTTAGACAGCAGAATCTTGGTTAAAGGTAAATTGCCCAGGTTTTCTGATTTGTTGTTTACTTCCATGCTGCAGTTGGTAAAGGTTATGCTGCCGAAATCGGCTAGTTGACTTAACGTGCTATCGACAAGGGGTCTTTCAACGACCCATTCGGCGGAGAGTCGGGTTGAATCGTAGAGGAAGGTTTGTGTGAAGCTTTGACCGTTTGTCAAGTCGCTTAGAGATATGGTCCATACGTTGAGGGTGGAGTCTGAGAGGGTGATTGACGCGGTGATCTTGTCGTCTGGAGAGATGGTCATTGTCTGTATAGTTGTAGAAACGTCGGGCAGAAGTTCGTACCAGGCGGAGTAGGTGGCTACGCCGTTTATGCAGTCTTGTTCGGTTCCTGTTTGGATGAGGGTGTTTCCGAAGGTGCCGCCTATGCCTACCCATATGGCTGAGAACGTGTTGTTTTGGGAGATGGTTATTTGGGGTATGGTCCATGAGCCGCTGACGCCTGTGATGAGGACGATTTCTGTGGGGCGTATGCGGATTTTTAGGTTGTCGTAGAGTGTGAAGCGTTCTGCTGGGTCTGTGCCGAGTCCGAGTGCTTCTGCGACTGCTCGTGTGCGTGGGGTCTGCGTGTTGATGGCGGTTTGGTAGCTTATGTTTATGGTGAATGTGTCTGTTTTGTGGTTGTAGGTGCGTTTGAGTTTGTGGATGCGGAAGAGACCTGTACCGAGCTATCCGAGTGCTCATCGTGTGGTGCCAAGCAACAGACAGCGGTTTGTGACTGTGTCGGCGAGGGAGTTTCTGCGTGCTCCTTACCGTTACGGTGTGGAGGGGGTTTGGGTTGAGAAAGAAATCGAGTCGTAAACCCATTTTTGGGTATTCGGACAGGACGACGGTTAAGCTTGACTTCGACGGCGAGCTGTTTAGGAAGGTGAAGTACTGGGCAGAAAAAGCCATGAAACACTTCAGACTGGGTGGGTACATAATCTTGAAGTCAAGCAGAGACCACTACCATGTTCTCTTTAACAAGACGGTAATTTGGGAAGAAAACACGAAGATTATGGCTTGGGTTGCTGTGTTGTCTGGGAACGCTGGGTTGAAAAAGTGGGTGCTTATGCAGTTGATTAAGGGTGCGTCAACGCTGAGAGTATCTAGCAAGGGGAATAAAGCCTCACCAAGGATTGTGCGGTGTGAAGGCAGGCAAGACCAAGAGATTAGCGCTTTTCTACGATGGCGTAGGCTCATCAAGAAAGCGTACAAAACCGCTGATTAGCTTTTTCTTGTCGCATGCTTGTTAGAAAAATTGTAATAATGGGAGCAAATAATTATCTGTTGGGGATTAAAATCACATACGCTCCTTACAAATCTGCACTGAAGCTTCAGGAGAATGAAGCTGAGCGATGTTCATATCCGCTTCGTCTTGACGTTTATGGTAGCGGTTGCGATCATGATTGTTGCTATTGCTATGCAAGAGCACAGATGATAGTTGGAGGTTGGAATAACAGCAGTAACATTAGGCATCCATTTCCGAGGGTAGCCGATCCCGAATGCTTGAGAAATGCTTATTGACCTACCCCTTAAAAAACCTAATTGTGTTAATGGGAGTGGAAAAAAATGGAAGCAAATCAGGTCTCTCTTGGTTCAAAAAATTCCATTGAGAATAGGCGCGGTAACAGATTGCTTTCAAAGATACATGGAATCAAGAACTCACACTGGTTTGGAACTGCTGAAGATTTTAACCGAGGCAAAATATCCTGCTCAAATCGTGACAAAAAGTGATCTCATAGCTGATGTTGAATATGTCGAGGCAATGAGAGAGAATAAGGAGAATCTTCTCATTCAATTCAGCATCACTTCAGCAGATGATGCTATCTCCAAAAGGTTGGAACGTCGAGCTCCACCTACAAGCAAAAGACTAGAGGCATTGAAAGGTTTGGTACAGGAGGGATTCTTCACCGCCGTCAGAATTAATCCAATGTTTCCGATGTTTCCTGACCAAACATTGACAAATTTGAAGAATAAAACAAACCTTGGAGGAGTTGCTCTCTTGGCTATGGCTATAGAAGAGTGTAAGACTGTTTTGCCAATTTTCAATTTGAACTTACCTAAAATTATACTAGACATATTTGAAAATGCGCCAACCGACACAAAAGGCAAGCATACGCTTATTGCAGGATTCGTTAGGTTACCGTTTGGAAGCATCAGACCCGTGAGTCAAGCACTTGGTTTGGAACCTAATGAGCTTAAACGCTTTTTCCAGTTAAAGAAAGGGAACTGCTATTACTACTCCTCTGCGGAAGTCAGATTGTATTATGAAGCAATAAATGAAATATGTAAAGACGCAAGGGTGCCTTTTTCTGTTTGTTACGACTCAGATGAGAATTATGAAGCTTTCAGAGACTTGTGGGCGAATCCAAAAGACTGCTGTAACGCTGTTGGCGTCGTTAAAGGATTCAGGAAGGTGTTCAAGGATTGTTGCTAACAAAAGATTTTCTGATTTCAGTCTACAATCTCTTAGAAAGAGAAAGTTACTACAGAAGCGACTTAGTGGATTTATTTGGGACACCCGATGGATCAAAAAAAGGATACATTGGATCAAAAGACAAGCCTCTTTGTTGGGATTGGGGCACAACAGGCTTTAAGAAAATAATCCAGATTCTCCACTACCTCTCTGGTGAGATAGAATCATCATTCGATCAATTTTATTCGTCAAAAATTATCCACAAAGAAAATGTAATAATGACATTAAAATCGGAAGGCATACTTGACGCTAATCCACAAATGCTTTATATCTTTAAATATTCTTCAAAGAGAATTCCAGCATTCACAGCTGAAATCGAAGACATTTCTTGGAAAAAAAACGAACAAGACAAATGGCGAATATGGCTAACCTACAAACCCAATAAAATATTTTTCATCGATCCAACAGCTTGGAATAAGTTCTGGAATAAGCTTTTCACGAAAGGAAGAGAGGCCGCAACTAAATGGCACGATAACTGGGGCAGTTCTTGGAGTATTCCTCGCCCAAATCTCCCTGATGTTAAAAAAATGGTTCATTCAGGCTTCAGCCAAGACCAGTTCCACATTATTCCCACAAAACTTTTACTTAATGAAATTCACGAGATATCAGATCCTTTTTCTAGAAAGCCAAGAATCTTTTTTGCGAAAAATGTCTTTAAAAATGATAAACGCAGAAAAATGCATGTGCCCACTGATAATCAAGCTTTTTGGGGTCTTCTTTCCGAAGACAAAAATATTCTCTTATGGACATCCCTGCAAATACAATAATTGAAAATGGCTGGGTATTTATGCAAGAAATTGGAACAGCCACAACAATTTGCCAAGTCTTGCTCGACATTTTTGGTCAAGACTACTTAGACTTGGAATTTTCAACTGGCAACAAAAAAAGCATTCTGGATTCAATCTTCCTAAAGCGAGCAACAAAAATCTCCATGATAGCAAAAACCTACGACACCAAATATGGTGAAACTGACTTCGACTACCAACTAGACTTAACACCGCTGTCCAAAAAATATCCCAATATGAAAGGAAAAATACTATTTGACCTAACAGCTGGCTTGTGGAATAAAAGTATAGCAAAAGACAAAGAAGAATTCGTTGCACAATGGGAACATAATCTACTAAAATTTCCAGAACAAAATTCAGAACTCCAAGTGATTTGGCATTATGGCCTTGATTCTGAAATTAAAGATGGAAGCTACAAAGGAGAAGAGATAGGCGACTATTTAAAAAATAGGACAAAAATGAGCGTCATAAAATACCAGCCTAATTCAATAACAAATCTAATTGCAGAACCCAAGCTTGTTTTACTCCCATTCTTCAGAGACTCAAGTGTCCAATTGGAAAAAGAGCTTAGACAAATTTCCAATGATAAAGCTATCGAGCGAAGAAAAAGCATGTTATATGGCGCTCTAACCGAAATGTTGAAGAGAAAAATTTAGGAGAAAATGAAATGTCAAAAAATTCTGATGATAAAACAACTGTTGATCAGCTCAAGAAAGCTGTTCTAAAATTCAGTCAAGAACGTGATTGGCTCAAGTATCACAACCCAAAAGATCTAGCCATTTCATTAAGTATAGAAACTGCAGAACTTCTGGAACGCTTCCAATGGCTAAGTGACACAGAAATTGATCAGCTTCTAATTAAGCCAAAAGAATTTAATGAAGTAAGATACGAACTTGCAGACGTATTCAATTACGCTATCGCTCTTTCAAACAGACTTGGAATTGACATTTCTGAAACACTATTGGAAAAATTAAAAAACAATGAAAAGAAGTATCCAATCAACAAGATACAAGGGAAATATAAAAAGTATAATAAAATCACATGATTCGATTGTTATTTTGCTTTCGTTATACTTTTGAAAAAGGTCGATGACTCTTAGTTAATGCAGCTTTGCTCCGCACTCAGTACAGGACGTCATTCGAGCATTGTTTTTTGCTCCGCAATATCTACAATATATTACTTCAATTTCTTTCACTATTTCTCTTTCTCGCCAAACAGGAGAAAACGCTGTAACTTGTGTTCTTTTTAGTCCGTGAGTGTTTCTTTTTAAATCAGCTTGAGTAGCAAAATAATTCCAATAATTCTTTTCTAATGAGGGGTCGCCCAGCAGTAGTTTTGTCTGTAACGGTATTTTTTCTAATATAGCGTTTTGTATATTCTTTATACGAGCTCCAAATCCTATTGAAACATTAAACTCGCGAGGGATGCCCACCATTTTTACTATGATTGCCTTATCGCCCATCTCCTTTTTGTACGCTTGCGTTAAGTAAGTAGTGTCCTTGTGAAAATTTGTAACTCTGTAATTCCTTCATGCGAAGTAGATTTCTATTTTGTCCTGTAATTCTGCTAAATCACAATTATATCCTTGAAAACGTCGGCTTTCCATTTTACCCTAACCCAGTTGTTTCCCACAGTTATGACAGAATCTCTCGTTGGATGAAAGTTCTATTCCGCAGTCAGGACAAAATCTTTGCTGCCCATAATTCGGTTGAGGCATCGGCTGTTGAGTATACATAGGTGGCATTGGAGGATAAGGAACTTGTGGTGCTCTAAGTTCAGGCGAAAGGAAAGGCAACAGTCTTTGATATAGCATTTTTAATGCTGCACGGTTTCCAGAAAGAACGATTCTGGATCTGCTTAGAATTTCCAGATACGAACTTTTGAATATAGCGCCTGTTTCTTTGTATTTTATACCTTGAATATCTCTGATTGCCTCAGTTACTACATCATCACTTTTAAATAGCAAACCTCTCCGAGAATAAAGAATCAACCTGATATCAGTTAAAACAACTGTGTATGCTTTGTCTCCGTATATTACGTCAAAATCACTCTGATATCGAATATTCTCATTGGGCATGAGATAGTCTTCTAAGGGCAATAATTATCCCCAAAAATACAATCTTATCTCATAGCCTATAATAATTTGTGGTGCTCTAATTCAGAGCTTTCAATTTTAACGGAATTGGGTTACGTTTATTGCACGTGTTGCGTGTGTGTTTTTTTGTTGTGCAGGGGTGAGAGCGGGCGTGCAGGCGGGCGGGCGATAAAGCACACGGGGGCACACACACGCGCGTACGTACACGAACGTATACGTACATACACGTGCGCATGCGAACGGGTTTGGGTTTGGGGATTAAAATTTAATCCAAATCAAAAAGCCAACAAAAAAAAGAGGTTGCGCTGGAAGTGGCGCGCGCTTTGAGGGAAAAACTAATAGAAGACGCCAAGCACATCAGACAAGAACGCAGGAAGAAAGCAGCCGAAGGCGAGAAAGAGTGACTCTGGTACCTATTTTTTCCCTCCTTTTTTTACTTATACTAATCATTCTCATAACCGGCAGGTACCACCGAAGCGTAGCCGCCTTACTCGGAGCATTACTCACCATACTCTTCGGGCTCGAATACGGCCTTTTCACCGGCCAAAACATAATCAACGAACTGATCGGCTTTGTAAACATCAATACGGTGCTCTTGGTCATCGGAGTAATGATTTTAGCTGAAACGGTTTCACGAACGGGTTTCTTCGAGTTCTTAGGTCTGAGCATAGCGAGAGCCGTCGGCGGAGGCTTCCGCAGAGTATCCCTCGTCTTCATAGTCTTGACTATCCTTTTCAGCGCGGTAATATCAAACATCACCACAATGATCATCATAGGTGCGTTGACGATTTCTCTGGCGAAAAAGTTTGGAACCGACCCCACGCAAACGCTTCTTCATGAAACCCTCATGTCTAACGTGGGCGGCCTCACGCTTATGATAAGCTCTATTCCCAACTTAATAGTGGCGGCTCAGCTAAAGATAGGCTTCATCGAGTTTTTGACTATCACTGGACCTTTGACCTTGATACTTTCACTGGTTTCAATTTTGGTCATAAGCCGCAAACTGAAGAAGGAATATGGCGCAGAGCAGGAAGTGCAGATTGAAGTGAACCCGTGGTCAGTGGTTGAGAACAGAAGCCTCTTTTACAGGGCAGCTGCGGTTTTCATAATCGTGGTAGTTCTCTTCATATTCGAAGACTCAATCAATATGCCGATAGGTCTAATAGCCATCGCTGGCGCCATCGCAATGCTGGTTCTAGGCGGGCAGGAACCTGAATCTATATTCGCTGGCATAGACTGGGGTACCATCTTCTTCTTGACATCCTTCTACATCGTAGTAGGCGGACTGGAGAGAAGTGGAGTAATAGCCAGCGTAGCCAACGACATCGTGCAAATACTGTCCTTCAATCACTCCGTCACCTCAATTTTGATCGTGTGGGTAAGCGGTATACCCTCAGCTATCATAGATAACATTCCAATGACCCTTACGCTTATACCCATAATGGAGCATGTGTCCGTCGCCACTGGTTTCTCACTCAAAATTTTAGGCTGGGCCATAGTATTCGGCGCCAACTTGGGGGGATCCCTCACGCCGATAGGCTCCGCGTCCAACATAATCACGCTTGGAATAATGAAGAAGCAAGGTAAGGCCATACGCTGGGGCGAATGGTTCCGCCGGTTCGGTCCGCTGGTGATACTGCAACTCCTAATAGCTACGTTGTACATAACAATCTTATCGGTGATATTATGACCGAAAAAGATTCTGAAAAAATTGAGAAATTTGAGAAAGTCCAATCGAAAATAGAGAAGATAATAAATCCATACATAACTGTCAAGATTTCCATGCCAGAAGGGGTCGACAAGGAAGCTTTCTTGAAACTGGAAAACGATCCAGAATTTATCACGTCACTTACAAGCCAAGCAAAAGAATGGTTAACGAAAGGTGACCGACGCCAATCGAGCACAAGGACTTAAACCCTCACTGCACTGGTTCCATAAGGCGCGCGCTAGAATTAATTAGCTGGTTGAAGAGAAAGGGTTCAATGGAGACCAAGAACAGCAGCAAGATATTGAAGCTGACCAATCTGTCAGTTTCAACACGGATAAAAGCCATTGTTTGAGTGTACGAGTACCAGACGCTGATAAGTATGAGAAAACTGAAAGCGTAGAAAGCTATTGACAATACCAATGCCTGAAAATCGCTTGGAGGCTGCCCAATCAAAGTTAGGGCGCCTATGGAAAGGGCTAAGCCGAAAATCAAGTCAGAGAGGGATTCAATTCGCGTCTTCTGAGGTGTACCAACCTTTTCCTGAGCCAAATGATGCTTCTCCTATAGTTAGTCTAATGAGGTGTAATATAGAGTTAAGTGTTAATGCATTTGGAGTAGAAAAGACCTGAGTTTTGGTTTTTGTGTTTTCGTGTGTGTGAGGAGAGCGGAGAGAGCAGGGACATATAAGATAAGAGGAGAGTACACAACAGAACATTAGACAACAATAGAGAAAAAGATTAAAATTTAATCCAACCAACGTTTATCGAACCCAGCATTCTATGGTTAATTGAAGCTATTGCCGCGTCTGTGCTTGGCAAAATATTTTGTTAGTTTTTTCTTTTGGCTCAGCAGTGAGCAGAACGTGGCGGTTTGCAGCATTAGTCCGCCGCAGTATTGGCATAGAAACATCACGACTTCTGGTGATTACTTCTTTCTGAACCACGGGCGCGGGGCATTGGCGTTTGCGGCTCGGGCTTTTTCCATCTAATTGTTTCCTCTGGCTACTTAATCCAGAAACAAATTAAAATATCCTGCCGTAGCATATATCCTGCAGGTGAACAACAGTATGCCTCCGCACGTTCTCTTAACCAACGAAGACCGCGCCTTACTAAACAAAGTAAGCGACCTCTTAGAGGAAATAATCGAAACCATAAACGTACAGGAAGACGAAGAAGCCATGAAAGCCATAAAACAAGCCGAAAAAGACGTCAAAGCGGGGAAAACCAGAGACTACGACGAATTCAGGGCGGAGCTGAAGCAAGCTGGAGAAATATAAACTCAAAACCACCCACACCTTCGAGAAAGGCTTCCGCAAAATAGACCTGCAAACAAAAAGAAGATTAGACCAAGCCATAAGGAAACTCGAAAAAACTCCGCAACAGGGAAAACGCTCAGAGGCAACCTCCGCGGCAAATGGTCCCTAAGAGACGGCGATTACCGAGTCATCTACGTGATAAGCAAAAAGGAAAAAACCGTTCTGCTGTACGATGTGCGGCACAGAAAAAAAGTCTACAAATAGCCTTTAAGCCCATCCAACCAGTAGTCGGGTGAGACGTCGCCGTCCATCCGCAGTTTGAACCAGAGCGTCCACACTATGTTACATCTTCTAAAGGAACAAGCTTTTCATGATGCTTCCTCGCTCCGCTTCAGCAGCATCTTGTAAAATCTATAAGTCTTAGTTCGGTTTCGTGTTTGCAAGACTTCCACCAAAACTATTAGAGGGCGGTTAAGTCCGTGATTTCTAAGGCGGCTATCCTGCCCCTCTTGTCGTAGTGAACGATGACTTTGCCGTCGGCTGTGGCCCCGCCTTCCGTCCTGTCCGCGTGCCTAAACCTCACGAAGAGGTCGCCCACGTCCTCGCCGTAGTCTATGGTTATCACTTGCCTAGGCAGCTTCAACCCGTATTTGGCTTCGACTTTCTCCAGCACGCTTTTCACGTCGATGTCTATGCGAGTTTTAGCTTTCTGAACAGCCGATACCTCCTCGCTTTTCTTCTAGAACTTGTATAGTACGCGGTTCTTGTATAGCCTCGCGCTCAATATCCTGCATACACAACCGTAGGAGACTCAAAACTTAAGCCTTTTCGCCGAAAGCCAAATTAAAAAAAGGGTGAAGCTGAGCAAGCAGCGCGCTGGCGGTTTACGGATGCGGCGCACTCAGTATCTTGGCGCCCTCAGCCTCAGTCCACGCCTTCATCGTCACCGTGCGAATGTTACCCATGCTGCCAACGCACAGAAGAACAGCCATCAAATCCTCGTCCTTCGGAATCTCCACGAACATGACGAAATCCCATTTCCCAGCCGTATAATACAGCTGCATTTTCCCGCCAGCCTTCTCAATCATGCCCCGCGTCTCCTTGATCCGCTTCGGCGCGTCAGTGACTTTCCGTATGCCCTGCTCAGTCCAGTTTCCCAAAACAACAAAACTCGACAAAACTCTCACCAACATAATACTCTCTCACCCGAGATATAAGCGTTAAACCGCCGCAGAACACAAGCGGAAAGTTTTATCTTCCAACCAAGCGATATTGACACACATGCCTTACCCAAGAGGAAAAATCGCAGGCGCACTCTTTTTCATCGCAGCCACCCAATTCGCCCTATGCCTCATCATCGCAGAGGCACTGTACCCGGGCTACAGCGTGTCCGCCAACTACATAAGCGACCTCGGAGTAGGACCCTCAGCCATAGTCTTCAACGCATCCGTCTTCCTCCTAGGCCTGTTGCTGCTGGCGGGAACTTACCTTCAAAGACACAATCAAACCTTGAAAACCGTAAACACCCTGCTGCTGTTGATGGCGATAGGCGCCATGGGCGTCGGCATCTTCACCAAAAACTACACCCTCCCATACGGCGCCGTATCTTCGGCGGCCTTCTTCTTCGCCGGGCTATCCGCCATAACCTCATTCAAAATCTTGCCAAACCCCCTATCCCAGATAAACATCGTGCTCGGAGCCCTGACGCTTGCAGCGTTAGCTCTGTTCTCCGCAGGCATCATCACAAGCGGCTCGCTAACCAGCACCGAAGCGTTTGACAGCAGCTTCTACTTAGGCTTAGGCCCAGGCGGAATGGAACGCATGATCGTTTACCCCGCCGTCTTGTGGCTCGCGGGGTTCGGCGGGCACTTAATCACGAAGCAAGAAACATAAAGCTACCATCGGTCTGGGGTGCCATACCCTAAAAGGGGATTGTTTTTTTTCGCGTTCTCCGCTTCCGTCAACATCCGCAGGTACTCGTTCTTCTTCTCACTGATGAGTTTCCTCACCGTATCCAGCAGTTCCTGGGGGTCAAACGGTTTGGTTATGAACCCGTCCGCCTTCTCGTACAGCGCCTTCACCGCGTTCTCAATCGAAGGCTCCCCGGTCACGATGATTTTAACCATTTTTGGCTGCAGCCGCTTCAGCTTATGAAGCAGTTCGGTGCCTTTCACGTCTGGCAGGTTGATGTCCACGAGCGCCACGTCAAAAGGCAGCCGTTCGCAGGTTTTGAGCGCTTGGCGGCCGTTGTCAACCGCTTCCACGGAGTAGCCGTCATTCTCAAGAATCGAGGTGAGCATGCGCCTAACTTCCGCGTCGTCGTCCACAATCAAGGCACTCGCTATCACAATTGGTCACTTCACACCGTTTCTCCTGCAGAGTATGTGCGTTTGTTAATATGGGTTTTATGAATTCAAAATCCAAGTTAGACAGGTTACGTGACGTTTTGCTCCTTGAAGCGTTTCAGAACTTCCTTCGGCACTGGGTTATGGTAATCTAAGCCCGTACGCTTGCAAAGTCCCTCAAAATCAGTGTCTGTGGTAACGATTCCCACGGCTTTTTCCTGCAACGCCAACGAGAGATACATGCAGTCAAACACGTCATGCCGCAACTCGTCAGCCAACCTGAACCCCTCCAAGATAGCGTCCCGCTTTAGACTCGGGTAACGCGGCCTGTCATACGCCTTAACAAAATGTTCTATGGCATCGGCGCATTCTTTTTCTGGAAGTCCCCACCTCCGCGTCATGACCCAGTAAGCTCGAACTGGCAAAATGTCCATAACCAACGGCACGTAAGCGCCTCTCAGGCCTTCTTCCACAACTGGCAGAACGTACTCGTAGTCAGGATGTCCCTTTACGAGGAAAATCGCTAAAACGTTGACGTCAAAAACTCGCTTCTCCACGCCGCCCGCGTTACTCGCCAAACGTAGTCTCTCCCGAGTCCAGAAAAGCCTCCTTACCCCATTTACGCTTGGACTTGACCCGCACGGGTTCAGGGATAAGAGGCTTCAAAACCAAAGCGCCGTCCTCCTCAGCCAACTCAAACTCTGCTCCCGCCTTCAAGCCAAGCCGCTTACGCTCATTCAAGGGAATCAAGACCCTGCCTCGCTCATCCATACGCGTCTTACCCACAATACTTCACCCACAAATACACATTAAGTTTTACCCGCATAAACCTTTCCCAAAAATGGGTGCCACCGCCAAATACGGCAAACAACGGAAACCTTTTATGACCATGCCTCCTTTAAGGGTTAGACTTCAAAACATGTGCACGGGGTGAAAAACACAGTGAGTGAAACCAAAGAGAAAGTGCAAGCTGCCCTGGCGGAGATACGGCCGCAGATCCAAGCGGACGGCGGAGACATCGAACTCGTAGCCGTGGAAGGCGATGTGGTGAAGGTCAGGCTGCGAGGTTCATGCGTGGGCTGTCCCATGTCCGCCCTGACGCTGAAACAAGGCGTTGAACGCTTGATAAAGGCGAAGGTGCCGGAGATCCAGTCGGTTGAAGCGGTCCAGTAACCGCTATTCCCTACTTTTTACTTTTTAACCACCTGAATAGGTTTGCCTGTGTGTTTTTCCACGGCGTCCAGCCACGCCGCCAGCGAAATATCCCGTAGCTCGCCCTCGCCTAGGCTGTGCTTCTCAGATGCTTCACGCCTTGCCTCCCAAGCGAGTTGCTCGTGCAGCTGCGCAATCTGCAAGTGATCTTGTCTGCCGCTGAATATACGGAAGTGCGCGTCGAAATTCTTGAAGAATGCTTGCTTATGCTTGGGGTGTACGTGGGGGAGGGGGCATTTGTAGTATTCGTTTTTGCCGAGTTTCTTAAAGTCTTCAACTGGGGTCATGGTTGTGTCACTCTTTCGGTTTCATGCGGGTTTGTGGGCTTAAAATGTTTTGGCTGTCGGGGCTGGTTTGCCGTAAGGATTATATTTGTTTAACTGCTAGGATTAACTTGGGGCGCTTGAGGGGGCACATGCAACATGGGGAAATTTAAGGAGATTGCGCTGTTCATCGTGGTTACAGTTGTTGTGGCGGTTTTCTTGTATTACTCTACTTTGACGGGGTTCAGCTACGGCGACGCGGAGAAGTGGGTTCTGGTGGCGGTGAACGTGGTTTTCCTCGCTTTGTTCATCCTGTTTATTCCGTTGAAGAAGAAGATGACGCGGGTGCCCAGCAGCGTTTACGTGGCTTTCGTGGTTGCCCTGTACGCGGAGATGTACGGGGTGCCTTTGACGATGTATGTTTTCGCTGGAACGTTCGGGTACGACAAGGTTTACTCGCTGGAGTTCCTGCTGACGGGCGTGTTCGGGGAAGAGACGTTTTACCGCTTCTTTAATTCGTACGTGTTTCCGGCGTCAAAAGTGATAATCGGCGTCGGCATACTGCTGATTGTGTTCGGGTGGCGGCAGATTTACAAGGCGCGGCGCGAAAGCCAGGGCAAGCTGGTGACTTCGGGGATGTACGGTTACGTGCGGCACCCGCAGTACGTTGGGTTTCTGCTGATAACGTTCGGGCTTAACGTGCAGTGGCTGACGATTTTCACGCTTATACTGTGGCCTGTGCTGGCGGTGCTGTACTGGCGGCTGGCGAAGGAGGAAGACAAAGAAAACGAGGAAAGGTTCGGCGAGGCGTTCCGCGAATACAAGCGGCGGGTTCCAGGGTTCATGCCGCGCCTGCGAAGAAAAAAGTGAGCCAACAGTCAGTGCGTTACGCTGGTGTTGTTGTTTTCCATGACGCCTTTCAGGCTTTTGCGGAGGTGGTTGAGGTTAACGGAGTTTTCTCGAATTTTTAGGAGTTTGAGCAAAACCAGGGTTCTTTCGTTTTGGGGGTTTAGGCGGATTGTGCGTTTGTGTCCAGCGTGTCGTTGAGTGACTATCCCTTCGCGTTCTAGGATGTGTAGGTTGCAGTCGACTTCGTTGTAGGTGCTGTTAACGGTTCGCACCAGCTTCATTATTGTTGTTTCTTTTTTCTGTGATAGGTGTTTCCAAGATTTTTCGGCAGCAGGCAACACGGTCTACGCCTTGAACGTCCCCTCAGCTGTGCACCCTTCACCTCCAGAACCGCAGCAAGACGCTTTGCTGATAACCCTTGTTGTAGCCGCTGCTGCCTCAGCCACCGTCGTCTGTTTAGGTCTGCTGGCGTACTTCAGGAAACGCAAACATCAAGAAAGCGCCCACTCTTGAACCAATGCGTGGCAGCTACCGAGTTTCCCGAGCAATAACGCTTCTTTCTTCCCGCTTCACCTTCGACGCAAACGCAGGCTTATGCAGCAGCCCCTCAATAGACCTGAGCAGCTGATAACCAAACAGTATGGCCGCGAAGTAGGTGGGCCACAAAATCACAGGCCAGTTGCCTGGAGTGTAGTTCCAAAGGTTCGTGGACACCGCGAAAAACTCCATAAGCGCCAACGCAAACATGCCCGCCAAAGCCAAAGAAAGCTGCTCCTTGATTTCCCGCCTTCCCTGACTCCGACGCCTGAAGAAAAGCAAAATCAGCCACGAACCCAGAAAGGCGAAGAACAGCACGTACCAGCTGGAATTAAAGTCAAACAGTACATTCATGCCGCAACTCAAACTCGCTTATAATATAAAAAGGATTCCTTCACTTCGACGCTTTACGGTTCTTGCCACCCTTCCGTTTCCTCCAGCACACCGGGCAAAACACAGGCCGATGCGGGTCAGGCTTAAACGGCACCTCACACGGGCTGCCACACTCACTGCACGACGCGCTGTACACTTCCTCCTGATGAAACGGCTTAAACATGCTGTACCGCTTCAGCCGCGGCCACCCCGTCTTCGCATAACGCAGCATATCCGGATGCGCCTTCAACCAACGCATCATGTGAAAGAAGCTCTTCGCACGCTTCTCATCCCGCTCAGCCAACGGCTCATAACCCAAATTCCTGATCTCATCCAGGTACGCGATCTCCACAAGCCTCTGCGCCTCCCCAACCACCCGCACCCGAGTAACACGCTCCTCGCCCAGCGCCTTCTGCAGGTCCGCCACCGCCACATCAAAAATGTTACCTTGACAAACGTGAATCTCCTCGTCAGGCTTCACCCGAAGAGCCTCAACAAGCCGCGCGGTAACGCGGGAAGCCTCCCGCAGGTACTCCTTCTCGCAGAAAATGTCCTGGTAAAACTTGACGTCGATGAGGTCGTACTTGAACTCTCCTGTTTCCTCGCGGTAGATGCCTATGACCACGCCGAATAGCAAGTCGCCGCTGCCCGCGTCATCAATGATAAGAGTCATATGTACTGTGCGTTCCTTTTTTCTCTATGAAAAGCCCACGCGCGTATAAAAACAGTATTCCGCGAAATCAGGAAAACTTCGTTACACAGAAGCCCACGCGCTACATACCCTTCTAGAAAACTAGATTAAAATAACTAATGTTACTTTGAATGGGTAGGAGGGACTAAGCATAGACTCTTCAGTTAAAACGTCAAGCGTGACTTTGGTTCTTGCGGCAATCTTGATGCTTTCACCGTTTGTTATTCAAGCTGTTAAAGCCCAGAGTACTGAAACCATCTATATTCGAGCTGACGGAAGCGTTGAGGGAACAGACAAGATTCAACGTAACGGAAACGTTTACACTCTAACAGGCAACATTTCAGTCGGTATCCAGGTTCAGAAGAGTTATGTTGTAATTGATGGAGCAGGCTACGCTGTAGAGGGAAACGGTGAACACGGAAGAGGAATTGACCTTTCAAA
>Ga0315532_1001256_pt1 | contig 19267 bp, 20 predicted proteins | sample SalMarWE160370MG_FD_203082 | JGI IMG/M metagenome (GOLD analysis project Ga0315532, IMG submission 203082) | Salt marsh sediment microbial communities from the Plum Island Ecosystem LTER, Massachusetts, United States - Salt Marsh Sediment WE1603-70 ... | reverse complement strand
TAACTCCAACTATTTTTAATCCTTTAAGCTAAGCTAAATAGGGTATATTTCTTAGGTTATCCTTACAGTTTTTACACTGTATAGGTTTAAATTGTACAGTTTCAATTATACAGGGGATAAGTAATTTTTCAATTTGTTTTTTCTATTTAGTAAAAGAATTATTTTAAGAAAAAAATTTAAAAGCTATTTTTAAAAACTATTTTAAAAGCTATTGACAATATAATACTATTGTTGGTATATTATTAGTGGATCGTGGATCACGATCGGCAAGTCCCTGAGGGGGCTTGTTTCATTTATGGGAATATTTTTAATCCATATCCTAAGTAATCAGATCCCGGGAATTGTCTATAAATTTTATTTTCTAATACTTCGAATGCTAAATTAACTCTTTCTGGATATATTATCTTTGTAGCAATTGGGTATGCAATTAAATCTGAGATTTGAGTTCCGATATTATTTTCATTTTTACCAATAAATTTAAAAAACTTGATTTTATCTTTGAATCTTGTACTCGTAACATAATGGGTTCCATTGGACAGTATAAGCTGATATTGATTATATAACTGGTCGTCTTCTTTTTTACCTCTTGATTCTGCTATTATGCCAATATGATTGCATTTAATGTTATCGGTATAAAAAACACTTCTTTCCAGGATGAAAGAAAGTGAGATGTCATAGGGGTTGTCTGCCCTGGGTCCATACTGCTCAATTAATTTATTTTTATTTATTGCAGAAGCGATGATTAAAAGTTCGGAATTCTTTATTAAATTATCCAGGTCTTTATAAAAAACTAACCTTTTATTTAAATCACCCAGACATTTAAATTCTTTTTGCCATTTTCGGATATCCCTTGAATGTAGTATTATATCTTTACTGCCAAAATGTTTTATTTTTAGTTCTTCGACTTTTTTAGTAAATATATTTTTAAAATAATTTTCTTCAAATACACAGCAGGCAAGTAAGAATATAGGATATTCTTGATTTATTTTTCTTAAACCATGATGACCTGATTCGTCTAAAAATAAAAGACATAACTTGTTTTTGGTTTTATTTTTTACAGTCATTATATTTTAAAATAAATCAATTAGATAAATTTCAATATTAATAATCTTATCAGTATTAATTATATTATCAAAATAAAAGTCTCACCTTGGTACGCATTGTTAAGAGGCGCGGTGAGTTCTGTTATCCATATAGTATTAAAATACTTAATCTTTTTCAAATATTAAATATTATTTATGAGTCATTCAGACATAAACTCAAATACAATCTACTTAACTCTGGCCAATACAGATTTAGAAAATAGTATGAAAGTTTTTAAAGATTTTTTATAAATTACTTTTTAATGTTAAAATTTTCTGCATAGGATAAATAAAGAAAACATAAAGAAAGAATCTCATCTTAAAATTTAAAAGTAAATAATTAAGACAATTAGTTGTATAAGGAATACAAAGATGGAAATATTCGATGAAGATGAACCTAATATCGAGGAGATAGAGGAACTAATTGATAACAAAGATATAAAGGGATTAGTCAATGCTTTAGGAAATGTATATAGTTATTATAAAATAGAGACTATTGTGAAGTCTCTCGGAGAGATAGGAAATGATAGGGCTCTAAAACCTCTCATTAAATCTTTAAAATACGAAAATAGACGCAAAATCAGAAAGTATATTGTGGAAGCCCTCTTAAAGATTGGAAATGGAAGGGCTGTACAACCTTTGATTAATGCTTTAAAAAGTGTAGATCATTATTATCATGATATTAGAAATGATATTTTAAAAGTTCTTATAAAGATAGGTAAGCCTGCTGTAGAGCCTTTAATTGATTCTTTAAATGATGAAGATTACGATATTCGAAAAGATGCAGCAGAAGCTCTTGGTAACATAGGGGATGAAAGAGCTGCAGTACCTTTAATTGGTGCTTTAAAGGATGAATACTGTGGTGTTCGAATGATGGCAGCAGGTGCTTTTATAAGAATAAGAGATAACCGAGCTGTAGAACCTCTCATTAAGACTCTAAAGGATTATGATTATAATGTCCGATGGAGATCAGCAGAAGCTCTTGGTAACATAGGGGATGAAAGAGCTGCAGTACCTCTGATTGATGCTTTAAAAGATGGAGAGAGCCTTGTCCGATTGAATGCAGCAGAGGCTCTTGGAGAAATAGGAGACAGCCGGGCTATAGAACCATTGATTAAGGCTTTAAAGGATGGAAATAGTGGTGTCAGAAGGGAAGCAGGAAGGGCTTTAAAAAAGATTAAGGTGAAGAAAAGATAAAAATAGATGAGTCATAAGCTCCCATACTTTAAGGCATGCTTATACTACACAGTATTAGAAACAAACAAAAGACATAGAAACATTAAGAAGAATCTCAGACCATTTAGACATAAACTCAACTACAATCTACATGACCCTGGTCAATATAGATGTAGAAAACGGTATAAAATTTTTTTAAGGATTTTAATAAGTAGTATTATAAATTATAATATTGAATGTCTTGTATTATATAGACAAAATACTTTGCATAATATATCAAGAGTGCATAAACAAAATAGTTCGGTTATTTTAAATTAGGTGACATTTGACTGATTATTCAAGTAAGGCACGTAAAAACTCAATGTAAATATGATTAAAAAAGATGCGGATATTATCAAGAGAGTTATTTCCATCCTCGATTTAGTGGATTATCTTCGTTATTCTGATGGAAGGGCAAAAACTTACTTAGAATATGCTTCAGGTAACTGGAAAGATGAAAGAAAACTTATAGCTCCTATAATCTTTCCTAAATTTTTAGAACAGGTTCTAGGCTTTAAACTTGGGGAAAATATTGGTGCTTACGAGAAAGTGCCTGATGGTAGGGATATACCAGATTATATCCCTATGGATACACGTACTCATCCCTTTGTCTTTGACTGTAAAGGGATGGATACTGACAATCTTTTAAAGTGGTATTATCAGATAAAACGATATATTGATGGGCAAGAGCTGAGATATGGGATATTGGTTAACATGCGGGATCTTGATGTTTATATATCTGAATCAGAACAAGAGATTGAGACTTTCAACTTCAGCTTTGTGCAACTTTATAAAGATTATAAGGAAAACCTACTTAATATCCTTGAAAAAGAAAACACAAAACATTTCCTCAAATTTGTAGAACGTTTCAAGCACATACCATTAACGATAGATGAGAAGTTCAAGAGAATTGCTGAGGCAAAGCCTTGGACTGGCGAAGAAGTTCTTAATATTGACCTTTTAACAAAACGCCTTCGACATATTGTGCAATGCATCCATGAGGATACATTTACAAATAGAAAAGAAGATTTGATTTTATTAAAGGAAGCAGATACAGAGAGAGCAAAGGCAATAGCACAGGAAATAGAATCAATTGCTTCAGAAATTGAACGTAGTAGGGAAATAAGAGAAGCATCTATTGAAACCTTTGATGATATCATAAAGGCATCTCCCAAGAGTCTCTTAGGTAAAGCTCTGGATATTTTCTTCTATCGTGTTGGATATTTCACGATGACCAGACTTCTTTTATTACGTGCATGGGAAGATATTGGTTTTATAGACCAAAGTCTATACGATGGTGGCCTTGCAAAATGGTATAAGAATTTTAATAGAGAAATACGCAGAGTTCTTAAATATGCATTTGGCTCAGCTGCTGAGCGCTATAAATGGCTTTTTAATGTAGATAATAACTATACTTGGTATGAACCTTCAGACGATACTCTCATTGAAGCGCTTTATGAATTATCCAATTTTAATTTAGGAAAACTCAATCAAGACATACTTGGTGCAATTTATGAAGAATATATTGACAAAGTAGATAAAAAGCTAAAGGGACAATATTACACACCAAGAGAGATAATTGAGTTTATATGGAATAGAGTTGGCTTTACAAACCCAAAGGCTTTCTTCTGGCATATTAAAGGTAAAAGACTACCTAAGTTTATTTTCGATCCTGCTACTGGGTCAGGTGGATTTCTTGTAGAGGCGGCAAGGAGAATTAGAGATGAATCCAATATTAATTGGAATGATTTTCAGGACCTAAATGATATTCGCACCGCGATTTTAAAGGGAATTTTGGGAAGTGAAATCTCTATTTTTCCGTATTACATTACTGAGGTAAATCTACTTATTCAGCTAACTCCAGTTATTAAAAAAATGGTAGATATTCATAGAGCCTATCTCGGAAAAGGAACTCCAGCCCTAGGTATTATTCCAATTGACGCTCTTTCTCTTTATAGCCCACTCTCACTTTTGCCGGAGGAGGAATATAAATTTGATCATATACGAAACCTCTTTCTTATAGAGGAACAAAAGAAAACAATTTTTCGGAAGATAAAGAAGGAATATGATGGGAAGTTTTCTTACTGCTGTGCTAATCCACCATACATAGGAGAAAAGGGAAATAAAGAACTTTTTAGAGCGACACTCCAGAGATTTCCTTATTGGAAAGAGTTTTATCAAGGAAAAATGGATTATCTTTATTTCTTCATTATCTTGGGACTTTCGAAACTTCATAATCCTGGGGAAAGAACTCTAGGTGGGAAGCTTGGATTTATAACAACAGCATATTGGCCTACAGCGGATGGTGCATCAAAATTGCGGAAATACATCCTTGAAAATGCAAAGATAAAAGAAATGATATTTTTTGAGGATATGAAAATATTTGAATATGCAAAGGGTCAACATAATATAATCTTTATCTTGGAAAAGTATGCAGGTAGGGAAAGAGAGAAAGAAAGAGCTGAAAATAGAATTAAAATAGTCAGAGTTTTAGCTAAACACCAGCAAATTCCTGGAAATACTATAAGAGAAAAGTTAAAGTTTTTAACTCAACACATAGAAAAACATATTAATAAAAACGAATGGCAAGATGAGTATATAAAGATATTTTTCTGTTTCTTAAAACAAGGACAACTGACTAATGAAGCATGGGGGCTCTTTGTTGAAGAATCCTCAGAAAATATAATTTGTAAAATTGAAGCTGTTAGAACAAAACTTAAAGAATACTGGAGTATTGATCAAGGAGTGGTTCCAAGTCCATTGAGGTTAACAAAAAACAAGCTGAAAGAATTGCCTAATGAGGTTATTCAAAAATATGATCTTAAAATTGGAGATGGTGTTTTTGTGCTCACAAAGGCAGAACTAGATGCTCTCTTGTTAACAACAGAAGATTACGAAATTATTAAGCCATACTACAAAAACTCGGATATCAGCAGATATATTACTTCAGAAAAAGCAAATAATTATCTTATATATACTACTTCAACTACCAAAATCGATGACTATCCTAACATCAAAAGACATTTAGAAAAATTTCGAAGCATTTTAGATTTGAGGTTAACCAGATATGATGAAAAATATAATTGGTTTGAACTCCATAGGTCACGTGAACAGAAAATTTTTGAAGGTGAGAAAATTGTTTGTAGTTATCGAGTAGAAAAACCTTCTTTTGCTTATCATAATGGAAGCTTTTATGGTTCAACAGATATGTATTTCATTAAACCTATGGATGCGGAAGACAGACATTCTTTAAAATATTTAGTAGCTATTTTAAATTCAAAGCTCATGGATTTTTGGTTATCGAAAAAGGGTAAGAGTAAAGGCACTGTAACTGAACAGTTTGCAACTCCACTTGAGAATCTTTACATCCGCCGAATTGATTTCGGTGATCTTAAAGATGTGAAAATCCATGATGATTTAGTCAAACTCGTAGATAAGATTATTGAAGCAAAAAGAAAACTTTCTAAATTTAATATATTTTTTCCCACAGTCCTCTTAACCGATTTATCTGAAAATACTCCTTTACCAAATATAAATTCTGAGGCTATTGTTCACGCAATTTCGTCCGAAAAGCAATTTTCTCTACGAACTTACCCGAATATTAGAATCATTTACGGTCATGATTTTGAGCAAGATACATTTATCTTAGATAAAGTTGAGCAGATTGAATCAACCCTGAATGGTCCAGAACTCAAACTTGTTGGTAAAGACCGAAAAATAATCATGCTTAAAGGTAAAGAGGAACTTCTTCAAGTTATCTCTTCAAATCTTAAGAATCATAAAGGAAAATTGTGGATTACTATTAAGGAGATACCGTTAATCTCTGAAACCGCAGAAGATTATGACAACAAAAAACAAGAAATTCTGAGAAAGGTAATGACTTTAAGGAATGAAATTCAAGAACTTCAAACTTCAATTGACTCAATAGTTATTAAACTCTATGACATATCAGAAAATTTAGTAAAAAGGGAATAAATGAAAGAAATAAAAATAGGGGAAATCAGAAATAGCAAGAATGAAACTTTAAAAGATTATTGCGATAAATTATGGGAAGTTGCAGAAAAGATAGATGCTAAAGCTAAAGAATTTAAAAATGTAGATAAATGCATCTATGATATGTTGTTTGACTATTCTAGTGAACTTCAACAAATAATATGTGATTTGCAAATAACTCTAGATATTAAAATAAAGATTTAATATTAATAAAATCAAAGTATATTTATTTTAGATAAAAACATTGTTATGGGAGATTCATAGGAATGGTATCTGGTTATAATTCAGTAATAAATTTAATAAAAAAGGAAAAAGATAAAGGTAATTTATGAACAGACCTAAAAATACTGTAGTCGAAGAAATAAAGGAGTTATTGTCAGATTCTAAAAATAAGATTAAACTTGATGATTTTGTTACAAAATATCTAAGATTATTCCTAGAAGCAACCAACGTAGGACATTTCCCTATTCAAGGTTTCGATACACAAAAAGAAAATTTTTTAGAACGAATGCAGAAGTATGAAGAGATTGTGAAAGATCTACAGAAGATTGTTATACTTCTTGCAAGGTGGGGTGAAGGAGAGCAGAAAAATATACTGGAAAAAGTATTTAGCCGTATGACAGAAACAAATGAAAGTTTATCTGGCACAAGTCTTTGGGTTCACTTTCGTTGGTATCCAGTTCAAATTCTTATGTATTCAGCAGGAATTGCAGCACTATCTGCAAGAAAATATGACACATTAAAAGTAATATTAAAAACGCTTGTGCAGAACTCTTCAGTGGATAGAAAGCGTCTTCCTATAATAGTTACGGTAACTTCAAACATTACCGACATACACGACGCATTTAAATGGATACCAGATAAGGAAGATAAACATGTTCCACGTAGTGAGCACCTCTTTGAAATTCTGGCACCCACTATTGAAGAATTACTTTTTATTGGTAAAAGTTATGAGAGATTGTTTGACGATTTTGAAGTTTATTCTGCGCTTGTTTATGCCTATGTTATGAAAAAAGATTGGGGACCGATAGGGAGATTTGGGTGGAAATATAATCGTGATGGATTGGATAATCCATTTAATCGAATAGTAGAAGAGGCTAAAGAAGTGAAAGAGGAGTGGCCACCTCTAAAAGTTGGTATGTTTAATGGTTCTTTAAAAAGTTTCTTAGAAGTTTCCGAGGCTCTCGGAAAAAGATTTAGCAGACTTTATTGGTAATAATTATAACTTCGTAAATTATTAAAGACATTAATGCTTCTAAAATTATTAGGAAAAGATACGATAATATTGGATAAGTATGCAGTAAGAAATCTTTTAAAAAGAATAAATAAGAGGAGGTTTAATCATGGAGTATAAAACACTTGTCTGCCAAGATTGTGGATATAAAAAAAAGGTAAAGTTTTGTAGTAAAGAAGAAGCTGAAAAAAGAAAAATTCGATTGGCAAGGCCTAGATGCGATAAATGTGGAAGTTATAATGTTAAGTTTTATGATTAATTTATAACAATTAAATTCATAAGCAATATGAAAAAAAATGTATTTATATGCCATGCAAGTGAAGATAAAATTGATATAATACACCCTCTCATTGAAGCATTTAATAATCAAAAGATATCATATTGGTTTGATGAAGCAGAAATTAAATGGGGTGACAGTTTAACAAGTAAAGTGAGTGAGGGTTTGAGGATTTCGAGATATGTTATTGTTGTATTGAGTCCTAACTTTATATCAAAACCCTGGCCAGAAAAAGAGTTTAATGCAGCTTTGAATATGGAAATATCGTCAGGAGAGGTCAAGGTGCTACCTTTGCTTGTTGGATCAGAAAAAGAAAAAAAAGAAATATTGGAGAGATATCCATTAATAAATGATAAAAAATACTTATCATGGGGTTCAAGTATCAATAATATTGTAAGTGAATTATTAATTAGATTAGGGAAAAGTGGCTCTAGGTCAGAGCAACAAAATAAAAAATCATTAGATTTTGATCTACCAAAGATAAAAAAGAAATTTAGTACCCATGATAAGGATATCTTTTTAAAAGAGGCTTTTAAAAAATTAAAAGAGTACTTTCAAAATGCATTGAAAGAAATGGATAAAAAGTATAATGAAATAGAAACTGATTTTACAGAAATCCATAAATTCAAGTTTTTATGCAAAATATATATAAATGGAGAGCTTGAAAATCAATGCAAGATCTGGATAGGCGGACTTGGTTCTTCAGATTCAATTGCCTACGTGGATGGAAATTTTGATATTAATTACGACAATTCAATGAATGATTTTTTTAGTATTGAAACTAATGAATATAAAATAGGATTTAAACTTTCTAATATATGGTATGTTGACACAGAATTTAAAAATATTGATTTATTAAACAAGGATCAACTTGCACGCTATTTATGGCGAAGATTTATTAAATCTGTCGGACCCTAAAAGAGTGGGATACATTAATTTAATCTACTGCCGATAAGAATATTGGTAAACAAAAAGGAAGGGATTCTGGGGAAGGATTTTGTCCGTCGGCACTGTTTATTGCAAAGAAATCCTGGTCTAATCAGAAATATTTTAAAATAGAAAGGCTCATAAGTTTTTCTACTTATGGGGATGCATTGTAGTGGATAATATTATTAAAATGGTTTGAGGAAAATCCAGACTACGGAGCTAAACTGTATTATTTGAACCAAAATCAGATATTCCGAAATATTACATAGGGTTTTAAGAAAATCTTATCAAAGTTAATTTATATATTTTTTTTCTTATCAAAATTTAATTGTCTTTTTTTTGATAATAATATATAAGGAACTTCCTATAAGTCAAAAGTCAATTAGGGAAATTCATCTAAAACTCATGAAAAGTGCTAGAGGATATACGATGAATCCATGAGAATTTTGAACTACTCAAAATTGGATTGATCCACTAGGATACTATCTTAATGATACTTGATTAGAAATTCCGTGCTTTCAGGAGCCAGAATTTTCAGACAAAGTAATTCTTAGTATTAACACAATATTTATTACTATTAAACTGATAATAGCAAGTAATTCCTCGTGCGTGGGCTTCCGGATGGTTGCTCAAAAAGTGTACGGGGTTTTGCATTTTTAAGGAAGCAGGGGATTTTCTTCCACTATAATACCGCCATTTTAAAATCATCTTTATTTACATGCAGGTAAATGTCAGTGGTATCGAGCCGCGAGTGTCCTAAAAGCTTGCTTATTGTTGGTAGATCTACTCCTTTTCTTCTTAGTCTCTCTGCATATGTATGCCTCAGGCTATGAAGGGTAAGATTTTTTCTGTAAGTTTTTGACTCTTTAAAAATTGCAGATATTATATTTTGCAGTGAACATTTTGTTATTCTTTTTCCATGTGCTCCCCTGATTAGAGCATTTATATATTTTCCATTCAGTTTCCTATATAAATATAGGAGCTCTCTTAAATTACTGTTAAAATAGACTACTCTGTTTTTTCTGCCCTTTGAATTTTTTATATTAATAGAACCCTCTTTAAAATTTATATCTTCCCAGTTTAAGTTTATAAACTCCTGTCTTCTAAGTCCGCAGTCAATACCTAAACTAAAAATAATCCTGTCTCTTAAATTCTCATTCTTGTATTTTTCTTTTCTTCTAGATAAGTAATTTTTAATATTTTCTATATCCATGTCTGAGAGATATTCTTTGATTGATGCTACCTTTGATGGAATCTTTATAAGAGAGGAAAAATCTTTCTTTACATATTCCCTCCCATAAAGAAACCTTAAAAATGACCTGATACAGTTTATAATTTTAGCGTAGGTATTATTTGAGATATTTCTGGATCTAGCCAGAGATAGATATCTATCAATATCGATCATAGCCAGAGACTCTAGACTGATCCTATTTTTTCTTATATATGAGGTAAACTTAACTGATATATTCAGATAGTCTTTAATAGTGGAATCTGCCTTATTCTGCGATCTTAGATGTATACTATATTCTTTAATTATATCTTTTTCTAATGAACTGCTTTTCTCCCTGATCCTTAGATTACTATTACTTTCAACCTTTAGACCACTTAAACTCCTATAGGCACCGAGTAGTTCCTCTGAGGATAATCCTTTTATTATTTTAATTAAATCCTCTTCGATTATATTTCTTAAAGAGATATTATCTTGCATATTAATGTTCACATCCCGTTATAGATTTACTTCTATATAACTTAATTAATTCTCCTCATCTTTTAAAAAAATATTTTGCTTCCGCATAGGGGAAAGAGGACGGAGGTTCTGTCCGTAAGTCAAGGTGGAGATTTTCCGGTCCTTGCCTTGCAAGGATTGAGAAGGATAAATAGCATTAGCGGTTTATGTTCGCAAAGGAAAATACTACCTTGACTGCGGACAGGTTCTAAGTATAATCACTCACTGGAAGCAATCTACCGATATCCATCACAATTAGCCAGAGGAATAGTCAATTTAACTCATAGTTGTAAAAAGATTTTTTGTACTTTATGCTGTCTTAAAACACTTTAAACTGTGTAAAAAAGTAATATTAAATAAAAAATATAGGCAAGATATGTATATGTGCCACACATACTCTAAATTGGGGATAATCCCCAAACCCTTTAAGTAGAAAGGAAGATATGTTAAATACAAATCCTAAGCGTCCAGAAAGAAAGAGGAAACATCATATATCATGTTACCTGGATGATAAAGAATATATAGCATATAGAGATAAAAGGTCTAAGACATACTACAGTCAGAGTGGATATATCAGAAAGTGTGTACTGGATAAAAAGATAACAGTAATACCAGGGGTAAGAGATCTTGTAGTAGATTTAAAAAGGATTGGAAATAATTTAAATCAATTAACCCACAAGGTCAATACCGGGGAGGTCACTGTATTAGGAGGTAATTTAAAAGAGATAAATGATGATTTGAGTATTGTTTGGAGCAGCTTATCTAAGGTTATAGGGAAGGTGAAATAATTATTTTAAATTATTGAATTGCTACTTCTAAAAGTAATTGCTCGCAAAGTAAAATACTACATTTACAAAAGACAGATTCTTCTATATATCCATTAGGAAGTTAAATATGGAAAGCCAGTAGGCTTTTGTAACATGTATGTATTACTTTTACAGACAATAGAATATTACATATAAAGAGAATTAGAATTATGCAGACCATAACGGAAAAGGTAAACCTGGGTTTACCTTTATTTTTTTTATTAGAAAATTTAAAACAAAAAATAATTATTCAACTACCTTTCAGTTTGAATTCATTTTATCTTTTGATAGAATAACAATAAATTGAAAGTAATTTATTGTTATAATATATATTAAGGAGTAAAGAATGCTTTCAGAAAATATAAAGAAATTTAGGAAGAAAAAAGGTCTATCACAAGATAAATTGGCAAAATTAGCTAATGTTACACTTACTACTCTTGTAAAAATTGAATCGGGGGTAAATGATAATCCTACTATTAAAACGTTAAAAAAAATTGCAGATGCATTGGAGATTAGCTTAAACGAATTGGTTGAAAGGAGGAGATAATTTCTTATGTGGATTTCTATGATTACACTTAAAAATTTTAGAAAAGTCCCTAGCGATCAACCACTATCTATTGAATTTAAAGAAGGATTAAACTTAATAATTGGTGAAAACAATATAGGCAAAACTACGATAACTGATGCTATTTCGCTTTGCCTAAGCTACGGGAATCCAGAGAAAGTGATTTGGTTAAAAGAAGATGATTTTCATGACAAATCGAAACCAATTGAAATAATTATTGAGTTTAGTGATTTGAGCCTAAGCCAGGAAGCTACATTTTTAGAAGCTCTTGTTTTGAATGAGAATAATCAGCATAAATTGAGGTTTGAATTTAGTTTTGAAATGAAAGATGACAGAGTTTATCCAAATATAAAGTGCGGTGAGCTTGGATTAACATCAAACCCATATGATCTTTTAAAGTTTTTAAAATCAATTTATCTACAGGCATTACGTGATGTAAACTTAGAATTTCAACCTGGGTATAAAAGCAGGTTAGGTAAAATTGTTAAAAAAAGATTTCCGGAAGACACTAAATCTTTTGAGGATATTTTTAATGCAGCTAATCAAAAAGCATTAGAATACCAAGGAAATAAAAATCCAGTTAAAGAACTTGAAGGAGAAACTAATACTAATATAGGAGAACTATCGCTTAGAGGTGATGATAATAAAATACAACTGAGTTTTGTAGAGCACGAGTTTACTCGTATACTGACTAATATTATGATGAAAACAAAACAAAAAGATTTAGACGTGAGAACCAATGGTCTTGGATACAATAATTTAATTTATATCTCTACGATACTTACCGAGCTTAGGATGGAAGAAAATTCATCTCCACATGCATTTAATTGTCTTTTAATAGAAGAACCAGAATCACACTTGCATCCCCAATTGCAAACACTCCTACTTGAATTTTTACAAACCGAGTATAGTGGTATTCAAGTTATATTAACCTCACATTCCCCAACGATTACCTCGGCTATTAATTTTGATAATATTAATTTGCTCGTTAAAAAAAATCAGAACACGCAAGGTATTTTAATAAAAAATACAAAGCTTAAGAAGGAAAATAAAGATTTTCTTAGGAAATATTTAGACGTCACTAAATCTCAACTATTTTTTGCACGTAAAATTATTTTTGTTGAGGGTATTACCGAAGCCATGCTTATGAAAGCTTTTTGGAATTATATTTATGAAAATCCAGATGATAAATTTGATAGACAGGGTATCGAGGTTGTTAATATACAAGGAATTGCATTCCGTCCATATATTGATTTAATAAAAAATGTTTTTACTGAAACAGAAGTAAAAAGTGTAATTATTACAGACGATGATAGAGGTACAGGAGGAGAATGCATTGAATCAAAAAGGTTTTTAAAAAATGGAACTATAAGATCAACCTCAGAAATAATATCAATATTTGATCAGGCGTCATTTTCTAGCAGGGCAAGTAATTTAAAAAAAGAAGTTGATAAATTAAAGAAAGGAGGAGTACCAGTAGATATTTTCTTGGCACGAAAAACCTTTGAAGTAGAATTCGGTATTGCGAATGAAAAAAATAAAAATTTTTTTAAAGAGATCATTAGCTCCGATATTTTGCAGGGAGTTTCAGGTACAGCATTAGGAATAGAACTATGGAGAAACATTGTAAACAGAGATATAAAAACTAATTTCGCAGAGAAAATATTAAAAACTCTTGCTAGTGATGAAGAACAGAAAGAAAGCAGTTTGGTTGTTCCTCGATATATAGCAGATGCATTTGAATTTTTAAAAGATGATTGACTTAACAGAAAAACAGAAAGAAGCAGTTAAAAAAGATGGGCTATGTATCCTGTCAGCTTCCCCAGGAAGTGGCAAAACATGTACGGTGGCTCATAGATTGAATAGACTTGTTAAACTTATTAAAGAAAAAAAGCTTCATTCATATCAAGGTGTGGCAGTCTTATCATTCACAAATGTTGCAAAAGACTCTGTGATTAAAGAGTATAAGGAAATAACGAGAAAAAATATATCATCACCACATTTTGTAGGCACGATAGATAGTTTTTTGAATAACGTGATTTTTCGCCCATTCGCACATAAAATTCTATGTGATGGTAAAAAAGAAATAAAAATTATAGATGTACACTCGACGTGGTTAAATGATATATTCCCAAAACTAAAAAAATACAATTTAAATGGTCAAAATATAACTTATGATAAGAATGGAAAAATAGTTTGCCAAGTTTACAATAAAGTAAATTCAGAGCAGCAAAAATACATAGAATATATTAAGAATCAGATGTCTAATATTGGGATTGTTACTCAGAATGATGTAAGTTTTTTTTGTTTGAGAATCCTAAAAGAATATCGTAGTGTTACAAGGGCAATAATTAATAGATACCCATTTATTATTATTGATGAAGCCCAAGATTGTTCAGATTTGCAGATGGCCATTGTTGACTTTTTAGTTGAATCTGGCCATAAAGAAATAATGTTGGTTGGTGATGCATGCCAGGCGATTTATGAGTGGCGAGATGCTAATCCTCAACTTTTTATTGAAAAAGAAAATGATAATAATTGGGAAAATATTAAATTGTTAGAGAGCCAAAGGTGTGGCCCAAAAATATGTGAATTTTTAAATCTATTCCATGATAATAGAAAAGTATGCCATAATCCTAAATTAAAAGAATTGTTGGATGCAGAAGTAAAAATTACTTACTCGACTGATATTAACGAGCTCATTGAACAGTATTTAAAACATGTTAGATCAAAAGGAATAGAAGTCAGTTCAGATAATGTTGCTATTCTATACGGAGGACATAAATCGAAAATTAACATTAGAAAAACGAATATAAATCCAACAAGTCTTTGGAAAACACAAGAGGAAGGAAAAAGTATTCAAGGAATTTATGCTCTCCCATTGTTGGCTAAAATTGCCATGTTTCAAAGAGACTATAAAAAAGCCTATGAATATATCGAAAAATTTTTTTATTTTATTATTGAACGAAAGCTTCTAATTTCAAAAGAAGATATCAAGGAACATGAATTAGGCAGTATTGGAAGCAAAGTAATCTTATGGAATTTCTGTAAAAAACTCCCGTCTCTAGAAAAAGAATTAGATAACTGGATAATCGAAGTAAATGAATTAATTAAAGAAGTTAGTCGGGAACTAGGCATTATAAACCAGTTAGAAATTAAAAAGAAAAGGCAACAGCAGAATATAAATCTAAAAGATGCATTATTTCAAATCACAGATAATAAACTCATATTTAAAAACATTACACTCAACAATATTCACCAAATTAAAAGCAGAACATTCGACGCAGTTATGGTTTATGTGGATAGTGGAACTGGTAACTATAAGATATCAATTAAAAAATTAAAAAGAATTATTGAGCAAAAAAATCTATTTGAGGGCGATCATCATGAAGATGGTAGATGCTTCTATGTTGCAGCCTCAAGAGCACGAAGATTGCTTTGGATTGCAAGTACAGACAAAGAAATCCTAAATTTATTTAATTTTTAAAAGCTCTTATTCCAATAAAATATAAGCAACATCTTACTTATGACCATGATCTATACTTGCTAAACTACTAATCGAGCTCGAGATAGATTTTTCATGGTAAAAATATCCTGGGGTTAACCGGTACTCCATTTACCCTTACCTCATAATGGAGATGAATACCTGTGCTTACACCTGTATTTCCCATAAGCCAAATTAAATCTCCCTGTCCTACCTTTTCCCCTACCCCTACCTTAAACTCACTTAAATGAGCATATACGGTTACATATGTGGTGCCGTTTTCATCTGTTCCATGATAAATCATGATTCTTTTACCCATGTTTCCACTTGAGCCAACAGCAATTACTGTACCATTGGCTGTAGCCCTTATTGGGGTACCGGTATTTTTGGCAATTGCTTTGCAACAAGGACTTCCTGTTTTCAATTTGAGAAGACTTCGGTATATGATTAACAGCGAATCGGTTGATCCAATGTAGAAAATGATGTTTTTGAAATAAGGTTATCTTCTTCGTTGATTACGTCTTCTACATTGTTCGCAAAGGCGTTTTCCACCTGTACCACTTTTAATGTTATGTCGTTCGATGTTGTTGCCAAGAGTACAGGTTGAATTATTGTGATATACCTTTACACCCTTTACTTTTGAATGCCAAGGGGATTTGGTAGGCATAATGTCTCCTTTAATTAAATTATAATCTATTAATATTATAACAAAATATATAAAGATTAATAATCGGAGGTTGAGATATGAAAAATAAAAATGTAATATATAGAAAAAAAGATTTTGAAACTATTTCAATGACAACCATAATTGGTATTAAGTGCATAGATGGTATTGAGATTGGTTAAGATAGCCAATTAACGATTAGTGGGGATAATCCTGTAAAGGAAACGGATTTTGACAAAATTTTTAAAATTGGAAGAATGCTTATTGCTTGTACATGTGATGCTGACTATTTTGAAAAATTGAGGAGTGAAATTAAGAAAAGATATACTTCTGAATTTAAGGATATTAAAGAGGCAACATATATTATCGAAGATTATATAAAATATATACGCGATAATTATCACCAACATTAAGATATTTTGATTATTAGTTGCTTGCAAGCCTCTTAGTTGAAATATTAGGTATTAATATGATAGACAAACCTGTAAGCCATGAAAGATTTTGTATTATCAACAGAACAGGAAAAAGAAATTCTACCCCTTGCGGCTCAATATAAGCGAGAAGCAAAGAAATGTCTTAGTGCAAAGGCATATTTATCGGGTTGTGTCTTAATGGAAGCAGCAATGGAGGCAATATTGCTTTCAACGGCAAATTGCTTTCCAGAGATTATTACATCTGCAAGATGTACTCCAAAAAAGGATGGCAAAATAAAACACTTAGATAGATGGACATTTATAGATTTGTTGACGGTAGCAAGAGAGTTGAATTGGTTGCCTCCGGGATTATCTCCTAAGGATGAGTGGAGTAGTGTCCATGCCAAGATAGGAGATTATGTTGAAGTGGTTCGACAGATTCGAAACCTGATTCATCCCATTAGATATGTAAATGACTTTAGTGGAAAAAGAGTTACAAGAAAATATCTTAAAGCGTGCTTTGAAATAGTAGATATTGCAATTGAGTACTTATACTCAGTTGTGAATAGTTCGCTAAAAATAATGCTTAGAGAAAAAGAAAGAAGAAGCACCTAATATCGTTGTAGCGAATGGCAGCTCAACCGCTAAGAGTAATAAGTTGTGGACAAATAGAGTAGAATTTTTGTAGAGAAGTCTTGTCGGTTACGCAGTTGCTGCTAAACCTAACAGGTTGGATAAATAAATTATTTTAAAATGGAGATAAGAAAATGAGTACATCGAAATCAATTCTTGACCCATGGAGAATCCTTCTGAGTCATCTTATGAATCTTGATAGCTATTATATACCAGATATTATAGATAAAACAGGCATGGTAGTAAACTGGTCTTTAACGGATAGAGAAAATTATTCACATAAATACAGGAGAGATGCCTTTAGATCTAGGATTATTAAAACATATAATTCTTTGCCAACAGATGATCAGCTAAGAGTGTCACATACCATAGCTGCTGAGTTATCCAAGATGGGGCCGACAGATAGTTTGAACAATGACCTCAAGAGAATAGGTTGGAATATTGAAAACAATAGTCTGGTTCCAGTGGGTGCAGATGTAAAGGAACTATTTTTTCCAAAGGATGTACAACATGATGCCTATATTGAAATAAGAAAAATATTTCAGGAGGCATCAACATCTATTTATGTCATTGATCCATACATTGATAGCTCGATTTTCACAATCTTAAAAACTATTACTTATAAACCCATTAAGGTGAAGCTGTTAACTTCCAAAATACCTTCCGACTTCGTCCATGAAACTAGAAGGTTTTTATCCCAATGTAGCAATTTTACGATTAAAATATGGAAAACCAGAGAATTTCATGACCGGTTTATAATACTTGATGACTTTAAATGTTGGCATATTGGTTGTTCAATAAAAGACGCTGGTAATAAGGCTTTCATGATCAGCAAATTTGAAGATAATGCAAATAGAGATGCACTGAAAATGCAAGTAGATAATAGTTTGGCAAATGCTCGGGAAGTAAATATTTAGGATATCCAACAATTTTATGTACCTGATCCCAAAGTCCTATAGTTTTTGGTTAGGTGGGTTCAGACGTTAAGTAAAAAAATAAAATGGACTATCAAATATTAAGAGCAGATATAAATGATGCAGAAGAAATATTAAAAATACAGAAATATTATTTAGCAATTTTCCTTTTTAAAACTGAAACTTTCCTATAATCCCCATATTTCCCAGTCATATCTTAAACATACCTATTTGCTACTACTTTAGGTTTTTCATCTTTAAACTCTAAGTAATTTTCTATACAGTCATCATTTCTAATATCTCTATAATCAACCTTTATTATATAACTGACCATACCCCTGCCTACAACCTATCAACTGCCTTTGCCATCTGTGAGCTGTTAAAATTGATATAAATTTTTGTGGTATCAAGACTTGCATGACCCAGTAGCTTTTGAACCTTAAAAAGATCAACCCCGGCTTCGACCAGATGGGTGGCAAAACTGTGCCTAAAGCTGTGTGCTGTATAACCTTTCCTCTTAAGTCCGGATAAGGAAAAATAAATCTTAAGTAGATTTACAAAGCTACAATTACACATTCTCTTGCCTTGTTCACCAATTATAAGTGCCTCTGTTTTAAGGGGTAGTCTCTGTTCTAGATATTTATCCAGTAGACTAGTAACTTCTTTATGAAGGGGAATTAACCTGTCCTTTCCTCCCTTACCACGCCTTATAATAATAAAACTTTTGGAAAGATTAATATCGGTCCAGTTTAGATTCAGCAATTCACTTTTCCTTATACCGGTATAGTAGAGGAGGGATAGAACCAGTTTATCTCTTACATTGTTTTTATGGCATCTTAAAGGTGCAAAATCTACGGATCTAATTATTAGGTCTACCTCATACTTAGACATTACAGAGGGGATCCTGCATATCTTTTTAGGAACCCTTATTTTTCTTGTTGGATTTTTTATTGTTATATCTTCTTCTTCAAGGTAATTAAAAAAGCTTTTTACTGTTGCAATTATTTTTGATATTGAACTTTGCCCGAGGCCTCTATTTTCCTTAGCGTAATAAAAGTACTGCCTTACAGTTCTTGTACTAATTAAGTTTATATCTAAAATATTTATAGAAATTATAAAATCAAAAAATTTTCTAAGTTCTTTATTATAATCATAAATTGTAGAAGGGGAGGCAATTTTTTCAATTTTCATATATGAAAGGAAGCTGTCTATATAATTTCTCATATTTACCTTTTACTCTTTTTGCAATACAAACTAAGAAATTATATCCTATTTAGTGTAGTTCTCGGCTTACAGGCTAACTACACAAAATCTGTAGCCTTTTTAAGAAGTTA
>Ga0315532_1001253_pt1 | contig 19270 bp, 16 predicted proteins | sample SalMarWE160370MG_FD_203082 | JGI IMG/M metagenome (GOLD analysis project Ga0315532, IMG submission 203082) | Salt marsh sediment microbial communities from the Plum Island Ecosystem LTER, Massachusetts, United States - Salt Marsh Sediment WE1603-70 ... | reverse complement strand
CGAATATATCCACCTGTATGTCATGGGAGCGGCGGGCAAGGTCAAGCTTTTCCCTCAGCTTGTCTCGGTCAAGCTTTGTCCCTGTCTGCTCCTCGATGAAGGCAACAAAGTCCTCAAGTTGCGATTCGGAATAGATAACGTTGACGTCCTCTGTACAGCCTCCCTGGGGCTGGTACGGAGCATCAAGAACGTAGACAGGCAGGTTAAGAGTGCGGCCCATGGTGGCAAACCAGCCCATCCGCGAGTCGCAGCTATAGCTGTTCACCACCAGAAAGTCGGGCTTGGCTACGCCACCATAGGGTGCCTCTGGCGCCTCTTCTCCCCCCAACAAATAGCCCATGAGGATACGGGCGTAACCGCAGACATCCTGGCTAAAGCCCGCCCTTTCCCCAGCACGGCAGAACCCGGAGGACAGCCGCTTGGCGGCACAGACGGTGGCGTAGTTCTCCAGGTACACGGCGTTTATGTCCATCGCTTCCAGTATCTCCGAAGGTATGCCATTGCTGCACCAAGCCACCTTCCGATTCGTACCTTGCTGCAACGACTCGGCATAGTACTTCTTGCGCAGCGCCGGTACCTCTAGAGTGGTCTGAAGGTGTTTCTTGGCACTGGTTGACGTCACCATATCGCTTACTCCTTCCCCAACATAATTCTTTCCCGAGCAAACAGAGCAGCTCCCAACGCCCCCACAATCTGAGGCTCCTCGGGCAACAAAGCACTTAATCCAACCCGTTCCTCTATCTTACGCACCACCGCTATATTCTTGCCTATGCCCCCACTTATCACTAAGTCGGGCTCTACCCCTATCCCACGCAGCAGATTGTAGACCCTGGCGGCTATGGCGCTGTGGAGCCCGGCGAGCACGTCCCGCCTGTCCTTACCCTCCCGGATCAGAGATGTAACCTCGGACTTAGCGAAAACAGCGCAGGTGCTGTTGATTCTCAACTCAGCCTTGGCCTCCAGCGATAGCTCGCTCATCTCATCCAGGGAAATTCCCATCACCCGGGCCATCAGTTCCAGGAACCTTCCCGTGCCCGCTGCGCACTTGTCGTTCATCGTGAAATTCTCCAGGTGCCCCGCCGCATCGCACCGGATCGCCTTGCAGTCCTGACCCCCCATATCCAATATAGTCCTGACCGATGGGAAAAGCCAGTTCGCTCCACGGGCGTGACAGCTTAGCTCGGTAACCGTCTCCTGCGCGAAGGGAACAATGACTCTCCCATAGCCAGTGGCCACGATATATCCTATCTCTGAGGCGGATAGTTTCGCCCGTTCCAGCGCCTCGTCCAAGGTGCGGCACGCCGAGTTTGCGCTCTCCGCTCCAGTATTAATGAGGCTGTGACATAAAATATCATCGCCGTTTAGGAGCACCGCCTTCGATGTGGAAGACCCTATATCTACCCCCGCTGCTATCACTTTTCAACCCCAATTACCATATTAACAGCCCAATATAAATTGTCAACAAAATCGCCTTTGCGGGAACTATGGTATGCTAAGCCTTCACAGCTAATGAATCAAATGATACAATACAGCATCAGTCGCCAGCCGCAAAGTAAGGCGCACATATTCAACTGCCTAGCATGAGGTAACAATTGGCCCTATTCATCACATTTGAAGGCGGGGAGGGCTCAGGCAAGAGCACACAGGCGAAAGCACTATGCAAACGGCTCTTGAGTCTGAATATACCAACCCTACTGACGCACGAGCCCGGGGGTACGCCCCTGGGCAATAGCCTGCGCCGCTGGCTCAAGGGAGAGGATGAGATAGACCCCACCACCGAGCTTCTACTTTTTAATGCCTCCCGCGCCCATCTTGTCTCTCGAGTGATTCGCCCCGCTCTGGAAAAGGGAACTGTAGTTATCTGCGATCGCTTCGCCGAATCTACCATCGCCTACCAAGGCTATGCCCGCGGCCTTGATTTGAACCTAATCGAAACGGTCAACAACATCGCCACGCAGGGGCTGAAGCCCGACCTTATCGTCTTTCTGGATATCCATGTGGACCAGGGGCTGGCACGAAAAGGAATAAGAGACCGCTTCGAGCGAGAGGGTATCGCCTTTCACCAGCGGGTGAGAAGTGGCTACCTGGAGATGGCAAACAATGACCCCGAGCGCTGGCTGGTTATCGATGGTTCTTTGCCCAAAAAAAACATACAGAGCCTCATATGGCAACGGCTGGAGCCGCTTCTAAGGCCACGCTAACATTTACTTTTTCAACTGTAGGAACCGATCCCATTCGAACCGCAGGAACTACCAGGCGTTGTTTCAGCCAAGATACAAGGCAGGTATCAACTCATCTCAGGGTGCGTAAATGAGCAAACAAATCCTCCCTCCCTCGAAGAGTCTTCGACTTGGCGGGAGGGATCCTTCCTTGGAAGGAGAGAGAGGGGGACTTCCACCCTCACCCTTCGACAAGCTCAGGTCGAACGTCTTAACCACTCAAAAGCAGCAATTCCATCCCCGTTCGTGGTGAGCCTGTCGAACCATGAACGTCTCTTCAACAAGCTCGTCCTGACCGCCACGAGATTCTTCCCCTTCACTCTGTTAAAGGTCAGAATTATAAGAAGTACTTTGGCGGAATGTAGCACCGCCTTTCTGTTACAATGCACTAGAGGCAAAAGGAGTAAGTCTATTTAAGAACCGGGGTAGGTTGGAGCCCTTCCGCAGAAGGGCTCCAACCACGCCTAGAGCACCCGGATATATTCGGGGTAGGCTACTCTGTTATCATAGTTGCCTGATAAATCAGGCAACTACAAAGGCTGAGGTTTAGAGAGTAAGTTTCCTAGTCTTGCCTTCTGCATTTACACCTAATACAGCACCCCGACACGTCGGTGCGCTGCGTTGCTAAAATAAACAGCCAAAAAGGAGTTGAAAAAGTGGGAAAAGGTATGTTATAATAAAAAATCAGAGTGTGAAGAGCACTTGAACCTTTAAATCCAGTCCAGCGAGGCTGGCAAGGGGAAGAAGTTGTACAAGTCATTAAGTTTAATAGAACGGATATTCTCAGTCCCCTTGCCAGTAATACAGCAAGGGGGCTTTTATGTCTGATAAAGTTGTCCTAACCGATGAAGATATCCACCGTATTATTACTCGCATCGCACATGAGATTGTGGAACGCAACCATGGGTGCGACGGTATGGTATTTATCGGCTTGCACACCCGCGGCGTTCCGCTAGCAACAAGAATTGCCTCAAACATAAAGGAATTTGAAAAGGCAGACATTCCCATAGGTGCTCTGGATATCAGCCTCTATCGTGATGATGTTTCCTCTCTAACCAAGCAGCCTCCAGTTCACCCCACCATAATACCAACAGACATATCAGACAAATGTGTAATTCTGGTCGATGACGTCCTCTATACTGGACGCAGCATTCGTGCTGCAATGGATGCAGTTATCGATTTTGGGCGGCCCTGCAACATACAGTTAGCGGTGCTCGTTGACCGTGGTCATCGCGAACTCCCTATTCGCGCCGACTATGTCGGAAAGAATATGCCTACTTCGAATTATGAAGAGGTCGAGGTACGGCTAAAAGAAACTGATGGCAGAGATGAAGTAGCCATCGTAAAAGCTATGGGCGAGCGACAGCCCACCGCAAGATAGACAGCATTTTCAGGGGGTAATTCGTCATGCCATTCGCTGGAAGAGACCTGGTCTCAATAACTGACTTCACCAATCAAGAGATTGAGGCTGTTTTAGACCTGGCCGATCAAATGGATTCTGCTCTTAAGAAGGGCATGGAGATAGAGCTTTGCAAAGGAAAAGATATGGCTACATTGTTCTACGAACCCAGCACGCGTACGCGGGGTTCTTTTGAGAGAGCAATGCATAAATTGGGCGGGACAGTAATAAGCTTTGCCGAAGCTAAGGTGATGTCGTCAGCAGCCAAGGGAGAGACGATTGCCGACACGGTGCGGGTGTTAAAAAGCTATGCCGACATTATCGTCATCAGGCATCCTTGGGAGGGAGCTGCCAAAGTAGCCGCCGATTACGCCGACGTGCCGGTAATAAACGCTGGCGACGGCAGCCATGAACACCCCACCCAGACTTTGTGCGACCTATACACCCTTAAAAAAGAGAAAGGGAGGCTTAAAGGTCTAACCGTTCTCCTGTGGGGTGATCTCAAGTATGGAAGAACGGTGCATTCGCTAATATATGCACTGGCTAGATTCGGAGCGGAGGTTCTCTGCGCCCCACTGCAGGGTCTGGATGTACCTGGCCCCGTTCTCAGAAGAATACACTCAGAGTACAACTACATTCCGGAAAGGGTCAAACCTGACGACATGACGTCAATGATTGGGGAAGTAGATGCATTCTATATAGCCCCATTCAAACCCTATAATTTGGCGCTATGGTCGGATTTTGATTCTAGCCCTTGTCCTGAGATTAATATCAGGGAAGCGCTTGGAAAAGCTGATGCAATATATGTAACCAGGGTTCAAAACGAGAGAAGAGATAGACCTGCTGATACGGAATCGGAGGGAGGGTATCCCACAGTAGACAGCAAATTCCTCAGCCAGCTTAAGAAAAAGACCCTGGTCATGCATCCCCTGCCACGGGTAAATGAGCTTGCCTACGAACTCGACGATTATCCGACAAGCGTCTACTTTCAACAGGCTGCATACGGCGTGCCGATTAGAATGGCACTGACGGCTCTACTGCTTGGGGCTAGCAGCATCGAGATACCTGAAAGGACTGGCGTATCTGGCCAGGTGATGGCCTATAGCAAGTATAAACAGGTCATTGGTGTGAAATGCCCCAACGCAAACTGCGTATCGAACCTCGAATCCCGCTACCTTGTGCCCAAACTGAACATGCTTAAGCGAAATGTCGGTGAACCCTTGACACTCAGATGTACCTATTGTGACCATGAAACACATCCACCATATATCGCCAGCTCAGAATGGCATCAAGGTCTTTTAAAGAACAAGAAATACTATAGCTCCGATAGCTTCATGCTTGACCGTATCAGACCGGAGAACCTGATAATTTTCGATTCTGAGAAGGAAGCTCAGGCCCACGGGTTCATGCCCAGCAAGCGAACTGCCAAGCAACGCAACGGGGGTGATGCCACGTGAAGCCGCTCTTAATTCTCGGCGGACGCATCATCGACCCCAGCCAGGGGATTGATATGGTTGGCGACCTTCTCATTGCTGAGGGGAGAATCGCCCAAATTGGCCGGGTAAGCCCTCCCGATGAGCCCCGCTCTGTCATTCACGCCGAGGGAATGGTTGTATCCCCAGGTTTTATCGACCTGCACTGCCACCTGAGAGAGCCGGGTTTTGAGGAGAAAGAGACCATCGTCACTGGCACCCGCGCCGCAGCGAGTGGAGGCTTTACCACTATCTGCTGCATGCCCAACACCGAGCCCCCAATCGACACCAGGGCGACGGTGGAATTCATCAAAGAGAAGGCAGCTTCTGAAGGAGCAGTTCGGGTGCTGCCTATAGGGTGTATCACCAAAGGGCGAAAGGGCGAGGAGATAGTGAATATGGATGAGCTTGCCGAGGCAGGGGTGGTCGCTCTTAGCGATGACGGAAATCCGGTAAGCAACGCGCAAGTGATGCTCCAGGCTCTGGAACATAGCCGTCATTTCAACCTGTTTCTCAGCGACCATTGTGAAGATATATCGCTCAGCGCCCGAGGCGTGATGAACGAAGGATTAGTGTCAGCAAAGCTGGGGCTTAAGGGCATCCCTGCCGCTGCCGAGGAGGTCATGGTCGCCCGTGACATAGACCTGGCTGAGGCTACAGGAGCGAGGGTGCATATCGCTCATGCCAGTACCGCTGGCTCGGTTGACCTCATTCGGCGCGCCAAGGAAAAGGGAATCGCCGTTACCGCCGAGGTTACCCCACACCATTTGACCATGACCGAGGAAAGCGTTATCGGCTATAACACTAATGCCAAGATGTATCCACCGCTGAGGACTGCACAGGACGTGGAGGCATTGATAACCGGGCTCAACGATGGAGTGATAGATGCCATCGCCACCGACCACGCACCCCATACTTATGCGGACAAGCAATGCGACTTTAATATGGCCGCCTTCGGCATCAGCGTCCTGGAGACGGCGCTGGGAAGCCTTATCGCCCTGGTTCATCATAAAAAGATAGATTTGGTGACACTAATATCGAAACTAACGTCGGAGCCAGCGAAAATTTTGCAAAATAGCGAAATAGGAACACTGAAGGCAGGCGCCTGCGCCGATGTAACTATATTCGACCCGCAGGCGGAATGGTTTGTTGACCCCGCTGCATTCGCTTCCCAAGGCAAGAACACCCCCTTAGCTGGCAAACGCCTAAGGGGTAAGGTGATGGCCACTATCTACGGCGGTAATGTTGTATATAAGGATGATGCTTTGAGAATCGATATAATGCAATACCAGGCAGGGCCGCGAATTGAATAAAAAGGCATTCCTAGTACTGGAGGATGGCTCGGCATATGAGGGCTATTCCTTTGGTGCCGACGCCCCCGCCTACGGCGAGGTGGTGTTTAATACCAGCATGACCGGTTATCAGGAGATGCTCACCGACCCCTCATACGCTGGTCAGATTGTGGTACCTACCTATCCTCTCATCGGGAACTACGGCGTGAACTCCGATGACGCCCAATCCAATCGCATACAGGTGGCCGGCTTTGTGGTGCGCGAGGAATGCCATCTACCAAGCCACTGGAACTCCCATACTACCCTACATGAATATCTGCTCTCAAGCGGAATTCCAGGGATCGTCGGCGTCGATACCAGAGCCATCACCCGCCGCCTGCGCGTGGCTGGGGTTATGATGGGAATGATCACCAGCAAGCCGCATGAGGAGGCTCGTCAGCAGCTTTCCAAGATGCCCCGCTATGACGATATCGACTTCGTGCAGCAGGTGAGCACCGAGAACATATACCGCTGGGAATGCACCGCAGGGCAAGACGCTCCACATCATATCGTAGTGGTCGATTGTGGCCTCAAGTTCAGCATCCTGCACCATCTGTGCCAGCTCGGCTGCAACTGTACCGTTGTCCCCTCAACCACCTCGGCGGAGGACATTCTAGGTTTGAAGCCTGATGGCGTCGTGCTCTCGCCAGGCCCAGGCGACCCCGACCTGCCATATCTGGAAAAAACAGTGGGTGGCCTTCTGGGGAGGAAGCCGATAATGGGCATCTGTCTTGGCCACCAGCTCATCGCCCGCGCCTTTGGCGGCAAGACCTATAAGCTCAAGTTTGGCCACAGGGGGGCAAACCACCCCGTTCGCGACCTGGAGACGGGGAAGGTGAACATAACCTCCCAGAATCACGGGTTTGCCGTGGATGCAGATAGCTTGAAGGGTGGGCTCGAGGTTAGCCACATAAACCTCAACGATGGCACGGTGGAGGGGGTCAGGCACCGCGAGCTACCGCTACTTTCGATTCAATATCACTCCGAGGCCTCCCCCGGCCCGCGAGACACCGTCAGCGCCTTCGAACGCTTCCTGGAGATGGTGATGGAGCAATAAAATGTTACTAACCCATATTGAACAATATGTCGATGTAGCGCGAGGCTTTAGCCTCGCAAATGAGGCGACCCTAAAGGGTCGCGCTACGAGAGGTTTTTTAGAGATGGTGAGGCAAAGATAATATGGCCAGGTATACTATAGTTCTGGAACCCAATTATCCAGAGGAAGGCTACACGGTTATAGTGCCGGCCCTCCCTGGATGCATCACCTATAGACGAACCAGGGATGAAGCTCTTGAGCGATCCAAAGAAGCCATTAAGGTCTTCATACAGAGACTGCAAAACGTTGTCTTGGCATTATGCCAAGAAATTGAATTAGAAGAGTAAAAGTAAGAATCTATGTCGAAAATTTCTAAAGTTCTAGTAATCGGCTCGGGGCCCATCGTCATCGGGCAGGCGGCGGAGTTCGACTACGTTGGCATTTAAGCAGGGTAGGCTGGAGCATCTGCTCCAGCCAATGAAAGGGAAATGGAAATAGCTTTGCAAGCTGATGAAGATAGGACGTGTATAAAAGCCTTCCAAAATTTGATGATAATTCATATGTCCATTTTATTACTACAAATACTTACAGGAATTATCCCTACTTTCAGGATGAAGAGTTCTCACAGATTCTTCTGGAGGAATTGCGATTCTACAGTGGAAAGCTTGGCTTTGCACTAATAGGCTATGTGATAATGCCCAGTCATCTACATCTTCTGCTATGGTGGGACAAGGATGAACAACCTATGTTGAACATATCGACAATAATGCAACGGGTAAAGGGAGCGACGGCAAGACGCATCATCGACTTTCTTCGGGTTAGGTCGGAGCATCCGCTCCGACCAATTCCTCAGCGCCGAGAGCAGATGCTCTCGGCTACCCAAGAAAGAGTAGACTACAAATCACACAAGCGAAATATCAAGCATCGTCTGTGGCAGAGAGGCTTCTATGACTTCAACATTTACAGCGAGAAAACGCTTCTTGAGAAACTCGAATATATCCATAACAATCCTATGACAGCCGGACTAGTTGCTTCGCCAGTCGACTACAAGTGGTCAAGTTATCTCCTGTATGTTTCCGAGCAGAACAAAACAACTACAGCAGGAGCAAGGTAAACGTAAGATGTCGAAGGTATCTAAAGTTCTAGTCATCGGCTCGGGGCCCATCGTCATCGGGCAGGCGGCGGAGTTCGACTACGCCGGCACTCAGGCATGCAAGGCGCTCCGCGAGGAGGGGGTGACCTCACTCTTGGTGAACTCCAACCCGGCCACCATCATGACCGACGAGGGCATCGCCGATATCGTCTATATCGAGCCGCTCACCGTTGAGGTGATAGGGCGAATAATCGAGCGCGAGCGCCCCGACGGACTCCTCCCCACCCTTGGCGGCCAGACAGGGCTCAACCTGGCGGTTGACCTAGCCAATGCCGGCGTCCTCGACAAATACAATGTGCGCTCCCTGGGCACTCCCATCGATACTATCCGCAAGGCAGAGGACAGAGAGCTATTCAAGAAAATGCTTGAGGATATCGGTGAGCCAGTTCCCGAGAGCATCATCGCCACCAGCATGGAGGAGGCGCGCCAGGCAGTCGAGGCCATGGGTCTGCCCGTAGTTATCCGCCCTGCCTATACTCTTGGCGGCACCGGCGGCGGCCATGCCGCTACCATGGATGAGTTTGAATACATCGCCGCCATCGGGCTGGCGGTAAGTCCAGCCCATCAGATATTGGTTGAGAAAAGCGTTGTCGGCTGGAAGGAGATAGAGTATGAGGTGATGAGGGATGGGGCCGATAACTGCATCACCATCTGCAATATGGAAAACATCGACCCCATGGGGGTGCACACCGGTGATAGCATTGTCATCGCTCCGTCTCAGACCCTCTCGGACAACGAATTTCAGGCGCTGCGCTCGGCCAGCATCAGGATAATAAAAGCGCTGGGGGTGGAAGGCGGCTGCAATATCCAGTTTGCCCTCGCCCCTCACCCCATGCTTGCAGACCATTGGCCGCCGGGTGGCAGCGGCAACCTCTATGAACATGTGAGTGACGGATGCCCTCCCTACTATGTCATCGAGGTCAACCCACGCGTCAGCCGCAGCTCAGCCCTAGCCTCTAAGGCAACAGGCTATCCCATTGCCCGCGTCGCCGCCAAGATCGCCGTGGGCAAGAGGCTTGACGAGATCGTAAACCAGGTAACTGGCAAGACGATGGCCGCCTTTGAGCCGGCCCTGGACTATATGGTGGTCAAAATCCCCCGTTGGCCCTTCGACAAGTTCGCCTCCGGCGACCGCATTATCGGCACCCAGATGAAGGCCACCGGTGAGGTGATGGCTATCGACCGCACCTTCGAGGCAGCACTGCAGAAGGCGGTGCGCTCCCTAGAGATAGGAGGTAAATCGCTGCTCTGGGAGGATCCGAACTGGAAGGGTAGCTTCCCTCTTGGGAATAACGACCTCCGCCTGTGGGGCATCATGGCCTCACTGAGGAGAGGTGCAAGCCCTGAGCAACTATCAATAGACACAGCGTTCGACCCGTGGTTTATGTATAAGCTCGAGAATATCATCCAGATGGAGAGGCGCCTTCTCTCCGAGCCACTGACCCCACAGCTCCTGTGGCAGGCAAAGCGCCTCGGATTCTCCGATGAGCAGATCGGAACCCTTGCCGACAGGTTGCCGGAGCAGGTGCGGAAGCTGCGCCATAACTGGCAAATCATCCCTGTCTACAAGATGGTGGATACATGTGCCGCCGAATTCGATGCCGAGAGCGCCTATTTCTACAGCACCTACGAAATGGAAAACGAAGCTGAGCCTCTGGAGGGAGATAAAGCGGTGGTCATTAGCTCAGGTCCCATTCGCATCGGTCAGGGTATTGAGTTCGACTACTGCTGTGTTCACTCCGCATGGGCCCTTCAAGAGGCGGGCTATAGTAGTATTATTATTAATTCCAATCCAGAGACGGTCTCCACCGACTTCGATACATCGGATCGCCTCTACTTCGAGGCTCTGGATGAGGAAAGCGTGCGCGATGTCCTGGAGAATGAGGGCATAGCTGCCACTCCTACGATGGTGCAGTTCGGGGGGCAAACAGCGATCAATCTGGCAGAGCCCCTATTCCGCAGTGGCATGCCCATCATTGGCTCCAGCGTCGAGGCTATTGACGAAGCGGAGGACCGCCACCGCTTTGAAAACCTGGTGAACCGACTTGGTATTCCCCAGCCTCCTGGTTCCACAGCCAGCTCCGTCGAAGAAGCGCTCAATGTAGCCAAGCTCATTGGCTACCCTGTTCTCGTCCGCCCCAGCTACGTGCTGGGGGGTAGAGCCATGGAGATCGTCCACAATGCCACTGAGGTAATTCACTACATGAAGCTTGCTATAGAGACGCACTCCAGACATCCGGTGCTCATAGACAAATACCTCGAGGGAAAAGAGGTAGAAATTGATGCCATTTGCGACGGGGAGCAGGTGCTCATCCCCGGCATCATGGAGCATATCGAGCGGGCTGGGGTGCACAGTGGAGACTCTATGGCAGTCTACCCCGCGTTAAGCCTCACCGGTGAGGAAATTGAGACTATCGTTGAATATTCAACGCGGATTGGGTTGGCTTTGCAGGTGAAGGGATTGATGAATATTCAATATGTAATCATGACCGAGGATGTGGGCTCATCAGTCTATGTACTGGAGGTCAACCCCCGGGCAAGTAGAACCATCCCGTTCATAAGCAAGGTTACTGGAGTGCCGATGGTTCGGATAGCGACCAAGGTGATGCTTGGACAGAGCCTGAAGGAGCAGGGCTACGAAGGAGGTCTGTGGAAGACGCAGGACCTGGTCGCTATTAAGGCACCGGTTTTCTCTATGTCCAAGCTGAGCGGGGTGGATACATATCTTGGTCCTGAGATGAAATCGACAGGTGAGGTTATGGGGATAGACTACACCGCCGGTGCCGCCCTGGCAAAGGCATTACTGGCTGCCGATCTCACGCTACCTTCGGAGGGTTCCATTCTGCTCAGCATTGCTGACCAAGATAAGCCAGAGGCACTGCCCATTATAAGAGGGCTCTCTTCTATGGGCTACAAACTCTATGCCACTGAAGGCACGGCATCAATGATTGAGGCAGAGGGGATGCCCATAACTATGATAAGTAAGAAGCTGGGCGAAGGACACCCCGATATCCTGGATGTTATTCGTGACGGCACCGTTAAAGGAATAGTCAATACCATTACCGGCGAGCGAGGCCCCTTGGCCGACGGCTTTCAAATTCGCCGCGTCGCCGCCGAGAAAAGGGTTCCCTGTTACACTTCACTAGACACCTTTAGGGCGGCTCTGGAGGCTTCGACCAATGGTGAGCAAAGCTTTTCCGTCCAGCCCTTGAGGGAATATCTAACGGAATAAACCCACAGGGGCGGGTGCCCACTAATAGATTATGAAAAGTAACACACCACATAGCGTTCGTGGTGAGCTTGTCGAACCATGAACGGCTATTCGTGGTCGAGATGTAGGTCATTCTATGTCCCAGTCACATGGCGAAACGGAGTAATTTTATTTTCGAAGTAAGAAGGTAATCGCTTGAAACAGATCCTTGCTACGGTTCTCTCAAACAGCGAAATCCTGCCCGATATACACCTCCTCTGGGCCCAGGCCCCTGAAATCGCATCTGAATCCAGGCCGGGGCAGTTTATCATGGTGCGCATCAGCGAAGACCATGAACCGTTGCTCAGGCGTCCCCTAGCCATACACCGTATCTCCCCATCTTCCTCCCCTACCCATCTCGCTCTCCTCTTCTCCGTGGTAGGACGGGGCACAAAGTGGCTCGCCCAGAGAATAAAAGGAGATACTATTGACCTATTGGGGCCGCTCGGTCATGGCTTTAAGGTTCAGTCATGTAATTTGCTCCTAGTTGCCGGCGGCATTGGGATTGCCCCACTGATCGCCCTTGCCGAGAATGAACTGGCGAGGGGAGCACATGTTACGCTGATTTTAGGGGCACCCACCCAAGACCAGCTTTACCCAGCCCATCTGCTCCCTCCCGGGATCGATCTTCTGGTTGCCACAGAGGATGGTTCAGCCGGTGAAAAGGGCATGGCAACTGATCTGTTAGCCAATTTCACTGGCAAGGCTGAGCAAGTCTTTGCCTGCGGCCCCGTTGCCATGTATGAGGTTATGTCAAGCCTAGCCTCGATAAAGGGGAAGTCGGTTCAGGTCTCAATGGAGGCCAGAATGGGCTGTGGTTTTGGCGTCTGCCTGGGCTGCGCCATAGAGACTAGACAAGGCATGAAGCTAGTGTGCCAGGACGGCCCTGTATTTGAATTGGAGGACATCATTTGGAGGGGTGAAAAAGGAGGCGACTAAAATGGTGGTTACAAAGAGAATAAGTCTTCGCACAAAGGGAGACTGTGACATCATTGACATCACCGGTCAGGTAAGGCAGGAGGTTTCAGACTCCGGTATCAATTCAGGGACGGTGACCCTCTTTCTTGCCGGCTCGACGGGTGGGATAACCACGATTGAGAATGAGCCCGGGCTGCTGAGCGATTTTCAGGATATGTGGGAAAGGAACATCCCCAGGAATATCCAATACCAGCACGACCGTGCCTGGGGAGATGGCAACGGACACTCGCATGTTAGGGCCTCGCTCTTGGGCCCCTCTTTAGTGGTGCCGTTCAGCAACAAGTCGCTTCACCTGGGCACCTGGCAGCAGATCGTGCTGGTGGATTTCGACAATCGCCCCCGCTCCAGAGAGCTCGTCCTTCAGATTATGGGTGAGTAATATAATCCCTGAGCTCTTCTGGAACCTTTTCTGGGTCGCTAGCCACCGCCGGCACGATTGCTGGCTGGCCGCAATCCCCCATTATCGCTTGCCCATCCGAACTGAGTATAAATTCCACGAAATCTATCGCCAGCTTCAAATTGGCGGCGTTGGTGGGGATGGTTAGCCCATAGACGACGGGTGCCCCGGTCAAAAAGCTAGTTATTCCTGGTTCACTGCCGGTGACCTCCACCTGGCATGTGGTATAGAACTCCTCGAACTCCAGACTTGATAGGTCTATCTCTGTAGGGAGCTCAATATATCCAAAGTCATGCTGTTGGGCCACCGAGCGGTACTCAAAGGCATAATCCAGGTCTCCCGACTCCAGCAAGTACAGGAGATCCACCGATTTCGGCTTCACTACCTCCCCCCAACCACCTCCGATCCTGCCCCGATCCATTTCTGTCCCACCCGCCGGTACAGCAATGAGGGTGTCATAAAGGTCAGCGGCATTGTCATCGGGGGTCAGGCCAAAGTCGTCCGCTTCATCGTGGTAATACTTTTCGGCCAACTGAACTACCATGAGCGTGCGATAGCCGCAGGGGTCGGCATCGGGGTCAGAGTGCCCGAAGGTAACGTCCTCATTGCGTAGGACGTCATACCAGGCGCGCTCGCCATTTCTTATGTCATCGGCGAATGGTGCACTTTCCCGGTAGGCGATGACCATCTGATTTCGGGCAAAGCATATATACCACTCGGCCCAATCTGGGAACATCAACTCCTCGATGGCTTTATAATCGGCTGAGCCGATGATGTCACACGGCTTGCCTAGCTCGGTAACTTTCCTTATTGTAGTGCGGCTCCCCGCAGATTCAGTGTTGATTGTGATCCCCGGGTTCTGCTTGGTGAATTCCTCAGACATCTTATCCAATGGAACCGATAGGCTTCCGGCGTGGAGGATGATGAGGCTCGGTGGCGATGTGCACCCACAACCTACCACTAGAGCAAACATAACAGCTAGCGCTATGATGCCAAGTACGACTTTTTTCATCGTGCTCTCCTTTCTAAAATACATGTACTGACGACGCCTTGAATGTTATGTAAATTTCACCTCCTTTCGTTAGGTTCATTTCATCAAAGGAATGGCGGGTGACCATGCATACGAAATCCATAGGGGTGCTCACCGTAAGGTGGATGGTTGAACCATGATCAGCAATCGAGGTGATTGTTCCCTTCATGGAGTTTCGAGCACTGGAGATCAGCGGGTCGTTGGAGACAAGAATATCCTCGGGGCGAACTGACGCATGAAGTTTGCCTCGGAGGTCAGTCACGACCTCGAACTCGGCGTTATCGACGGCAAATAGAATGCTCCCACCTGCCTCCTGACGCACATCGCCGGCAAAGATGTTGCGAGTCATCGAAAAGCGGGCGACAAACTCTGAGTTCGGCTGGCGAAATATCTCTTCTGGCGTTCCCACCTGAACGATACGACCCTCATTGAGAACCGCAATTCTATCACCCAGGGCAATAGCCTCTTCGAAATCGTGGGTGACATGTATGATGGTCAACTGCAATCGCTGGTGAACCCGTCTTAACTCCTGCTGCACGCTCTCCCTTGTCTGAGGGTCGAGGGCACTTAGCGGCTCATCTAACAACAGCACATTCGGGCCTACGGATAACGCCCTTGCCAGTGCTACCTTCTGCTTCTCCCCACCGCTCAGAGTGTCGGGCCTGCGCTCTAGAAGATGACTCACTTCGAGAAGATCAGCCAGCCACTCCGTCACTCTTTGCAACTCCCTCTTTGGTCGCCCCTTCTGCTTCAACCCAAAGATCAGATTATCCTTCACCGAGAGGTGCGGGAACAGTACATAGTCCTGATATACGAATCCAATCCCCCTTTTCTCAGGCTCGAGGCCGGTGACCTCTCTCCCGTCGAGCCAAATCTCACCGCTCCTTATAGGATAGAGACCGGCTATGGATTCAAGCAGTATAGTCTTCCCCGCTCCCGTCGGTCCCAGTATGATAAAGTACTCCCCTTTCTCGACTATTAAATTGATATCCTGCAGGAGAAAACTCCCTAGGTTCACCATCAGATTCTTAATCTCGATCATGCTTTCTCCTTGCGATAGGCAAAGCTTCTCAGCCCGACAAACACGACAAGGCAAATTATGATGAGGATACTAGCTACAGGTAAGGCATAGTTGAGCCCATACTCTTCAAGTCGGGTGTAGACCAGGATAGGGGCAATGGTGGGATAGGAACAAAGGACCAAAACTGCCCCGAACTCACTTATGCCACGCGCCCACATCATCACGCTCCCGCCGAATATGCTTCCCTTAGCCAGAGGCAACGATACTCTGAAGAAGGTCTGCCAGTGTGATGCGCCCAGGGTACGTGCCACCTTTTCCAGTCGCTCGTCCACCTTCTCAAATCCTTGCTTTGCCGAGTCGATAAGGAAGGGGACGCTGACGAAGAGCATGGCGATCACTATCCCGGGAACTGACAGCACAAAATCGATGCCAATGGAGTGAAAAGCCCGCCCTATCACGAAATTTTGTCCAAAGACGAAGAGGAGGGCGATGCCTGCCGCCGTGTGGGGCACTACTATGGGAACATCGATAAGCGCCTCCACAAATCGTTTCCCCCGAAAACTGTGACGCGCCAGAAAATAGGCCAGGGGAACCCCAAGTAGAAGCCCCAACGCTGTGGCTAATAGAGCAGTATAGAGGGTGAGCCAAATGGATCTTATCACCTCTCCCTCAAGCAGTGTTCCCCACAGCAGTGAGGGGCTGGAGGAAAACAACGTCTTGGCCAGAGGCACAAAGATAAAGAGCAGGATAACTGTTCCCAGGAGAAGGAAGATAATGGTTAACCTTCTTTTAGCGAGCCATCTCCAGATTTGCGCAATCATAGCCACAAGCCCCCTTTCTCAAACCTGACCATATAGTGAGAAGTGTTTGTATTTATCAAATCGTCACCAATAGCAGCAAGATTCACATATTAAAACCCTGTTTTATAATAAAAATGCCTCCGAAAGGAGGCATACATAGACGAATCCGTCTGCCGCTCTCCTTTCCAATCACGGGAGGCACAGGCATTTCTACCTATACCCTCGAGACTTTAAGTCTACCGGCTGCCCGCCATGCCCCAACTCGGTTTAGGCGCTGCAGCTCGAAGAGCTTTTCCCAACTTATAACACAAGTTTAAATGGGAAGTCAACCTCTGACTTAATTAACGAATCGATCTCGGTGGAGCGAATTAGAGAGAGAGGGGGCGAAAAAGCACCGGGGTAGGTTGGAGCATCTGCTCCAACCAAGCCTAGAGCACCCCGATGAAATCGGAGTAGGCTGCCCTTTTTTATTATGCGCATGATAAAGCAGGCAACTACAGTTACGGCTGGTGGGCGGTAATAAGAAACGAAAAGCAGTGAGTCGCATACCGTTCGGTGAACTCAAGACAGGCCCTTCAATGACGATAGATCGGCCGTCCTACGGCCCAAGTTCAGGGCGGGTATTTATATATCATACTGATTACGGACGTGCAGAGGAATTTCCCCACATCGAGATTATTCCCCTTCACTCCGTGATGGGTCAGAATGACATTGGCGCTTGCGGTATTTAGAGCCTGCGCTCAGTATTACAGTAGAGGCAGGTGGTCAACCATCATTATATCACTATTATACTAAGCGACTAAAAGCACTTGACTTCCCTAGTATTTGGAGTAAAATATATATAAGATGATTGGGTTAATCTTGCAGCGAAGCTGATACGAAGGCACCTCATATATCGAGGTGCCTTTCAGCTTTGAGGAGGGGATTATGCAGTCGAGTCTTATCGGCAAGATTGAAAAGGCAAACCGCTACGCCGAACAACGAGAGCGCATAAAGTTCTCGGATTTTACAGTGAGCTTTGCCGGGGAGAACAATACACATACAACTAGCTATGGAGAAGGGCAATGGCACTGCTCTTGCAGCTTCTTCTCCAAATGGGGGCTTTGCAGCCATACCATGGCGCTGCAGAAGATTCTCGTCGAGATGCTGCCCGAAGAAGCCCTCTCCCCGGAGATAGCAGAAAAGTTAGGGATCGCTTAAGTTTATTCCCTTATCCGCCTCAACTCTAAGGTGACAAGATTCCTCTTGTCCATACAGTCTAGCTCGACAACATCCTGGTCTCCCCATTCTGCAGGGAAGCTACCACCGAACTGAAGCATGATAAGGTACGGATAGATATCATGATAGAAGAAGCCACAAAGCCCATCAGTATTGTAACCACTGAGCTCTAACTTGTCTCCCACCTTATGCCCAGCGCTACAGGTCCCTTTGACCGCTTTGATCGTGCCTATCACTCGATATCCAAGCTGCTCTGCCACAATGCAACCTCCTTTTCTTGAACACTACCCAAATATCATACTGCACCTGATTTATGCCACAACGTTTTCATTTCTATTGCGGGTAAACCTCACCAGGGATTTTCTTTATATACTCTCTTGCCTCAGCGACAACGAAAAGCGACCCTGTAGCGCAGATAAGGTCTCTGGGGCCTGCCTCTTGCATAGCACGCTCCGCCGCCGATGATACGTTCTCGGCTATCTCTCCCTTTACCCCTAGCTTCCCCAGTTCCCCAAGTAGGAGGTGAGGCTCCAACGCTCGAGGGTGGCGAGACCTAGTAACTATAGCAAAGCTGCAGAGCGAAGCGAGTTCCCGCACAATCCCCGCTATATCTTTATCGGAAGATACCCCCAATATAAGGATTAGACGGTCGAAATCCAGATTATCCTTTATGGCATCCTTCAATCTCCTCGCTGACTCGTGGTTGTGGGCACCGTCAACAAGGAAGATCGGCTTTTGACTAAGAATTTCCAGTCTCCCTGGCCAACGCACAGTGGCCAGCCCCTGAGCGATATTCTCAGCATCAACACCAAGCAACTCCAGGGCGGCGACAGCAGTGGCAGCATTCTCTAACTGATGCTCGCCCAGAAGCGGAATAGTGAGGTTGTAACTACCAGCTTTTCCCTTTACCTCAAAGTTTTGCCCATCGATATCCGAAGCCAATTTCCGCCAGGCAACATCCCTTCCCACAACGATTACCCTGGCCCCCTTCTCCACACAAACCTCCCTTATCGCCTCCGCAGCCTCACTCCGCTGGGGTGAACTTACCACGACAGCCCCCGGCTTTATGATGCCAGCCTTCTCCTTGGCTATCTGCCCCAGAGAATTACCAAGCACTTCGGCATGTTCCATGCTAATCGACGTTATAACCGAAATCTCAGGCCTTACCACATTGGTAGCATCGAGGCGTCCCCCTATTCCCACCTCCAGCACCTGGAAATCCACCTTCCTATCTCTGAAGTAGGTAAATGCCATGGCAGTCAATATCTCGAAGGTAGTGAGTTCACCATAAGCATGCCGAAGATTCACCGCCTCAACCTCAGGCTTCAGCCTGTCTGCAACAGCCGCTAGCTCCTCCTCACTGATAAGCTCTTCACTAATACGGATTCGCTCACGGAAGGTGTGCAGATGAGGCGAGGTGTATAGCCCTGTCCTGTAGCCTGCGGCTGAAAGGGCTGAAGCGATCATAGCGACGGTGCTTCCCTTGCCCTTCGAACCCGCTACAAGAACCGTTCTCGGTGCTAAATGAGGATTGCCCAATCCCTCAAGGAACTCATCCATACGCCTCAGATCGAATTCCCTGGACCAGTACGAGGGAGGCAATTTTTCGAAATCTGTGAAGCTCAGGATGTAGTTCAGCGCTTCCCGGTAATTCATGCCATTAGTATATCATAGGAAACGAGAGAGCACTCAGCCGATACCTGTGTTATAATACAGCAAAACCCCCGACACGCAATCCGTCGATGTTTATTCATCTTCATGTGCACACCGAATATAGTCTCCTCGATGGAATGTGCTCCATCCAGCGACTCATCTCCAGGGCGAAGGAACTGGGGATGAATAGTCTAGCGATTACCGATCACGGCACCATGTATGGAGTAATCGAATTCTATCTCGCTGCCAAAGGGGCGGGGATAAAGCCAATAATTGGTTGCGAGGTCTATGTAGCACCCTTTGGACGCCTTTC
>Ga0315532_1001252_pt1 | contig 19284 bp, 21 predicted proteins | sample SalMarWE160370MG_FD_203082 | JGI IMG/M metagenome (GOLD analysis project Ga0315532, IMG submission 203082) | Salt marsh sediment microbial communities from the Plum Island Ecosystem LTER, Massachusetts, United States - Salt Marsh Sediment WE1603-70 ... | reverse complement strand
CATGCTCCCCAGGGTGATCGAGCCGCCCTGAGGCAGATGGTATACGATGATAAGGTTGAGTACGTAGGCGAGGGCGACGCTTATAGCGACCTCCGCCAAAACCCGGGTATCCATTTCACTACTCGTTTCTATTCCCTCCGCCAGTATTACCTGGATCAGGTTCAAAGGGTCGACGCGTAAACGTCCTCTCAGCAAGGCTGACGCCCAGCTCCCCTTCGCATAGCCTCCTGGGAAATGAAGATTTAAATCTATTCATAGGAAAAAGGAGAATCCCATGTTGATTAGGAACGTCGCGTTTTTCTGGGAATGATCGAGCTACTTCTCCGGCGACGCCTTAACCAGTATAACACCCGTTTCAGGGCTAGGCTCTTCCAGCCCAGCCCCCACCTCTAACTCCTTCGGGCCCGTCGTAAGGGTTCCCACAGACTTCATTAACTTGTAACCCGCCTCAGCCAGCACATCCAGTACCTCCACGTGGGAGCATAGCCTGGCGTGCCTGAACACCGGGTCGCCGTCGGCGCCTATCTGCCTGTATAGGCTGCCCCAGGGGCTGTCTGCGTTGATGAACAGGATCGTGAGGGGGGCGGCTCCCCCCATGGTCTCCTTGATTTGTATGAGAGCAGCAACGGGGTCTTCCAGGAACTCCAGGGTCGTCACCATGTAGCAGAAGTCTAACGACGCCTCGATGAAGGGGACGTGTTCTCCCACGCCCATGATGGCCGGTAGCTTCCTCTCCCTCGCCTTGGCGAGCATGGCCCCGGACGGGTCGAGACAGATGATGGTTCTGCCCTCGGCTGTGAGGCTCTCAGCGAAAGCACCTGTTCCCGCCCCCACCTCCAAGCCCAGCCCAGAGCAAGGTATCAGCGACTCCAACGCGTTGAGCTCCGCCTCGAAGACCTGTCTCCCCTGGGGGTGGCTGTACCAGTCGTCGTAGTAACCCGCGACCTGGTCGAACGCCTTCATGGCTTCACGCAAAACTAGCTAACTCCGTTAATATCTTTACAAGCTCCTGAGGGGACTCGCCTAGGATGGTCGTGGTGGGTTCTACGCCGAAGTCCCCGGGGTGAACATAAGCGTCGAAGAGCCCGCCATGATGCCTTATGTAGTGGGTAACGGGGCAGCCTTCCTCCTCCAGCTTGCTTGGTATGGTGACTAAGCTGAGGCCCAGCTTCTTCAGGCCACTGGTCACGTCATCCCCTGCCCTGATGTTGACGGCGGATCGGACTCCGGCGTCTTTCTTCACCGCTTCGAGGACTACAGACGCTAGATACCTTGAAGCGCCGTAGGCCGTCTCGCCGCAAAGTAAGGCTCCGCCGGAAGTCGCCACGACTCTTCCGCTGAGACCAGCAACGTCCATACAAGTCTCGGCGTCCATCTTCGCGTACACCAGATTTGTGCCTATCTGGGGCAGCAACCGCTCTACGCCCGGTATCTTTGTCAGACTTTCCAGCGTGGACCGGAGGAATGAGAGCAGGGTATCCTTTGGCTTCAACGAGCCGTATAGCTCGTCAAGCTCGACGCGCTTCTGCTCGGTCACCTCGACGCCGTCGACGACCAGCCCCCGCCCCTCCTCGACTCTCCCCGCTGCCGCGAATGGGATTCCGTGTTCCTCGCAGATTCGGCGAACCTCGTTTACACCCACGCTGTCGATGACGGCTATCAACGCGCCATAGGAGGGGACCCTCAACGGGTCTCCCTCCGACTCTGCTACGTTCTTACCATAGTTGAGGCTCTTAGAGTCGACGACCACCTTCACCGTGTTGATGCCCTGCACCTCGTAAAGACCGCCCTTGACGCCCCCCTCCGAGACGTCGTGCATGAGCTTCACGTAAGGGCAGCTCTGGAGGGCGAGTATCGACGGCATGGGCGTGAAGCGTCGCCAGGCTTCGCTTTCTGCGCCCTCGCTGACCTCCCTGAGCCAGGCCCCTTCTCCTCCAACCTCGCCTATAACCGCCACGGCGTCCCCTGGCTCGGGCTCACCTATAGGCCTGAGGGCTTCTCCGAAGCAGGTAGTCGTTACGAGCGGGATCTCCAGCCCGTAGTATGTGGCGGTCTGGCCTGCGCATACCTGTACGCCGTACCTCCTCGCCTCTTCGCCGAGGCTCTCCGCTATCACCCTCAGGTGCTCCTCCGGGGTTCTCAGGGGCAGGTATATCCCGGCCACGATGTTAGTCGGTTTGCCGAACCTGCATGCGACGTTGCTCGCCGCGTAGTGGAAGGCGAAGAAGCCCAGCGCCTCGAGGGGGACCCCGATGCTGGGGCTGTGCGCTATCACGGTGTGGTCGGTGAGCTCTATGGTGGCGCCGTCAAGCTCCACCTCGTCCATGGGCATGTACGGCTGGACGCTGCGCCTGAAGACCTCCTTGGTCACCTTGCCGAGCCCTAACTCGCAGGTCATCTCCATACCATTATCTCAGAATAGCCTAATAACTCCGAGCCTGCTCCTAATGGCTGCTATCACCCCGACGGCGACGGGTATGAACACAGCGTCCACGATGGTGGGCAGAACTGTCAACGCTATCGCCCACCCGAACAGGTACCAGTCAAGCACGAAGAACCCCAGCGTCTCGAAGACCACCCCCACGACCATGGCGGCTATCTCCCACGTGGTGACGGTCCTGGTCTCCGCCGGCGGCCTCATCCTCGTTATGACGCTTATCAGCGCCGCCTCCAGCCCCCTGACGAGCATCGCCCCTGGGACGAACACGATGGGGAACCCGAAGGTCATAACCTTGTAGCCGGTGCCGAGCATCATGGCCGTGGCCACTATGGCGGCGGCCGCTCCGGGGGACACCAGCACCCCCAGCGTGTACGTCAGCACGGGGGAGAGATCGTATTCCGCCAACGGCTGAGGCATGGGCACCATTATCAGGTTGGCTATGGTCGTCAACGCGGTCATCACCGCGAAGAAGGCTATCCTGCCGCTCGTTGATTCTAGTCTCGTCTCCATATCTTCTCACTCCACCCGGAGAGTGAGGCTGTTAGTCGGCTGAGAAGTTCCTCCTTCCCTACGCCGGTATTAGCCGGTTCAGGTTCAAAGGGTCGACTTACGTCCTCTCAGCCGGGCCCAGCCCAGCTCCCCGGATCATCTAACTCCCTTAACTGCATATATAAATCTACATACTTTTACCTGACACTATAATGGATTTACCAGGCCTGTGGTGACTCACCACAACAATTATTTTCATGGGTTAACTTGGATGATGCTGTTTATATTGGATTGTCTCATGAAGGTTAGCGCTTAAATACTTAGGCATTCTAGGTAGAAGTGTATGGCTCTGGAACTAACCACGGACTTGATCCTAGGGATCGGCGCGCTAGCGGTCGCAGCCGTCGCCATATACATGTTCATTCGGGCGACGGGAGGCACAGGAGGCAGCCAGAGGGAGCCCGGGTCCGAGCCAGAGCCACTGAAGGTCAAAGCAGACTCCTCTAGGCGCGTGAAGGTGCCTGAGCTGGAGAGAATGGCGAAGCGGGACCAGGTGTCGGAGGCCAGGAGCAAGATACGCACCCTGGCGCTCCAGCAGGAGATCACCACCATGGTGATGAAGAGGCTCTTCGAGGCCGAGGACAACGGCGAGATCAGCCGCGAGGAACGGGAGCACCTCGGCAAGGACTACGAGACAGAGATGAACCAGATCACCGAGGAGCTGAACCGGGCGGAGCTCATAGTAAGCCTCAGCGAGCTTGAGGAGATAAGAACAGATCTGATCAAGCAGTTTCAAGATACGCTGGCCGACACCCAGAGCAAGATCGACATGATCATAGGCGAGCTCCACATCGAGCCCCCGAAGCCACCTGAGCCGGAGCCCGAGGAGAAGCCGAAGCCCACGCCAAGGAGGGCTCCGAGGAGGCGGCGTCCAAGGCCCCAGCCCGAGGAGGAACCCGAGGAAGAGGAAGAAGAGGAGGAGACTCGGGGCAGGGACACGGTCGAGGACCGGCTCAACAAGCTCAAGGAGGATGTTCTTAAGGAGCTTGAGGAGCTGGACCGTCTGGAGCTAGAGGCGTAGAAATGAGCTGGAGGGCCGAGGCCAAACGCAGGGCAGCCGCGAAGGCCGTGGAGCACGTGGAGAGCGGGATGGTGCTCGGGCTGGGGAGCGGCTCAACGGCAGCCGAGGGCGTGAGGGTTCTAGGAGAGAAGCTGAGGGCCGGTGAGCTAACAGACGTGAAGGGCGTCCCCACCAGCTATCAGGCGATACAGGAGGCCGTCAAGGCCCGCATCCCCCTCACGACTTTGGACGAGTTCCCCGAGCTCGACTTGGGATTCGACGGCGCGGACCAGCTGGACCGCGGCCTCAACGCCATAAAGGGCGGCGGAGGAGCCCTGCTCAGGGAGAAGATAGTGGCGAGCTGCTGCAGACAGTATATACTGGTCGCAGACGAGAGCAAGCTAACGGACAGGCTCGGCGAGGATCAGCCGGTCACGTTGGAGGTCCACCCCATCGCGGTGACGCCTGTGCTCCGGAAGCTGGAGGCCATGGGCGCCGAGGCGGAGGTGCGGCAGGCGGTGGGCAAGCTGGGGCCCGTGGTGACCGACAACGGTAACAACCTAGTGGACGCCCGTTTCGGTTACATCGAGGACCCCCGGGCGTTGAACCGGAGGCTTCACAGCGTCCAGGGGCTCCTGGAGACGGGGCTATTCATCGGGTACGCCGACCTCGCCTACATAGGAACAGAGGACTCTGTTTACCGGCTGGACAAGTAGGCTCGAGGCGTTAAATAGCGGTAGCCGCTTATTTTTCACATGTCTTTCGCGGACCTTGTAATCAAAAACGGGCCAGTTATCACGATGGACGCCAAACGAAGGATAGCTGACGCCGTGGCCGTCAAGGACGGCGCCATAATGGTCGTGGGATCAGAGCCCGAGGTTAAGCGGCTCATCGGACCCGATACAGAGGTAATCGACCTCGTGGGCCGGGCGCTGACGCCGGGGCTGGTGAACACCCACGACCACATGCTGGAGCAGGGCATCTCGTCGGCTTTCGTCGCCGACATAAGGTACCCCAAAGCTCGGAGCATCAGGGACATCCAGGTCATAATGGAAGAAAGGGTCAGGGAGGCGTCCCCGGGTCAGTGGGTGCTGGGCCACGCCTGGGACGAGACCCTGCTTGAGGAGAGGCGGTTCCCCACGCGGTACGACCTCGACCCCTTCAGCCCGGAGAACCCCGTCTACATCAAACGCGTGTTCCAGATGGGCGTCGCCAACACCAAGGCCCTCGAGATCGCCGGCATAACGAAGTACACACATGACCCCGAGTTCGGCACCATCGAGAGGAACGAAGGCGGGGAACCCACCGGACTCCTCAGGGGAAAGGCGGCGACGCTAGTCACCGACGCCATAGAGTGGACGCTCGACGACAGGGAGAAGGCCATCAGGCAGGCGTGCATCGACTACCACTCAGCCGGGTTTACCACGCTCATCGAGCCGGGGGTACTGGAGGATAAGATCGAGGCCTACAGGAGCAGCCACGCCAAGGGGGAGCTTACCATCCGGACGCTCATACAGGTAGGGTTCCTCAGGAGCCTCGACGAGGCCAAGTGGGCGGTGGAGAAATACTCTGTGGGCGGAGACGACACCCTCAGGATCATAGGCCTCAAGATGATGGTGGACGGAGGCGTCGGCCCCAGGACGGCGCTCTTCTACGAGGGCTACAAGGACAGGTCGGACGTGCACGGCGTACAGATGATCGAGCAGGAGGAGCTCAACGAGATGGTGCACCTGGGCCACGTAAACGGGTTCCAGGTTGCCATCCACGCCATAGGCGACAAGGCCATCGACGTGGCCGTGGCGGCGTACGAGCACGCCCAGAGGAGGGCTCCGAGGCCGGAGCCGAGACACCAGATAGTGCACTGCTACTTCCCCTCCGAGGACGCCCTCACCAAGATCGAGGAGCTGGGAGTCATGGTGAACACCCAGACGCCTTTCCTCTACTTCCTGGGCGATAGCTTCCTTGAGGCACTTGGGCCCGAGCGCTGCGAGGAGTGCATGCCTGTAAAGACCATGGCGGGAAGGGGGATACCAGTGGGCATCAGCCACGACGCCACGGTGACCCAGCCCCTGCCCAACGTGGGGCTATACGCCACCGTTGCACGTAGGACCATCAACGGAGCAGACCTGGGCACCGCGGAGGCGGTTACCGTGGAGGAGGCGCTGCGCTTCTACACTGTACCAGCGGCGTTGCACACCTTCATGGAGGATAAGGTCGGTAGCATAGAGGTGGGTAAGTACGCCGACTTGGCGGTGTGGAACTTCAACCCGCTGGACGTCGAGCCGGAGAGGCTGCTGGACTGGGAGTGCCAGATGACTTTCGTAGGCGGCAGACGTGTCTTCGCCAGAGAATAACGTTTAAAACGGCATCGGGGTGCTATGTGTTTGGTTGCCGGGTTCTCCTAGCCTGGCAGGGAGCTGGCCTGCTAAGTCAGTGCGGTTTACCGCGCGAGGGTTCAAATCCCTCACCCGGCGCCATAAATGAATATACACGAATATCCCAAGCCACATCTGTTACGATGCGTTATGTGAATAGAATTATTAGAGGATCGATTTGATTGGACATACATGAACCCTGACCCGGAGAAACGCTTCTCTTTTGACTCTATAGAGATCGAGCCGATCCGGGATGAGCACGTGCAACCATCCATCGAGCTATGGACGACACAGTATAGAGCCGCGAGACAAAGTGTCCATGTATTACCCGGGAAATGGGTAAAAGACTTGACGGCCATCACGACGTTTCTCGAAGAACACGCAGGAACGGACAGAGGCGTAGTGGCCAAGAACAAGGGAGAAATAATCGGCTACATGGTCTACGACGTATTATCTTTCCATGGCGCTGACACCACGTTTTGCCCAGTAATGGGCCATGCATCGGTAGAATCAGGGAGAGCGAGGATCTATCAAGAAATGTATAGATGCCTCTCAGATGTATGGGTTAGAGACGACGCACTTGATCACATCGTATCGTTTTTCTCTGTCGATCTCCATCTGAAGCAGGCGTTATTCAACCTAGGCTTCGGCCTATACGTTGTGGACGCCTTCAGGTCCACTGACCCCGTTGATACATGTGGTGAAGCGACCATACGTCAGGCTTCACTCAGCGACGTCGAGGACTTGGCTTGTCTCGGGGAGGAATCAAGGCAGTATTATCGGGAGCCGCCTCTTTTCCTGGTTAGAAGGAAGCAGAAGCGCGGATACTACGAGGACTTTATCAGAAGCAAAGAGGCGGCGGTCTTCGTGGCAGAGCTCGAAGGAAAGATAGTGGGGTTCATGAGCATCAGGAAGAACAGGCGAGACGACGTCATCACCTTGGCGGACAAAGATACGGCTATGATAGATGAACTAGGAGCGTATATACAACCAGCCCATCGTGGACATGGAGTCGGGGCGCAGCTACTCAGCAGCGTCATAGGATGGTGCAGCGAACAGGGAATAGACCAAATCCACGTCGACTATGAGTCAGCTAACCTTTACGCCGCCGGGTTCTGGCCCAAACACTTCACTCCCACGATGTACTCAGTCAGGCGAAGGGTTAACCCAGATATTTTACATGAATAAACTTAATCTAAGGAATTAACCGCGCGACGAAAATTCTTGGAACCTCGTTTTAAACTATAAATAATCATTCCAACTATCTGGTTTATGGTGGTGGTTTGTCCGCAGAAAGAGCGTTCCTCATGGATATCCAGAGCAAGGTAAACGAGATGGACAGAGAAATCAAGGCGATAGCCCGAGACATCCAGGAGATCAAAAGGGTAGTCCAGACGATACTCGGCAGCATGTAGCCCCCGAGCATCATCACTGAGCTAGTCTAAGACTACTGACAGTTCGTTGAATATCTCCAGCACGAGCTCCATCTGCTTCAGGTACTGGTTCGTGGTGAGCAGCTCGTACTTGTAGACCTCGGAGACGCTTCGAGACAGCTCATCTATCTTATCCTTGACACAGGGTTGCCCTGTACCACCCATCTCGTGGCTCATATCGTTGACCATCATCTTCATCACGGTTTGCAATGGTTCTCAGCATATAAGGGCGACTCAAGTGTCATGATGACGTGAAACAATCGCAAGAGGTACTCACAACACGTGAGTACAACAAGCCGTATGAAGCATCAACCTTTCAAGCGTAGAGCCCCAGCTATTATCCATGGTCAAGGTAGACGAGTTCCTAGTGGAGCGCTGGATGAACGAGTACGAGCACGACGTCGAAGTCAACATGGCCGAGACCTGCGTCAAACCATTCACCCTCCGCGAGTTCCTGGAGTTCACCGGCCGCCCCGGCTACATGGAAGAGATCATGGACAGACGGCTCACCTACGGCTGGATAGAGGGAAGCCCCGAGCTCAGGGAGGGCATCGCCGGGCTCTACGAGGACGTGGACCCCGGCGACGTGCTGGTGACCGGCGGAGCCATCGAGGCCAACTTCAACAGCTTCTACAGCCTCGTGGAGCCCGGGGATACCGTGGTCTCCGTCTACCCCGCCTACCAGCAGCTCTACAGCGTCCCCAAGAGCTTCGGCGCAAGGGTGAAGAAGTTACGGCTTCTACATGAGAACAGGTGGCTACCGGATGTGGAGGAACTCAAATCGCTGGTAGACAGGGACACGAAGATGATTGTGATAAACAACCCCCACAACCCCTGCGGCAGCCTCATAGACGCCCAGACGCTCAAGGCCATATGCGATGTCGCCGAAGACGTCGGCGCCTACGTCCACAGCGACGAGGCGTACAGGGGCCTGTACCTGGACCCGGCCGACAGGGTGCCCAGCGTCGTGGACATCTACAAAAAAGGCATAGCCACGGGGAGCTTCAGCAAGCCCATAAGCCTCACGGGCCTTAGACTTGGATGGATCACCGCAGACCACGAGACCGTCCACCAGTTCAAGCTACGCAGGGACTACACCACCATAAGCAAAGGCATGATCGACGACGCCCTCGGCGCCCTCGCAATACAACACATCGACCGCATACTTGAGCGCAACAACGGGATCATCAAGGCGAACCACAGGCTCCTCGACAACTGGATAACGGACGAGCCCCTCATAGACTGGGTCCCGCCCCGGGCCGGCAGCGTGGGCTTCATGAAGCACCACATAGACGCCACCGCGCGGGACATCTGCAGGGAGCTCATAGAGAAGAATAGCACGTTCATGGTGCCCGGCGACTGCTTCGGGTTCAGCGACCACATCCGCATCGGCTACGGCAACGACGCCGAGGTGCTGAGGGAAGGACTCGCCAGATTCAAGAGCTACCTCGACGGGCGTAGGTGAGCCGCGTTGAAGCCCAGGGTGGTCGTGAGCCGCTGCCTAGGCTTCGAGGCATGCAGGTGGAACGGGGAGAACATCGGCAGCGACGCGGTGGAAGAACTCAGAGACCGCGTCGAGTTCGTAACGGTGTGCCCAGAGCAGGACATCGGGCTAGGCGTCCCCCGGCCACCCATAAACCTCGTTCTGGTCGATGATGTGGTCCGGGTGATCCAGAGCGAGACGGGGAGAGACGTGACGGAAGAGCTCAGGGGCTTCTCCATGGGCTTCCTAGAGAGGCTGGGCACAGTTGATGGTTTCATACTTAAGAGTAGGTCTCCGTCATGCGGACATGGAACAACCAAGATATGCGACGGGTCCAGTGTGTACCTGGGCTCGGGGGTCTTCGCTTCATGCATCGAGAAATGCTACCCTGACTGCGTCATCCTCGATGAGGAAGAGCTGGGAAAGATGGGTCCAGAGGCTTTCCTCCGTTCAATCGCTGTTTCTTGATCTTTTGTAGGTGCCTCTCAGCATAGCGATCTGGCCGTTGTGGTGGAGGAGCTCGGCGAGGAGATGGAACAGCAGCCCCTTCCTGTCACTCTCTCTGCCCCAGAGGGTCAGCGGAGAAGCCAGCTCCGCGTCAGTAGTCTCTATGAGCCCCTTTGTGATGATCGCGTATGCCTTATCCAAGTCGTTTAGCAGCTCGTCGAGGCTGTGGGGCTGTTCCTGGTAGTCGTCGTCCCAACCATCCGGTTTCACGGTGCCCTGCAATGCTTGGGGCGCTAACACGTAGCCGATCCTAGCCATGTGGGTGAGTATCCACTTGATGTTGTTGGCGCCTCTGCACGGCGTCCAGCTTAACTCGTCTTCCGATGTATTGCCAATGGTTCCTTTTATCCGCTGGAAGATGTATTCTGCGTGCTCCTTCATGAGCCCTGCCTGCGCATCCATGTGGGCTAGGGAAGTGTTTCAAACATTTATCGGTTCCCTATAGCCGCCTCGACCTCTTGCCTGAACTCTGGGGTTCTCCAGTAGCTCTTGATGGGCCTCTGGTTCACGACGACAAGCTCGTTACCCCGCCTAGAAGCCTCCTGGGGCTCCTTCCACATGTTGATTATATCGACTGTGTAGCCAGGCTCGATCTCTTGTATCCGCTTCTTCACGCCTTCCGCGAAGCCGAGGCTGTACTCGCAGTTCACGTTGTAGAAGACCACCGCCCTTCCCGCGTCTTCTTCCTGGGGTGTGTATCCTGTCCTCTTCCTTGGCTCGTAGTCCCCGTGTATCTCCAGGTACATCTCGCCTTCGCCCTCCCTGAAGCCGTTCCTATTGTAGAACTCCTTGAGGTCGAGGCCCTCGCCGGTGGAGAAGGGCTCGGTGACTAGGAAGCGGCAGGGCTCGCCCCGGAGGCTCTCGACGCCTTCTCTTGCCTCATCTACGAGGTCGCCGAGGAGGGCCGACCCTGCACCCTTGCCTTGGACCCTGGAGAAGACACACTCTATGCGTATTGCGCCTCCGCGGCCATCCGCGATGTAGGGGAGCGCCGCCTCGGGGTAGTACATTATCTGGGAGACGGGCCTGCCGTCCAGGTAAGCGACCTTCGTGAATGGTCCATACTCTCTGAGGGTCTCCCGCAGCCTTCTCTCCCTCAGCCGCCTGCCCTCCATGAGCTTCGACCCCGGCTCAGCGTCGGGGCTGCACACCTCGAACACGTCGCCGAAGCCCCCCTTCATGGTTTTCACCTCTATCATGGAACTCGATCTATGAGGATGTGACGTCATTGATAATCTTTAACAGTCAAACGATACAGGTGTAGTTTATTGGGTGGACGAGTTGGCTGACATCTGGGCCTGGATGGGTGACCTCGTGGCGTCCTACGGCTACGCCGGCGCGTTCCTCATAAGCATATTCGGCAACTTCACCGTCTTCTTTCCGGTGCCCTTCGTCCTCACCATCTACGCCTTCGGCGCCACCCTCAACCCCCTCATACTGGGACTAGTCTGCGGCGTGGGCTCGACCGTCGGCGAGTTCTCGGCGTACATAATCGGCCGAGGCGGCCGCAGAGTCATAAACGACAGGTACGGGGAGCGCCTTGAGACAGCCAAGCTCCTCGTCCAGGAGTACGGGATGGCGGTCATATTCGCGTTCGCGGTGCTGCCGCTTCCAGACGACCTGATACTCATACCCCTCGGGATGCTCCGTTACAGCCTGCGTAAGGCGATGATAGCCATGTTCCTAGGCAAGTCCATTATGTGCGTCGCCGTCGCCTACGCAGGCAGGTACAGTTACACGCTCATCAGGGACGTCTTCGCGTCCAGCGGCGTATTGGGGGGACTCGCGTCCACGCTGCTCCTCGCAGTCATAGTCTACGCTATGATAAGGATCGACTGGGCCAAGTACATCGACGTCAAGAAGCCTGAGCGTTAGTGATCAACAGATCGCGGCCCTTGGACCTGCTGGACACCTTGCTGCTTATCATCCTCAGCGTCTTCACCTTTTCCAGCCTGAAACCGGCGCCCTCGTAGAGGCTCCTAACGAGCCCGGTGTCCGAGTTGCTCTGGACGAAGACCACGCCCCTAGCATCCAGCTCGACGCACATGTCCCTGAGCCTACGCTGGTCATCCATGTTGAAGCCGCCCGCAGAGTAATCGGTGAAGTGGGCGGTACCGCTGACTGGAACATACGGGGGGTCCAGGTAGCACAGGTCCCCAGCCTCAGCCGTCTCCAGGAGGTACAGGAAGTCTCCGCAGCGGATGTCCACCTCCCGGAGCAGCTTGCTCGCCTTCGTTATACGCCTTGGATGGACGATGGTGGGGTCCTTGTATCTGCCGAAGGGCACGTTGAACTCGCCTTTGGAGTTGACCCTGTAGAGGCCGTTGTAGGCTGTCTTGTTCAGGTAGAGGAAGAGCGCTGCGTCCTCGACGGGGTCCGACGGACGTTCGTTGAACCGTGTCCGGTGGCGGTAATACTCTTCCTTTTCGTAGTTGTAGCCGCCGGCTGCCTCGATGAGCTCCTCGGGGCTGTCCCTGACCACCCTGTAGAAGTTCATGAGACGAGGGTTGATGTCGTTGACGCTGCCCCTCTCCGGCTCCAAGCTGAAGAAAACGGCCCCTCCACCCATGAAGGGCTCATGGTAGGCGCTTGCAGTATGGCTGTCAGGGAAAAGACCCAGTATCCTCTCCACGAGGCCACGCTTACCGCCAGCCCACTTTAGGAGAGGACGCACCTCTAGGCACCCTAGAGAGCGGTGAAGCTCTCAACCGTCTCCTCGTCAAGCCTCTTGACGAGCTCTATCACGAGGCGCACGGCGTTCTCGGTGTCCTTCAGGCTCAGTAGGCCGACGTGGCTGTGGATGTGCCTCGTGGGAACGGTGAGCACCACGGTGGGGCAGCCCGCCCTGTTCATGTGGATGCGGCCCGCGTCGGTGCCTCCGCCAGCCATCTGGCTCAGCTGCAACGGGATCTGCGCCTGCCTCGCCGTCTCTATGACGAACTCCTTGAACGGCTGGTTGGGGATCATGCTCCTGTCGTAGGTCATGAGCCCGGGGCCCTTCCCCATCTTGGTCAGCGCCTCACTGGGCTTGATGCCGGGCACGTCCCCCGCGATGTCCACCTCAAGCACGATGGTCACGTCGGGGTCTACCCGGTGGGCTATTGTCTGGGCTCCGCGGAGACCCACCTCTTCCTGGACGGTGGCGGCGCCGACCACGGTGTTGGGGTGCGCGATACCCTGCTCTTTAAAACGTCTCAACGCCTCCATGACCACGAAGGCGCCTATCCTGTCATCGAAAGCCTTGGCCATGGCCACGCTTTCGTCCCGTATGAGGCTGAAAGGGCTCCAAGGCACCACCGGGTCCCCCACCTTGATGCCGGCCTCCTCCACATCCTCCTCCGATGACGCGCCGATGTCTATGTACATGTCCTTCTTCTCGACAATCTTCTTGCGCTCGTCCTGAGGCAGTATGTGTGGAGGCTTGGAGGCGATGACCCCGTGGACGTCGCCTTTGCTCCCCCGTATCACGACGCGCTGGGCGAGGAGGACCTGGTCCCACCAGCCACCGAGCGTGTTGAAGGTGAGGTACCCCTCCTTGGCGATGGAGGAAACTATGAACCCCACCTCGTCGGTGTGGCCCGCCAGGAGGACGGTGGGCCCATCCCCCCTGAGGCTGAAGGCCACGGTGCCGAGCTTGTCGGTCAGCACCTCGTCCGCTATGGGCTCCATGTAGGCTTTCACCATGGAGTTGACTTCGCGCTCGAAGCCGGATGGGCCGAAGGCCTCCATCATCTCCTTCATTATGCCTAGCGCTTTCTCGTCTAGCATGTGTATCGCTCTATACTGTGCTGCGCATTGTTTTAGGGTTATCCTCATGGGCCGGCGCCGTTGTCTCTGGGTGTTTTAATATGTTTGCCTTAACCGTGTAACATTGAATGACATGTTGATACGGAGATGTAACTGTATAAGAGGAAACCGTGTTACATCGCCGAAAGTTAATGCATCTGTGTAACAAATCGGAGGCATCAACCATGTGCGAACACGGTCACCGATATATTGATTCGAAGGGATAAATATACGCGGCTTCCACAGCAGCGGTTTAATGAGATCGTGGCATGTTGAATGACTGAGAGGTTTTATATGTTTGTCAGCTCAAAAGTTGATTAACCCGGGGTGGAGCTAGGCTAGCGGTCGGCCGTCGTCCCTCGTTGCCGTTGGGGCGTCCCGCTCCGGTAGCCCATATTAATTCTTCGCGGGAGAGCCTTACTGTTCCTCGGGAGCCCAGCGTCCACTAGCCAGCCCTACTTTAACCCGCCAGTAAACCCATTAAAAAAACTATTCTTACAACAGATGAGAATAACTTGATTTTCAATAAAATAAATAAAATATAGAAAATATTCATGAAAACAACTGGAAAAACGATTCATATTTCAGCATACTCTCGGCTCCAAAACCGATAAACCCCTTTTTCAGTTCACCTCTACGCCTCATCGCCTACATGGGATACCGACAATTAGGCTCACTCGCCCAAAACCTAGCCTGAGTCAACTCGATTACGCATACGTCAGACATACGCGCAGAGCCTAGTCAATGAGCGTCAAGACCTTCCTAGCCTTGGTGAGGTAACCGCTGTGCCCAACCATAACGGTCCTCGGCCGCGTCCTACCGGGGGCTACCGTGATGTTCCTCAGCAGCAGCTCCACGGTCTCAACCTCTATGAAGGGGCGATCCTTCAACGCGTCCACCGTCTTCATCACCTGCTCTATGGTGGGGCTGAACGACAGGAAGACGCCGCTGCCGGCGAGGGCCTCCCAGGCGTGGGGCACCACGAGCCACGGCGTCGCCATGTCCAGCACGACCGCGTCCAGATCCGTCTCCGGGACGCCTTCGGTGACGTCACCGAGCCTCATATCAACGTATGGCATGAGCCCCGACCTCTCGATGTTGCCGCGCGCGGTCGCCATGTGCTTCTCCACGACCTCGTAGGTGATGACAGTGCCCTCGGGCCTCACGGACTCGGCGAGGGCCATGGTGAGGGCGCCGCTGCCGGTGCCCGCCTCGAGGACCCTCGAGCCTGAGCCGAGACCCAGCTGGAAGAGGATGTACCCTATGTCCTTTGGGTAAAGGACCTGGGTCCTGCGGTCCGTCTTGAGCACCCTGTCCCTGACTAGGGGCTTCAACGCGTAGAACTTGACGCCCAGGCTGCTGGTGACCACCAGCCCGTAGGACTCGCCTATGAGGTCGCCTAGCTCGATGTATCCCTTGTGGGTGTGGAACTGTTTGTCCTCCTCCACCTTCACCTTGTACGTGCGTTTGGCGTCGAGGTATAGGATGACCTCGTCGCCGGCGCTGATGCGTGTCACATCCTCGATACTGTAGTTGTGACATAAAATCTCTGCTCTGTACTCGGGCTCAGAGAAACGACAGCGCGGCGGCCAGGAGGGTCTCCATGATCATCCTTGGAACATCGGCCCTCGCCGTCACGTCGAGGAGCTCCCCCGACATGTTCGACAAAGAGTGGAACACCACCATCGAAGGCAGGCTGCGGCCGTTCCTCAAGTAGACCCATGTATAGAGGTACGTCCTGGGCAGTATCTGTACCACATACCTCCAGAACACGGGTGAGCCGAACCCCTGAGCATGCTGCCACGTCCCCGGGATCAGGAAGAGGGGCACGTGCCACAGCGCCCACACGGCCCCGAGGACCGCTGAGGAGGCAACCAACGAATGTGTCTCAAGGAGCCTGGGAAGGGCGTATCCCCGCCACCCAACCTCCTCTATCACGGCTACGACGAAGAGGAAGACGAACCATGGAGCCAGTGGCCCCGGCCATGCCTCGGGTAGCAGCCGCGACAGGTCTCGCTCCGAGATCGCCACGGCGAGTAAGTTGGGGAGCACGGACACAGCCACGGCGACGGCGAAGCCCCCCAGTTCAAGCGACCCGAAGCCGACGCTCTCCCTCACCAGTTTGAGTGGTTCACCCGACTCGTGACGCAGCAGAGACAACGCGCCTACGGTGGGGCCGAGCCCTCCCAAGATGTAGAGGGTGTATCCCAGACGGGAATCGAGCCCCACCCCCAGGGCTATTGCTGACGCCCACAACGCCCAGGAGAACCCCAGGGTGATAGCGAAGTATCTCCAAGGAACCATGCTTCAGTCCGTGTGAGGACAACCCAATAAATAGGTGTATCGAAACGCGTAGAATTACTGTTTATTCATCGCACAAACATCAAATATTCCCACAGTTCTACGAGTGCCATGAAGGATCTCAAAGAGTTCAACGAGTTCAGGAAGAGGATGAACGATGCCATCTTGGGCTGCGGCCACCTTGGCCTGAAGCGTTTCTGGGCGCTTGACAGCCGAGCCTACGAGCCGAGCCACCTGGACGAGAAGACGCTGGAGCTATTAGGCCTCGCCACGAGCATGGTGCTCCGGTGCGACGACTGCGTCACATATCACGTCATACGGTGTATCCAGTTGGGCTTCACTGACGAGGAGCTACACGACGCGCTGAACGTGGCCCTGGTGGTGGGCGGCAGCATAACCATACCGCACATCAGACGGGCCTTCGATACCATGGAAAGGTGCAGGGAGCTGCAGGAGACGGCCCCCCGGCTGGAGAGCCTGCTCTAGCCACCCGACACTTATTTAACAATCAACAATACCTAAAAGATGGATGGGGGGCGGAGGCAGCCTACGGGGGCTCGTGGAGGGCAAAGCCCGGCTTGTTATCTTTGTCGCCGCGCTAGCCGCCCGGCTGCTTGTGTGGCTGTTCATCCCCTTGGACTGGAACTGGGACAGCTACCACCACTGGCAGATAAGCTACATGAGCCTCAGGATAGGCTTCGGCCGGGGGCGGCTGTGGGACCTCAACGGCTGCGAGTATTTCTGGGGAATGGTGCCCCACCTGGTTCAGTCCGCTTTTATGGGGGTCCTGGGGACCTCGTCCATGCTTCCCTACAGGGTCTTTAACACGGTTCTCGGCGGGTTGAACTCGGTCCTCGTCTATAGGATAGGGGAGAGGTTCTACTCCCGGAGGACGGGGCTGGTATCGGGCTTGCTATTCGCTGTTTTCCCGGTGGCCGCCGTGTTCGACGCCGTAGCCATGCAGGACACTCTTGCGCTGAGTTTCCTACTCGTATCCCTTTCCATCATCAGGGAGAGCCCTTTCTGGTCTGGGGTTGCCTTGGCGCTGGCCGGGCACAGCCGCATCGAGCTCATGGCCGTGGGCTTCATCGTGTTGCTGGGCTACTGTCTGCGTGAGCGGCTGTACACGGAGAGCCTGCCATACGTGGTGGGGTGGCTGCTGGTTATGACGGTATTCGGCTTTCACTTGTACTCCCAGACGGGGAACCCGTTTTACCCGCTGTACATGAGCCTCTACAACGTTTTCGGGGGCTGGGAGCCCGGCAACCAGGGCAAGACGTTCATGGCGCTCATGCTGGGCTGGGTGCGTTGGAAGCTGAGCGTTTGGCCCCGTAAGCCCACGGGGCTCGTCATACTGTCGCTGGGGGCGACCGCCGCGATAATGGTGCCCCGGATGGCGCGGAGAAGGTGGATAAGGTACCAGCCCCAGCTCTATCTTCTGGCCTCCGCGGCGGTGCTGACACCCATATTCATAACCTACTTGGGGGCGGACCAGGAGAGCCTATTGATCATGCTGAGGATGGTGAACCCGGTGGCCGCCCTAGGTCTGCCCGTGGCCGTGCATTTCTCACGCACCTCGCTGGAGAAGCCTCTCCCCGATGTCAAGGTGAAGCCGTTGAACGTCGTGGCTGCTGTATTCCTGTTGTCTTACCTCTGGTTCCTGCCGGCGTACGGCGGCTTCCAGGCTTACACGGAGGAGGCTTTCATCTCCGCCGACGTGGTGCACGATCTCTACGGCGGAGGAACGATAGTGTGCGACTACCCCACCATCAACTACAGGCTAGTGCACGTTTGGGGCGTCGAGCCGGGAGCCCTGCTGGGGAACCACTACTCGCCGCACTACTATGGTGTGGATGAGCCTCTTGCGTACGCCGAGTGGCTCAAGGAGAATGATGTCACCCTATGGCTCAAGACGGATTATAGGGGTGAACCGGTCCTAGACGTGGTTCAGGCATACTATCCCGATCTGTTTGAGCGGCTGTACGGGGAAGGATACACCGTGGTGTACGGGGTAGACGGTGATGTGCTTGACTCGATCCTCGTCGGGGGGAACAGCTAAAAACCGTGTCCGCCCCACATACCCCTATTGAGGTGGAGTCATGTCGAGGTATAGGGACCTAGGGGTGGACGTGAGGAAGCCGGGCATAGACAGTTTCAAGGAGGCCGTGGAGAACCTGTACCCGGGCGCCTTCTGCGTCGTCCAGCGTGACCCGGACGACCCCGAGACGGGGCTTGTGACGCACACGGACTCGGCTGGTAGCAAGCCCATCCAGGCGTACCTACATTACAGGGAGACGGGCGACCCGTCCTGGTTCAGGGGGTTGGCGCAGGACGCGCTGGCCATGAACGTGAACGACCTCCTCTGCGTGGGCGCCCATCCCGTGACCTTCGTGGACTATGTGGCGTTCAACACGCTGGAGATCGACAGGCTCCACCTGTTGTCGGCGTTGGCGGATGGCTTCGCAGGTTGTCTGGATACGTTGAATTCTGAGGGCGTCGATCTGATGTTCGCAGGCGGGGAGACGGCGGACCTCCCGGACCTGTTGAGGACATTGGATGTCTGCGTCACCATCTTCGGCCGAGCTAAGCTCAGCGAGTTCGTCACAGGCGACGGGATCGAGCCGGGGGACGTGATCATCGGCCTCAGGAGCGGTGGCACGGTGAGGTACGAGGAGGGGGTTAACAGCGGCATCATGAGCAACGGCCACACGTTGGCGCGGACCACCCTAATGAAGCCGGGGTACGTGGAGAAGTACCCCGAGATAAGCCACCCGTCCCGTGGGAGATATAGAGGTAGGTTCAGCCACGACGATTACCTGGACGAGCTGGGGATGACCGTGGGGGAGGCGCTCCTCAGCCCAACCCGGCTCTACGCGCCCATCGCCAAGGCGGTGCTCGACGAGGTGGGCGAGGGCGTCCACGGGATGGTCCACAATACGGGTGGCGGCCAGACCAAATGTATGCGCCTAGGAAGCAGCGTCAGGTACGTGAAGGACCGGCTGCCCGAGCCCGACCCAGTATTCAAGCTCATACAACGTGAGGGCCGGGTGGAGTGGCGTGAGATGTACCAGGACTTCAACATGGGCGTGGGCTACGAGTTCATGGTAGAGCCAGAGTCAACCGAGGACGTGCTGTCGATCTGCGAGGGATATGGCATCGACGCCATGGTGATTGGGAGATGCGAGAAGGCTGAGGAAGGTAACACCCTTGACATCACCAGCGAGTACGGAAGATTCAGGTACTCCTAGTTGGCCTCGAATCGCCTCGATAAATTAGTATAGAGGTTTTCGATTTACTTCGTTTTTTGTTTAATGCTCCCCCCGGTTGGCTCAAATACCTGAGTAAAGACTCGTGAAGCCCGCGGCGGCAGCCTCCACACCTCCCCCATAACCACCCAGCCTCCCAGAGAA
>Ga0315532_1001244_pt1 | contig 19375 bp, 19 predicted proteins | sample SalMarWE160370MG_FD_203082 | JGI IMG/M metagenome (GOLD analysis project Ga0315532, IMG submission 203082) | Salt marsh sediment microbial communities from the Plum Island Ecosystem LTER, Massachusetts, United States - Salt Marsh Sediment WE1603-70 ... | reverse complement strand
TCGGAAGCGGCGTAATGCATGATGCGCTCGTTTTCGGGAACAAAGTCGAAACGGTAGACTATTTTGTCTTTTATGCCTAGGCGTTCAGATGTTTCTTCGATGTCGGTTTGTTCTTCTCCTTTGCCTAAAATCACCAGTTTAGTGTTGGGGTATTCCCGTAGTACGCTGGGCATTGCCTGTAACAGGGCTCTGACGCCTTTCACCCAGGTGAGCCTGCCTACGAAAAGAAGCATGTTCCAGTTCTTAGGCACCTTGTACAGTTCGCGAATTTTCGCGGCGTCTTCCTGCTTGATTTTGCGGGGATCGTAACGGTCTGGGTCTACGCCGTTCCAAACCACGCTGATTTTTGACTGGGGCCAACCGTGTTTTGTCAGGTCTTCTTGCATGGCGTAGCTCACGGTGATTATGCGGTCTGAGCCTTGAGCCATGGCGCTTTCCAGGTGCGACACTACTTCGGATCCGTGGCCGCCGCTTCTGCCCCATTCGCTGCTGTGGGTGTGGAATACCACGGGGATTTTTGATTCGTTTTTAATCACGAGGCCTGCGATGCTGCTTAGCCAATCGTGAACGCAGACGACGTCAAAATGGTATTTTTCTTTTTTTATTAGCCCGTTGAGGAATTTTGTGGCGCTTAGGATGTTGTAGATGAATATGTCGTTGAAGAGTTTGATGTTTGTTCCCCATTTTTTCAGGTCGTCAACTACGAAGAACGGGAAAATGTTGCTTGCGTCCGCGATTAAAGGCCTGTGCACCTCTACGCCGCGTAGGATTTCTCTGGTTTTCAGGGTCCCGTCGTTAAGTGTGAAAACCGAAACGTCGTGCCCTATGTCAACGAATTCATGCGCTAAGTATTCAGCGTAAGTGCCTAAGCCCCCGACAAGTCTAGGGGGGTATTCCCAAACAAAAAAGCCAACTCTCAAAACTTTCACCAAGTGTGCGGTTCTAACTATTTCTGAAAGCTTATTTATAGCTTCTCTCAAAGGCCAGAATGATTGCACACGCATTTCTTTCCTTCCAAGTACCCATAAAACTCAAATCGCCAATCCATTTCAACTCAAAAAGACTTGAAAATGTCAACATTATTGTAATTGTGAATTGTTACACAAAGTTTAAAAGCACAAATGCAGCAGTATTGTTTGAGTGCGTATGAACAAGACAGTCGCCCTCGCCTTAACCCTCTTTATCCTGACTTTCTTATCGATAGTGAGCGCTCAACCCACAAATGCTTCTGAAAACTCTTGGACAACCAAAACTTCGCGTACCATCGCGGGCAGGTGTGAAGCCGCTGTTGTAAACGGCAAAATATACGTTTTTAGAGGCGGCGCCAATTATGAGTACGACCCAAGCACAGACAATTGGACAACAAAAGCACCCATGCCATCAACATCATGGGATGAGGCTGGGGTAGTGGTAAACGGCAAGATATACGTTTTAGCGAATTCTGTTCCATATGAGTACGACCCAGAAACCGACACGTGGAAAACTGGAGAGCCCATGCCTACCGCAAGAAGTCAAATGATAGCGGAAGCTGTTAACAGGAAAATCTATGTTATCTCAGGAAGAACAGGCGAGATGGGCAGTACCGTAAAAACAACCGAAGTTTACGACCCTGCCTCTGACACATGGGAAACAAAAGCGGAAATTCCCTACCCTGTCACAAGCGGCGCATCCACAGCGCTTGATAACAAAATATACGTTATAGGCGGGCAAGACGAGTATCATGATCCTATGAATCCTGGTTTTGTTCAAATCTATGATCCAGCAGTTGACGCTTGGAGTCAAGGGGCACCTCACCCGAATCCTGCGTGGCTAGGCGAAGAGGCGGCTGCAACAACTGGTCTGTACGCCCCGAAAAGAATCTACGTTATGGGCGGAATCGAAAGTATCGGAATGGCCACCCGCAACTGTTATGCTTATGACCCTGAACTTGATGAGTGGACTGTGGCTGCTTCAATGCCGTCTCCTCGATCTGGTTTTGCCCTTGTTGCGGTGGATGATGTGCTGTATGCAATCGGAGGCTTCAACGGATGGACCACGGGCTATTCCGACAATCTTCAATACACGCCGTTTGGGTACGGAACTATACCCCTTATCTCTTCACCCGCGAACCATGGAAATTACACGTCAAGCAATGTACCTTTAACTTTTGAACTCCGTGTGCAGGGTGCATCATTAAGCTATAGTTTGGATGAGGGCGAGAAAGTGCCGCTTTTAGGCAATACTACGCTCAGTGATTTAGACAGCGGAGAACACACGGTAACGATTTACGCCACAGACGAGCAAGGAAACACAAGCACCTTACATGCAATCACATTCAGGGTAGATAATGCCTTCCCAACAACATTAGTCATAGCTCCAATAACAACGGTGGCAGTTGTTAGCGTGTGTCTATTTGTCTATTTCAAGAAACGCAACCACTAAGGCAGCAGAACGTGGGTCACAGTCGCTTTCTGAAAACAGGAATATACGCCGTGACCCATTACCCATAGAGTTATAAAAAGGAAGTTTATTGAATTGACGTAAGCGAAGTTGAGATTTGAGGCAGAATGGCCCAACCTGTTTCTTACACCATACAAACCGAGGTACCAGCTAGTTACATGGATAAACTATTTGTGTTCATGTACTCGAAGTATTTGCTTCCTCAGAAGCAGCGGTTTGCGAATTTTTACAGGGAAACAACCGATGGTGTTCCGTTCATCTCTTATGTGGTTCTTGACGTGCAGGGAAAGCCGATTCTTAAAGCCGAAGTTAAAGGCACCACCCCGATAGAAGTCAAGTTAGTTCCCATTGATGCGGGGGTTTCTGCTGCAACTCTGGAAGAGGCGAAACAAGACGTTGTCATCGCAGTGGAAATATTTGAGGCAAACGCCAGAAATGCAACCTTGTATTTTGCTTGGAGAGAAGGCGAAAACATTGTTCCAGAGGAGCTTAAGAAAAAGGAGAGGTCCTTCCGCCGCCTGTTTCTTGAAACCCAAATCTTGTTTTTCGTGGTGTTCATAGTTTTCGGCATGGGACTTTTCATAGTCGTGCTTACGTTTTATCCTCAGGCTTTCTGGATTGCGCCGTTAGCTCTCATCGCCGTCCAGTTTGTTTTTGTTTTTTACTCCAGCAAATTCATTTCCAGGACAGCTGACTGGCACATCACCAAAGCCAACCCCATAATTCATCTTCTAAAATACAATTTACCCATCAAATCAACCGACGAACTTAAGCAAACCCTCGCACGAGAAGAAGTGTTAGCGATAAAGAAGGAAATCTACGATGAAATTTTGGCTAAGCGAGGCGAAATCGACTGCGTAGAAGCCCAAAAAGTCTTCGGGAAACATGGCATAGCCTGCGAGTCTGAGAACCTTGCGGTTAAAAAAGTTAACGTTTACGAACTCGTGAAGAAGGTGTCGGATAAATTTGGGTTTACAGTGCCTAAAATCGTGGTGGCAAACACTATGGTTCCGAACGCGGCGGCATCTGGACCCAGCCCAAGTCGCGGCGTGGTTTTGATAACCACGGGGCTTCTGGTTCAACTTGAGGAACCTGAAATCATAAGCGTGTTGGGTCACGAGTTCGGCCACCTGAAAGGGCGAGACCCGCTTCTTCTTTACGGGTTAACCTCCGCCGAGTTTCTCTTCCGATTCTACGTGCTGTTCACGTTTTTTCCGTTAATTTTCACTTCGTTCCTGTTCTTCGCCTACTTCTGGGCTGTCATGGTGGTGATATTCTTCATCGCCAAATTCTTCGAAGCCCGCGCTGACCTCGTGTCAGCCATTAAGATGGGGCAGCCAGAAGTGTTGGCGGGCGCTCTTGAAAAAATCGGGTTCCAACGACTGCTCTACGAAAGGACGCCGTCCTTCAGGCTTCAAGAATGGCTCGGTTTAGACCCTCATCCGCCCATATACTTCAGAGTAGAACGCCTCAAGAAGCTTAAGTCTCCCGAGGAGATAAAACATCCACTAATCCAATCAATCAAGGATGTTTTTTCAGGATTCCGAGACAGCTTATAGGATATCTTCCGTTTTTCAATCTCGTAGAAGATTGTGGTGCAGTTTTAGCGTGTCCAATTTTCTTAAATAATTCTCCTGTCCTTTAATGTAAAGGTGACAGCTAGTTTCCTCCAAAACCAAAAGCTCAAAACGCTACACGATAATGGCTGTAGCCCTGATTGTCATCGACATCATCGTGATTGGATATTCTGTAAGCCTGTTTTTGACAAGCCCGAACCTGGCAAATGAACCTGCCCCTCTACGCGTTTCGCAGTGGTCAGGCTACATGGTAGCCCCTGACGTTCAAGACCAGTCGCCTCTAGTGACTGGAGTGAGCGCCTCATGGACGGTGCCACAGGTCGAGCCTTCAGAAAATAACACGTTTTTAGGCGTATGGGTTGGCATAGGCGGCTACGGAGAAGACACTTTGATTCAGACAGGCACCGAGCAGGAGTGCATAGACGGCAGGGTTTCCTATTACGCGTGGTATGAACTGCTGCCTGCCCACTTGGTTCGCATCCCAGGTCTTCACGTTCGACCAGGCGACTTGATTACGGCGTCTGTGAGTCTCGTAAGCCACGACGCCAACACCTGGTCAATCAAAATTAATGATATCACCCGAAGTGAACAGTTCAAAAAAGTTGTTGTTTACAATTCCTCTATGCGGTCAGCGGAATGGATATTGGAGCGGCCACTGGTTAACGACAGCATCAGCACCTTAGCGACCTTCGGAAACGCAACGTTCACTGACTGCAAAGCAACCATAAACGGCGTCACCGGAACCATAGGCAACTTCTCTTACTCTCAACTCATAATGCATGAGGACGGCGACACCCCCTTAGTCTCGGTTTCATCCCTTAATGAGCTGGGGTCAGGTTTCACAGTAACCTACATAGAACCGGCAATCGCCACCACGCAGGCTGACTACGTAACCGTTCAGAACGATAATGTTTTCCTGCACGCGCAAACCCAGACAAGAAAAAATTGCCCCACCTGAGGCAACACCTGTAAAGCCCACAACTCTGCATTCAGCATCAGTTAGTACGGGGCAACAGAAAAATCGAACTTCGAAAAAGGCTGCTTTCGAAGACGTTTCGAACATACCCTGTTTGCCCTGTGAAGCCCAGGGAACACAAGTCGCCGCAAACGGAAAATCGAGAAAGCTCCGTGAAAAACGGCGTGGCGACACAAAAAAGAAATAAAGCTTATGAGCAGAGTAAAGCCATCGGGCGTTAAGGGAGGAAAACTCCTGCTTTGAAGCTGATATACATTGCAATTGACGGTATGGGCGATTTACCAATTGCCGAGCTGGGGAACAGAACCCCGTTGGAAGCGGCGAAAACTCCTAACATGGACTTTCTCGCCAAGAACGGCAAGACTGGATTAATGTACACTGTCAGAAAAGGCGTGGCGCCTGAAAGCGACGTCGCGGTCATTTCGCTTTTAGGTTACGACCCGTTCGAGTACAGCACGGGACGCGGCATAATCGAAGCCGTCGGCGCAGGCCTCGACGTGAAGGACGGGGACCTGGCGTTGCGATGCAACTTTGCCACTCTAGGAGAAGGCAAGACCATAATAGACCGCAGAGTGAAAAGAACCCTCACCACAGAAGAGGCAACAGAACTAACCGAAGCCGCCAACCACGAGATAACGTTGGAGTCGTGCCCGTCAACTTTTAAGTTCAAGAACACTCTGGGGCACCGCGCGGTTCTCGTTTTGAAGAGCAAAAATAAAGGAAAATGCCTCTCCAGCAAGATAACCAACAGCGACCCCGCGTACACCAACGTGAACGGCATCGGCGTAGCCACCCCCCACGTGGAAATGGCTCTTAAAAAGAGCGTGCCGCTGGATGACACGGAGGAAGCGCGAAACTCCGCGAACCTCGTAAACGAATTCATCGAGAAAACGCATGCACTCTGGGAAAATCACGCCGTGAACAAGAAACGCGCCGCGGAAGGCAAGCTGAAAGCGAACTGCGTCCTCACGCGGGATGCGGGAAGCGAGCTACCAAAATTCTTCAACATCAACAAGCGGTACAACGTGAACTTCGCAGCCCTTGCGGACATGCACGCGGAAAGGGGCATAGCGCACTTGGCTGGGATGCAAGCCACTCTTCTGCCTCCGCCCTCAGGAGACCTGGAAAAAGACTGCGCGGTCAGAGTTAAGAAACTGCTTGAAGTGCTGCCCAGCCACGACTGCTTTTACATTCATCTTAAAGGTCCCGACGAGCCGGGACATGATGGCAACTGCTATAGGAAAACCGAGATAATCGCCGCCATTGACCAGCACTTCTTTGGAAAGCTGCTGAAGGAAATCTCGCTGAAAGAACATCTTTTCTGCGTTACCTGTGACCATGCAACACCCTGCGCTTTGAAGGTGCACAGCGACACCCCCGTGCCCTTGCTCATATCAGGCGGCAAAGTAACCGACGAAAGCGTCGGCAAATTCTCTGAAAGAAACTGCGAAAACGGAAGCCTAGGCGTCTTAGAACGCGGTTGCGAGTTGATGCCGAAACTCATGGAACTATTGAAATAGATAGAAAAACGCGTCATCAATGCCCAACACGCTAACCTCGCGGAAACAGAGTAGCGCTGTCAGGCTGAAACTCAGTTTACAGGAAGAGTAATATGGTAAACTATTATTACTGGAAACAAAGGAGCTATTGATAGGTGAACGCGTTGATTGATTGGACTCGAAAAGAAGTTTTGATTTTAGCTTTCGACCATCGTTCTTCATTCACGGATAAACTGTTCGGAATTAAGAATCGGCAACCAACTGCTGAAGAGAAAAAACACATAGAAGAGTATAAGAGGCTCATCTTTATGGGGTTTCGTCGGGCTTTGGAAAAAACTGTTCCTCGAGAAATAGCTGGCCTATTGGTGGATGAGGAGTATGGCACTAACGTACTTCGAGAAGCCAAAAAAAGCGGCTTTACTTTTGCTATGCCCGTTGAGAAATCGGGTCAAGCAGAGTTTGACTTTGAGTATGGTGAAGATTATGCCAAACACATCGAGGAGTTCGACCCTACTTTCGTAAAAGTTTTGGTGCGTTATAACCCAGCAGGAGACGCCATGGTAAATCAACGTCAACTGGTAAGGCTGAAAACGCTCAGCGACTACCTGAAACAAACTAGTAAACCCTTTCTCTTTGAGCTGATAGTTCCCTCGACCCCCCAGCAGTTGGCTGAATCTGGAGGTTCTAAGGAGACATACGACTTGAAGTTACGTCCTAAATTGATGGTTGAAAGCATGCGAAAGATTCAGGCTGCTGGAATTGAGCCTTTAGTCTGGAAAGTAGAGGGGGTAGAAAACCCCAACGACGCAAAAGCCATCGTAAATCAAGCTCAAAGCGGTGGAAGACAAGTGGGGATCATAACTCTTGGGCGAGGAGAATCCAAAGAGCAAGTGCAAAAATGGCTTGCCGTTGGCGCCAAAATATCGGGAATAATTGGGTTCGCCGTTGGAAGAACCATTTTCATGCAACCGCTATGCGAATACAAAGATGGAACAATTAGCCAGAATGAGGCAATTGAAAAAATTGCTTTTAACTACTCTGATCTCGTAAAACTATGGCAAAACGAAAAGAAAAAGCGATAACGCATCATCCTATTCAAGAGCATTATCACACCACCCTAACTATTTTTAGATATATTCCAGTCTTCAATAATACATGGTTCAATCTATGCAGCTTAGTAGGGTTTTCGGCTTAAACCTATGAAAACTGCCACGCCGACCACGCTGACAACCGCGATTAAAATGACCATAAAGAGCATCTGCGGCATTCCAAGAATGTAATGGTCAACCTCATAATCCAAAGTTACAAGCTTGCTTTCCGTTTGATCAGGGTTCGTAAAATTCAACATATACTCCCCTTCAGCGTCACAGACGAAGCTGGTGCTGAAGTCACTTACTTCCCCAAAGTCCTTGACCGTAGCGTTCGGAAAGGTTAGAGAGAAATGTACAAGGCTGCTGGTGGCTCCGATAACTTTGAATTGTATCAGAACGCGATCTTCGGCAATGAGGCTCACTGGCTGAATTGCCTCTTCGCCCGGCTTCACGTTAAGGCTGGCAGTTGTGGCTTCCCCCAGCCCCACGAGAACGGCAGTCAACGCTAACATAATGAGGCAGAAGCAAGACGTTTTTCTAAGATTTGCCATTGCAATATTTCTTCTGCGTTTAAGCCCATAATTCTTATGAAGCCGCGATTCAGAGACGGAATATTAATCGGAAGCCTACGCTTTCTGGCGCCAACGCGGCGTAACATTTACAAACACGCCCCCACACTTAGGCTATGTGAGTCAGCCATGACATGTTACTTCAGACACCTTACGCAGGTTTTTGAGAAAGCAGGCATAGAAGTTACCTCTCAAAACAGGCAGGAAATCGACAAGGTGATCCATGGAATTGTGGGCGTGAACTACAAGAATTGTCCAGCTGCGTGGAAACAAGTGAAAACTCGCGTTTTGGAAGATGAAGCGGGTTTCGTTTCGAAATTAAAAGAAGCGTGGGAAAACCGCGAGAAAACGGTTTGAGTTAACAGTTGAGTATGGTGTTCAATTGAGAGAATAAATCTAGAAACCGCTGCCCTTTTTGGGTTGTGGCGTACTTGTTTTTGTCGGTCGTGGGCAAACCCTGAGTTGTTAAAGACCTTAAATGCTTTTTTAACTGGGCATAGTTCAGGTTGGTGCTGTACATTATTTTCGTTTTGGTTTTCTGTTGGCTGCAATAGCACAGAATTTCCGCCATAATCTCAAACCGCCCTCTTTTTGAGTGGCTGGTGAGGTTCCAACCGTTTTCTTGCCTTAGTTTTATGAGTTTGATTCCGCTTGCGTACTCTAATGGCGCCATTTGGAGTTGTTCGCTTAGTTTGGTTGCGCCTATAATACTACTTGCCATGCATATCCCCCTTTTATAAAATAATATAACATTCTTATTCTTAAAACAATATGACGGTATCCTCACAACAACAAAACCCCCAAAACCAAGCCCGCATTTCTTAAATACCACCGCAAAGAACACAAAAACGAGGGAACAAACGTACCTGAGAAATTGACGATTTTCTCCGACGGCGGCGCCAGAGGCAACCCCGGACCAGCAGCCATAGCCTTCGTGATCTTGTCGAGTGAAGGAAAACTCTTGATGACAGGCTCCCGGTTTATTGGCGTGCACACGAATAATCAAGCCGAATACGAAGCGTTGATTGCGGCATTAGAATCCGCGGTTGGGCTTCACGCTGAGGAAGTAACGTGCCACCTTGACAGCGAACTAGTCACTAAACAAGTCACTGGAGGATATCGCGTGAAAAATTCGGAGCTGAGGCGGCTGTGGAGCAAAGTCAGAGAGTTGACCAGTCGCTTCAAGAAGGTTAGTTTCGTAAGTGTGCCCCGCAGCAACATTCACATTCAGGAAGCAGACGCGCTTGTTAACGAAGCGTTAGATCAAGAACTTGGTTGACGCTTTCTTTATAATGAACTGTCCCTCTGATAGCATGCAGGGGAAGAATATCATGTTTGTTCACACAAGCATTCGGACAAGCAACATGAAACGGTCAATTGACTTTTACACCCGGCTTCTCGGCCTCACCGTGCTTAGTCGCCGGGAGATACCGCAGAACAACGCTGAAATTGTTTTTCTTCAGGACCCGCAGGCGAAAGGCGCCACGCTTGAGTTAACTTTCTACCGTGACCAGAAAAGGTTCAGCCAACCCGACTATGAAGACCGCGTGTTCGACCACCTTGCCTTTGAAGTTAAGGATATGAATAAGACAATGCAAGTGATGCGGGACGCGGAAGTCATGATAACGGATGAACCGTTTAAGCTTAGCGCTACGGGTTCGCTTATCGCGTTTGTGGAAGACCCTGATGGAACGCTTATCGAGCTGATTGAGCGAAAGTGAAAAGCAGACTAATCAGAGGTTGACTAGAATCTGGTCGCCGCTGACTTGCAGTTCGTACTTCGGTTCGGGCTTCTTGGCAGGTCCACCGATGACCTCGCCTGTTTTGACGTTGAAGATTGAGCCGTGGCAGGCGCATTTTAAGGTGTCTCCGTTGAGCGTGCCGTTTGAGAGCGCGCAGCCCCTGTGCGTGCATTTGTTGCCGATGGCGTAGAAAGAGCCGTTTAGGTTCACGAGCAGTATGGGTGTGCCGTTAGCGTTGACTGCTTTCATCTGGTTCGGCTTCAAGTCAGCCGTGGATGCGAGTTTGATAGGTGTCATTCGGTTATTCGCCTTGGAAAATTTTCAATTGTTAATAGTTAATGCTGAAATAAAACCTTGTCGCTTTCGTCTTTGCACGTGAAGTGCCTGGCACAGGTATTTTTTATAAAGGGAGCATTGAATTACTGCGTTTGCTCCAAACACTCCTCGTTCGGGGCAATTTGGAATTCAACGTTTTCATCTACTAGATGCGCTGTGCCGTTTGGACAGTAGACTTTGCCGCCTTTGCCGACTTTGCTGTAGCGTTTGCTGCAAGCTTTCATTTGAGAGCATCCGTCACAATCTCGCGACAACACCACTTGGTCACCTCTTTCTACGCAAGTTAATTCAGAGGCGCTTTTATGTGTAGTTTACCTATGGTCTGTACCGTCAATACTGAGACTGGATACTGCTTAAGTGTCATGGTTTGCATTGTGCCGCTCTTGATCATTTAACATCGATTGTGAATTCAGAACCTGTATTCAGCATTCAGAAGAATAATAAGCGATTGAACATAAACGCTGTTTCGCTCTCTGCAATCCTAACGGCAGGGTGTTGCGAACGGCGATAAAAAATGAATAAAAAAAGTCTGATTAGGATGCGGCATATGAACCCGAAATGGGTTATGGTTATTTCGTCAAGAGATCGTCGCGAATAGTGGCCGCTTTTGTCTATCGTTTCGCTGATATTATTGCGCCTGTTGACAGTTCGCTTGCGAAAAATCTTGAACATTATTTACCGTTTGACATATGCGATAAAATTGTCGTACTGCCAACTGGGTACAATCCGCAGAAATGGTCGGCGCGTTCAATTACCAAGAAACGCCTTGTCTTGACAGTTGGGGCGGTTAATTGGTCAAATTATCTAAGAAAAGGATTTCAAACATTCATAGAGACAGCGCGTGCGATGCCAACCGTTCGATTTGTTCTTGTCGGGAAATTCGCGGATTCATGCGCAGATAAGCTTAAAGAAAAAGGCTTGCCTGACAACTTGGAATTAGTAGGGTTCGTTTCCGATGCTGATCTATTGCGCTATTATCAACAGGCTACAGTATATTGTCAACTTTCAAAGTTTGAGGGATTGCCGAATGCCCTGTGCGAAGCTATGTTATGTGAATGTTTTCCAGTAGGAACACATGCTTGCGGAATTCCATCAGCTATTGGCGAGACAGGAGTTTACGTCCGCTATGGTTGCGTTTCTGATTGTGTCCGCGCCATTAAGCTCGCCCTTTCCCTTGGGAAATGTTCTGGAGCAAGGCGTCGCATTATCAATAAATTTCCTCAGGGCGGGCGTAAGATGGGTTTGGTCCAAATTATCACGGGTTCCAAGCTAAAACCAGAAGCTGTTGAATTGGGTGTGCTAAGCCACATAGAACGTCCCTCTGAGTGTGAAGCATTACATTGATTACAAAAAATTACGTTGGCATTTAAAGGGGCATAGTCTTAAACTTGCTTTGGTCGTTGGTATGCGGTAACTTGGCTACTTATTAGTAGCGGCGGGGCTGTTCCAATCCGCAATCGAACGAAAAAAGAATTAGATGATTGTTTCGTTTTTACGTTCAGTTGTCTTATGTTTCTACGCTGGTTCTTCTTTTGGCGTATTGGATGTGTTAAAGACCAATTATTTCCGACATCACGGTGCCTGGGAAACGTTTATTATTTTATGCAGGGATGTATGCTCATGAATAGTTGCGTTGTTGACAAGTTCGATTTGGTGATGTGGACCAAGAACAGCGCAAAGTTGCTGCCCGTTGTGCTTAAAAGAATCGAACAGGTTATCCCCAAGCGCGTTATCGGAAAAAAAATCTTAATAGACGACCACAGCACAGACAACACCGTTGAAATCGCAGAAAAGTTTGGTTGGACGGTTCACCCCAACCAGGGAAGCGGACTTTTTGACGGGTTTGACACCGCATTAAATCTCGTCTCCACTGAATTTTTCATCTCCTTTGAACACGACATCATTTTAGCAAAAGACTGGTGGACAAAAATTTCAAAGTACACCCAAGATGACACGATGGCGGTAGTTCAAGGAGTCAGGGTGTACACTCACCCCGTTCTAAGGAAATTACTGGAATTCATGACCGAACGTTACGGCGATGAGATCCCAAATTACTCCATAGACAACAACCTGTACCGAACCGCGGTAATCAAGAAACTCGAAACCCCAATACCCTGCAACGAAAAAAACGCGTCCATAGCTCTGAACAAAAAAGGGTTCCAATGGATCTTCGATAACGATGTGGTGTCGGAACACATTCGTCCTTCACTGCTGCATTTCATCTTACACGAACATAAGATGTACACTCGCCTCCTGAGCAGATCCGAGAAAAAGAAGCTGCTCTCCAAAATGTTCAGGTTATTCATAACAAGCCCGTTCAGGGCTCTCCAAGTAAGCCTAAACAAGAACTGCCCCCAAATATTCGTAGTCTACCCTCTTGACCGCCTTGCAATCTTGATGGCCTGCCTAAAAGTCAACGGCTGAGCAGCGCCAAGTTTCACTTTTCCCTGCATAAAGCTGCTTTATATAAGGGGGGTATAGACAAATTTCACAACAGCTCACACAATCCCGTAAACAATAAATTCCGCGAACCCCGCAGTCATATGCAGAGATGATTTTTATGCCCGAAATGAATTTTGAGGGAACCGCCACTTGGAAAAGCGGATTGGAATGCGAACTAACCGTTAAAGACAAGAAAATCGCCACCGTCAGCCCTCCTCCAGCGTTCGGCGGAAAAGAAGGCTACTGCGTCCCCGAAGAAATTTTCGCAGCCGCCTTAGCCTCATGCATGAACACGCTTTTCCTGTTAATCGCCAGAAACTCCAGTCTAAGCCTCAAGAACCTTGACACAAAAGCCGTAGTCACCATGAACGTTGAAAGCCTGGAAAAACTGATTTTCACCCACATCCACTTCGCCATGGACGTCAAACTGGAAACGGACAACGTGCGTGAACGCAAAAAAGCAGACATGGTGTACCAGATGGCGGAGAAGATTTGTCCGCTTAGGCAGTCATGGGGCGAAGATGTGCCGATAAGCTTCGAACTCAACTATCAATAAAACAGAAAACGCAAACGCGAAAAACAGTTTTCCCACAATATCCCTTCATTTTTTAATGTAAATCAGATTGCAAACATGTGACTACATATAGTTTTCCACTCGCCCTTTTCTCCAAACGCTTAGCTATATAGCATTGCGAAAAATATTTATGAGCTACACGTAAAGTCTGAAAGGTCTGACAGCCAACCTGATGTGGCTCAAAGGGCGATTACAGGGAGAAAACTTGATGCAGCAAAAAAGCATAAACAATCGGCTAGAATTGGAGTGGAGAATCACTGTACAGGCGCAAAATCAATGATGCCCTAAACGCGCTGTCATCGAAAAAACCATTAAAGTACACCATGTACCTTGCCGCAATCATAATCTTCCTCAGCTTAATCCTGCTCCCGCCAATCATCGGAATCTTCACAAAAAGCGACACCCTCCAACAAGTTTTCAACCAACCCTCACTCATGAACCGCGCACTCATCGCCGTAACAAACTCCTTCATAATAGCCCTCCTCGTCTCCGCATTAGACGTTATAGCAGGCGTCCCCTTGGCATGGATCATCACACGGGGAAAATCAAGATGGCTAAACATCCTAGACACTTTAGCAGACATACCATTTATCGTCCCAACCGCCGCCCTCGGCTACTCCCTGCTGCTTTTCTGGAACGGCCCCCAAGGCATATCCGCCCTGTTCGGCGGTTCACTGATCTCTCCAGGATGGATGCTCATCGGCCTGCTTCAATTCACATTCTCCTACCCCATCGTAGTGCGAGTCATGGTTGGAGCCCTGTTCGACTACAAAATGGAGTACGAAAGAGCATCCAGAACATTAGGCGCATCACCTTTCACCGCGGTTCGAACAGTCACGTTGCCCATACTTAGACCAGCACTTATAGCCTCATACATTCTCTCATTTGCCCGGTCTCTTTCAGAAACAGGCGCCACATTCATTGTCGCCGGACTCTTCGAGAACGGCCCAGTGTTTCTTCAGAACGTGAAGAACGAGTATTCCGCAGGCATCGTCACTCAAGCCACTTACGAAGGCGCAACCGTATTCGCAAGCCTAATACTCATCCTAGTGTCCCTCTCGATTTTCGCTTTCATCCGCGCATTCGGTCCGCGATTGCGACTGCCCATCAAGGGAATCTGGCCAAGCTTCGAAAGAAAGCTAAGCTACGCGAAAGCTGAAGCTTCAAGAAACTCCGTCACGCTAGTAGTTTTCTTCATTATAATCCTGTTACCGTCCCTGTTCGTGGCCCTGCCAGCTTTCCAAGCTCTGTTCAACGGCACTATTTCAAACGCGGTTTCAGGCTCAGGCATATGGAGCGACTACTGGCAGAGCTTGGCTTTATCGTACGCGTTGGCTGGAATCGTTACGCTGCTTAGCTTTGTGATCGGGTTACCTATGGCGATGATGATTGCGCGAAAAAGACTCGGAAAGTTCACTTCAACAGTATTTGATATTCTAATCAACGTTCCCCTAATCGTGCCTTCCATTGCTCTGGGTGTTTCCTTGAAGTTCTTCTGGCAAAGCTTCGCTTTCGTCCCTGAATTCCTGCTTCTCGTGTTCGCGCACTTGGCGATTACCTATCCGTATTTTGTGAGGTCAATGACCGCGGCGTTCGAACGCATAAGCCTCGACATGGAAGAAGCCGCAAGAACCTTAGGCGCTAAACCGTTCGGCGTGTTCAAATCCATAATGCTACCTTTAACGAAGTACTCGATTCTTTCAGGAGCCATAATGGTCTTTACACGAAGCATAAGCGAAACCGGCGCAACCTTGGCGGTTGTTTCAACGTTGCAGACAGCACCTGTAGTTATCGTTAACTGGGTGAAACAGGTGGTTCCCGCCACGCCTTCGGAAATCGGATTAGCCTGCGGCATCCTCATATTGCTGTCTCTTGCAATCTTGTTGTTGCTGAGATTTCTAACCAAAGGAAAAGGAAAATACTGACATGCCATTTTATAACGCGCACCATCATAATGTAAAACCGAAAGGAGAAAAATGCCATGCCTGAAGTTCGCGTGGTCAACCTAACCAAGAAGTTCGGGGACATAACCGCTCTAAACAACGTTAGCCTAACAATCCACGACCAAGAATACTTTTCTCTGCTAGGTCCAAGCGGATGCGGAAAAACCACCTTGCTGAGGCTAATCGCAGGATTAATTGAACCCGACAGCGGCGAAATCTACATCGGCAACAAGCGAGTTGATGATGTACCCCCTGAAGACAGGGAAATCGGGTTTGTTTTCCAAACCTTCGCGCTTTTTCCCCACATGACCGTCTGGGAAAACGTGAACTACGGTCCCAAAGTAAAAAACTTCAGCGAAAAAGAGTCTGGAACCATAGTGCATGAGGTGCTTGAGCTGGTTAAGCTTCACGAACGTTTAAGCGCGTACCCAAACGAGTTAAGCGGTGGCATGATGCAGCGGATAGCTGTGGCACGGGCGCTTGCGGCTGGCGCGAAGATTTTGCTTTTGGATGAGCCGCTGGGACAGTTGGACGCGAAAGTGAGAAACGAGATTAGGTATGAAATGAGGAAGATGGCGAAAGACCTGAACCTGACAGCCATCCATGTCACTCATGACCAGGCTGAAGCGATGTCCATATCCGACAGGATTGCGGTGATGAAAAAAGGACAAATCATGCAGGTGGGAACACCGCAGGAGCTTTACATGAAGCCTAATAGCCTCTTTGTGGCAAATTTCATCGGAGAATCAAACTTCCTAGAAGGCTCAATAGCGGATGTAACAGGAGACAAATTAGTTATAGAGCTTCGGGGCGGGGCAAAAGTGCACGCTTTCGGAAAAGGATTAACGAAGGATGAAAGGGCTGTGGTGGTTATAAGACCTGAAATTCTAGCCGTTGAGAAGAAATCTTATCAGGGAAAAAACGTGCTTCGAGGTGCGGTTGAAAAAATCACTTTTGAAGGCACCTTCATAAGATACGTGTGCAGACTTGAAAGCGAAGATATCGTGGTGGTGATTAAGCCTTCCTTGACGGAGAAGTGGTTTGACGTTGGAGCAAACATCACCTTAAGCTTCGAACCGGAGAAAGCACATGTCTTTTCGTATCCTGAAGCGGGCTTGACGGAGGAAATATCAGTCTAGCAGCGGCTTCTCGTAGCTTACGCTCTTGGACACTCCATGCAAGGTTTTTTCCCAGTAGAACGGCTTAGTAATCAACTGCAGCAAACCTCTCCAAGCTGCTACGCTTATCAGCACCCAGTACAATGGCATCGCTAAAGCTAATGGCGCGGAAAGGTAGTTTTTCTTATGCACGCAGGTGATGAGGTACAAGAGCAAGTAGGATACGTTGCCCACTACCAAGTTGAAGATGCATATGAGCTGGATGGGCAGAAAAACGTAGCTGCTGAAAAGCACGGGCGTTGCCAGGCTGATTGCGGCTATGAGCCACAGGAACGGGTTGATTATGGGCATGAAAATTGCGCCGCCGAAAGTTAGCTGGAACAGAAAGAATTTTTTCCAGCCGAGTTCTTGAAGCAGCTTCTTTGGATAGCGCATGTGAACGAGGTAAGTTTGAACGTGGCCTTTGTACCATCTTGACCTCTGGCGAACCCAACCTGAAACGTTGATTGTGGCTTCCTCATAAGTGTAGGAGTCAAGCATCTCGGTTTTGAGGTCGCGTCGGGAAATCCTCATGCCGAGGTCAGCGTCTTCCGTAACGTTATACGGGTCCCAACCTCCGAGTTCTCGAAGCTGATTGGTTCGAAAATGGTTGCTTGTCCCGCCCAAAGGTATGGGCGCACCGGTTTTATCCAACCCTGACAGATAATAATCGTACCAGTACGAGTACTCTATCGAAAACCATTTTGAAAGTATGTTTTCATCCGCGTTGTAAAAGTTCAGTTTGGATTGGAGGCACGTCATTTCTTCAGATGCCCGCGAGAATGCCGCAACCGCTTTTTTCAGCTGGTCCTGATCAGGATTGTCCTCTGCATCGTAGATAACGCAGTATTTTCCTTTAGCCCTGAGCAAACCGTAGTTGCAGGCGCGTGGTTTCGTGGTGATATCTGCTTCAGGTATGACAACAGGTTCAAAGATTTTCAGAAAAGCTCTGTACTTTCTGGGTGGTATGCCCGCTACCTTGGTTTGCGGGTTTCCAAATAACCCGAGTTTTCTTGCCTCGGTTATTGTTTCTTCATCTTTTTCTTCCATCAGAATCTTGACGTCAAGCTTATCCTTTGGGTAATCCATCTCGTACATGTTTCGCATAACTTGAGGCAGCACTGCGGCTTCATGGTAGACCGGAACGAGAACCGTGTAAACGGGAAGTTCTTTATTTTCAGCTTCTTTAATTTCATCGTACGATACAGAAGCTATGTTTGATCCTTGAAAGCCTCTTAACGAAATGTACAGCTTCATCGGGTTCATGAGGAAGTAAACGACGTTTACTGCAGCGAAAAGAAAAGCAAAAACGAAAGCTGAATTAACCAAACATGATACGATGATGGCGAAGATTACTCCGATTATGAAGTATTTTTGTTGTGGAAAAAGCACTTTATGCGCGGATTCATCTGGGTTTCTGTAATATAAGTCCAAGAGAGCCTTCTTCACGTGGATTTCACTGTACACTTTTTCTATCGCCATGTCAATGGATTCTGAGGACGCCACGCACCATGTAACTTGCCGCGCACCCAGCAAGCACTGCAGTATCATGATTGCCTTGTGATTCAACGGGTTTGCCAAGGCTATTTCAGCGGTTGTTTCTGTGATCTTCATGGGCAAGATGAGGTATTCTTCTATGACGCGGTAGGGAAGAACTGTGAGAAAACGGCATTTGCTGCTAACCTTACATAACTTTTTAATCTCCACACGCTTCAAAAAAGGCAAATTTAATTCAGCTGCAAGAGCCTTGAAAAACGCTTCAGGCACGTTCACTTTCGCCTTTCTCAGAGTGGGAATTATGTTCTCTGCCTTAACTTCAGAAGTCCCCAAGATTTCCGTTTCTTTAACGCCATGTTTCTTCAGCAAATCTATGACTTGTTGTTTGCTGATTTTGGCGACATCCGCGTCTCTTTGGCATTTATCCAAGATTGCGTCTATTATGATTTTTCCAGTCTCTGCGCTGCTGTTTTCCATGGTTTTTTCCAGACTGTCCCTATAAAGTTTCAGTGCGGCTAAGTGGGTTAACTCTTATGAACCGCAAATTCTGATTAAACGTCTCGAAAAAGTATGAGTGAAAAAGCTCGTGTTGACGCGACTCACTTCTTTCGTCTAACAATAAAAACGGCTAGCACAATCGCAATCAGCGCCACTGCGCCAATCACGACAGCGTAGAACACTGTTGGGTCTAACCCGAGCATTTGAGGCTGCCACAGGTTCGTCTGGTCCACTACGCTGTGCATCGTGTACTCTGGATACTGCGAGACGCCTTCAACTAGAACGCCTGTGGTTTGGTCCCAGTAATACGTGGTCTCAGAGGTAGCCGCAGTAACGACGCTTCGCGTGAAGCCTGCATAGGTTTTCTCTTCAACGCCGCTTATGGTTATGTTGCCCACGTTTTTGTCGAAGAAAACGTCGCCGACGTTCAGGTTTGCGGGAATGATGAAGTCGTCTCCAAGCTGACCTGTCTCAAGGTTTAAGGTTGCCGTTTGAGGTTCTAGTGTGCCATCGGAGAATTTCACCGTTATGTTAAGGCCAATCTGGGTTCCCTGAACAGTGTCTACTTCCATTCTCGCCCATGTTACATCATGTTGCTCAGCGGGAGTGCCAGTGACAGTTACGTTGTATTCTATCCAGTCGCCAGTTTTTACACCTACGGAAACCGCACCTAAAACAACGCCCGCAGTAACGAGGAAAAGCAGCGAAGCAGCAGCTAAGATGAACTTTTTGCGCATACGTACCCAAAAGTATTGTTCGCTGCCGTGGGGTTTAAAGTTTGTTAAAAACTGTTCCGAAGAGCCTGCTCATATTTGGAGCCTATTAGGATCCTAATAGCAGATCATTGCAGAAACTATAGTGGGGTAGGTCACGCAAGCGCCTTGCAGCCTATTTAAAGGGGAGATGGCAGCCACCCAGAGCATAAATGTGGACGCAAGCGGGGTCCGCCACAATGTTTAGTTATGAAAACAAGCCAATCAGTTGTTATGCAATGCGTGAATAGAGGTAAACGATGTTGAAGCGAGAGAAGAATGT
>Ga0315532_1001227_pt1 | contig 19546 bp, 15 predicted proteins | sample SalMarWE160370MG_FD_203082 | JGI IMG/M metagenome (GOLD analysis project Ga0315532, IMG submission 203082) | Salt marsh sediment microbial communities from the Plum Island Ecosystem LTER, Massachusetts, United States - Salt Marsh Sediment WE1603-70 ... | reverse complement strand
AGAAGCTGCACGTCGCAATCGTATCGAGTTTGGCGGCTCCAATGCCACCCAGGACGCTGAGAGCTGACCTCTCGGCATGGGCATTTTTAATTGTCGTCGATGTCCATTTCTAATTGTCGCTTGACACACCTCTCTCCAAAACGTAAAACGGGGAACGTAAGACGTAACTATCCCGTGTCACACATTGCATTTGACACACCATGTTTTACATTTCTCGGACTTCAAGCGTGCCTGGTGTACAAGGAAAACGCCCACAGATGTGTGGCTCTGAGGGCGTTCGGCGTTTCAGCAAGATGGGGTTACCGTCCCAGGTGCATCGGCATAATCACGTGGGTGAAATTCACATCGCCCACGGGCCGGAGGACACCAGGGCTGGAGGACGTGGTTGTATCCAGTGCGACCTGAGGAGTGCCGATCACCGAGAGCACGTCAATCAGATACCTGACGTTGAAAGCGATCTCAATCTCGTCACCCTCGATGTTGGCATCCAGTTCGCTCACGTCGTCGCCGGTCTCGGCTGAGGTGGCGGAGACGATCACATGGCCTGGGGCCAATTCGGAGGCGGGCTTGATATGCACGCGGGCGATGTGGGCCGCGTCGCGAGCGAAAATGAGCGCCGTCTTGCACGCCTTCAGGAACGCGGCCGTATCCATCACCGTGTGCGTCGTGTAATCGCGAGGGATGATCTGCCGGTAATCCGGGAAGTTGCCGTCAATCAACTGTGAGACCAGCACGATGTCGGTGAGTTGGAAGAGCGCCTGGTTGCGAGCAGGGGTGACGGTGATGACAATGGGCTCCTTCTGCTCACCGCTAATGCGTCCCAGTTCAACCAACGCCCGGGCAGGGATGATGATGCTGAAGGGATCGGGGACAGGTCGGGGCAACGGAACGGTACGCACCGAAAGGCGGAACCCGTCGGCGGCGGCCAGCGTGAGCCGCGATTCCTCGAACTTGGTCAGCACGCCGGTAAGGATAGGGCGGCTTTCGTCGGTGGCGGCAGCGAAGGCGACCTGTTCTATCGCCGTGCGCAGCACGTCGGCCTCGACGGGGATGCCCCCTTCACCCTCGGGCACCGGCACGATAGGGAACTCCTGTGCGTCAATGCCTTTGACGTTTGCCTCGCTGCGACCAGCGTGCAGATTGAGCGTCTGCGTGCGCACGACCAGTTCCAAGTGTACTCGCTCCGGCGGTAGCGCATTGACCAGGTCAACAAAGGTGCGAGCCGGTACGGTGGTCGCTCCCTCCTCCTCCACCTTGGCTCCGATCCAGCAGTTGATCCCCACCTCCAGGTTGGTGGCGGAGAGTTTGAGCCGTCCGGCATCGGTCGCCAGTAGCACATTGCCAAGCACCGGCAGCGTAGAGCGGGGTGAGACCGCCCGTCCGACAATGCTCAGGCCTTTGGACAGGTTTTCCTGCAGGCAGGAGACCTTCATTTTTCAGTATCCTCTCTCTCTTTCTCGGATCGAGCCTGTTGCCCGGTAACGGGCAAACGCGGACGGGCGGCCGTATTCCACCAGGAAGCGGTACTTCTCCGCAGTATAGGCAATTTTACCGTACTTCGGCCCAACTGTCAAATCTCTGCAAGCCACGCAAGTGCAGACTACTCGTATTCCCCATTCTCCCAACCGGGGACATCAAGCCGCACCACATCGCCATGCACATCTACGGTAGCGCGGAAGCCCGTCATCCACAATGCGGTGCGCAGTTCATCTACATCCACGCTGCCTGGCTCAAGAATGCGGTCCATATGCTCGATGGCGTGCTCAATTGAGGCCCGCGTGAACAAGTCATCCTGGCCTAGCATATGGATCATCCCCTCGGTGACAACATCGCGCATCGCCAGGATACGCTCCTGCATCAACGCCACAATCTGGCGATCCACGCACTCGGCCTCGATGTGGCGCAGGAACTCTCCATCGGGCACGGCGTAGTGGGGGACTCCACCGATGTAGACTGCTTTCGCCGGCTGCCCCTCCTCGTTGAAGACCAGGTCGGCAAACAACGCTCGTCGAGTTGTGTCGCTCATCTCGCGCCTCCCTCAAGTGGCGCTTTGAAATCGTGGATGGTATCGCGCACTGCGAAGCGCGCACCGCAATCAGTGCAAGAAAGTGCCCCCCCTTCATCCACCAGGTTGGTCGAACCGCAGACAGTGCAACGGAAGAAAGCACCCAACGGCGCGGCGGGTTTATCGTCGTGGGCCACACAGCGCACAAAAACGCTAGGCGTCAGTTGCCACAGCGGGCCCGTCGGCTGCAGCCGCCGGTCAAGCGATACGAGCAGCCCTGCAGGTACCACGCGCTTGAGCAGGCCGAGCCGGAAATGGGAGACGGTGCGCTGCTGCCGCACCTGCAGCCCGACCTCGGCCAGCCGCGCCCGCATCCAGGCCGGATGGAAGTCGAAGTTCAGTTTCGCAAACTCCACCGGACTCTGGTCAAAGGGGGACCAGGCCTGCCGGCGCACCAGGTAGCGCAGGATTGCCTTCAGATTGCACTTATTGGCGAACTCCAGCACGAACGTACCACCGGGCGCGAGAATCTGGGCCACGCCGCGCAGCACCGCTGGCACGTCGGCGGCGTGGTGAATGGTGCGCACTATCGTCACCGTGTCGAAAAGGCCAGGGACGAAGGGCAACTTGTAAAAGTCTCCGGCGACATAGACGTAACGGGGCTGGCCGCCAGGGCCGGCATCCCCCCACAATTCCCGGGCCTGCCGCAATTGCGAGAGGGCGTAGTCGAACAGCACCACCTCGTCGTAACCGCTGTAGAGGTCGGCCAGGCGCCCATAGCCCCCGCCGATCTCGACCAAGCGACGACCGGTGGGGGGCAGCAGATGTCGCAGCGCCACCCGTTCAACAGCATCCTCATACTCCCGCCCCTGCTCCCAGAACTCGGTGCGGTAGGCGGAGCCCTCGTAGTCGCAGATCGGAAGATCAGTTGCCATGAAACAACACCGTCATGTGGGGCGGCAACTCCTTCAACCAGGCTCTCAACTCGTCGGTCACCTGCCCGAAATCGGGGAGTTGGGCCACCAACGGGCCCAAGTCACTCTCCCAGGTCGCCTCCGCTTCTGCTAACTGACGGAGCAGAGCAGCGCGGTCGTAGGTCCGGCCCACGGTAGTCAGTTTCGCCGGCAGAGGGAAGTGATGCCTCTGGATCAGCACCGGGTGGGCGCGGTCCATCAGACCACCTCCCGGCCACGGCGGAGTTGCGCCGGCTCTACATTGACGATGAGGTGCCACCATCAGGACGACGAGATAGCGGCCCCGCTCAATGCGTGCCAGCCAGCCCTTCTCGTGCAGCCGGGAAAGAATGTGATGACCGTTCTCACGGGGGGTACCCAGGATGGCCATAGCCTCAGCAGGCGTGACGATCTTACGGCCTTGCAAGGCCAGTTCGGACATCAGGGCGTACTCTTGCCGGGAGAGATTACGCATTTTATGTCACATACCTCCCTGAACTTGAGAGGATTGTAATACGCAACAGCGAAAAGGTCAATTCCGAAAGCCAGGATCAGGTAGCGCAAAGTTTCGTCGTCGCAGATGGGGCGCTGAGTCATCCGCCAAGCGTACTCCGCAGCAGATTGGCCACGCTGATCAATGTCTGAGGATTGGACAGCCAGTCCACGATGAACTGGCGATATCCGGTCTTGATCTGGGGCAAGATCTCGCGGACCTCGTCGCGGGCTGAGCGAGAGAGACGTTGCACTGTACTCTGGTTCGCCTCCAGCCACTCCTCATACGACTGTGCGTCGACCATCACGTCCGTCAATTCGGCGACGATCCAATCTCCGAACACGGTGGAAAAGAGCCTGTATTCCTCCTCGCCAACCGTGACCAGGGCGCGCTTCTCCAGCCGCGAAAGGGTCAGATCGGAGCGATTGTAGAGTTGCTTCAGTCTGTCCGGCGAGAACCGTCGTTCCCCTGCCTTCCCCTGGCGTGCCAGCAGCGCCAGCGCGGAGAGTACGATCTTCTCACCGTCGTCCGAGTGGTGCCAGTAGTCGGCCAGGCTCGGAACCGCTTCCTCCTCGAACTCCCGCAGCAAAAACTGCTCTCGCTGCTCTGCCGCCATCCCTCTGGCGTGTGCGGCGAAAAGAAAATGCGCGGCGGCCTGGAGGAAGTAGGGATGGGTGCCAGCGACGTTGAACAGCAACGTCAGTTCGGCCGGGGTAAAGCGCACGTTGGTCTCCTCCAGCGACCGCTTGAGCAGCCCCCTGGCCTCCTCTCCGTCGAAGGCGGGCAGGTTGATGTTGGCGAAGATGTTGAAGAAAGGGGAGGCCCGCACGGCATCGGAGTGGCATAGGGTGATCAGTTCCTGTCTACTGGCGGTGATCAGGGCCAGGTTGTGGTGAATCGCCAGAGCGCGCAGTCCATAGAAGAAATCGGTGCCAAAGTTGGTGTTTTCGGTGACGTTCTCGAACTCGTCGAGCAGCAGGATGAAATGGAGGTCGCGCTCGTCGGTGAAGTAGAAGAGGTCGTCCAAAGTGTAATTGTCAATCTCCTCCTGCCCACCGGCCTGCTTGAACTCGGCCTTAAGTTGGTCGTCTTTTACCTTGCGGGCGATGCGGCGCAAAATTCGTGCCCAGAAGCGAGTTGGCGTGGTCTTTTGGTCTACCATCTGCAGATCGGCATAGACAAAGAGATAGCGGGTCGAGTCCAGCCCATGGGCACTGGCGATAGACGGGTGCGCGATGTAGTTGAGCAGCGAGGTCTTGCCCGTGCGCCGCTCGCCGACGATGGAACTGCTCTCGAACTCGGCGTTGAGCAGGCGGGTGTAGACCTGCTCCACCTCGGCCCGCCGTCCGAAGAAACGGGCCGGGTCGGAGATGGGATTGCCGTATGTGAAGGGGTTGGTGGACATATCTACCCTCCTACACAAAGTCCATCATGTAGTTTGCTACCGGACACTTTTACGATCTCTGTCTGTCTCTGTCATTCCGAGCGACCGCAGGGAGCGAAGATTCTCACTTTCCACCTGACATCAGGGAGATTCTTCGTCCCTTCGGCTACGCTCAGGGCAGGCTGCTTCGCTCCTCAGAATGACAGTCGTACAAAAAGCGTCCGGTAGTGAGTCATGCAGTCGGCGGTGGACAGGGGACAAATCACTTATTCAGAACCCCTCGCGCAACAGAAACCCACGCGGTCGTTCCGGTAGTCAGGACTCTGAAGCCAGCATGTCATTCAGTCCGCCCGCTATTAACCCTGTGGCGACGGCGTTGGCAACGGTGAAGCAAAGGGATTAAACCAGAGCATCCATTCTATCGAGGTGGCTACCTCTACCCCGCCCTGGATCACTGCTACCCTCCAACGCCACTCGCCAAACCTCTCAGCCGGTAAGTTAGTAGTCCAGCTTAGGGTCGTAAGCAGACCGCTCTGCTGCGTGTAACCGCTTGCCACCTGGTAGACGGTAACCTGGTAGGTTTGCCCCGCACCAAGAGAGCCCTGCCATTGAAAGGTAATCGGACTCCGATACGTACGCCCCTGTGATGGCCACAGCAACCTCGGTGGGTTGGCTCTGGAAGCAGGTGTAGGAGTAGGAGTAGCCGTAGGTGTCGGGCTCGGCGTGCGCGTCGGCGTCTTGGTCGGCGGCGGGGGCGTCGGCGTCTCGGTCGGCAGCGGTGTCGGGGTGGGCGTAGCGGTCGGGAAAGGCGTGTTGGTCGGAATCCCTTGAGTCGCCTGTGCCTCCGCGATTTGGGTCTGAGCCAACGCCATTCGCGCCTCAAGGGTTTGCCGCTCAACGTCACCGGCAGCACCTTGCGCAATCGCGGTCTCCAGAGCCGCAATGGTGCCCGACATCGCCGTTGCGGTGGCCTGCCTCGCGAGTCTGGCCGACTCTGCGCCACGCCAGATGATCACAGACAGACCAATCAGCAGAAACAACAGCCCGGCCGACACACCCACCAAGATCATTCGCACCCGGTCTCGCCCTCTTGCTTCTTCAAGAGGCGGGATTTTGCCCTTGACCCATTCGAGCCGCTGGTACTGCTGTAGCCAAAGCCGCATCAAGTCCACGGTGAACACGTAGCCACCGTTGGCGGTACGCAGCACCTCCCGTGTCACCAATTCCTGCAGCGCCCCGCTGACTGCGCGGCGAGAGAGGGCAATCTCCTGCGCGGCGATGGTCGCTCTCAAGTCGTTTGGGCTGACCGGCCAGTTACCGTCCACCATAAGTTCGGCCAGCGCTGCCAGGACGACTTTAGCAGCGCCCGAGACCTCCTCCCAGGTGTACTGCAGACTGGCCATGCCCTGCTCGACCGCCTCCCCAAGGACCGCTTCCACATCGGAAACCGTCACCTCTTCGCCGCGCTGGCGGACCCAGCGGGCGAATAGCCGGTTACACACCAATTGGGTGTAGTAGGGCTGCCCATGTGTGGTCTCCAGAATGCGCTCTACCGCACCGGGTGCGTACCTGTAATGTTCCTCCACTGGTTTGGTGATGAGCGCTGTGCTTGCGTCCCGGTCGAGGAAACTGATCTTCCGGTACTGGCACAGGTTGAACAGGAGCGCATACTCCTGACGCATCTCTTCTAACCCACTGCCAATGGAAAAGACAAAGTTGAGGCGAGGGTGATACTGGATCAGGCTGCGCAGGAAATCGAAGACGCGGAGCTCCAATCGACCAGCCTGCACCTGCTCATAGAGCCGCGTGGCCTCGTCCAGCATCAACAGCAGGTGACTATCGCCCAGGGCTTGCAGGGCCGGGTCGAGGAGGCCCTCACAGAAACAGCCTCCCGGGTCGCCGGCAAACTCGTCACGCGAGGGAACGCTCAGCCTGATCCCCTTCTGCTGGCGTAGCGTCCGCGCGATCTGGCGAGCGATTCCCCATAGCATCTCGCCCAGCCCTTCCAGCGAAACCCCTTGCAGGTCCACGAAGACGGGCATGTAGCGCGAGTCCAGGTGGCGACCCATCTGGTAGAGAACTGTGGTCTTGCCCGTGCGCCGCCCGCCGTAGAGGACGATGGCATTGTCCTGGTAACGCCCCACCAGCGTCTCCCGCACGAAGCGGAAGACGTCCTGGCGGCCAAAGAACATCTCCGTACCAGTGATGGGGTTACCAGCGATGTATGGGTTGGTTGGACTACCCATAAGCCGTCTCCTTCAGGGCACCCCGGCCCGCTGGCTCACCGAAACTCTATCCCGTCCGGCAGGCTCTCGATCTGCTCCTTCAACGGTTGAAAGACCGCGCGCAGATCCCCAACCGCCGAATCCAACCCCGCTTCCCCCAGTTTGATGTGCACCGGCACGGTCATCTGGATGGGGATAGTCTGGCTGACCGGCACGTTCATGCGCACGGGGATGGTCTGGCTGACCGGCACGACCATGCTCAGATGGACTGGCAGACGTAGGCCGGCAGGCAAGGAGAGAGAAACGTAGCCATTGATTATACCGCCGCCGGCGGGCAGATCGAACCGAGCAGGCAGGCCGTTAAGCGGCACCGACTGTTGCAATACAACGGCTGTGTTCTGTTCGATAGACAACTGAAAGTCTATCGGGAGTGGTTGGTCAAGCGGCAGGTCGAACTGGATGGGGATGGACTTGTCTATCTGAACGGTGGTATCAATCGTAGCATCGCCCAGCCCGACGAAGGCGGCGTCCAGGTCGTTGAACAGCGGCTGGACTAAGCCGACCTTGAGGGCAAAGACGGTCCGGAGGGCTGGTATACTTATCACGAGCAGCAAAACGACCAGAACGAAGTTGACGATGAACGAGAAGGTGATAGCGATGTTCCTAAAGGCATTCCAGAAACGCTTCAGTCCTTCCATCACACGACCTCCTTGCACTGGCAAGTTGGGAGACCCTGGTAGATTGGTAAATTGAGAAACCGGGGACCAGTCTGCCAATCATATTAGGCAATAGCGCAAAACTCACCCTGTCACCCTGAGCGGCCTGCCCTGAGCGCAGTGAAGGGAAGCGAAGGGCCTCCACCAGAGCAGAGGGAGATTCTTCGCTACGCTCAGAATGACGGCTAGCCGTCAGGGCGACTTTTGCGATACTGCCATATTTCCCATTCAACTTCCCTGAGATCTGAAAGAGCAGTCCTATCCTGTATGATATGCAAGACTCTCAAGTACTTTGGGTATATCCGTTGATAGATCTCTTCCCATTTCCTTTTTGAAGTTTCATCGAATTCTTCTTTGACCTCTTTTACGATGGCCTTTAGTTCGTCATTATCAGGAATCCCAAAGATACCCTTGATTTCCTCATAGGCCTCTTCTTGCCTGAAAAATCTGAACATCTTCCCATCAATTATGGCGAAGCGGTTAGGGTACCGAGCGGCAAGCAAGACAGAAGCAGTGGGGACACTTATTCCATGTATTCCACATAGTTGCTCAAATGGAGTGCATACATCATCAGTCTCTTTAGCCTCTTTGATAGCCTCATTTACAATCTTAAGAACGGATTCCCAAGGTTGACCGGGGTCGTGACTAAGTGGAGATTGTGACTTGAAGTTCTTAACTCGCAGTACGAGCTCCAGATCGTACTTGCCTGTTTTCTGAACCTTCTTGCATATATCTCTAAATTCCTTCACAGCAAAACCTTGCTCTTCCATTGCGCAACCTCCTCACGCGAGTGGTAGACTCTCTCCCGATGGTTCGAGGCATTGACCTCCTCACTCCACCACCCCGATGGTAACACGATTTCCCTCAATCTCATTCCCCTCCGCATCCATCCCTACCGCCGTAAAGACGTGCGTCCCGACCGTCATCGGCCACAGGGCCTGGTAGGGTGGGCTGGTCAGCGTCGCCAGCGGGCGGCCGTCGGCCAGCAGCGTCACCTGGCGCAAGGAGACGCCGTCGGCGGGGCGGGCGGCCACGGTGATCTGCTGCGCCGACGATGGAATTTCCGACGACAGGCGGTAGCGGCTCCCTTGGTCAGGACTGGTCAGGATCAGGGAGTAGGGAGTAGGGAGTAGGGAGTAGGAAATAGGCTCTTTGTCCCCCTGAGGTACGTCATCTGCGGTCTGAACGCCAGGGCATAGAGGAGAGTACGTCTCTGGTGGTTGAGGGATGTTCTGCTGCTGGGCCCACTCCTGCGCTTCAGCCGGGTAGAGGGTGTAACGTTTTTGCGTGGTGAACTCTGGCGGGCAGCCGGGTCCAGCCAGCAGACCATTGCGCGTGTCCAGGGTGAACAACCAGTGCCAGTCGTCGGTCCGCGTGGGTTCGGTGCCTTCGATGAAGAGTTCGGTGATGGTGTGAGGACAACGCGCCGGTTGCCTTCCTGCCTCCTGCCTCCTGCTTCCTGCGTCCTGCCTCCCGCTTCCTGCTGACTGCTGACCGCTGACCGCTACCGGCTGAAGTCCGCTATCGGCGCATACCTCCATCCGCACCATCCCTGGCGGCTCCACGAACTCGCGCACCGGCTGGCCTTTGAGCAGCGTCTCCATCACGTCGTGCCAGATAGGGGCGGCGCCCACCACGCCGCTGACGTGCCTCATCGGCTCATTGTCGGCGTTGCCGGCCCACACGCCGACCACCAGGTCAGGGGTGTAGCCCACCGTCCAGTTGTCGCGCCAGTCAGTGGTGGTGCCGGTCTTGGCGGCGGCCGGGCGGGACAGGTGCAGCGCGCTTCCCTCGCCAAAGGTGGGAGCGCGGGCGAAGTTATCGCTCAAGATGTCGGTGATAAGATAGACCACGCGCTCGTCCACCACGCGCACGCCCGGCGTGGCCTCCCAGGCCTTAAGCACCCGCCCACGACTATCCTCTATGCGGGTGATGGTCACCGGTTCTACACGGTAACCGCCATTAGCAAAGGCGCTGTAGGCGGCCGTCAGTTCCAGCAGACGGACCTCGCCGCCGCCCAGCGTCAGTGCCAGGCCAAAGCGGTCCACGTCGTCAAAGGTCGTGATGCCCATCGCGCGGGCCAGCGCCACCATCTCCTCAATGCCCACATAGTCGAGCACTTTGACGGCGACCAGGTTGTAACTGGAAGCCAACGCCTGTCGCAGCAGCACCGGCCCCCGCCACTGATAGTCGTAATTCCGCGGGACGTAGGGGTCTCCTTCGCGGGTGACGAAGGCAGTGCGCACGTCCACCATCATCGTGGCCGCTGTCAGCGGGCCTCGTGTTTCGTGTTGGGGATCAAAGGCAGCCGCGTAGGTGATGGGCTTGATGGAGGAGCCAGGCTGGCGCGTGGCAACAGTGCTGTTGACCGCGCCGTCAATGCGCGGGTCGAAGTAGTCGGGGCTGCCGACAATCGCCAGCACCTCGCCGGTGTGCGGGTCCATCACCACCACGGCCGCGTTGCGCACGTTGCGGGGTGGCTGGCCCTCGCGGGTGTCGGCCAGTTGCGCCAGGCGGTAGCGGAGCGAGCGAAGCACCGCGTTTTGCGCGTCCAGGTGCAGCGTGGTGTAGACCTGCAAGCCCTGGGTGTAAATCGCCTCCAACCCGAACTCTTTCTCCAGTTGGCCGCGCACGTACATCACAAAATGGGGCGCTTCGATGGGAAAGGGGACGGAGGCAAAACCGATCTCCTCGCTGGCCGCCAGGTTGGCCTCTTGCTGAGAGATGTAGCCGTGCCTGACCATCAGGCCCAGCACCACGCGCTGCCGGGTTTGGGCAGCCTGGGGACTCTCCAGCGGGTTGTAGCGGGCCGGCGACTGAGGCAGCCCGGCCAACAGGGCGCACTCGGCCAGGTCTAACTCGGCGGCGCTCTTGGCGAAGTAGGTGCGGGCGGTCGCCTCAATGCCATAGGCCAGATTGCCGTAGTAGGTCTCGTTCAGGTAGAGCGTCAGAATCTCGCCTTTGCTGTAGGTCCGCGCCAGGCGCCAGGCCAGGATGGCCTCGCGCAGTTTGCGCTCCAGGCTGATCTCGGTCCGCTCCTGCGGTGAGAGCAGCAGGTTGCGGGCCAGTTGTTGGGTGATGGTGCTCCCGCCGGACAGGATCTCGCCCCCGCGCAGGTTAATCCACACCGCGCGGACGATGGCCCAGACGTCTACGCCGGGGTTGCGGTAGAAACTGGCGTCTTCGGCAGCGATGGTAGCGTTGACGCAAGCCGAGGGCACCTCGGCCAGCGGGATGGGGAAATGTGCGCCGCCGTGGGGGTCGAGGATCTCGTACAGCAGCCGCCCGTGCCGGTCGTAGATGCGCGTGGACGGGGCGGTGGCCCGCTCGTACAGACGGTCGGGCGAGGGGAGGTCCACTGTCAGCCAGCGGAGTATGCCGAAGGCAGCCAGCGCCAGCAGGAGACCAATGAACAATGACCAATGACCAATGACCAAAGACCAAACACGGCGCAACATTCGGGAAGCCATTCCACAACCCTGGGGCAATGTAATCACGCAACACGCAATACGCATTACTCACGGCGTATAATCCCGCAGGATAGAGCCGCCGATGAACTCGCGCAGGATGGAATTGTCCGGGATCAGGTCGGGGCCGCAGGGCTCGAACCACTGCAGGAAGGCCAGCAGCCGCTTGGCCTCCACGTACCTGGGACTGGAGGGCTCGACCTGTAGGAGCAGCGGCTCGGCCAGTGGCTTGAGCACCGCCAGTTCGTAGACCAACGCAGAGTTTAACATCACGTCGGCGTGCTCCTGATAGGGGAAAATATGCCGCTTCTCCCCTCGCCGCACACTCTCCCAGCGGTTCAACGTATCCTCGGCCACGTAACCCCGGTAGGTGGTATCACGCAGGATGCGGCGGATGAGGCGGGTATCCGTCGTCAGCACCCGGTTATGGCGGTCAATATTAAGTTGCGTTAGCGCCGAGACATAGATGCGGAAGGTGCGCTCTCGCGGTACCGCCGCCGCCAGCCGGGGGTTCAGCCCGTGGATGCCCTCGACGATGATGATGTGGCCGGGGCCGAGTTGGACAGTCTCACCTTCCTCCCGCCGGCCGGTCTTGAAGTTGAAGCGAGGGAGTTGCACCGCCTCTCCACGCATAAGGGCCAGGAGATGCTGGTTAAATAGCGGCAAGTCGAGTGCCTCCAATGTCTCGAAGTCGTATCTGCCATACTCGTCCCGGGGTGTCTTCTCCCGGTCCACGAAGTAGTTATCCAGCGCCAGGGGGAAGGGACGGATGCCGTGGGCTAACAACTGGATGGCGATCCGCTTGGAGAACGTGGTCTTGCCGGCGGCGGAAGGGCCAGCGATGAGCACCAACCGCACCTCGTTCCGATAACGGGCGATCAGGTCAGCGATTTGCGCGATGCGCTGTTCGTGCAGTGCCTCTGAGACAAGGATAATCTCGCGGATGCGGCCATTGGCGATGGCCTCATTCAGTCCACCCACCGAATCCACGCCGAGCAGGCGCAGCCATTCGCCGTACTCGCGGAATATCGCCGTCAGTTGGGGATAGTCACGTACTGGAAGGAGTTCTGTCGGGCGGTGACGGCGCGGATACTGGAGCACAAATCCTGGAGGCCACAGATGGAGGGCAAAACAGCGCAGGTACCCGGTCGAGGGCACCATGTAGCCGTGGAAGTAGTCGCGTGTGCCGCGCAGGTTGTAGAGCGAAAGGTAACTCTTCTGGCGGCGTGCCAGCAGTTGGACTTTCTCCACCTCACCGCGCGCGCGGAATATCTCGATGACCTCGTCGAGCGGCACAGGCTCCCGCGTGATCGGGGTGTCCTCAGCGACAATCTCGTGCATACGAGCCTCAATCCGCGCCAGTTCCTCCGCGCTGAACGGCTCCCGTCCCCGCACCCGACAGAAGAAGCCACCGAAGGGAAGCGTGTGATCCACGAAGATTTGGGCTTCCGGGAACAGTTCATGCGCAACGGTCACCAACAGGAAGGAGAGGGAGCGCCGATAGATGCGCACACCATCAGAGTCGGAGAGGAACACGGGGTCCACCCGGGCGTCGGACCACATCTGGTAAGTCAGTTCGCGCAGGTCACCGTTGACCAGCGCCGCGATGATGGGTACTGGGCCATCCCCCAGCGCCACCTTAATATACTGTTCCAGTGGTGTCCCTACAGGGGCCTCGAAGGTTCGCCCGTCAGGGAGGCGCACCAGAGCCGTCTCGCGGGGCTTCGCGCTCCGCACGGATAGAGTTCGTTCGCTTTCCATCACGTACTGCTAGAACGGCAACATCACCCGCCCGGCCATCACCAGCGCCATGCAGCCGCACAATGCCACGTTTAGGAAGAGCAAGACAGCCAGTAGCAACCGCTGCCACGGTTTCAGGTTCAGGAACAACCGGGCAAGAGGTGCTTGCTCCTCGACGTCGAGTTCCTCCTCGGCCTGGATCATCTGCTCCCGCAGGTCTTCCACCATATTTGTCTGGACCGTCTGCTCCTGTCGCTCTTCCACCGGACCTGGCTGTTGCTGACGTAGGCTGGCAACCCACTCGGATTCCTGCTGGTTTTCCACCATGCGCAGTCTCCTCCCTTCAACCTATGCTCCGTCTGATATTAAGATACCGCCAAACAATCCAAAAGTCAAATGGCGGCTGGGGTAGCAGTTGGGACTGAAAAGCCCCGGGGCTTCGCGCCACCGGGGCTGGAGAGGCATCTTGTAGATTTGGGTCAGGTGTGCGCTTCTGCGGACTCGCCCTCCCCCGTGTCAAGCCCTATGACGTCTACGGCCGTGTCAAGCCCTATGACGTCTACGGCCTGAGGCCCTTTGGGGGTGTCTTCCATCGTGAACTCCACCCGCTGGCCCTCACTCAAGTTCCGGTAGCCATCACCATGGATGGCGGAGTAGTGGACAAAGACGTCTTCCTCCTGCTCATCGGGGCGGATGAATCCATACCCCTTCACGCGGCTGAACCACTGGACGGTTCCCAGGGTGCGACCATTGTCATCCATTATTTTCCTTCCTCCTTACTGACATACTTCCGGCTGCGGCCAGGTTGCTCCTTGCCCTCTCCATACATCAGGGGCGGTACTGCCCAACGCCGTAACAACGGACGGCAAGATACCACACTTTTGGCAACTTGTCAAGGTGCAGCCCCCTTTCCAAGAGGAGGTATGGTTCAGGACTAGAGTATTACCCGGCAACAATTGCGTTGTCCGTGAGAATCATGATCTGCTACTTGCAAACTTGCAGACTTGCGGCTTTGCCGTGCTATGGTATAATGTTGTCGCTTTCGGCGGGCGTAGTTCAGTTGGTAGAACACCTCCTTGCCAAGGAGAAGGTCACGGGTTCGAGTCCCGTCGCCCGCTCTGTGCTTGCAGAGCCAGAAGCGCCGCTCCCCATGCTGGCTCCCGTTCCCGCAGGATGACTTGCGCGTGAGTGGGGCTGGCGGCCAGTCGCTCTTGTACCGTCTGGACCACCACTGAAACGCTCGACCAGCGCGGTAGCCGGGCCGCGCCCATCCCAGGCCCGCAGGGCGGCGATCAACCCACGCCGGGCGATGTCATAGGCGCTGCCTTCATCGCCCAGGATGTAGCCCCAGCCCAGTTCACGACCGGCACTATCTACAACGACGGCCACGGTCTTGGTCCCGCCGCCATCCACTCCCAGTGCGTACCTATGTCCTGCGGACGACAAGTCGCCACACCTCTGATGAACCGCAAGATATGGGGGGGTAGTGTAGAACGCGGACGACCCGCCCGCTTTGAGCATCCCACCAATTCTTCAAGGAGACCCAGAAAAGATTGGGAGAGGGACCACCTTGTCCCTCTCCCATTCCTAGAAGCATACGGCCCGGCACAGCGGGTATTGCGCTATTGGGGATCCACGTAGTAGTAGTCAAACCGGCCGATAGCTGGCTTGTATTCGTTGGCCGAGGCAAAGACTCCGAAGTAAGGTTCATTTACGTACGCGGTATCGTCCGTGGAGCCGTATAGCGAGCCATCGAAGTATACGTCAATTCCGTTGGTTTTGACCACAAATCTCCAGGTATGCCACCCGTTAGGATCTGCGGATAAGTACCGGTACGAAATGAGATCCGCTCCTCGACCTTTGCCTTTATCAGACTCGTGGTAGTCAATGCGCTTGAACTCGGCCTTCAGGTCCCCACCGTCCCAGATGACCTCCAGGCGGTAGTAGTGGGTGAGGCAACCGGTATCCCGGTAAGCCGGACATGGCGAGCCAGGGTTGCCACCTAAGATGACGCCGTAGGCGACCAGGTTGGCCGGATCGTCGACCTTGACCCGCGTCTCGAGGACGTAGGGCGGTGCAGGGGCAACCTCCAATGGGCTGGCGATAGTGGCATCCCATTTATCATCCATGATGATGAACAAGGAGCCGTCGTGTTCTTCTGTCCACGTACTGCCCGCTATGTCACCCTGCCAATAGGTGGTGCGACGGATGGGCCAGGGGTTCACTAATTTCGTCGGGCTGCTAAAGTTGTAGCGGTAGGAGTAGGAACGGACCATGACCGACTTGACGTTGCTCCAATTGCCCGGCCCCCACGTGTTGTGACCTCGCACGCGGTAGTAATACGTCCCGCTGTCTTGGTCGCTGATCGCTTGCGACGCGTTGCTGCCGGGGTAGTAGTTGGTTGGATTGGTGAAGTTCGCATCTGTCGCTTCTTGCAACGTGTACGTGACTACGGGTGGGTCTGTGTGGCCATACGACCAACTGACAGTATAGTTACCGTCCTCATCGGCATTACTTATGTCGTTCAAGGTCGGTGCGTAGGGGAGGGGCGGCCAGCGATTGAAAACGCTCTGAAAATACAGGGTATATATCTCGTTGTTCATTGTGACGGTGATGGTGTCCGTAGGGCCCCAAATGCCATCCGCACCACTTGCCCGGGTCTGGATGGCATGTTGGGTGTAGCGCTCTTCGGGCAGTGTCCAGACATACGACCAATCCCACCATCCCCCTGCATCTGCCGTCACTGTGGCGGTCTGCCAATCCCCACTGTCTATACGCACCTGCACGGTGAGCGGATCACCGGCAGCGATCCCGATTGACGTGGTCAACACAGACGCCGACGCAGTTCCCACGACGGCCGATTGGACGTTGCTCCAGCGACTTCCACCGGACGCATTATAGGCCTTGACACGGTAATAGTACGTACCGTTGGCCTTGTTGGTGACGAAGAAATCAGTATTCGACCCAGCATAAAGCTGGGTTGCGTCCTCGAAGTAAGGATTATTTGCTTCGTACAGCACATAGTTAGTGGCCGAAATCGCGTCGGTCCAATCTACGGTGTAGTTTTGGTCATACCCGTTGTTGATGGGCAGCAATTCCGGATCGCCCGGGAAAAGCGGACGGTTGTCACCTTCCCAGGCCACTCCCGTGATGGTCAGCGTGCCTTTCTGGGTGATCAGGGCCCCTTTTTCCGGTGAGCGCGTCTGCGAGGTACACGTCAGGGCCGATGTCTCCATCTTCAGGTTTGCTACTGTGGTCTCCGCTGCCGGCTGGGCCAAGGCCTGAAAGCGGGAGAGCAGGAGCGACAGACCCACCACAAGCAGCAGCGCCGAGATTCCTGCTGACAACGCCCATGCCAGGCGTCGTACCGAAGTTTTGCTGGTCTTCACACCAACACTCCTTTCGCCAGGTCACGACGCGCCAAAGGCGACACCTGACCTGATCATATAGGATACACTCCAGGCTGCACGAGAACGGCTGGAACAGAGTGAATTTTACTATGGGGTACGGCTTTTGTCAACGCTACACTCATTGCACAACCTTCTCTCGTAGCAACAATCGGTTGCCGAGGGAAGCGCCATCGTCACCAATGACTTGCAGCCGCTCCATCGTCCGCGGGTTGTACAGGCCGACCTCAATCCAGTAGCGACCCGGGGGGGCGTCCGCAGCGACAGCAAAGGTGTGAAGTTGCACAATGACATCGCCCGGATACCAACCTTCCATCGGCACGTCCAGGCCGTCATGCTGGCCCCATATGCGGCTGTGACCGTCCAGCAGATGGACGAATATCTTCGGCGGGTAGTCGGGCTGCTCCAGGATGCGCCAATAGGTCAGCAAACCCATCTCCTGGCCGGGGATAGGAGTCGGCGTGAGTAATTCATAACCCAGAAAGGCGATCTGCCCAGCGAACGAGGCGGGAAGGGACACGGGCGAACGCACGCCTGGGGCATCGCCCGGAGCAAACATAACTTCGGGGCTCCGAAAGACGGGGAAGGCAGCGGCAATATCCAGGCGACTGTTTACGTCAGCGTCATCAGGGCAGGGGTAGAGGCGGAACCCCGATTCCTCGGCCAGTGGCTTCAGACCGACCAGAAAGCGCGTCGCCAACGGTTCGGCCAGGGGGCGGTCATCGGCGATGGCATAGCAGGCCCGCGGCCTGTGGGCCAGCAAGACCAGGCTGGTGGAAGGATCGAACCAGTGGAGGCGCAAGTCGTTCGTGGTCAGGTGGGTGTCGAGTAGATAAGTGGGGATCTGGTCCAGCCGGACCCCTCCCAGGACCAGATCGGCTGGGGGGGCGGTTGCCGGCACTTCATAAACCAGGATGGAGTAGCCGATCTGAGCGATGGGTCGCTGGGCCCGAAAAAAGGCGAAGGTATCTGGCTCGTCCAGCAATACCCCCTGTAGATTGGTAGCACTGATGGCGTATATACCCGGCAGGGGGCGTTGTGGGTGGTAAACACGAAGCGCCGGATGCTCGAAGGGCGGCCAGCCGGGCAGGTACCGGCAACGCACGCCGTAGTGCTCCGGCGGGGCGATGCCGAACCAGCTCAGGTAGACCTGCTCGACCCTGTGCCCGTCCATCCAGGCCCGCAGACCGGGCAGGTCCTGGCCCCAGTCCAGACTGGAGTCCACCAGCACTTTGTAGCCGTTACGCGGGCCGACGAGTTCGTTGAAGTAGGCCAGGTAGTGGGGGTAGATGGACAGGGTGCTGCAGGCAAGTGCAATGGCAGCGACAACCGGGAGATAGCGAGTGACACGGGAAGCAGGATGCAGGATGCAGGATGCAGGATGTGGGATGCAGGATGTGGGATGTGGGATGCGGGATGGAGGATGCAAGAAGCGGGAGGCGGATGGGGCGAGGCGGGCAGCGTGGATGGCGAGGAAGGGGAGAATGGGCAGAATGAGCCGGTAGCCGGTGTTCAGATTGCCGGCCACAGCGATGGCGAAATAGGCCGCACCGGGAAGAAGCAGCGGCAGGTCACGAAGCAGGCGGCGGTGACGGATTGTCCGAACAGTCGCCCAGCCAATCAGGATGAGTGTGGGCAATGGTGTCTTGACGGCGAGGGCGACGAAGAAGTAGGGCCACCAGCCTCCTTCGTAAACACGCCCTAGCAGGAAGGCGCGGTCGGCACGAGCCAGCCGGTGGGTCAGGGAAAGGAACTCACCCCAATAATCGGGGGCCGGCAGCGAGGGGCCTGTTCCGTCCACCGGCCCCCAGGTGAAGCCGTACACAGCCCAGATGGTCAACAGGCTGATCCAGGCGAGGGCAAGAAGGACCAGAATCACCTGGCCCAACCTGCGCCATCGGGCACTGCTTCCCTCCCACCACCCTTCGGCAAGCTCAGGGCACAGCGCCGCCACCAGGGCTTCCAGTCCGAAGATAAGGAAGAGCAACAGAGCAGTGAAGCGGGTGGCCTGTGCCAGGCCACAGGCAATTCCGGCCAGCAGCAGGCGGCGCCAGCAGGGCCGGCGTTGGTACTCCCAGAACATATACGCAGCGATAAAGATGAAGGCGGTCGTGCCGATGTCGGTGCTGGCTAACCGCCCGTGGGCGATGAGGTTGGGGTCGAAAGCGACCAACGTCAGCGCCAGCAGCGCACCTCCGGGGCCGTACAAAGCCCATGCCCAGCGATGGACGAAGGCGGCCAGCACGAGGGTCAGGAGCATCATTGGCCAGCGGGAGAGATAGACGATTTGATCAGCCCGCTCGCGGTTGTAGTTCCAGAGGAACTGGGCAGAGAATTCGTGGAACTCGGCGTTGGCCCAGGAGCCATGATCAGTGGGCACTTTGAGGTCGGGCAAGAGCAACAGAGACGCCGCGCTGATGAGATTGGTCAACAGCGGGTGGCGAAGCCGCAATCGCATGTCGCCAGTTCGGAGGACGGCATAGCCCCGGGCAAAGTATTCCTGCTCGTCGTAGGTGGCCGATTTAAGGCGCACACTGCCCATCATCTGGGCATACAGCGTCAGGAGAAGCAGGGCGACGAGCAAGAAATAGATGGCACGACGCGGCGAATGGCGAATGGCGAATGGCGAATGACGAATTGAACACCCTGTCACCAGCCAGTGACCTCCACTGATGATAGAAGAATGCGGTCGGTGACAGTAGTTCCGCCCACCAGTACAGGTAATCGTTCCATCGTGGTGGGGTTGTAGACACCGGTTTGGAGCCAGTACTGGCCCGGCGGGAGATCAGCCGGCAGGTCAAACGACGCCACCTGGAGAATGGTATCCCCCTCCCGCCAGCCCTCCACTGCCACGTGCAGCCCATCCCACTGCGCTGCAACTCGACCAGCGGGCGTGAGCAGGTGGACAAAGATGGCGCGGGAGCCATCAGGCGGAGCGGTCACGCGCCAGACGGTCAGGAGCTGGCAGTTGGGGAGTTGGGGAGTTGGGGAGTTGGGGAGTTCGTAGCCCAGGAACTGCAGTTGATCGCCCAGGTTGATCGGAAGGGCCAGGGGAGAGGTCTGCTCGTCGGATGAGGGCACCAGGGCAGGGCTACGCCAGGCGTGTGAGGCGGCGGTCAGGTGCTCGATGCGGGTCATAGCGGCGGCGTGAGCGGC
>Ga0315532_1001221_pt1 | contig 19615 bp, 15 predicted proteins | sample SalMarWE160370MG_FD_203082 | JGI IMG/M metagenome (GOLD analysis project Ga0315532, IMG submission 203082) | Salt marsh sediment microbial communities from the Plum Island Ecosystem LTER, Massachusetts, United States - Salt Marsh Sediment WE1603-70 ... | reverse complement strand
AAATGCTGCCGGAACGGCTCATCAAGTTTTACCTTGCCTATGGGTGAGCCGATTGCGCTTACTTTCAGGCCATAGTCTTGTATCATTTTTTTTGCCTCATCCAGCTCGTCTTTGGTGAGGTCCATTATGTTTTTCTTATTTATAAAGCGCGGTTCAATATAACCAACGTCTTCTTTTGAAAGATATTTGACCTGCTCTGAGAAACTTTCGGATACCTCGTCTGCAAATGCGCTCAATTTTGCCATTTTCAATTGCTCCCTGAATAAGTAATAACGTTCTTATATATGTAGCACGGGCTTCCAGCCCGTGAAAACTCGGATAAAATGGCCGTGCCACTTATTAGACAATGTTCTTATTGTTTTTATAACTTACATCTTACTATTGTCAACCCAAACCTTATCATATCGCCTGTCTAAACGACCTTATGGTTATATTTTTCCCGAAATTGTTTTTGAAACAGGGCCTTGCCAAATTACCCGAATTAAGTTAGTATTCAACACTCATTAGGTATGAAATTCCATAATATTGGAAAGGTTATCTTTTCAATTGCCTTGATAACGCCTGAACCCGGAATCTCAGAGAGATTGCCGGAGGCGGTTTTTTATACAAAATACATTTATCAAAAAAATGAAATTGTCCATCAGCTCTCTTATCGAAAGGGATACGTATGAAACTCAACCGGAAATTAAATATGGGAATGGTCGGCGGCGGGCCGGGCGCGTTCATCGGCGAGGTGCACCGCAAGGCGGCTCGTTTGGATGGCGGTATCGAGCTTGTTGCGGGCGCATTCGATATCAATCCCCGAAAATCTAAACAAATGGGAAGGCAGCTGCTGCTCGATTCAAAGCGGATATATCGCAATTATAAGGAGATGATTGAGCGGGAGCTTAAACTGCCGGAGGGAAAAAGGATTGATTTCGTCTCGATTACCACGCCGAATAACTGGCACTTTCCTATCGCAGGGGATTTTCTCAATGCCGGTTTTCACGTTATGTGTGAGAAACCAATGACATTTAACGTTACAGAGGCAAGACATCTGCAAAAGTTAGTCAAAAAGTCCCGCAAGGTGTTCGCCCTTATGCACAATTATACCGGCTACCCAATGGTCAAGCTGGCTCGGGACATGGTCCGCAGTGGTGAGCTTGGCAAGATTCGCAAGATTATAGTGCAGTATCCACAGGGCTGGCTGGCTACGCCGCTGGAAAGAACCGGCAGTATGCAGGCACGCTGGAGAACCGACCCGAAACAAAGCGGAGGTGCCGGCTGTATGGGTGACATCGGAACGCACGCCGAAAATCTTTCCGAATATGTCACAGGGCTGAAGATTACTCACCTCTGTGCGGACCTGACGACTTTTGTCAGTGGCAGGCGGCTTGACGACGACGGCAATTGCCTGCTTCGCTTCAACAACGGGGCAAGGGGAATCCTCCACGCAAGCCAGATATCGATAGGTGAAGAAAACAACCTGGCCATCTGGGTTTACGGCGAAGAGAAATCTCTCGAATGGCATCAGGAACATCCTAATTACCTTTATGTAAAACAAAAAAATAGTCCGGTGGAGGTCTGGCGCCGAGGCAACGACTATATAAGAGCCAAAAGCCTCGCTGCCGCACGCGCCACACGCCTGCCGTTTGGTCACCCTGAAGCATTTTTCGAGGCCTTTGCCAACATTTATTGCAATTTCGCAGATACGGTCCGCGCAAGATTAACAAAAACTAAACCGGACTCGCTTGCGCTGGATTTCCCGAATGTTACTGATGGCCTGCGCGGTATGCTTTTCATAGATACCGTCCTTGCCAGCACAAAAAGTAAACAGAAATGGACCAGGTTCAAAAAATAGAAAAATAAATTACTGACCTTTAAATATTAAATTAGACATCTTTGTCCAAACAAACTAAAGGTGTCATTCCCGCGAAAGCGGGAATCCAGCTTTTTATCAATGTTTTCTGGACTCCTTTCTGTGCAGGAGTGACAATATGTTTTATTTAAACATCAATAAACTTGTATGACAGGAGCTATCCGTGAAAAATCAGGCAATCACTACTATCGATAGCGTTTCGAGAAGAGATTTCATAAAAACATCCGCGGCAGCCGGTATGGCAGCTATGCTGTCGGGCAATGTCAACGTATTAGCTGCTCGCCCTAAAAAGCTGCGCGTGGCATTACTCGGCTGCGGCAGTCGCGGCAGAGGTGCTTTAAGTGATTGCTTAAAGGCAGCCGGGCATATCAACCTGGGACTCGAAGTCGTCGCCATTGCCGACTGGTTCAACAGCAGGGCCGAAGAGGCTGCAAAAGAATATAATCTGCCCGATTCAAAATGCTTTAGTGGACCCGATGCTTACAAAAAGCTTATGGAAACCGACGCCGACATTGTTTTGATGGCCACGCCTCCAAACTTCCGTCCGCTGCATTTCGAGGCGGCTGTCAAGGCGGGCAAGCATATCTTTATGGAAAAACCCGTTGCTGTTGACCCGCCCGGCGGACGTAAAATCATCAGCACCGGCGAACTGGCAAAGAAAAAAGGTCTTGCCGTTGTTGTCGGAACCCAGCGGCACCACCAAAGCAACTACCGCCGTAATGCGTATGCTATCGAACACGGTGCAATTGGAAAAATTCTCGGCGGTTGCGTATGGTGGTGTGGCGGAGCGCTTTGGTATAAAGAGCGAAACGCTGGCGAAAGCGATGCCGACTATATGGTGCGAAACTGGGTCAGCTTCACCGAAATGTCAGGCGACCATATCGTCGAGCAGCATGTCCATAATCTCGACATCGCCAACTGGTTCATCGGTCATCCGCCTAAAACAGCTCTTGGCTTTGGCGGCCGTGCCCGCCGCAAGACAGGCAACCAGTTCGACTTCTTCAGTATCGATTACGATTACGGCGACGGCTGTCGCATTCACAGTATGTGCCGCCAGGTTGACGGCTGCGATGGCGGTGTCAGGGAGTTTTTCTCAGGCACGAATGGCACTACCTGGGGCGATGGCGGCCTGCGCCAATTCAAGAAGAAAAAAATCAAATTGCCGAGCTTCCCTGAATATAGTGGACCCTATGTGCAGGAGCACGTTGACCTGCTAAACAGCATCCTCGAAGGCAAACCACTCAATGAGGCCCGTAACGTCGCCGAATCAACGCTTACCGCCATAATGGGACGAATCTCCGCTTACACCGGCAAAATCGTCAGGTGGTCGGACCTTACAGAGAACCAGGATTCACCCTGGTATAATCTAACCCTCAAGCCGACCGCTGAAGATTTCGAGACGGGTAACGTAACGGCTCCGCCGGATGATGTTGTTCCGATACCTGGGAAAGATAAATAAGAAATACCATTTTACAATCAAGCGCAAAATGGTATTTAACTCCTCAAGGGCCCGCTATTTTATTTCGACTATTTCTGTAAATCGCACCAGGGCGCCTTCTGTTTCCTGATGCGGCTCTATTTTGCCGACCAGGCCTACCTTTACGCCCACCAATTTGCTCAAATCTATTTCTGAAGCTGCACCGCTCGGTAAAGCGTAACAGACGGTTTTGCCCGAATCATCGATTATTCGGTAGTGCCCCGGGCCGTATGTCTCGAACGTTTGAAACTGCCCTATCGCCGCAAATCTGCCCAGGTCCTGATATTCTTCGAGTCTTGCGGCTCGTGCCTTGTCTATCCGCTCCTTAATCTGCTCCAACTGTGTATTTTGAAGCTGAATCTCCTTCTTTACCGCCAGGGCCAGCTCAACACGCTCTATTTGCTCAAGCGTAAATTCCGCATAGCGCATAGCCTTCCCCGCCTCTTTATTACCGGCAATATCAGTAAGCGACTTTTTTATATCTGCATAATTCTGCTGCTCAATAGGTTTGACCTGCTCCGCCTGCACCTGTTTTGCCAGAGCGTAATACTCTTTTAGCTTTTCGGCTTCGGTCGAAAGATTAGTAGCAGCAGCTAACGGGGCAGCATTTGGTTCGTTGGGTTCATTTGGTTCGATCGGCGGTTCGATAATCGTCGCAACCTCACCGACAGCCCCCAATGGTTTTGTGAACTGTGTGCTTACCCAAAGATAGGCGCCGACCGGCGGAGCAATTTTATAATAATTATCTCTCTCTTCGCCAAGCAGCTTGACCTTATCGCCCTCGTTAAGCTTCAATTGTAGGGTCGTGGAGTATAACGGCTTCACGGAATCCGAGCCGGCATACACACGAACGCTGTCGCCGGTAACAACCCCGACCCCCGGATTATTTGGGTCGGTGCTGACATACTGCGTTGATATCCAGGAGAAACTGCCGGCCGGCGGAACTATACGAGACCAACTGAACTGTGTGCTGACCACTTCTACTTTGTCGCTTTTGTTTAGCTTGCCGCATTCGTAATAATTCGTGCCCGGGCCGGAGCGGATATAAACGTTATCGCCGGTTATCCCGACTACGTAAGGGAAAGGCAGTACATCTGCAGTGCTGACGTCGTTGGCCGAAGCCAAATTTCCAGGCAAAACCGTATCATCCTGGGCAAAAGTGATACTAACTAAACCGGCCAGAACAGCGATAATGAAAAAGTTAATTTGAGATTTCATCCTTACTATCTCCCAAAAAGAATCCCTTATCTAAAATCTCCCGAAAAACCGGGTCTTCGAAAAACTCTTCACACATTCAAATTAACCCGCACATCGGTAATTGTCAACTTTTTTATTATGCCAAATATGGCCAGGATACATCGACTTTTTTACCGTCAAATATGTCTTTTTGTCTCTTTTACCTGAGATTTCTCGATCTTTTATACAAAAGTGATATTTTGGAAGGATATATCTGTATGTGATTAAGCAGGAGCGGTTCGGAAGGTTCAAGATTTATCGAGCGAGTAAGGTCGGAAAATAAAATAATACACAATATGAGAAACACCTTGGATTAGTTTTGCAGTTTGCTTAGAATTCGGGATTTCTGATGCTTTTTGCTTGAGTTTTCGGGAAAGCCAGCTGTAAGATATGGTATAATAAAGCAAGATATAACTGCATTTTGAAACAAGCTCGGCTGAGGAGGCGATTATCAGCTGCGAGTAATGGAAGGATGGGTTCGGAAAACTAAAATTTAATTTGAGGAGGTAATGATGAAAACGAGATTATTTACAATTCTGGCGGTTGTAATGTTATCTGGAGTTTGTCCGGTTAAAGCTATTACCTGGACAGAGGGTCATCACGAAATCGTCGATGGTGATGTTTATGGCGAGGTCTATATATTCAACGATGTTACGCTGGATATTTTGGGCGGTAGTACAGGCAGATTAACTGCTAATGATACGACTTATACGAATTGGCATGATGGGTCGATGACTAGACTTTGGGCCCTTGACGATAGTATTATCAATATCTTTGGCGGAGATTTAGATTTTTTGTGGGCAGCAGAAGATAGTCTCGTCAATCTTTGTGCTTATGATGTTGAGATTAAGACGACAGGTGGCTTTTATGACCAAGGTTATGTAACAGGAACATTCTACAGTAACGATATTCCCTTTTATTTTGACCTCTCTCAGGATTCCTACCTACATATTAATGTAATCCCCGAACCGTCATCTCTATTCTTGCTAAGTTTAGGAGGACTTTTTTTAAGAAGGAAGAATAAAAATGTTTTTCGGAAAGAAACTTATAGTTGTTATTCTCTCACTCATTGTAATTGCTGGCCTGTCAGGCGTCACCGAAGCTAGGTCGGTCTATGTGATTTCAAATACGGACATGTATCCAGTTTTGTCTTCTATAATACAGGCATATGATATTCAGGACAGCAACCTAATTTATCAGACTAATTATATTTGTGAATTAGACCCTCCTGACACTTCTGGAGCTGTTGGTATTGCAATAGATACAGACTCAGAAGTTTCATTTGACAAAATAAGTTTTTTTGGTATAATAAAGTACAATGAAGTAGGAGTGGTTAAATAAAAATTCAAGTTCATTTTGAGGAGGTAAAGTCATGTTTACAAAAAAGTTACTAACAATTCTGGCAGTGGTAATGATTCTTGGAGTTTGTTCGGTGCAGGCGGTAAATGTTGACTTCTATAGCGACGCAATCATTAGACCAGGAGAGGTCTATGACATTGTCAGTGTCTATGATACACTATCGGTGCCTACCGTCGTCCATATGTTCGGTGGAAGTATAAAGAGCGTCCACAGCTATGATTCAAGTACATTTAACATTCATGAGGGCGAAATATCACGGGGAATCTATAGTGTTGATTCGAGCTCAGTTAATATTCATGGGGGAACTATAAGCTTAGATTCGCTTATAGTTAGCAACTCAAGCATACTGAATCTCTATGGCGGAAACTTCTTATGTGGCAATTCTCCATATTTTTCTGAATCAAGTACGGTAAATATCTATGGCTATGACTTTAACTATGATGGCTTTAATCTTATAGGTTTCCTTTCGGATGATTCAAGCTTTCTTATTCGAGAAGTTTCGTTCTCCGATTATTCACATATAAATCTAATTGTGATTCCGGAACCTGCAACTGTGTTATTGCTGGGCCTGGGCGGACTGTTTTTGAGAAGGCGAAGTTAATTGCAATTACAAAAACTTTTTTAGGAGGAAACTAAAATGACGCTCGGAAAGAACTCTATCATTGTGATTGTTTCACTAATCATAAATACCATTTCACTTACAGCACGAGCCAGGTCGGTCTATGTGATTTCAAATACTGAAACACCAGATTTGACTTCGATAATACAAGCGTATGATATTCAGGACGGCAGTTTGGTTTATCAAGAAGCTCAATATGAATCAGACCGTTGGGGTGCTGTAGGTCTTGCCATTGATACTGAGTCTGAGTTTATTTTTGTAACCTATGAAGGTACTCCCAAAATTGAGCTAATCAATGCAAAGACGATGTAATATGTAGATAAAGTAATAGCCCCCGGTGCATCCGACCTTGCAGGCATTGTCTTTGACCAATCCAAGCAAAAAGTCTATGTTGTAGATAGGGGAACGAAGTATTTATATGTTTATAATTGGTTTCCTGATATCCCTGAGCTTGTTCTAGATGGAGACAGGATTGAATTAGAAGGTCTGGTCAATGACCCTGTAGGTGGTGCGTGGGGAATTGCGCTTGATGAAGGTAACGACCGTCTGTGGGTAACGAGCAACGAAAATAAGGTGCGATTCTACGATACCAACGACTACTGGTCACATGACCCAAATGCTGATTTTATTACACTTTCACAGCAGGCCATAGGAATTGCTCTTGATTTATCAAATCAATACGTTTATACAGGAACAGCTTGGGTAGATCCATATCCAACTTATTATTTAAGCCAGTATGATTTATCAGCCGACCCGAATACCGCCGAAACACTGATTGATGTTGGAGCTGAGATAATCGGTATTGCAGTTGACCAGCAGACGTCCCTTATCTATATAACAACTTATGGAGGCAGCGGAGATTATATCAGGCCGTATCCAATGGACCGCCTATTTGTCTTTGACGCTAATTTGACCGAGCAATGGGTATCTGATGATGATATCGGCAATCCGGCTGGTGTGGCTGTTGCAGGCGATGTCTCGTATAAAGAGCCGTTTCCTACCCTGACACTGGTTAAGGAAGATAATGTCGCTGATTGTGTCGAACCTGAAGACGTGATAACTTATACTATAACATATTCTGCCAACGGTGATTCCGATAGCAACGTAGTGATAACGGATTATCTGCCTATTGAGGTTGAGCCCAATAATCCTTTTGACCCTAACTATGATTATTACCTGCACAGGTATACCTGGGACATCGGCACACTCTCGCCGGGCGATTCAAATTCAGTTACTCTGGAAGTTGTGGTCAATAACCTCGCTGAGCCGTTGGGAAAAATCATCAATTATTTCGAAATAGAAGGCGACCAATATTGTAGTTTCGCCACGGCAGATACCAATGTATGCTGCTGGGGCGGTGATATTATCTATGTTGATAAGTCTACCATTTACGGATTTAATATCGGCACATCGTGGGAAAATGCCTATCTTGATTTACAGGATGCACTTGAAAGAGCCATGGCCGGCTGCGGAAACCAAATATGGGTAGCTAAGGGAACATATAAGCCGACTGATGGAGACGACCGGTCGATTTCCTTTGAGATGGTTGGAGGCGTGTCTATTTACGGCGGGTTTCCGCCGGGAGGTGGGCAGCGAAACCCCGCTATATACCAGACGATTTTAAGCGGCGACATCAGCAACCAGAGTGAAACAGACGACAATTCTTATCACGTTGTAACATGTGAAAATGTCAATAAAGCCATACTCGATGGCTTTACAATCATTGCCGGAAATGCAGACGCTTCCGATGGCCCTAATTGCCGTGGCGGCGGAATCCACAACTATAACTCTTCACTGACGATAAAAAACTGCATCTTCAGAGGCAATTCAGCTAGTACTGGCGGAGGGATATGTAACGATGATTCTTCTGACCCGAATATAACCAACTGTATTTTCATTGATAACACCGCCAGTGGTTATGGTGGGGGTGGCATGTATAATCGCATCAACTCTTCGCCAATTGTAGCTAACTGCATTTTTTGTGGAAATCAGGTCACTAAATATGACGGCGGTGGCGGTGGTGTTGGCAACTACGATATGTCCTCTCCGACGCTGATTAACTGCACCTTCGTCGGAAACTCAGCTATGGGTTATGCTGGAACTGGCGGCGGAATGGATAACTACGATAATTGCTCTCCAATAGTAACAAATTGTATCTTCTGGGCTAATTATGCAGAAGACAGTAACAACGAGATTAACAACGCTATTTCGTCTAATCCGACCGTTAGCTACTGCGATATTCAAGGTGATACAATTTATTCAGGTACGGGAAATAGGAATACCGACCCCTGTTTTGTTGACGCCGATGCCAATAATTATCATCTTGATGTAAATTCATTTTGCATCGATGCAGGCGACCCTTACTTCAATCCCAACCCCCCTGAAACGGATATTGACGGTGAATCTCGTATTGTAAACGGCCGTGTCGATATGGGTGCGGATGAATATTACTGGAGTCCCGCTGATTTCAATAAAGACGAGATTGTAAACTTCATCGATTATGCGATGCTTGCCAACGCCTGGCAAAGCTCATCCGGCCAGCCAGATTACAACGATATCTTCGACCTCGCGGATAACAATTCGATTGATTACAACGACCTCGCCTTGTTTTGTGATGACTGGCTGTGGGAGGCCGGCTGGAACCGGACGATGGAGTCAATGATGATGGGCCTCGGTATGAACCAAAGTATGAGTGAGAGTGCATCTCTTACGGAGGTTGTTTATTCACCCGCGGAAGTTGAGCAGAAACAGTCGGAACAGATTAACCAGCTTGATATTGAGGAGATGCTAAAGTGGCTCGCAGAGGTCTGGCTTGACCCTGAGGTGCAGGAGACCATAGATGAGGCCGACTGGCTGAAATTCATAGAATCTCTCAAATCCGACCTTGAATAAGTCAAAACGGACATATTGAACTACAAGGCCGGCATTTTTAAAATTCTGCCGGCTTTTTTTCGCTCGTATGGGGGTGGTATATGAACAGCAGAAATTTGTGGAATTGGCAAAGCATATATGCTATAATAGTAGAGGATTAAGGCAATATGCAATATAAACTGGGAGGTTTATTATGGCGGCAGGTGCTGTCTGGGCAATTGATATAGGCAATAACTCCCTTAAGGCATTACGTTTAACTACAGAACGCGGGGTTGTTGAGGTAGTCGGATTCGACAATATCCAGCACGGAAAGATACTCACGGGCGACAATGTAAGGCCTGCGGAAAAGGAAGAGCTGGTTGCACTAAGTTTGCGCAAATTTGTAAGTAATCACAATTTGAGCGGGGAAGATGTCATAATTTCCGTGCCGAGTCAGAACAGCTTTGCTCGATTTGTGAACCTGCCTCCTGTCGAAAAGAAACGCATTCCTGAAATAGTCAAGTTTGAGGCGGTTCAGCAGATTCCATTCGATATAAATGATGTGCAATGGGATTGGCAGCTTGTGACGGAGGAAGGCCGACCCGAAACGAAGGTGGGAATTTTTGCTATAAAGAATGAGGTTGTTGATTCCGAATTGGAGTATTTCAGCAGAGAAAACATACAGGTCGGCTATGTCCAGATGGTACCGATGGCGCTATATAACTACGCGCTGTATGACCGTTCTGATTTGATTAAATCTGACAGCCAGGCAGCCGTTGTCATAAATATTGGTGCGGACAACACTGATTTGGTTGTTTGCACGAAGTCAACGGTCTGGCAGAGGTGCATCCTGATAGGCGGTAATACGTTTACCAAGGCGATAGCAAATACGTTCAAACTTAATTTTGAAAAAGCAGAAAAACTTAAACGTACGGCTCCGGTGAGCAAATACGCCAGGCAGATATTCCAGGCGATGAGACCTGTTTTTACTGATTTGGCCTCTGAAATCCAGCGGTCGCTGGGTTTTTATAATAGTTCTAATCCCAATACCAAACTTATAAGGATTATAGCGTTAGGCGGAGGGACAAAACTACGCGGCCTGTTGAAATATATTCAGCAGACCCTCCAGATACCCGTCGAAAGGCCCGATTCGTTTAAGAAGCTTGCTATAAGCACAGGTGCCTCTCCGGCGAAGTTTCATGAGAATGTCTGCGACTTCGGAATTGTTTATGGACTTGCCTTGCAGGGTTTGGGCTTGGCAAAGATAAAGAGTAACCTGCTGCCCCGTAGTATTGCGCGTTCAATGGCCTGGTCGAGTAAGGCAAAACATTTTACTCTTGCAGCGGGCGTGTTGCTTGCTGTATCGCTTGTCTGCCTGGCCGCTACGAGCTTTGACAGCATCCGTTATAGCAAAAATGAGGAGATTCGACGAAGAATCAGCAGTGTAATCAGAGAGGCACAGGATGCACGTGACAAGCTCGCAGAAGAGGAACGAAAAGGTTCCAGTTATGAAGAGATTATAAACAAGGAGCTTGAGCCCTTCAAATACCGGGATGTTGTTCCGTTGTTGCAGCAGACCATATTTTCCGCTTTGCCGAATGTGAGCAACAATCCCGACCCGGAACAGAAGAAGCTTTGTGAGGCCTTTGATAATGCGGATGTGGGGACTATTCTGGAGGTTCCGCGAAAGAAACGAGAGCAGATATTCGTAACCGATATGTCAATTTTCTTCACAAGTGATATAGAGAGTGCTCAGTTTGGCGAAGCTGATATGAGTATGAGAAGCCGAAGAATTTCAAAATCCAGAGGTAGAGAGTATGATGATGACTACGGAGGCAGGGGCGGTGTAGGATCAAGATCAATGTATCGTCCGACATATTCCACAGGAGCAAGTCAGGTCGAAACTCAGGAGCAAACGAAACCAGGATTTGTGGTGACTATAACCGGTTACAGTCCTTACGAAAAGTTGGGTGAATTGATGGACCCTCCCGGAGTGGAAAATAGTCCCGATAAATGGGGATTTGTCACCCGGCTGATGCACCTTGATGATGTAGTTGATGGGAATTGTCCGTTTGAGCTATACAAGAAAAGCGAGGTTCCTCAACATTTTATGCTCACAATACAACCTGTAAGCTGGGATGCGCAGATGCCCGCAGGAATAGGTGTTGTGGATGTCAGACCGGCTGCCGATGGTAATGCTGGGCAGGTGTTGATAGACCCTATGACAAAAGAAATTATCGGCAGAGTTGCCGTATTGGGAGCCGATGGAAAGCCGAAGCTCGACATCAATGGTAAGCCCCTTTACCAGGTCAATGACCATTGGTTTATATTAAATGCAAAATTCATCTGGGAAAATGCCCCTCAAACCTCCAGTGCATCTGCCGTGTCTGTGGAATCTGACGGATATCGTGCCACCCCCGTCTCCGGTACGCGCACGACACCCCAGCGCACCAGGACAAAACGGGAAATTAAGGGCGTTTTCGAAGATTAATCACTGAGGTTTTGAGGTTGAAAGGATAAGATTAGGCAAACAATGAAATAAGTTTGGTGAACCAAAATGAATTTTCCTAAAGGTATTTTTCAAAAACTAAGTATTCTTAAGAGTAATTCGGTACTGCTTTTGCCAATTATATTGGCGCTGGTTGCCGTTATACTTTTTATACCCACACAGTTGATGAGCAGTAAGCTGAAGAAACGCATGGAGGATGAGAGCATTTCGAAAATGGGCAGACAAATTAAATCCCTCAGCACAAGCGTCGTTTCTCGCGACCAATGGAAAAGGCAGAAAGAGAACCAGTTGGTCTATGCAAACGATGCTAACCAAATAGCACTTTTATCTATGCGGAGTACTCAAAGGGAACTGTTAAGTTATAAGATATTTCCCGAGCCAAGAGGTACCTCGATGATGATATTCAAGGAGTTTGGCCAGGCGTATCGCACCGTAGTGGAGCAGCTGTTTGCTAATGCAGGCGCACGTGATTGTCCGACAGTTGAAGAGTTGCAGAGAGAATTGGAAAGCTCATCGTTAAGATTGCAGACGGGCAGAGGCAGCATTTACTACGGTGACAGAGATTTTACAGGAAGGTCATCGGGACGGTCAAGTCTCAGTCTCGGCGAGGTTGAAAGTAAGATAGTGGATGAGATTTGCCGAGAGAGAGCGAAATCAATTTCCTTTTATGCTAATCCTGCTGACTTGAGCGGATACGAATACTGGAAAGAATATCAATATAACGTTGAAATAAAAAAGGCCGTTGAAGATTGCTGGTATTACCAGTTAGCTTATTGGGTCATCGAGGATGTTTTCGACACAATAAACGCATGCAATGCTGGCTCAAAAAGTCCGGCCTCCGGTGTAGCCGGGTCACCGGTAAAAAGACTTCTGAGCGTGAATTTCGATATGGGTAGGGGCAGAGGTAGAAGTTACGGAAGTCCGTATGGGGAAAGGCGTTCTTCGGCTGACGCAACGACGACTGACAGCAGGCCTGTTTATATCTTATCACCTGAAAAAGCGCTTATAGAATCCTGCACGGGCAGAGTCTGCAACGACCATATTGATGTTATACATTTCAATGTCATCGTTGTAGTTCGTGCAAAATCGGTTTTACCGTTTATGCAGGAGCTTTGTAGTGCCAAGGAGCATAAATTCTCAGGTTTTTCAGGGGATGAGGAGCAGCAGAACTTCAAACACAACCAGATAACGATTTTGGAATGTAAGATGAGGTCTATCGACCGTACCGACCCGGACCATAATTATTATCGTTATGGTGAGGATGCTGTTGTGGAACTGAACATTTTCTGTGAGTACATCTTCAACAAAAAGGGCTACGATGAAATTATGCCGGAAGCGGTTAAAGAAGCAATGAAGGCAGTGGATTCAACGGAACAGACCAGCCGATGGTGAGAAAATATAAAATAAGAGCTTATAACAAAACTATCCGTTGCATTTTGTTATTCCCGGCCCTGCTTTCGCAGGAGTAAACTTGTCCCCGCGTAAGCGGGAAGCGGGAATCAAGATGCTTTTATTAAAGTTTTTATGTTTTGCTGTAGATTATAAGATTGAAATACAAATGTGGGAAGCGGAAGATGAGTAAAATAGGCGATATTCTCGAACAGCATATTGAAAAGATAGTTTTAGGTCTGGTTGGGCTTGTGTGTTTGTTTCTTTTGTTTTTTTGGTTTTTTATGAGTCCCAATTATGTCGAATACGATGGTAAGAAGTTTGGTGCTGGAGATATCGACGCTTACATCAGCGAACAGGCTGAGGTTTTAAAAGACAAGCTGAACCGGCCTCCTGTGCAGCCGGAGTCGAATCTGTCAAGGGCTCGAGAATTTTCCGCTCTCGTCCAGTCGTCCATAGGTGATATTGATGTCAGTGTCAGTCCGCCGGTTCCCCCTTTTATTTTAAGGGACGTGAGATTGGATAACAGGGCCTATCGTATTCCATATGTCGGTGAGGTCAATGACATAAAGATTCAGCATATCGGGGCTGTGGCTTACGTCCCTGTCGGTGAGATTAACGAACAGGTTTCTTATGAAAATGTGGAGAAAGAGCCGAATGACCTCGACCTTGTGACCGTTGAGGCAAAGATAGATGCTGCGGAGTTATATCGGAAATTTTATGAGAGTTTTGCCGGCCCAAGTATCAGGGAAGAATGGCGTGACCCATGTCTTGCACAACCTGTTTTTGCATCTGTTCAGTTGCAGAGACAGGAGCTCCTTAAGGATGGCAGCTGGAGCGACTGGCAGGTTGTGCCGCGAACCAAAATCGATGCAAACAGGCGGTTGTTTGAAGTAATAGAAAATATTGAGGAGCTTCCTCCGGGTGGTATTAAGGTGCGTATGCTGCAGTTTAACAGGCCGCAATTAAAAATTGACCTTTTACAACCGGAAGCATACAGGTTCGCATCTGCAAACGAACAGTGGTTTCCTCCTTCAGTGCATGATAAGTTCCTTGAGCAGAGAAGAACCGAGGAATTGCAGGCAAAACGCGAAGCGATGGAGCAGGCAAAGGAGGAACGTGAGCGCGAGCTGGAAGAAAAACAGCAAGAACGGCGCAGCAGAAGGACGGACACAGGACGAACGGGGGATACGATTGGAGGATATGGTAATTACGGTGACTCGGAAGGGCTTTATGGAAGAAGCAGGTCCGCAAGAGATACGAGGTCAACAAGAGGAATCAGCAGCCGAAGTGACCGCCGTACTGATACGGGGCGTTTAGCTGACAGAAGAACAAGAACGAGGGATGACCGTGATAGTGATAGATTGCGAGACGGTACAGTCAGAGAGACTTCTAATAAATCGTCAATGAATGATGTTTATCAGGAATTTGTCAATATCCAGATTACGCCGGCTACGGACCTTTCAAAGATGGATAAGCCGTTGGTTTTCTGGGCGCACGACGATACTGTAGAGCCGAAAAAGAACTATCGATATAAAATCCGGATAGGCGTTTTCAATCCAGTAGCGGGAACAAATCAGTTTGTAGAGCAGGATAAAATCCTGAAAAACAATGTTATATTGTGGAGTAACTTTTCCATGGTAACCGAGCCGGTGGATATTCCGGCAAGGCAGTACTTTTTCGCAAGTGATATACAAGAGGCAGCGAAGACCGTTACGGTGGATGTCTGCAAATACGTATTGGGTTACTGGTATAGTGAGAGGTTCGCCGTAAAGCAGGGGGAAGTCATAGGCAAGGTCAAAGAAGTTAAGCTGAAACCTGAAGAAGAAGAAAAGCAGGTTACAGCACCGCAGTCAATCGATTACAACATCGGCGCTGTTTTAGTGGATATTATGCCTGTGAGTGACTGGGCCGGCAGCGGGAAGCTTGCTCCCAGGAATTATTATGATATGCTTTACAGTTTTGACGGATTGAATATAGAACGTATGCCTGTTAAAGCAAGGTATTGGGTGCGGGAACTACAGGATGCGTTTGGTCAAATTCAAAGATTACAAAGGCAGACAAAGGAGCCCTTGCGTGCCTGGGAAAGCAGTGTGGGTGGACGTATACAGCGGGGCAGGGAGAGGGACTATTATGGTGAATATCGGGGCTATGAGGATGATTATTAATCTTATATATGTAACCCAGCCGTTTTTTGATTGAAATGTTACCAAATAACCTGCAGGGGCATCCGCTTAATCACATATTCAACTATTTATACTTGCCTTATCTATTCCATACTATTGAATATAAGCTATCTTGCTGTTTTTTTAACCTGACACTCCGCCCCCTGTTTTACTGATATCTCAATACTCACATCACCGTTCGTTATCCTGAACAGTCAGTTGATTAACCAGTTGTATTAAAACCTCTTTTCCTGATTTCCTGCTATATTAACATGATGGCCTGATTATCTTTCAACAACCAACAAACTATTAAACTTTTCTTGCCTTTTCTCGAATGATACTATATATTGTTGCTTTTTATGGTTGATACTTAAATATCAAGGTTGGAAATGGAATTAATCAGGAAAATCAAGCAAACCGAGGCTCATGCCCAGCGACTCATCGACAAGGCCAGGGCCGACGCAGCCGAACTGTCCGAACAGGCTCAACAACAGCGCAATCAGCTTCTCGAACAAGCCCGCCAGCAGAGGAAAAAACAAATCGAGGCAGCTGTCGCCGGGGCAAAGTCACAGGCTGAGACCGAGGTGCAACGGCTCAAAGACCACGCCCGTAACCAAAGCCGGCAGTTGCGACAAAATTCAGCCCATAAAATGGCCGCTGCAGCAGAAAAAGTAATGGATTACGTCACAAAATCATCCGCCGAAGCAGTGAAAACGCAATGACATCCCGCATTTTGTGATAGTTCTGAGGTAACTATGGCCGTTGCTCAAATGGCAAAAGTTATGATTGTAACCCATCGCTCGCAGGCCTCCGAGCTTCTCGAAGCTCTGCAGGCCGAAGGCATTTGCCAGATTCTAAACGCTGAAGAGGCGATGGTTACAAAAGATATGCCCGAGCTTACCGCCGCTGCTGAACAAGCTAAAGATGTTCAAACGCAGTTAAATCGGCTGCAAAAATGCATCGCTTTTCTCGATGGCTTCTCCGATACCAAAAAAGGTATCCTCTCGCCTCGCACCGTTGTCGATGAGAAATCTTACAATGAAGTTACCGCTCAGAATCAGCAAATTATCAGGATTACTGAACAGGCCGAGCAAATCGAGACAGCAATAGAAAAAGCAAAATCAGAAATTGAAAATCTCAATGCTACCTTGCAGATGCTCGAACCCTGGCAATCCCTCGAAAGTCCCGTGGAGGAGATTGTCCCTTCCAGAAATACCACCTGCATTGCAGGCCTGCTACCTGCTGAGCACTTCAAATCCGCACTCACCGGCCTGAGCGAGTTTGCCGCCGCAGTCCAGCAGGTATCGACAACCGACAACAAACACGCCTGCCTGATTGTCTGCCTCAAAGACCAGACCGACGATGTCCAGAAGCTCCTGCGTTCAGCCGGATTTGAGCAGGTTACTTTCGAATCGATGACCGGGAAAGCGGCTGATTTAATAAAGCAGCACAGCGAAAGGTTGAACTACGCCCATCAGCAGTTACGGGAATTCTCCGAGCAGGCAAAAATGCTTTCTAAAAACCTGCTTAAGGTTCGGATTTTTGACGACTATTACGATAATCTCTTAAAAAGAGAGCAGACCAAAGACACCGCCCCAGCCACGCAATCAACCGTCATTCTGGAGGGCTGGGTCAAAAAGCATAACTATAAACGTCTTGAAAAGATTGTCTCTAATTTCGATGCCGCTAATGTCACCCGAATCGAGCCCGCCGAGGGCGAGGAAATTCCCGTTGAAATAGAAAATAAACACATCATTAAGCCCTTCGAAGTCATAACGCGCCTTTACGGTATGCCCCGGCATTTCGAGGTTGACCCGACAGTCTTTCTGGCGCCGTTCTTTGCAATTTTCTTCGGCTTGTGTCTGACCGACGCCGGCTATGGCCTGGTTATCATTGCATTGATGATTTATTTAATTAAGAAGATTCAGGGTGACAAAAAGCTGATGTGGATGCTGGGAATATGCTCCGGCTTTACGGTCGTTGCGGGGGCTTTAACCGGCGGATGGTTCGGTGATGCCATACAGCAGTTTGTTCCTGCCTTACAGCCGGTCAGAGAAAGTATGATGTGGTTCGACCCGCTTGAAGAGCCGATGATTTTCTTTAAGCTGGCGCTTGGACTGGGTTATTTCCAGATTATGTTCGGCCTGATGATTGCATTCGGACACAAATTAAAACAGAAGGAATACGTATCGGCTGTCTGCGACCACCTCACCTGGCTGGTTATGTTGAATTCTATCGTTTTGCTTCTGGCTGGAAAGTTTGGTGTAATATCCGCTGAGACCGGCGGCAAATTCGGCCGGTTGGCTCTTGTGCCTGCTGCGATGATTTTGTTATTCAGCCATCGCGAAGGAAGCTGGCCGGGACGAATCGGTATGGGGGCGTATAGTCTCTTTAGCACAATTTTCTTTATGGGAGATGTCCTCAGTTATTTGAGGTTGATGGCGCTCGGGATGGTGACGGCGGGCCTGGCTATGGCAATTAATGTTATCGCGAAGATTGTTGGACAGATTCCTTATGGCATCGGGATAATCGCAATGATTTTGGTTCTTGTGGGCGGGCACTTATTTAATATAGGAATAAACGCTTTAGGAGCATTCGTCCACACAATGCGTCTGCAGTATGTTGAGTTCTTCCCGAAATTTTTCGTCGGTGGCGGCAGGTCATTTGAGCCGCTCAATAAAAAATATCAACATATATATATAAAAAAGTCGGATGAAGCTGTTTAGTAAGAAAGTGAGGTTTAAAAGATGACTGACGGATTGACATTGGCTTTGATTGGCGCAGGATTAGCGGCACTGCTGGCAGGCATCGGCTCAGCTATCGGCATTGGAATTGCCGGAAGAAGCGCCACGGGTGTTCTCAGTGAAAAACCCGAACGATACGGCCAGATGTTCCTTATGGTCGTTCTGCCCGGCACGCAGGGTTTCTACGGATTTTTGGCTGCATTTCTTGTGATGCTCAAGCTCAACTTTTTCGGCGGGACCGGCGTTTCACAGTTGACCACTACACTTGGTGTGCAGGTATTGATGGCCTGCCTGCCGATTGCATTTGCTGGCCTGGTCAGCGCCATCTTTCAGGGAAAAGTCTGTGCGGGCGGTATCTTGATGGCCGCCAAAAGACCCGAGATGGCCTTCAAGGCGGGCGTTGTCTATGCTGTTATGGTCGAGGTTTACGCCGTTCTCGGACTTTTGGTAACGATGTTTATGCTTATGTTTGGAATCGCCTGGCCAGCCGTTGCATAAGATAAGCGATTGTAACTAAAATATTATGCTCATTAAAGCGTTTTATAAATTATGGAAGCTGAAAAAGTAACTGGAAAAATCCTGGCTGGGGCCGAAGAGCAGGTTCAGAAGATAAAAAGCGAAGCCGAGCAAAAACTGGCCGAAGAAAAGGCAAAGCTCGACCGGCAGTTAAGAGATTTCGGAGAGCAAACAAAGGTTCTTGCTGAAAAAGCCGCCAAGGATAAAAAATCTCATATCCTTGCTGCGACAAGAATGGCCCTTGCCAAAGAGCTCCTCGCAGAGAAAAGAAAAATCCTCGACGAAGTCTTTCAGGCCGCTCTCGATGGCTTGCAGAAGCTGCCCGACGACCAATACCGCAATCTTATTGCAAAACTAATGCTTGAAGCTGCTGAAACCGGCGAAGAGGAGGTCATCATTGACAAAAATGAAGAACGTATCGACCAGCAACTCGTTGAAAAAGTCAATGAGCGGATGAGTTCCGGCAAAAAAGCTGACTTGAAGCTGTCCGACCAGAAGCAGGATATCGGCGCGGGTTTCATCCTTAAACGCGGCAAGGTAAAAACCAATGTCACTTTCGATGTGTTACTAAATAATGCCCGAAAACAGCTCGAAATCGGTTTGGCAAAAGAACTATTTGGAAACTGAAAACTTAAAGCTAAAAACTTAAAACCAAAGCTTAAAGTTCAAAATTTATTTGTCTTTAATTTTAAGTTTTAAGTTTTGGTTTTGCACTTTACACTTTAGGTTTTACGCTTTTGATGGCTGAAGTTACCAAACAACCTGTTCTTGATTTTTATACCTATCCTCTCATCGGTGGTGACGACTGGCGATATACCTTCCAGACTGCCCGGGTCCGCGCTCTTGAGATGCGGATGCTCAACAGGGCGATGCTTCTCGATTTGGCCAACGCC